>JAESFJ010000011.1_pt1 | contig 107801 bp, 104 predicted proteins | sample 9266161 | NCBI WGS metagenome assembly JAESFJ01 (sample SAMN14506165, study PRJNA617096) | algae metagenome | isolation source: Calothrix sp. FI2-JRJ7 and co-occurring heterotrophs from granitic desert soil | place: USA: Red Pass Lake area, Fort Irwin, California | collected 2000-06-01
TGCTGCAGTAGAATCTCAAACGTCTCAAAAAAAAGATGAGACGCTCTTGGCGCGGGGTGGAGCAGCCCGGTAGCTCGTCAGGCTCATAACCTGAAGGCCGCAGGTTCAAATCCTGCCCCCGCAACCAAACCAAAATATCCTCAACTCAAAGCCATCAAAGCTCCTCGGCATAAGCCGCGAGGAGCTTTTGGCGTTTAAGCTCCGTTCTCATCCGATGCTCCCCCCTCGATCAATTCCGTCTCAAGAGGAGCGGCAGGTACAACGCCGCATAGCCGGTAAAGGCGGTGAGCCAAAGAATGCCTGCAATCTGCAGCAGCGCCGGTGCCCAGGCGGGCATAAGCGCTGACGCAAGACGCAACAGGGCGGAAAGCAGGATCGGGATATAGATGATCCAAGTTGTGCTCCATGGTGCTTGCAGCGTCTGGCCGGTGTGGCCGCGTGTTGCGCGGGTCATCACGGCCAGTGTCATGGTGCCGATCGCTCCGGCCGTCCAGGCGTGGATGCCGGCCGTGGAAAGGCTCGGGTCGTCGAGGATCAGGGCCATCCCCGTCAGCAGGAACCCTGTTGGCACGAAGAGGTAGCCAAGATGCAGGATCCAGAGAAGCGGCTCGCGCAGCGTTCTCGCGGGGCACCAGCGAGCCTGGCGAGCGAGATGGGCCATGCCGGCGACGATCATCAGCGCACCGAGGGGTTTGGCCATTTCGAAGGTGGCGCGCGCCTGCCAGACCCAGCCGAGAAGGGCAATCAGGGAGAGGACGATTACCGCCGCATCGAAACGCGAAAACGAGATCGGCAGCTGGCCAGGGTTGTTGGACTTCAGCCAGTTGCCCGTGAAGGCGGGGATGATCCGTCCGGCCACCAGGCAGATCATCAGGATAATCGTCGAAAGCCCGAGACGGGTGGCGACGAGCACCTCGCCGAAGTGCAGGAGCTCGAGGTAGAACAGGGCCTGGGCGAGACCAAGGATGATGAGGATCACCAGCATCTTGTAGTTCCGGCGGTTGCCGGCGGCAGCGAGCTCGCGGCCGATCATCAGCGTGAACACCGGCAGGAAGGCGAGGGCCATCGGAATGGCGAAGAACAGCCCCGTCCATCCGGAGAGTGCGATCGCCACTCGACCGAGAAGCCACAGCAGGAACAGAAAGAGCAGTGGCTTGCCCGCGATCGCCGGACGTCCCGTCCAGTTCGGCACGGCAGTCAGAAGAAAACCCGCAACCACGCCCGGCACGAAGCCGAACAACAATTCGTGTTGATGCCAAGCGACTGGCGGCAGTGCAGAAGCGATGTCGATGAAGCCGAGATACCACGGTACCCAGAAAGCAATGGCGAGCGAGGCCATAAAGGCGCTTGCCGGGAAGAAGAGACGGAAGCCGCCGGAAAGGAGTGTCTGGCCGAGGGAGCGAGAGGCAAGTGTATGCATGTGAGATGTCTTTCGAGACGAACGAGGAGCCGATGGCCCTGGAGAGAAGGAGTACAGCCGGAGGCGGTAGCGACCGGATCGGTCTAGAGGGCGAACATCGCGAGCGGATCTGGACCGAAGAGAAGTGCATGACCGCCGCCGAGCAGACAGGCGGTGAGAGCGATGGTCACCACCAGAGCGGCGGATGAGCGGCATGTCGATGCGTAAACGCGTACGCCTTGAACCAGCACCGCGAGCGGAAGGACCACGCTAGTCGAGGCAGTGGTCTGCCACTCCGCACCGCGCCTTTGCCGGGCGCGCGCATCGACCACGAACATTCCGCCGAAAGACAAGAAGCCGAGGCCATCGAAGAAGATGGGCGTCAGCACAGTCTGCCAGGCGGCGACGGGCCCCAACTCGATATGGTCGCTGGCAAGCGACGCCTTGAGCGCCAGGATCATCACCGTCATCGAGATCAGGGAAGAGGCGATCAGATGGGTCTTGCGACCGAACCGCTTGTTCAGCCGGCACCTGAGGGACGGGAGCGCCGGCACCGCATGCAGGGCGCCGAAGGCGACGAACGAGAGAACGAGCGCGTTCATCCGACAGGCTCCGCCGCGTCTTCGCTGGCCGTGGTGAGAAGGTTCTCGAGCAGCATCTGCTCGGCGGTAATGTGGCGCCGGAGATATTCCTGGAAGCCCCGTGCCATGTGGGCCACCGTATCGAGCCCAAGCGCACAGCGTTGGTCGGCGACGGCGCGCAGCGTCAGCGCCAGTTCATGGGCAGCTCGCCGGTCGACCCGGTGCTCCGACTTGATCTGGGCGATCATCAGGGATCCGAAGCAGGAGGCGGCGCGCGCTTCGAGGCTGGGATAAAAGTCTTCTTCCTCCATGGCATGCGCTGCCTTCACCAGTGGCTCGATCTTGCCGGCAACGATTCCGGCTGCTGCCGGAAGCCGCCCGCCTTCCAGCTCTCCGGCGAGTTCCTCCAATTCCAGGCAGAGTGCCAGAAGCGCGCGGTGTCGCTCTTCAAGAAGGCCCACTTTCGATGCTGTCAGCCCCTTGGACCCTTTCATCTCCGCCTCCTCACTGTCCGAAGAAGAGGATGGCGGCGATCAGCCCCGAAGCTGCGATCGCCGAGATAGTGCCGGTTGGCTGCAGCACGCCCATGCGATGAAGCATGAGCGCGAAACCCATGATCACGGGGGTGGCGACGACTAGGCCAATCTGTGCGTCCGTCATGTCGGTCTTCCTTTCATGTCGCAGGCACTCTGCCTTGTCTTTCGTCAGGCTTCTTTGCGCTCCCACAAAGAGGAACAGTCATTCCTCGCCTACGAATCCTCCCGACCAACGGGAGATGCGACCATGGCCATGCAAACGAGCCTCCACGAAGAGGCAAAGGACGACCAATTGCTGCTCTGGATACTGGTGTGGAGCGAGCTCATCGCCTTCGGCATCCTGATCCTCGGCTTTCTGGTCGTTTCGGCTTTCGAGGTAGAAGCCTTTGAACTCGCGCGCCTCCACTTGAGACCGGGGATCGCTGGTGCCAACACGCTCATTCTGCTCGTGAGCGGCTACTTTGTCGCCGTGGCGATGCGGCAGCGGGATGACCTGACCGCTGTGAAGCGGCCGCTGACCATCGCAGCAGCCCTCGGCTTCTGCTTCGTGGCGGTGAAGCTCTTCGAATACTGGGGGGAGATGCGCTTTGCCAGCGATGCAACGCTCGACACCTTTTTCGAGCTCTATTTCATCATCACCGGCTTTCATCTCCTGCATGTCGCCTTCGGCGCGATAGCCCTCTTGGCTGTTGCCTGGCGGCCAGCGCGGGAGAATGTCGCGCTGATCGCCACGCTCTGGCACGTGATCGATCTGATCTGGCTGGTCATCTTCCCCATTCTCTATCTCGCGTGAGGCGTTTCATGACCCGCAGACAACAGGAAGAACTCTTGGGCGTGCTCGCCATGCTGATCACGTTCGCTATCGGTGGCGCCATCGTGGCAGCCCTTGCCGGGGAGACGGTCGTCCCGATCCTCGCAGTCCTGGCTATCGCCTTCGCCAAAGGGCGCCTTGTCATCCTTGATTTTCTTGAGCTGCGCAGCGGCACGCATCCGATGCGGCTCGCCCTGATCGCCTGGCCTGCGTTGCTTTTGACCGCAGCCTTTGCCCGCTCGGTCGCGGTCGCCTTCACCGGGTGATCGTCGTGCTCTTTGTCGATGCGCAAAGAAGGCTTTTCGCCAGACGCTAAAAGCGAACCGTCCCGCAGTGACCACGATAGCAAACACCGACGGTGCGTCGCGGAGACCTCAACGACCGGCAATTCAAGCACCGGCAGACGGAAGGACAAAAGGCATGGCAGAGCGCCTGACCAAGACCGGAGCGCGCAACGTCTTCTACGGCGGCTCCATATTCTTTTTTGCGATCTTCGTGGGGCTCACGGCCCACAGCCATTACTACATGCGCACCACTTCGACGGACGAGACGACGCTGACCGATAGCGTCGCCCGCGGCAAACACGTCTGGGAGAAAAACTCCTGCATCAACTGCCACACCCTGCTCGGTGAAGGATCCTATTTTGCCCCCGAGCTCGGCAATGTCTGGACGCGCTGGGGTGGCCATGAGGACCGGGACAGCGCCCGCGAGACGCTCCGCGCCTGGATGGCAGCACAGCCATCCGGCGTCGAGGGCCGCCGGCAGATGCCGCAATTCTACCTGACCGACGACGAGATCAACGACCTCGCCGACTTCCTCGAATGGACCAGCAAGATCAAGACGCAGAACTGGCCGCCGAACGAGGCGGGCTGAGCCCTTCGTGACCCAAGGAGACAAGTACCCATGAAATATCAAACCCAAAAGGTCGCGATGCTGTATTTCTACGGCGCCCTCGGCCTCTTCCTCGCCCAGGTGCTCTTCGGCGTGCTGGCCGGCACGATCTACGTGCTGCCGAACACGCTTTCCGAGCTCCTTCCCTTCAACATCGTGCGCATGATCCACACCAATTCGCTGATCGTCTGGCTTCTGATCGGCTTCATGGGCGCGACCTATTACCTGTTGCCTGAAGAGGCAGAGACCGAGCTCTACAGCCCGAAACTTGCCATCGCGCAGTTCTGGATTTTCCTCATTGCCGCGGCCGTTGCTGTCGTCGGTTACATGTTCCACATCCATGAAGGCAGGGAGTTCCTTGAACAGCCCTTCGCCATCAAGGTGGGCATCGTCATCGTCTGCCTGATGTTCCTCTTCAACGTCACCATGACATCGCTGAAGGGGCGCAAGACCGTCGTCACCAACATCCTGATCTTCGGGCTCTGGGGTGTGGCGATCTTCTTCCTCTTCGCCTTCTACAATCCGGTCAATCTCGCGCTGGACAAGATGTACTGGTGGTATGTCGTCCACCTCTGGGTCGAAGGCGTCTGGGAGCTGATCATGGCCTCGGTTCTCGCCTTCCTGATGATCAAGCTCAACGGCATCGACCGCGAAGTCGTCGAGAAATGGCTCTATGTCATCATCGGCCTGGCGCTCTTCTCCGGCATCCTCGGCACGGGTCACCACTATTACTGGATCGGTGCCCCCGGCTACTGGCAGTGGATCGGCTCGCTCTTCTCGACCCTAGAAGTAGCCCCGTTCTTCACCATGGTCGTCTTCACCTTCGTGATGACCTGGAAGGCTGGCCGCAAGCATCCGAACCGTGCTGCACTTCTCTGGTCGATCGGCTGCTCGGTCATGGCCTTCTTCGGCGCCGGCGTCTGGGGCTTCCTGCACACCCTGTCCTCGGTCAACTACTACACCCACGGGACCCAGGTGACGGCAGCGCACGGACACCTCGCGTTTTTCGGGGCCTACGTCATGCTGAACCTTGCGATCATGGCCTATGCCGTGCCGGAGATCCGCGGACGCGCGCCCTATAACCAGTGGCTTTCAATCGTCAGCTTCTGGATCATGTGCACGGCGATGTCCGTCATGACCTTCGCGCTCACCTTCGCCGGCGTCATCCAGGTCCACCTGCAGCGCATCCTCGGCGAGAGCTACATGGCCGTCCAGGATCAGCTCGCCTTCTTCTACTGGATCCGCCTCGGCTCAGGCGTCTTTGTCCTGATTTCCGCGCTGATGTTCGTCTGGGCGATCTTCGTTCCCGGCAGGAAGACGAAAGCCCGTATCAGCGCAATGGCCGAACCGGCCGAGTGACCTCGTGCCTCCGCCTCCCGCGCAAGCGTGGGGAGGCGGAGGGGCCCCCTTCATCTCAAGGATCAGCACCATGAACATCATCGCACGCGATCTCCAGCCGGATATCCCGGCCTATTCCCCCGCCGGCAACGAATGCGCCCTCTTCGAGACGGCCTGGACACGACAGCTGCCGCTCCTCCTGAAAGGCCCGACCGGTTGTGGCAAGACCCGCTTCGTCAGCCACATGGCTGAGAAGCTTGGCCTGCCGCTGACTACGGTCTCCTGCCACGACGATCTCGCCGCCGCCGATTTGACAGGTCGCTTCCTGCTGAAGGGTGGCGAAACCGTCTGGGTCGACGGCCCTCTGACACGCGCCGTGCGCGAAGGCGGCATTTGCTATCTCGATGAAGTGGTCGAGGCGCGCAAGGACGTTGCCGTCGTCTTGCATCCGCTCACCGACGATCGGCGCATCCTGCCGCTGGAACGTACCGGCGAAGAGCTCAAAGCCCCGCTCTCCTTCATGCTCGTCGTTTCCTACAATCCTGGCTACCAGAGCCTGCTCAAGGCCCTGAAGCCCTCCACCCGCCAGCGCTTCGTCGCGATCGAGTTCGACTTCCTGCCCAAGGCACGCGAGATCGAGGTCGTCTCGGCCGAAAGTGGTCTGCCCGCGGCGGCGGTCGAGCCGTTGGTCGAGCTGGCACGGCGGCTGCGCGTGTTGAAGGGTCATGATCTGGAGGAGGGGATCTCGACCCGCCTACTCGTCTATTGCGCAAGCCTCATCGATGCCGGGCTTTCTCCCCGCGACGCTGTCCGTGCGGCCATGATCGAGCCCCTGACCGATGAGCCGGACGTCCGGACCGGCCTTATGGAACTGGCACAGGCGGTCATCCGCTAGGAGCGATACGATGCTCGACTTTCTGGAACTCGAAGAGACGGTCGGCCGCGCCTGGCACAGGCTGGCCGGTGATACCCGAACCTGGCCACGTTACCCCGAGGCGGCGGTCACGCTGGACGAGATGCTGCCGGTTCTGTCCGTCTGCTTTCGCGGGTTCGGCGGGGAAAGGACAGTGCAACTGGTTCCGGCGCGGGGCAAGACCTCGCAGCATCGTCTGAAGCTGCGCCAGCGGCTGGGATTGGGCGAGGAGAAGCTGATCCATCCGGCGCGCGACGAGGCGAGCGTGATGCTGCCCCCTGTTCTCGATCTCATGCCGGAGCCGGCGCTCAACCGAGACCTCTATCTCTGGCTTGCGGCCGCCATGGCCGTGATGCCGCTTGAACCCATGGCCGAGACCGATCCGCTCAGGGCCGATCTTGGGATGCTGGAGGCAGCCTCGAAACTCCAGGGGCAGGTTATTGCAGCGTTTCCCGGTTTCACCGATCTCTATCGGCGACTATGCCTCGGTCTCCTCACGCAACGCAGGCGTGGTTCGCTGCCTCGGGTCGAGGGCCTGATCGAGGACAGGGTGATCGATCTCCTGCGCCAGGGCGGTGGCCTCGTACCGCTCTCCGCTGATACGGACTTCCCCGCAACAGCGCCCCCCGGTTATCTGCCGATGTTGCCGGTGCCGCTCTGGCCTCAGGCGGTCATCAGAGAAGAATGGACCGGTCGTCAGGAGATGGATCAGCCGGTCGGTTCGGGTCAGGCGGATGCACAAGCTGCCGGGCGTCACGTCGCGACACGCGAAAAAGACTCCGCTGCCAAGGGCGAGCGCAGCCCCTTCATACTGAACCGCTTCGAAAAGATCCTCGCCATGGCGGAAATGGTCAATGTCGACCGACCCGCCGATGACAGCGATGATCACGATGCGGCTGCCGCTGATGAACTCGACGAGATGGTGCTCGGCGAACGCAAGGGCCGACCCGCTGCGAAATTCCGCTTCGATCTCGACCTGCCGCCTGAAGCCCTAATTCATTCTCCGTTCGAAGCCGATCTCACTTATCCGGAATGGGACTATCGCCGTGGGGTGTACCTGAAGGATCATTGCCGCGTGGTGGCAGGTTCTGCTCCGAGCGATGAGGCCGGTCAGATGCCATCGGAGGAGATGAAGGCGCTGATCCATCGCGTGCGGCGACAGTTCGAAGCGATGCGTCCCCGCCATGAAATGCTGCGCGCTCAGGTCGACGGTGCCGACTTGGATCTCGATGCTGTCGTGCGCAGCCGCACCGAACTTGCCGCGAGCGGCGAGTGCTCGGACCGCATCCATCTTGCAAGCCGACCGCAGGGGCATGATCTTGCCGTTACGCTGCTGGTCGACGTCTCGCTGTCCACAGACGCCTGGTTCAATGATCGCCGGGTGCTCACTGTGGAGAAGGAGGCATTGCTTGTGCTGGCCGAAGGGCTCGCGGCCTGTGGCGACAGCCACTCCATCCTGAGCTTCACGTCACGGCGGCGGGACTGGGTGCGGGTGGAAACGATCAAGGACTTCGATGAGCCGATGAGTGCGCTGGTCCGCCAACGCATCGCCGCCCTGAAGCCCGGCTATTACACCCGCATGGGAGCAGCACTGCGCCATGCCACGGCAAAGCTTGCCCAGCGCTCGAACCGCAAGCATCTGCTCCTGGTGTTGACCGACGGCAAGCCGAATGACGTGGACCACTACGAAGGCCGCTTCGCGATCGAGGACACGCGGCGCGCGGTAACCGAGGCACGCCGACGCGGCATCCATGTCTTCGGCGTCACGGTTGATCAGGATGCCAAGACCTATGTGCCCGCCGTCTTCGGCCATCACGGTTATGCTGTCGTGCCTGATATCCGCCGCCTGCCGGCCGCTTTGCCACAAATCTACCGCGCGCTCGTTCGCTGATCCGCGATCGCGCAATGGAAGGCCCGGGTCGAGCAAACGGCCCGGGCCTTTCGCTGTCTGCAGCATCCCGACGGCTATCCTCTTTGTCGCAGCACAAGGACGCCAGTGTCCATGTGGCTCAAAGAAGCGCAGGCTGGTCGCATGTCGCGGCTCGGCCCCCACGATCTTTCGACAGGAGTATCCGATGACTGCAATCAACACTGAGACGCTTCAACTCGACGTTCGAACGATTCCGCGCCCCGAACGCCACCCCCGCATCTTCGGCATGCTGAATGTCCTCCAGCCAGGCCACGATCTGACTCTGACCGTCGATCACGATCCGCTGCCGCTCTATTATCACCTGGAGATGCACTTCTCCGGTCTCTTCAGCTGGGACTATCTGGAGCGCGGTCCCGAGATCTGGCGGGTGAAGGTGACGCGGGAAAAGTATGAAGGTTGCAATTGCAATTGCGGCGGCGGTCATTGAGAAAGAGCGGTACGGCATGCTGACGTGCCGCACCGCTTATCGTACGCCCGACGAATATGTCGGTGACGATTTGGTTCGGGAGGAGGAAACCGATGCAGTCACGTTTCAAGGACCTGGATGTCCGCCCGATCCTGAAAGAGGGTAGTGAACCCTTTCCGGCGATCATGCAGGCGGTTGGGGCTCTCGAACCAGGAGAGGGGCTGAGACTGCTTGCAACCTTCCGTCCTACACCGCTTTTGAGCGTTATGGCCCGTCGGGGTTATGCGGCCGAAGTGAACGAACTGGCCGAGGGAGATTGGGAGGTCCTTTTCTCCCCCGCCACCGATATCAAGGCCAAGGTCTCTGTCTCGCTCGGAGCCGAAGAGGCGGCCGACTGGCCGGACCCCTTGTGGCAAATCGATCTGACGGGGCTCGAACCGCCGGCGCCGATGGAAAAGGTCCTGTCCCGCATCGGGCTGATGGAGCCCGGCGAGGTTCTCTTCGCGATCTTTTCGGAGGAACCGGTTTTTCTCAGGCCGGAGCTTGAGAAGCATGGCCATCAGTGGGTCGGCAAGCCGGATGATGCCGGCCACACCTACCGGATGCTGATCCGCATCGGCGGCGACTGAGCCTTCTTTCCCGTTCCCATCTCCTTGCTCGATGCCCCGAACAACATCCACACCGTCTGTTTGACTTCGGTCGAGGCGGTGGGAAAAGGGTCGCGTGGATCGCAAAGGCTATCTCGGCGCCGCTATTGGCGGCGTTCTGTGATCCTGCTCCGATTGTATTGATCCACATCAACGAGATCGAAATTTATTCTTGCGTTTCAGAAGCATGAATCGCCTGTTTGCATAGGAAGTTTGTTCCGGAGCAAATAGAAATCCCGGGTTGGTCATAAAAAGGAAAGCAACGGAGCGGCTGCCGCTTCGCTCTTCCAAAGGAGTGACTGACATGACCCAGAGCCTCACACTGACAAGACGCACCATGCTGGCCGGTGCTGCAATCGCCGGCGCTCTGATGCCCATGGTTGCCGCCACGGCGGCCCGTGCCGAAGGCGGCGAACTCACGACCAATGCGGCAGCCGTCGCCGCAGATATTGCCAAGCTCGATCGCGTCAAGATCGACCTCGTCAAGCCGCCATTCGTCCATGCCCATGCGCAGAAGGCTGAAGGTGCCCCGAAGGTTGTCGAGTTCACGCTGACCATCGAGGAAAAGAAGATCATCGTCGATGACGCCGGCACGGAAGTCCATGCCATGACCTTCAACGGCTCTGTTCCCGGCCCGCTGATGGTCGTCCACCAGAACGACTATGTCGAGCTCACGCTGATCAACCCCGACACCAACACACTCCAGCACAATATCGATTTCCACTCGGCCACGGGTGCCTTGGGCGGTGGTGCGCTGACGCTGGTCAATCCGGGCGAAAAGGCGGTCCTGCGCTTCAAGGCCACCAAGGCCGGCGTCTTCGTCTATCACTGCGCACCTCCCGGAATGGTGCCGTGGCATGTTACCTCGGGCATGAACGGTGCGATCATGGTTCTGCCGCGGGAAGGCCTGAAGGATCACAAGGGTAATGATCTGCCTTACGACAAGATCTATTACGTCGGGGAGCAGGATTTCTACGTGCCGAAGGATGAAGACGGTAACTACAAGAAATACGAGAGTGCCGGCGATGCCTATGCGGATGTGCTCGAAGTCATGAACACGCTGACCCCGAGCCACATCGTCTTCAACGGTGCAGTCGGCGCGCTGACCGGCGACAATGCGATGACGGCCGAAGTCGGTGATCGGGTCCTGATCGTGCATTCGCAGGCCAATCGCGACACCCGCCCGCACCTGATCGGTGGTCATGGGGACTATGTCTGGGCCACCGGCAAGTTCGCCAACCCGCCGGAACTCGACCAGGAAACCTGGTTCATCCCGGGTGGTGCCGCGGGCGCTGCCTACTACACCTTCCAGCAGCCGGGCATCTACGCCTATGTCAACCACAACCTGATCGAGGCCTTCGAGAAGGGGGCCGCCGCCCACTTCAAGGTCACCGGCGACTGGAACGACGATCTGATGACCGCAGTGGTCAAGCCGGAAAGCTGATCGAACGGCGGGAGGGCGCTTCTGAGGAGTGCCCTCCCGCAAGTCTGCCCCTATTCGATGTGGATCGGTTCCATGCCTGCCTCGTCTGCAACCCTCCCGCAAAAAGCCATCGGTTCGCTACTGCTGCCGGTCGGGCTCATTGCGGCCCTTTCCGCCGCCGTCGTCATCCAGTCCGGAATGATCCATTTCGGTTCGCCCGCGCTTGTGGAGCCGCCTGTAATCACGGTGGAAGCAGGCACGTTCCACTATCGCCAGCCGGGAGAATTCTATCGTTCCGGTTTTGCAGTCGACGGGCCGAAGACAGAAGAGGTTGTCAGCCGTTCCGTCACCATCATGAAGTACCAGGTCAATACGCTCGACTATGACGCCTGCGTCGCAGAGAGTGCCTGTCCGGCGCGGGATTCGGCTACGCCATCGCGCGCCGACATGCCCGTAACAGGCGTCAGCCATGACGATGCCACCGCCTATGCCGGCTGGCTGTCGGAACAAACCGGCGCGCTCTGGCGCCTGCCGGATGACCGCGAACTGGCTTTCGCCGCAGCCGAGGACTTCCCAGAGGACGCATTGGGCGTCGATGCCGACAGCGGCAATCCGGCGCTGCGCTGGCTTGCGGACTACGAGCGCGAGGCAGCCCGCAAACGCTCGCGCGATCCCGAACCGCTGCCCTATGGCAGCTTCGGTGAAAACGGTCACGGCCTTGCCGATTTCGCCGGCAATGTCTGGGAGTGGACGTCCACCTGTAACCGGCGTGTCGATCTTGCAAACAACGGAGCGGCAAGCGCTGTGGAAACCTGCGGCGTCTACATCGCTGCGGGCAAGCACCGGGCGCCCTTGAGCTCCTTCATCCGCGACCCGAAGAGCGGCGGTTGTGCAGTCGGTGTGCCGCCGGATCATGTCGGCTTCCGCCTCGTCAAGGATACCCGCTGGTACGCTCCCTTGCTCTTTGCTCTTCAAGCCCGTTGATGTAGCTTGCAACCGCTTCGCGCGATCTTGGTTGACGCGAAGCGGCCGGTAATGACTTCGGCCGATGCGACATGCGCCAGGGCGAAGGAATGCCGTTTTGAAACTCGATCGCGCGATCATCAAATCGCTGCCTCTGTTCGACCGCATGACCGATGACGAGCTCGACCGCTTGCTCGTGCCGGCCCAGTCCCGTCGCGTGCCGATCGGCGAAACCGTCTTCGAACAGGGCCAAGCGGCGCAGAATTTCTTTCTGCTCCTGCACGGACGGCTGAAGGTCACCCAGGTCACCGCCGACGGTCAGCAGATCATTGTGCGCATGGTTCATCCCGGTGATCTCTTCGGTTTCGCCAAGGCCCTGCAGCGCTCCGACTATCCCGGCACCGCGATTGCAGCGGTGGATAGCGTGACGCTCTGCTGGCCGACGGATCTCTGGCCGAACTTCGTAGAGCACAATCCACGCCTCGCTGTCAGCGCCATGGAGACCATCGGACAGCGGCTGGAGGAGGCCCATGTCCGGATCCGGGAGATGTCGACCCAGGAAGTCGAGCGACGCGTCGCCCATACGGTCCTGAGGCTTGCCAAGAAGGCCGGACGCCCGGAACCAGCGGGCCTGCGCATCGATTTCCCGATATCGAGGCAGGACATCGCCGAGATGACCGGGACAACCTTGCACACTGTCTCCCGCATCTTCAGTGCCTGGGAAGGCAAGGGACTGATCGAGGGCGGGCGTCAGAAGCTTCTGGTCAGAAACCTCACGGCTCTTGAGCAGCTTGCCACGGCCCCGATCGAGCGCAAGTAAGCCGCGCAATTTTGCCGCCTTCCGTCTCACTACTTGATTTTGCGCAAAGAAGGCCGGGTCTCCTCGGCCTATGTCTCTTGTCAACGGAACGCTGACGTTCCCGCATTAAGGAGACAGACAATGACCCGCATCCTCACCAAGATTGCCGCCGTCGCAGCACTCGCCCTCACCATTCCCGGTCTTGCCGCCGCGGCTGACTTCGAGGTCAAGATGCTGAACAAGGGGGCTGACGGCGCCATGGTCTTCGAGCCGGCCGGTCTGAAGATCGCGCCCGGCGACACCGTCACCTTCATCCCGACCGACAAGGGCCACAATGCCGAGGTCATCAAGGGCATGCTTCCGGAAGGTGCCGCCGAGTTCAAGGGCAAGATGAATGAGCAGATCAAGGTGACCTTCGACGTTCCCGGCCTCTATGGCGTCAAATGCGCTCCGCATGTTGGCATGGGCATGGTCGCTGCCATTCTCGTCGGCGATGCCCCGGCCGCCAATCTCGAGGCCTTCAACGCCGCCAAGTTGCCCAAGAAGGCCCGCGAGCGCATCGACGCGGCTGTGGCTGCGGCAAAGTGATGGCCGCCTGAAAGCCGCTGCGTCAGTGGGTGTTCGATCGGACACCCGCAGCCGTCGATAGGGCGACGGTGGAATTGTCGGTGGAAAGCCTTTCGCCTGCAGGCTCTGTCCTGTCGGAAACACCTGGCACGAAATCGACCTTCACACCCCGTTGGCGCAGAACTGCGACCTCTACGGCGGCCTCTTCGGAGGCCGCCGTATACGCTGCACGCAAGAGCACCACCCGCTTGCCGCCGCCCGCCAGCCCGGCCACGAGGTCGCGCGCATCCTTGCGAGCTTCTTCACTGTCACCTGCGGTATCCACGAGCATCCGCTTCGCCTCGCGACGTGCCAGTTCGAGCACGTCCGCAGACACGTTTGCGTCGAACAGAATGATATCGGCGGCCTGAAGGCTACGAACCGCTTTCAGCGTCAGCAATTCGGCGTCGCCCGGGCCTGCTCCCACCAGCGTCACCGAGCCCGATGCCGGCAGGTGATACAGTGCCTCGATATGCGAAACGAGGGCTTTCCGATCGCGCTCCTCCGGCGCCCTCATCGACGAAAAGCAGCGGTCAACGAACATCTCCCAGAAAGCGCGACGTTTCGGTCCCGGTTCGAGCTGCCGATTGACGGAGCTGCGCAGCACTTGTGCCAATGCGGCCCAACCTTTGAGGGACGGGGGCAGCAGCGTCTCCACCCTTCGGCGAATGGCTTGCGCAAGGATCGGCGCTGCCCCATCCGTCGAGATCGACAGGATCACGGGCGACCGGTTGACGATGGAGCCGAACTGGAACTGGCAATGGGCAGGCTTGTCGATGACGTTGAACGGCACGCCGGCGGCCCGCGCCGCGCAGGCAAAGGCACGTGCCTCATCGTCGGTCTCGCAGTCCGCAAGGGCCATGGCTGCGCCGGAAAACACGCCGGTATGCCAGGGGTGACGATGAATGACGACCTTTCGCGCGCGCTCCAGATCAGACATGCCGGATCCCACGTCCTGACCTTCGGCATAAACTTCTACGGCGGCACCGCATGCGCCAAGCAGCTCCGCTTTCCACGCCGCAGCGTCAGAACCACCTGCGATGACCGCCCGCCTGGTCTGGAGGTTCCAGAACACCGGAAGCTTGGCGAGCTGTTCGATCCGCCGCCCGTCGTCATTCGGCGGCGAGGAGTGGTCGCGCATCGATAATCCTCCTGATCTCTGGGCGGCACGAGCCGCAATTGGTCCCGGCGCCAAGTACCTGGCCGATGGCCTCCACCGAGCGGCAGCCTTCATCGACGGCACGGGAAATTTCCTTCGCTCCGATCGACAGGCAGGAGCAGACGATTGATCCCCTGTCGGGCTGGTCCGCCCCCGGGCGCCCCGCCACCAGCCGCCATCGGGCCATGGCGTCGGAATGATCGACGAGAAGCTGATCCACGGCCCACTGCCGGGAGACGACCACCGGAGAGCGCGACACGAAGAGCGCTGCGAGCAGGCGGGTTCCTTGAAAGGCAAGGATGCGGCAGTCTCCGGTGGTAGCGTCGTGATAGCGGACGACTTCGATGCGGTCATCCAGTTTCAGGCTCTGCCTGAGCCATGTCTCGAACCCGCCTGCCGGCTCATCTCCCGCAAGTTCGAGCCGATAGCCGCCTTCCGCTCTCGCGATCGCCCAGTATTCGAAAGGCAGCTCCGACGGCCTCTCGGTGGCCAGCAGAAATGCGTGGAACCCCGGATCGTGCCGTGCAAGCGACACGCGCGCCTGCTTGAGCGCCGGCTGACCGGAGATCGGATCGACATGCGATGGAACAAGAGTATCCACCCGTGCCCGCGAGGCGGTTTCCTCTGTCCAGTGCATGGGCACGAAGATCGAACCGCGCGTCTGCCGCTCGGTCATCAACGCACGCAAGAGGACGCGTTGACCCTTCCCGTTGAAGACCTCAACCAGATCCGCATCGCGGATCTGGTGCTCGGCAGCATCCAGGGGATGGATTTCGCAATATGGTTCGGCGAGATGCGCGGAAAGACGCGCGCTCTTTCCCGTTCGGGTCATCGTGTGCCAGTGGTCGCGAACGCGTCCGGTGTTCAGCACAAAGCCACCATCCGCTCGTTCCTGCGAACCAACGGCGCCATCGACCGCCACGAATCTGGCCTTGCTGTCCGGATGATAGAAGCGACCTTCCGCGAAGAACCGCTCCCTTGTCGTCTCCTCCTTGGGATGCGGCCATTGGAACGGAGCAAGATGCTCATACTGATCCTGGCTGATCGCGGAGAAGGCCCCGATGTCGAAATCGCGCGTGCCGCCATTTTCGAAGGCGGAGAGCGCGGCATGCTCCGCGAAGATCTCGGCAGGCGATCCGAAGTCGAATGCGCCGCTGAAACCCATGCGCTTGGCAACCTCGGTCAGATGCCACCAGTCGGGACGTGCTTCACCCGGTGCCGTCAGGAACATCCGCTGGCGCGATATGCGCCGTTCAGAATTGGTGACCGTACCGGATTTTTCCCCCCAGCCTGTTGCCGGAAGCAGAACATGAGCGAGCCGCGCCGTGTCCGTGTTCTTCTGCATGTCGGAGACCACGACGAAGGGACAGGCCGCGATGGCGGCCCTGACCTTGTCCGCATCGGGCATGGAGACCGCAGGATTGGTCGACATGATCCAGAGGGCCTTGATCCGCCCCTCGGCCACGGCCTCGAACAAGTCCACAGCCTTGAGGCCGGGGCGCTCGGCGATCCGCGGCGAATTCCAGAAGCGTTGCACGCGGTCCCGGTGCTGGGGATCCTCGATCGCCATATGAGCGGCGAGCATATTGGCGAGACCGCCGACCTCGCGGCCACCCATGGCGTTCGGCTGGCCGGTGAGGGAAAAGGGCCCCATGCCCGGACGTCCGATACGCCCTGTCGCGAGATGGCAGTTGATGATCGCATTGACCTTGTCGCTGCCGGATTCCGACTGGTTGACGCCCTGGCTGTAGCAGGTGACGACCCGCTCGGCCGCGGCAAAGAGCCAGAAGAACTGCCGGATCAGCATGCCGGACAGTCCGGTCGCTTCGGAAAGTTCTGCGAGGGACAACCGCGATGCCGAGACCAGCGCTTCGGCAAAACCCGTAGTGTGGGCGCCGACAAAGCCCTGATCGATCCTATCCGTCTCTGCCAGATGAGTCAGCAGTCCGTTGAACAGGGCAACATCCCCGTCTGGACGAATGGCGAGATGAAGATCGGCCAGATCGGACGTGGCCGTGCGTCGCGGATCGATGACAACCACCTTCATTGTCGGCCGGGTAGCCTTGGCGGCAGCGAGGCGCTGGTACAGCACCGGGTGGCACCAAGCCAGATTCGATCCGACCAGCACGACAAGGTCGGCAAGCTCAAGATCCTCATAGGTCCCGGGAACGGTGTCCGCACCGAAAGCACGTCGATGTCCCGCGACCGAGGATGCCATGCAGAGCCTTGAATTGGTGTCGATGTTGCCGGAACCGATGAAGCCCTTCATCAGCTTGTTGGCGACGTAGTAGTCCTCGGTCAGGAGTTGCCCTGACACGTAGAACGCAACTGAATCCGGTCCGTGCTGCGCGATCGTGCTGCCGAAACGGTCGGCCACGAGGTCGAGAGCCGTGTCCCAGTCCGTTCGCTGTCCATGGATCTCTGGAAAGAGCGCGCGCCCTTGGAGGTCAAGTGTTTCGGCCAGCGCGCTGCCCTTCGAACACAGGCGTCCGAGATTGGCTGGATGCTCTGGATCGCCCCGTACGCTGACGGTGCCAGCGTCATCGACGGTCGCGATCACCCCGCAGCCAACGCCGCAATAGGGGCAGGTGGTGCGGGTTTCACTCGCCATGGATCACTCCGCCGCCACAAGCGCGCTCTCGAGCGCGATCGATAGCTGGCCATCCATGTTCCTGACCGGGATGGTTCGGACGGCTCCTTCATCGGCGCCGAGCGCCTTGCCTGTCTCCAGCGAGATCACCCAGTTGTGCAGTGGGCAGGTGACGGAGGCGCCGTGTACAATACCCTGCGTGAGAGGGCCGCCCTTGTGTGGGCAGTGGTCCTCGATGGCATAGACTTCGTTCTCGGCCGTCCGGAAGACCCCGATCTTGCCCTGAGGGGTTTTCACACAACGTGCGCCGCGAAGGGGAATTTCGTCGATCGTGCCGATGGCGATCCAGTTCATGGGAAAGCTCCTTGTTGTTCCTTGTCCCTCTCACCGTCAGCGGGAGGAGGGACTATTCCGCCGCTGCCGAAAAGCCGACGGTCGCCATCGGCTTGAACTCGTGCTTGTCCTTGCCCGAGACGCGCGCCGACCACGGATTGACCTGCGCGAACTTCTGGGAGAAGACAAAGCGCTCGTAATAGGCGCGGCGCTTGTCGGCATCCTCCATGATCTGCCGGCGGATCTCGTCGTGGCCGATGCGCTTGGCCCACTTGTAGATTCGCTCGAGATAGCGGCCCTGCTCGCGATACATCTGGGTAAGCGCCACGATATGCTCGAGCGCCTCGTCCTCGGTCTTCACCAGGCCCAGAACATCGGTACCCTTGATGTCGAGGCCTGCGGCCCCGGCGAAATGGATCTCGAATCCGGAATCCACGCAGATCACGCCGATATCCTTGCAGGTCGCTTCAGCGCAATTGCGCGGACACCCCGAAACCGCAAGCTTGAGCTTCGCGGGCGTCCAGGAGCCCCACATGAACTTTTCTATTCGAATGCCGAGCCCGGTCGAATCCTGCGTGCCGAAGCGGCACCAGTCTGAACCAACGCATGTCTTCACCGTGCGCAGGCCCTTTGCGTAGGCCTGACCCGACACGAAACCGGCCTTGCCGAGATCAGCCCAGACGGCGGGCAGGTCTTCCTTCTCGATACCCAGAAGATCGATACGCTGGCCGCCGGTGACCTTCACCATCGGAATGTCGAACTTGTCCACGACGTCGGCGATGGCGCGCAGTTCGGCGGAGTTCGTCACGCCGCCCCACATGCGCGGCACGACCGAATAGGTGCCATCCTTCTGGATGTTGGCGTGCACACGCTCATTGATGAAGCGAGACTGATAATCATCGGCGTATTCGTCCGGCCAGTCGCAAACGAGGTAGTAATTGAGCGCCGGACGGCATTTGGCACAGCCGCAGGAGGTCTTCCACTCCAGTTCCTGCATCACGGCTGGGATCGTCTTCAAACCCTTGGCCTTGATCAGGCGGCGCACATCGTCATGTCCAAGCTCGGTGCAGGTGCACATTGGTGTGACAGCGGCGGGATTATAGGCATCCCCCAGCGTCAGCGACATGAGCTGCTCGACGAGACCGGTGCAATTGCCGCAGGAGGCGGATGCCTTGGTGTGGGCGCGCACACCGTCCAGTGTTGTCAGGCCCTTGCCCGTGATAGTCGAGACGATCTTGCCCTTGCAGACGCCGTTGCAGCCGCAGATATCCGCATCATCCGGCAAGGCTGCAACGGCCGCCATAGGGTCCAGCGGTGACCCTCCCTGGTAGGACTGGCCGAAGATCAGGGTGTCGCGCATGGCAGAGACATCGGTCTGTTTCTTCAGGAGATCGAAGAACCAGGAACCATCGGAGGTTTCTCCATAGAGCACCGCACCGACAATCCGGTTGTCCTTGAGCACGAGGCGCTTGTAGATCCCGGCTGAAGCATCACGCAGAACGATTTCCTCGCGGTCGGGCGCCTCGGCGAAATCGCCGGCCGAAAACAGGTTGATGCCCGTGACCTTCAGCTTCGTATTGACCACCGAACCGTGATACTCGGACCACCCGCCGGTCAGGCGATCGGCGAGAACACGGGCCGCCTCGTAGAGCGGGGCGACCAGACCATAACAGACGCCGCGATGCTCCGCGCATTCTCCCAGAGCGAAGATCGAGGCATCCGAAGTCATCATGCCGTCGTCAACGACGATACCGCGGTTCACCGCAAGTCCGGCATCCTTGGCGAGCTGCGAGGCCGGGCGGATCCCGACGGCCATGACCACCATGTCGCCTGAAATGACCTGACCGTCTTCGAGTTCGATCCCTTCCACTTTGTCCGCGCCCAGGATCTGTTTCGTGTTGGCCTTGGTGATGATCTCGATGCCGCGTTCGGAAAGCGCCTTTTCGAGCAGATAGGCCGCTGCCGGATCGAGCTGACGCTCCATGATCGTCGGCATTAGATGTATGACCGTCACCTCCATGCCCTGGCGCTTGAGGCCATAGGCGGCCTCGAGGCCTAGCAGACCCGCGCCGATGACGATCGCGCGGCCTTTGCCCTTGGCGATCTCCAGCATCTTCTCGACGTCGTCGACGTCGCGATAGGGGAGCACCCCGGGCAACTGATGGCCGGGGACCGGGATGATGAAGGGCAGCGATCCTGTGGCGATGACCAGCTTGTCATAGCTCACCGTGATGCCGCTCGCCGATGTGACGGTCTTTGCCTGACGGTCGATGTCCGTGACCCGCGCACCCTTGTGCAGGGTCACGCCATGCGCCGCATACCAGGCATCGTCGTGGATCACGATGTCCTCATAGGCTTTCTCCCCGGAAAGGACCGGCGACAGCATGATCCGGTCGTAGTTGACCCGAGGCTCGGCGTTGAAGATTGTCACCTCATAGAGGCCGGGCGCCTTCTCGAAGAGTTCTTCCAGCATGCGGCCGGGCGCCATGCCGTTGCCGATGATAACAAGTTTTTCAGCCATGGTTCTCACTCCGCAGCTTCCACGAAGCGATGGCGCTCGTAGAGGAATTTCAACACGGCCTCGCGGCACTTGAGGTAGGTGCGGTCGGAGGCAAGCTCGATCCGGTTTCGCGGGCGCTCGATCGGAACGTCGAGGACTTCGCCGATCCGTGCAGCCGGTCCGTTGGTCATCATCACGATCCGGTCGGAGAGCAGGACCGCCTCGTCCACGTCATGGGTGATCATGATCATCGTGTTGCCGAGCCGGCTATGGATCTCCATGACCGCATCCTGCAGATGCGCACGGGTGAGCGCGTCAAGCGCCCCGAACGGTTCGTCGAGAAGCAGGACCTTGGGTTCCATCGAGAGCGCACGGGCGATGCCGACGCGCTGCTTCATGCCGCCGGAGATCTCGGCCGGACGCTTGTCCTTGGCGTGCCCCATCTGCACGAGGTCGAGATTGTGCATCACCCAGTCATGCTTCTCGCCCTTGGTCTTGCGACCGGCAAACACCTTGGAGACAGCCAGATTGACGTTTTCGTAGACGGTGAGCCACGGCAGCAGGGAGTGGTTCTGGAAGACGACGGCCCGATCCGGCCCGGGCGCGTTGACCTCCTGGTTTTCGAGCAGGACCGCACCGGCACTCACCCGTGTGAGCCCCGCGATCAGATTGAGCAGCGTGGACTTGCCACAGCCCGAGTGGCCGATGATCGAGACAAACTCCCCTTTGTCGATGGTGAGCGTGACGTCCTTCAGCACCTCGGTTCGCATGCCTGCGCGCTCGAAGCTTTTGTCGATATGGTCGATCTTGAGATAGCTGGACATGATGGCGTCTCCCTCAGTTTTTGGCTGTGCCACGGGTGACGACGCTGCCGAGCAGGGCGACGAGCTTGTCGAGGACGAAGCCGGTCACGCCGATATAGGCGAGCGCCACGATGATGTCGGAAAGGCGAGAGGAATTCCAAGCATCCCAGATGAAGAAGCCGATGCCGACGCCGCCGGTCAGCATTTCGGCGGCGACGATCGCGAGCCAAGAGAGGCCGACACCGATCCGAAGGCCGGTAAAGATGTAGGGAGCGGCAGCCGGCACCATGATCCGCACGAAGAATTCCAGCGGGTTGAGGCGCAGCACTCGGGCGATGTTGCGATAGTCGTCGGGGATATTGCGGACGCCGACCGCTGTGTTGATGATCACCGGCCAGATCGAGGTGATGAAGATAACGAAGATTGCCGAGGGGTTGCTGTCCTGAAAGGCAGCGAGCGACAGTGGCAGCCAGGCGAGTGGCGGCACTGTGCGCAGGATTTGAAAGATTGGGTCGAGACCGCGCATGGCCCAGACGGACTGCCCCACGACCGCGCCGAGGAAGACGCCGACGATGGCTGAAAGACCGAAGCCCATGGCGACCCGTTCCAGGGACGTCAGAACGCGCCAGGCCAGACCGATGTCCTGCGAGCCGTAGTCGAAGAAGGGATAGGCGATGAGGTCATAGCTGTCGGACCAGACCTGCGAAGGAGGCGGCAATGTCGCCCCCGGCTGCGAACAGGCCACCTGCCAGATGCCGAGCAGCACGAGCGTCACCACAAGCGGCGGCAAGACGTTCCGCAGCACGCCGGCGCCGGCGCGTTTCAGTTCGAGTTTCGGCGTTGCGCGCCTCGCCAGATGAACAACGGTTCCGGTCTGGCTGGTGGAGACGGCGATAGCCTCTGTCTCTGCTTTTCGGGCGATGGCGGTCATGGAGATGTCCTCTCACGCGTGTCGGATAAAATCTGTCCGTGTCTCCGATGGCCCGGCGCTCTGAGGGCTGGGCCGTCGGAGAAGCTGCTTCAGGCGCTCGCCTTGATGGAAAGGCTGTCGAGATAGGCCTGTGGATTTTCCGGATCGAAGACCTTGCCGTCGAAGAAGGTCTCGGGGCCACGCGAGGCAGAGGCCGGGATATCGGCCGCAGCCACGCCAAGCTCCTTGGCGGCGTCTCGCCAGATGTCCTCGCGGTTCACCTTGTCGACCAGAGCCTTGATGTCGGTGTCGGGTGCAAACTTGCCCCAGCGAACATTCTCGGTGAGAAACCAGGCGTCGTGGCTCTTGAAAGGATAGGAGGCGTGGCCCTTCCAGAACTTCATCTCGAGCCCGGAATCTTCAACAAGGCGGCCGTTGCCGTAATTGATCGTTCCCTTGAGGCGTCCCGCGACGTCCTTCGGCGGCACATTGAACCATTGGCGTTTGCCGAGGATCGCCGACATTTCTTCCTTGTTGTCCATGCTGTCGGCCCACATTTGAGCCTCCATGACGGCCATGAGCATTGCCTTGGCGGCGATCGGGTTCTGCTCCACCCAGTCCGATCGCAGGCCGAGCGCCTTCTCCGGATGACCCTTCCAGAGTTCGCCCGTCGTACAGGCTGTGAAGCCAATGCCTTGATTGACGAGCTGTTCGTTCCACGGCTCGCCCACGCAGAAGGCATCCATGTTGCCGACCTTCATGTTCGCGACCATCTGCGGCGGCGGAACGACGATCGTGGAGACATCCTTGTCGGGATCGATGCCGCCGGCCGCCAGCCAGTAGCGGATCCAGAGATCGTGTGTACCGCCCGGGAAGGTCATGGCAACCTTCACCTCGCCACCGGCCGCCTTCTTCGCAGCAAAGGCCTCCTTCAGCTTCGAGGCGTCGAGCTGAATGCCGCTGTCGGCATATTCCTTGGCCACCGAAATACCCTGGCTGTCGAGATTGAGCCGCGCCAGGATGGACATGGGAACCGGCACGTTGTTCTGCGTTACCTTGCCAGTCGAGATCAGATAAGGCATCGGCGTCAGGATATGTGCGCCGTCGATCCCGTTCGATGCACCGCCGAGCACGAGATTGTCACGCGTCGCGCCCCAGGAGGCCTGCTTGAGCACTTCGACTTCCGGCAGACCGTACTTCTCGAACAGCCCTTTTTCCTTGGCAATGATCAGTGGGGCGGCATCGGTCAACGCAATGAAGCCCAGCTTTGCGCCCTTGAGTTCCGGTCCTGCTCCCGCAGCGAAAGCACCTGACGGGAACGCCATTTTCGCTGCGCTGACGATTGCGGCAGCCGAAGTAAGCTTGAGAAGCTGGCGGCGGGTGGTGCTCATTCCTGTAGCCTTCGTCATGTTCTTTGCCCCTCTGATGTGACGGAGATCCGGAAAAACAAAAAACGCCGCTCGGTGACTGCATCTCGGGATGGAAGGATCCCGTGTGCAAACCAAGCGACGTCGGTGTCTCTGGTGAGCGCGCTTCAGGCGCTCTTTCGTCCGGTCGCCGTTGACCGGATGATTTTAGTAAAGCAAGGTCCGTGCCAGTTTTCGCAAGAATGGAGCAAATAACTGACGCAAAAAAGAAAAAGCCGATCAAGCCGGCAGTGTCACTGCGAAGGCGAGAGACTCAGCAAGGTTCAAAATTTGTGCACCTGCACACAAAAGCTGAAATTGAAGCTGCCGCTTTTGGCAGCGACTCAGTCTTTCGCAGCCGCTCCCACCGGGCGTCGGTCCGAGCGAACGGCAAAACCGGACACGTAGTCCTGCATCTTGTCGGGGTCGAAGATCCGACCGTCCATGAAACGGTCATGCGGAGCTGCGCCCGGCAGGAGACTCGCATCGTCCGGCGCCGGCGCCCCGGTTCCGAGCGCCCCCAGATAAAGGTCCGCGCGATACGCACTCTCGGCGCGCGCCATGTTTTCGGGCGTGAAATTCACCTGACCCCAGCGGATCATCTGGCTGTAGATCCATAGCGCCTGGTTCGCCTGCGGGTAATTGGCCGCCTGCCGGTGGAAGACGAAATAATCGCGGATCACTCGGCGGTTTCCGAAGGCGTCAAGGCTGAACTCGCCCGCAAGAACGCGGCGGATGATATCCTGTGGCGCTGTGATGTAGCGCGGGGAGGCGAGGATCTCCGACAGATGATCGTGATTGTCCGGCTGGTCACACCAGCGCGCCGCCCTGTCAAGGGCAAGGATCAGCCGACTGACGGTATCGGCATTCGCCTCGGCCCAGTCCGGTCGCATGCCGACCACCTTTTCGGGAGCCGAAGGCCAGATGTCTTGCTTGGCGGCGACAATGCGCCCGACACCGCGCTCGGAAGCCACCATGTTCCACGGGGCGCCAACACAGAAGCCGTCGATCGCGCCGGCGGCCAGCGCATCCGATGTCAGCGGCGGCGGCACGACCACGAGTTTCACATCGCGATCTGGATCCACGCCACCGGCCGCAAGCCAGTAGCGGAACTCGTAGTTATGCGACGAAAAGGGATAGGTCATGCCAAGCGTCGGCGCCTGCTCTCCCTTCTTCCGCATGTCACTCAACACGGCTGCCAGCGCCCTGGCATTGTCGAGCGCGCTGGCGTCCTCGGCAAGCTCGGCATGGGCCTTCATTCGCTCATAAAGCCGCAGGGACAAGGTGATCGCATTGCCACCGCGTCCCAGAGAGAAGGGCGTGATCGTGGGTGACGGATTCGAGCCGAGCTCCAGCATCGAGGCCACCGGCATCGGTGACAGCATGTGGGCAATATCGAACTGACGGAATGCGAGGCGGTCACGGACATTGGCCCAGGACACGTCGCGCATCAGATCCAGTGTCAGCCCTTCGCGTGCGGCGAAACCCATTTCCGCTGCCGCGATGAGAATGGATGCGTCCATCAGCGGGATGAAGCCGGCGCGCAGGATCCGTTGCTCTCGCCCGGACGCCTGAAGCGCTGGTGCCCCCGTGCCTGTCTCTCCCTGCCTGCTCATCATGTCGCTCACTTCAATGTCCCCGCAGGATCGTCATCACAGCAGCAGACCTGCTGCGGTCACCACGCTCTGGGCTATGTCGACCAGCTTCTTCTTTTCGTTCATTGCCGTCTGGCGCAGGAGGGTGAAGGCTTCCTCCTCGCTCATGCCCCGCATCTTCATCAGAATGCCCTTGGCCCGCTCGATGATCTTGCGCTCTTCCAGAGCGGAGCGGGCTTCAGCGAGTTCCCTCTGTAGCCGGCTGAAGGCGTTGAAGCGGCTGACCGCCATGTCGAGGATTGGCTTCACCCGCTCTTTGCGCAGACCATCGACGACGTATGCCGAAACACCGGCCTCGACGGCCGCCTCGATGGAGGCGGTGTCGGATCTATCGACGAACATGGCGATCGGCCGGCTGACCGATCGGGTCAGCTGGAACAGGTGCTCCATCATGTCACGGTTTGGGCTTTCGATATCGATGATGATTACATCGGGCGAAAGCGTCTCGATCGTCTTCGCGATCCCCTGGACCTCAAGCGCCACGGTGACGTGCTGATGCCCCGCCTCGCGCAAGCCATCCTCGATGATCGCCGCGCGCACGGCATTCTCATCAATCACGAGGATGGTCAGGTCGAGGTGGTTCATGCGCGATTGATGACGCAATGCAGCAATATTGGCAAGCTGTTGGCCTAATTTTTAAGCTTGCTGATATTCATTCTATTTTTTAGGCATTGCTGCCCTCTGCTTGGAGCGCCGCCGGTGCCATGGACAAAGGCCCTCGAAGTCGGCTGACTCCGAGGGCCTGATGATGTTCCGGATCTGGTCAGGTGCAGGCTATTCCTGTCCCTTCGGCTGCAGCGAGATCTGCCGGGCAAGTGCCAGCGATATCAGTGTGCAGATGGCTCCGGACAGAAGATAGAGACCGGCCGCATAAAGCCCGAACCATGTCGACAGCAGGAGTGCCGACAGCGGTGCGAAGCCGGCTCCGAACATCCATGCCAGAGCCGAGACGACGGCCGAGGCCGTATAGCGATTGCGCCGGTCGAAGAGCGATGCAACTGCGCCGGACGACTGGGCGAAGTTGAAGCCGAGGATGATAAAGCCCACCATCATATAGGTGACGACGCCGGCCTGGCCGCCATTGAGCAGCAGGGGAGCCGTCAAGGCGAAAGCGCCGATTGCCCAGGCGCCCCAAACCAGGATCTTTTCGCGGCCGATGCGATCCGACAGCCAGCCGGAGAACAGCATTGCGAGAACGCCGAGGCCTGCACCTGCAGCCTCGATCAGGAGGAAGGTGCCGGGCGCTTCATCCGTGTAGAGGAAGATCCAGGACAGCGGGAAGACCGTGACCATGTGGAACATGGCAAAACTTGCAAGCGGAACGAAGACGCCGAGCAGCACGGTCCGCCCGTCCTGCGACATCGTGGCGCGCAGTCCGGTAGGGGTCAGCTCATTGGTCTCGAAGAGCTCCTTGAACTCCGGGGTGTCGACGATGCGAAGTCGCGCGAAAAGTGCCACGACATTGATCGCGAAGGCGACGAAGAACGGATAGCGCCAGCCCCAGTCGAGGAAATCTGCAGCCGACAGCGTCATCACCAGATAGGCGAAGAGGATGGCTGCAACGGCAAGTCCGACCACGGCGCCAAGCTGCGGAATCATTGCATAGAAGCCGCGCTGGTCTTTCGACGCCGTGATCGCGAGCAGCGGCGCCAGACCGTCCCAGGTGCCGCCGAGGGCGAGGCCCTGGCCGATGCGCAACAGAGCGAGCATGGCGATTGCCCACCATCCGGCGGTCTCGTAGGAGGGCACAAGTCCCATGGCGACGGTCGAGGTTCCCAGCAGAAACAGCGCCACGGTCAGCTTGGTGACGCGCCCATGCCGACGGTCGAGCATCGTGAACAACACGGTCCCGAGCGGTCGGGCAACAAAGGCGAGAGCCACAAGCACGAAGGACCAGAGCGTGCCCGTCAGCGGATCGAGAAACGGGAAGATCCGGGCCGGGAAAACGATCACGGATGCGATGGCGAAGACGAAAAAGTCGAAGAACTCGGACGTGCGGCCGATGATGACGCCGACCGCAATATCCGAGGGCGAGACGTGATGATCGTCTTCGGACGTGGTGCGGCCCTTCTGGGAGACCGGGGATGCAGAACCGGACATGCTCGCCATGACGCGTGCTCACTTTCTGGCTTGAACAGCGCGGATCAGCGTGGGGATACGCAGTCCGCGCCTCAGTCTAACATGGCCCAAAGCGATGCCGCAGCAACGGCCAAATTGACAGGTGACAAATTGTCGTATGTGCTGCACCGCAAAACCGGACTAACTAGCTTGACGAATATCAATGGTCGTCGAGTGGTGTTCGGGGGGACCTCTGCTCATTGACCCGTCAGTGTATCAGGGTAAGAGATGCAAGCGCTTCGCCTCCCGAAAATACTGACCGCCTTGCTGGCGGTCTTGTTCTTGTCCGCCTGCAAGGCAGAAGTCCTTGCTCCTACCGGAGACATAGCTGCCCAGCAGCGCGATCTCCTTGTGATTTCCACGCTACTGATGCTGATCATCATCATTCCGGTGATGGTGATGACCTGCTGGTTTGCCTGGCACTATCGTGCGGCAAACAAGGAAGCGGTCTACAAGCCGAACTGGTCGCACTCGACCAAGCTCGAACTGATCATCTGGGCGATCCCGCTCCTGATCATCGTCTGCCTCGGCGCACTGACCTGGGTCGGCACGCACCTGCTCGATCCCTATCGTCCGCTGGCGCGCGTCTCCGAAGAGCAGCCGCTCGATCCGCAGCAGGAGCCGCTGGACGTCCAGGTCGTGGCTCTCGATTGGAAATGGCTCTTCATCTACCCGCAATATGGCGTCGCTGCCGTCAACGAGCTGCCGGTCCCGACTGATCGTCCGATCCGCTTCTCGCTGACATCGTCCTCGGTGATGAACGCTTTCTATATTCCGCACATGGCCGGCATGATCTACGCCATGCCCGGCATGCAGACGACACTGCATGGTGTCTTCAACGAAGAGGGCACCTTCCAGGGCCTCGCTTCGCATTATTCTGGCGCTGGCTTCTCCGGCATGCGTTTCAAGGCGAAGGCAACCGATGCCGCAGCCTTCGAGGCCTGGGTCGAACAGGCCCGCGCCGGCAGCGAGAAGCTGGACCGTACGAAATATCTCGAGCTCGAGCGCCCGAGCGAGAACGTCAAGCCCGTGACATTCGCCAGCGTCGATCCGCAGCTCTTCCCGCGCGTCGTCAACATGTGCGTTGAAGAAGGCAAGATCTGCATGGCCGAAATGATGGCGCTCGATGCCCAGGGTGGCACGGGCCTCGCCGGCACGGTCAACATGAGTGCGCTGATCTACGACAAGGACGGGCGCCGCGGCACGCGCGAGCCGGTATTCGGCTGGGAGCCCTTCAAGGTCCTGGGCTTCTGCTCGGTCGAGGAACTGGAGCAGATGCTGGCCGCAAAGCCTGCATCCTTCGACGACAAGCCCGCCGTTTCGGGGCCTCTGATGGGACACAACATGCCGCAGCCGGTATCGCCCTTTGGCGGTGAGGCGGAACGTTTCCTCACGCTCGTCCGGCAGGCAGCCGGCAATGCGCCGCAACTCTGACAGGATACCGGCATGGCCACCGCAATAGACCATTCCACCACGTTTCTTCTCGGCCGCCTCAACTGGAGTGCGATCCCGACGGATCCGATCGTTCTCTCGACCTTCGTGGTCGTTGCCATCGGTGGCGCTGCAACGGTCGGCGCGCTCACCTATTATCGCCTCTGGGGCTACCTCTGGCGCGAGTGGCTCACCTCCGTCGATCATAAGAAGATCGGCATCATGTACATTATCCTGGCGCTGGTCATGCTGGTGCGCGGCTTTGCCGACGCGATCATGATGCGCCTGCAGCAGGTGCTCGCCTTTAATGGGTCGGAAGGCTATCTCAACGCCCACCATTATGACCAGATCTTCACCGCCCATGGCGTGATCATGATCTTCTTCGTGGCGATGCCCTTCGTCACGGGTCTGATGAACTATGTCGTGCCGCTGCAGATCGGCGCGCGTGACGTCTCCTTCCCCTTCCTCAACAACTTCTCCTTCTGGATGACCGTCGGCGGAGCCGTGCTGGTCATGGCCTCTCTCTTCGTCGGTGAGTTCGCGCAGACGGGTTGGCTTGCCTTCCCGCCGCTGTCGGGCATCGGTTACAGTCCATGGGTCGGGGTGGATTATTACATCTGGGGTCTGCAGATCGCGGGCGTTGGAACGACACTGTCAGGCATCAACCTGCTGGTCACCATCGTCAAGATGCGCGCTCCGGGCATGACCCTCATGCGCATGCCGGTCTTCACCTGGACAGCACTCTGCACCAACGTCCTGATCGTCGCCTCCTTCCCGGTGTTGACGATGACGCTGATCCTCCTGACGCTCGATCGCTACGTGGGAACGAACTTCTTCACGAACGATCTCGGCGGCAATCCGATGATGTACATCAACCTCATCTGGATCTGGGGCCACCCGGAGGTCTACATCCTTATCCTGCCGCTCTTCGGCGTCTTCTCTGAGATCACCTCAACCTTCTCGGGCAAGCGGCTCTTCGGCTACAGCTCGATGGTCTATGCCACCGTCTGCATCACGATCCTGAGCTATATCGTCTGGCTGCACCACTTCTTCACCATGGGTTCGGGTGCCTCGGTGAATGCCTTCTTCGGCATCACCACCATGATCATCTCGGTGCCGACAGGGGCCAAGATCTTCAACTGGCTGTTCACCATGTACAAGGGGCGAGTCCGCTTCGAACTGCCGATGATGTGGACCGTCGCCTTCATGCTGACCTTCACGATCGGTGGCATGACCGGCGTTCTTCTGGCGGTTCCGCCGGCAGACTTCGTCCTGCACAACTCGCTCTTCCTGGTGGCCCACTTCCACAATGTCATCATCGGCGGTGTACTCTTCGGCTGCTTCGCCGCAATCGCCTACTGGTGGCCGAAGGCCTTCGGCTTCAAGCTCAATGTCTTCTGGGGCAAGGTCTCTTTCTGGAGCTGGGTCAGCGGCTTTTGGCTCGCCTTCATGCCGCTCTATGTGCTCGGCCTGATGGGTGTCACCCGCCGCATGCGCGTCTTCGATGATCCGGATCTGAGGATCTGGTTCATCCTGGCAGCCCTCGGCGCGTTCCTGATTGCCATCGGTATCGCCGCCTTCTTCATCCAGATCGCCGTCTCGATCTGGCAGAGGAAGGACAATATGGATGTGACCGGCGACCCCTGGGATGGCCGCACCCTCGAATGGGCGACCTCTTCTCCCCCGCCGTCCTACAACTTCGCCTTCACGCCCGTGGTCCATGATCTCGATGCATGGCATGACATGAAGCAGGTCGGCCAGTCGCGTCCGAAGGCACCCTACCTGCCGATCCACATGCCGCGTTACACCGGTACAGGTGTTATCCTGTCGGCACTGGCAACGCTCTGCGGCTTTGCGCTGGTCTGGTACATCTGGTGGCTGGCAGCCCTGTCCTTCCTCGCGATCATTGCCGTCTCGATCGCCCATACCTTCAACTACGATCGGGACTATTACGTCCCCGTCGACGAGGTCGAGCGAGTCGAAAAGGCACGTGATCGCGAACTCGCAAGCGTGGGAGCGTGACGACCATGAGCACCATCACCAAATCCGACGCACCTGCCGTCTATTGGGAAACAGAACCGCATCATCATCCGGAAGGCGCGTCCACGCGGCTCGGCTTCTGGGTTTACCTGATGAGCGACTGCCTGATGTTCGCGGTCCTGTTCGCGGTCTTCGGGGTTGTCGGCCAGAGCTACGCGGCCGGCCCCGGCCCCAAGGCGCTTTTCGATCTGAACCTGATTGCGATCAACACCGGCTTCCTGCTGGTCTCCTCGATCACCTTCGGTTTTGCCATGCTGGCTATGTATGAAGGCCGCCAGGCCCGCATGCAGGCATGGCTTGCCGTCACCCTGCTGCTCGGCCTCGCCTTTCTGGCACTCGAAATCTATGAGTTCCACCACCTGATCGAGCTCGGCGCCGGTCCGCAGCGCTCTGCCTTCCTCTCGGCCTTCTTCGCCCTGGTCGGCACCCACGGCCTGCACGTGCTGTTCGGTTGCATCTGGCTCGTCACGCTGATGGTGCAGATCAATCAGAAGGGCCTGATTCCGGCGAACACCCGACGCATGGAATGCCTGAGCATGTTCTGGCACTTCCTGGATGTCATCTGGATTGGTGTCTTCACCTTCGTTTACCTCCTGGGGATGATCTGATGTCCAAACCTTCCATCCAGCCCCATGGCCACCACGAACAGGGCCACGGCGACGACAACAGTGGGCACGACCACGGTAGCTACCGTTCGTATGTCACCGGCTTCGTGCTGGCGGCGATCCTGACGATCATTCCCTTCGCCATCGTCATGAGCGGCGGCTTCGACAGCCGCGTGCTGACCGCGGTGACGGTGATCGGCTTCGCCGTCGTCCAGATCCTCGTCCACATGGTCTATTTCCTGCACATGAACACTCGGTCTGACGAAGGCTGGACCATGCTGTCGATGATCTTCACGATCATCGTCGTTGTCATCATGATCGCCGGCTCGGTCTGGGTCATGTACAACCTCAACACCAACATGATGCCATCGATGGATCACGAGAGCTTCCAAGGCTTCGGCTCCTGAGCGAATAGGTGAGGCGATGACGCGGACGCGCAGACCGTGGTGGTTCATCGGGCTGGGCGTTCTTGTCATCGGCCTGCTCGTCGGTCTCGGCGTCTGGCAGGTCCAGCGCCTGCAATGGAAAACGGCGCTGATTGAACGCGTCGAAGCGGGGCTCACCGCTCCGCCTTCGGCCGCGCCAGGGCCGGGCGAATGGCCAGCACTCAGCTTCGACACGGCGGAATACCGTCGCGTCGAGGTGAGCGGCAGCTACCTTCAGGGCGACGACCTCCTCGTCAAAGCCGTGACGGCGCGCGGATCCGGCTTCTGGGTCATGTCTCCCTTTCAATCAAACGACGGCTGGCGTCTCTTCATCAACCGCGGCTTCGTTCCGGACGACAGCCATTCCGCCGATGATCGTCCCCGACCGCAGGGAGAACAAACTGTTACGGGCCTCCTGCGTCTCACGCAGCCCGGCGGCGCCTTCCTGCGAGACAACGACCCGACAGGCGGTCGATGGTTCTCCCGTGACACAGCCGCCATGGCCGAGGTCCTTGGGCTAGGAGAAGTCGCACCCTATTTCATCGACGCCGACCGAAGGGGCGAGGGTCTGCCGATCGGCAGCCTGACGGTGGTGAGCTTCCCCAACAACCACCTTGGCTACGCCTTCACCTGGTTCGGTCTGGCGGCTGTCTTTGCCTTCCTGCTCTATCGGGCGACCCGACCGGAGGACGCGGAGCGTTAGTCCTCTTCGCGCTCACGAGACTTCGTATCGGCTGGCAAGTGCCGTCGAGAGCTGGGCCGCGAACCGGGCTGCTGCGACCGGAAGCGTCCGCCCGCGCAACTGCCCCATGTAGAGCACGCCTGCCGGCACATCCCGCTTGTCGAGCGGGCGTGTGATCATTTCTCCCGTCATCGTATGGTCTGATAGCCCGATCGGGATCTGGAAGGTGATGATGTTCTCCGCGACCGCATGATTGCGCAGGAATTCGAAACTGTCCGATTCGATCACCGGCTCGAGCCGGTAGGATGATTTCTGCGCCGCCATGTCCATCAGGTGCCGAACACCGAAGGGGACCGTCGGCAGGGAATAGGGATAGGCAAGGCAGTCGCTCAGCCGGATGGTGTCCTTGGCTGCCAGAGGATGATGCGGCGCCATGACCACATGCACCGGCTGATGCACCCGGATTAACGTCATGAAATCCGCCATCCTGACCGGCTCGAAGACGATCGCCAGATCCGCCGAGTGATCGACCAGCGACTGCTCCGCCGCCTGACGGTCGCGCAGATGCACACCGAAGGTCACCGCTGGGTGGTCCTTTCGATAGTGAGCGATCTGATGCGGCAGGAAATAGGGCAGGAGCGCCTGACTGCAGGCGATCGACACGTGACCACGGCGAACGCCCGAGAGGTCGGCGATCTGTGAGCGCACCCGCTCCATGTCGGAGATCTGGTTGCGGATGTGATGGATCAGGATTTCGCCGGCGCTCGATAACCGAACCCCATGCGGCAGCCGTTCGAACACGGGCACGCCCAATTCCTCCTCCAGCGCCAGAATACGCCGATTGAGCGCCGTGGAGGTGATTGCCAGCGATTCCGCGGCCCCGCGGATGGAGCCGGCTTTGGCGACAGCATCGATGTACCGAAGCGAAGTCAGGTGCCGCATGAGAGATCTCCTATAGTGATGCAAATTTTGCAGCAGCTCGCGCAAAACTTAGCACAAGACAGAAGCGGCGCCATATGGGTTACTCAAAGGTGAACGCGGAGCGCCATAGAAAATCAGGGGAACCAGCGCCCGCCCGAGCTTCACTGTTCATCCTGATCTGGGAGATCCTTCATGAGCCAGTTTCTTTTGCCGAGCCGCCGCCAGTTTCTGCGCCAGTCAGCCGGTCTCGCCGGCCTTGCTGCCGCCAGCAGCGTGCTTCCCTTCGACATCGCCCGCGCCGCAGGCCTGACCGTCGGCTTCATCTATGTCGGCCCGAAGGATGACTTCGGCTATAATCAGGCCCATGCCGAAGGCGCTGCCGCGATCAAGGCGATCGAGGGCGTGACGGTGGTCGAAGAAGAGCAGGTGCCGGAAACGGTCGACGTCCAGAAGACCATGGAGAGCATGATCAACTTCGATGGCGCGACGCTGCTCTTCCCGACGTCCTTCGGCTATTTCGACCCCCATATTCTGACCATGGCGCCGAAATATCCCAATGTTCGCTTCGAGCATTGCGGCGGTCTCTGGACCCCGGACAAGCCCGCCAATACCGGCTCCTATTTCGGCTACATCGGCATGGGCCAGTATCTGAACGGCATCGTCGCCGGGCACATGACCAAGACCAAGAAGATCGGCTTCGTTGCGGCAAAGCCTATTCCGCAGGTCCTGCTCAACATCAACTCCTTCCTGCTCGGCGCCCGCGCCGTCGATCCGACGATCACCTGCCAGGTCATCTTCACCGGTGAATGGTCGCTCGCCGTCAAGGAAGCGGAAGCCACCAATGCGCTGGCCGATCAGGGTGTGGATGTCGTCACCTGCCATGTCGACGGCCCGAAGGTGGTCATGGAAACCGGTGCCGGTCGTGGCATGTTCCTCTGCGGCTACCATGCCAACCAGAGTCCGCTGGCGCCCGAGAAGTATCTGACCGGCGCTGAGTGGAACTGGTCCAAGGTCTATACCGACATGGTCAACACGACGCTTTCTGGCGGCACCATCGACAACTTCGTCCGCGGCGGCCTTGCCGAAGGCTTCGTCAAGATGAGCCCCCTCGGACCGGCCGTCACCGAGCCTGCGCGCAAGCAATTCGACGCGACCCTTGCTGAAATCATGAAGGGTGGCTTCTCGGTCATCAAGGGACCGCTCAAGGACAACAAGGGCAATGTCATCGCCACGGAAGGTCAGGCCTTCGCCGAGACCGACGTCGCGCTCGAAAGCATGGGCTACCTCGTCGAGGGCGTCGTCGGATCCACGTCTTAAGCGTCCTGGAGGGGCATGCCATGAGTGCACCGGCGGATCTCGCAAGCCGGGGTCTGGCCAGGCGCAGCGTCTCGTTCGAGACGGTCCTGCACTGGCTCGATCCGCTCTTCCTGCCGCTGGCAGCACTTCTCGCCGGCATGCTCCTCTTCGCCGTCTTTCTGCTCCTGATAGGCACGTCGCCCATCGAGTTCTACACCCTTGTCTACAAGGCGGGCTTTGGCACCTCCTTTTCCTGGACCAACACACTCGCCCGCGCGGCACCGCTTCTTCTCGCCGCCCTCTGCGTCGCCCTGCCGGCTCGGCTGGGTCTCGTGGTCATCGGCGGGGAGGGGGCGATCGTGCTGGGCGGTGTCGGCGCCGGTGCGGTTGCCATGCTCGCCCCGGGCATGCCGGGTCCGGTCGGGATCCTCGCGATGATGATTGCAGGTGCGCTCGTCGGCGCCATCTGGATCGGCGGCATCGGGGCTCTCCGGCATTTCCGCGGGGTCAACGAAACGATCTCCAGCCTGCTGCTCGCCTATATCGCGATCGCGCTCATGAACCATCTGGTCGAAGGACCGCTCCGCGATCCCGCCAGCCTCAACAAACCCTCCACGGCACCCCTGCCGGAGCTCTACCGGATCGGCGAAATCCCGGGAATCGGCGTGCACTGGGGTCTCGCAGCCGGCATCATCGCCTGCATCCTGTGCTGGGTGCTGATCGAAAAGACGACCTTCGGATTTGCGGCCCGCATTGTCGGCGGCAACATCAGGGCAGCCCAGGTGCAGGGTCTGCCCGCCGGCCTGCTGATGATCGGCTTTACAGCACTCGGTGGGTCATTGGCCGGTCTCGCTGGGGCCTTCGAAGTGGCGGCCGTCCATGGCTCGGCCAATGCCTCGCTCGCCGGCGGCTATGGTTATACGGGCATCCTCATCGCCTTCCTCGCCCGTCACAACTGCCTGGCGATCATTCCGGCCACCCTGCTCTTTGCCGGCTTTGAGGCGTCGAGTGGCCTCGTACAGCGAAGGCTCGACCTGCCGGATGCCACCATCGTGGTCTTCCAGGGCATGATCTTCATCGCCATCCTCCTGTCCGACGCGTTCCGTGATCGCATCACGCTGGATGGCCTTCTGCTGAAGGGGAAGCGCGCATGACGGACATCGGTCTCTGGGGCGTCCCCCTTGCCATCCTCGGCGGCGCCATCCGTGTCTCCACCCCTTTCATCTTCGTCAGCATCGGGGAATGCCTGACGGAACGCTCGGGTCGCATCAATCTCGGCCTTGAAGGCACGCTCGTCTTCGGCGCCATGAGCGGCTATGCCGTCGCCTATCATACCGGCTCCGCCTGGGCGGGTACGCTTGCCGCGGCCGTCTGCGGTCTTCTCTTCGGTCTTCTGCACGGCTGGATCTGCAAGTTCCCCAAGGTCAACGATATTGCGATCGGCATCGCCCTGATGATCTTCGGCTCGGGCCTCGCCTTCTTCTTCGGCAAGCCCTATGTCCAGCCCGTCGCGCCTAATCTGCCGTCGATCCCGCTGGGCTTCTGGTCGGATATCCCGCAGGTCCAGGCGGCCCTCAACGTCAATGTCCTCTTCCTCGTCGGCATCGCGCTCGCATTCCTCGCCGCCTGGGTTCTGAAAAACACCCGCGTCGGCCTCACCATCCGCGTCGCGGGTGACAGCGCCGATGCGGCGCGTGCGCTCGGCATCAACGTCAATCGTGTGCGGCTCTGGTCTACAGCGGTCGGCGGTGCGCTGGCTGGCATCGGTGGCGCCTATCTCTCGCTCTATTATCCGGGCAGCTGGAACGAAGGCATTTCCTCAGGCCAGGGTCTGATGGCGGTTGCCCTCGTCATCTTCGCCCGCTGGAACCCGGTCCATTGCCTCTATGCCTCGCTGCTCTTCGGCGGCGCGGGCGCGCTCGGGCCGGCACTTCAATCGGTCGGCGTCACCCAGGGCTACTACCTCTTCTACGCCGCACCTTATGTGCTCACCCTTGGCCTCCTGATCGCGATCAGTTCGCGCACCAGAGCCATGGTCTCGGCCCCCGGCGAACTCAGCATCACCAAATAGGAGCAGGATCCATGAACGGACTTGGCGGTCTCAACAAGTCGCCCGAGGGCGTGGTCATCGGCCTCGTGCAGCTGCAATTGCCGAATACGGTGACGCGGGCCGATCTCGCAGTCCAGACCGATAAGATCGTCGGCATGGTCGCCAAGGCGCGCCGCAACATCGCCGGCATGGATCTCGTCGTCTTCCCGGAATATGCCCTGCATGGCCTGTCGATGGACACCAACCCGGAAATCATGTGCCGAATGGATGGTCCCGAAGTCGCGGCCTTCAGAGAGGCCTGCCGCGACAACCGCATCTGGGGCTGCTTTTCCATCATGGAATACAATCCCGGCGGCAATCCGTGGAACACCGGCATCATCATCGACGACCAGGGCGAGATCAAACTCTATTACCGCAAGCTCCACCCCTGGGTGCCGGTCGAACCCTGGGAGCCCGGCGATCTCGGCATCCCTGTCATCGAAGGCCCGAAGGGCTGCAAGCTCTCGCTGATCATCTGCCACGACGGCATGTTCCCGGAAGTGGCACGCGAGGCAGCCTATAAGGGTGCCGAGATCATGCTGCGCACGGCGGGTTACACCGCCCCGATGCGCGAGGCCTGGCGCTTCACCAACCAGTCCAATTCCTTCTGCAATCTCATGGTCACCGCCAATGTCTGCATGTGCGGATCGGACGGCACCTTCGATTCCATGGGCGAGGGCATGATCGTCAATTTCGACGGCAGCATCATTGCTCATGGCACGTCCGGCCGCCCGGATGAGATCATCACGGCGGAAGTCCGCCCCGATCTCGTGCGCGAGGCGCGCCGTGTCTGGGGCGTCGAAAACAACATCTACCAGCTCGGCCATCGTGGTTTTTCGGCTGTGGCCGGCGGTGCAGGGGACTGCCCCTACACCTTCATGCAGGACCTCGTGGCCGGAGAGTACAAGCTCCCCTGGGAGGATGAAGTCCAAGTGACCGACGGCACGTCATGCGGCTTCCCGAAACCCGTCCGCCGCTACGGCGAGACCAACAAAGAGGCGGCGGAATGACGACCATTAAGGCAGATCCCTATCTCTGGCCCTATAACGGCGATCTCCGTCCGGAAAACACGGCACTCATCATCATCGACATGCAGACCGATTTCTGCGGCGTCGGTGGTTATGTCGACAAGATGGGCTACGACCTTTCGCTCACCCGCGCGCCGATCGAACCGATCAAGAAAGTGCTCTCGGCCATGCGCGCCAAGGGCTACCACATCATTCACACCCGCGAAGGCCACCGCCCAGACCTTTCCGACCTGCCGCCGAACAAGCGCTGGCGCTCGCAGCAGATCGGCGCCGGCATCGGCGATGCCGGTCCTTGCGGCCGCATTCTCGTGCGCGGCGAACCGGGCTGGGAGATCATCGACGAACTGGCGCCGCTTCCAGGCGAAGCGATCATCGATAAGCCAGGCAAGGGCTCCTTCTGCGCCACCGATCTCGAGCTCATCCTGCGCACCCGCGGCATCGAGAATATCGTGCTGACCGGCATCACCACCGATGTCTGCGTGCACACGACGATGCGCGAGGCGAATGACCGCGGCTTCGAATGCGTCATCCTCGAGGACTGCTGCGGCGCCACCGATCCCGGCAACCATGCCGCCGCCATCAAGATGGTCAAGATGCAGGGTGGCGTCTTCGGCTCTGTCTCCGACAGCGAGAAGCTCGTGGACGCCTTGCCATGAGGGTCCCGGCGCAAGAGTTCCAAACACCCGATCATGCCATGTCGGTGGAAACCGTTGGCATGACCATGCGCTTCGGCAGCTTCACGGCGCTCAACGACGTCTCGATCCGTGTCGCCGCCGGCTCCTTCCATGTGCTGCTCGGCGAAAACGGCGCCGGAAAGTCGACCCTCGTCAAATGCATGATGGGCTTCTACAAGCCGACCTCGGGCCAGATGATGGTCGAGGGCCTGGAAGTCGAGATCCCCGATCCGCGTGCCGCCCATGAGCTCGGGCTCGGCATGGTCTACCAGCATTTCACCCTCGTTCCCTCGCTGACCGCCGCCGAAAACCTTGTCATCAGCCGGGCAGATGCACCGGCCCTGATCGATTGGAAGAAGGAGCGCCAGGCGCTGTCCGTCTTCATGGACCGCATGCCCTTTTCCGTGCCGCTCGACATTCCCGTCGGCCGGCTCGCCGCCGGCGAAAAGCAGAAGCTGGAACTCCTGAAACAGCTTTATCTCGGCCGCCGTTTCCTGATCCTCGACGAGCCGACCTCGGTACTGACACCGGCGGAAGCCGACGAACTGCTCGGCATGGTCCGGGGTCTAACCAGCGCCGGTGAACTCACCTGCCTGATGATCAGCCACAAGTTCCGCGAAGTGACAGCCTTTGCCGACGAGGTCTCGATCCTGAGGCGCGGCGAATTCGTCGGCGGCGGCAAGGTCTCCGATCTCTCGACGTCAGACATGGCGGCGATGATGATCGGTGAAAAGGAGCTGGTAAAGCCCGCCGCCCGCGTTGCCTATCAGGGCGTGCCCGTCCTCTCCGTCTCCGGCGTCAGGGCCCCGGATCGCTCCGGGCTTAAGACCATCGACATCGACGATCTTACCGTGAAATTCGGCGAGATCGTCGGAATCGCGGGTATTTCCGGCAATGGACAGATGGAGCTGATGGAGATCCTGACCGGCCAGCGCCCGCTGGAAAAGGGCGAGATCCGGGTCAAGGCGGAGCCCTATCACGCCCGCCGCGACGAAGCCCGCAAGTTGAACGTCCGCTATTTGCCCGAGGAGCCCTTGAAGAACGCCTGCGCGCCGCGCATGACTGTGGCCGAGAATATCTTCTTCCGCGACTTTGACTTCACTTCAGGTCGCGCGCAGTTCTGGCTTGATGGCAGCCGCATGCTCGAACAGGCAGACCATCTGGTCGGTGAGTACAAGGTGAAGACGGCCTCGCTCCAGTCCCCGATCGCCTCGCTCTCCGGCGGCAATGTTCAGCGCGCGGTTCTCGCCCGCGAACTCACCGGCGACGTCGATCTCCTGATCATCACCAATCCCTGCTTTGGCCTAGATTTCTCGGCCGTTGCCGAAATCCGCGCCCGCATCATGGCCGCAAGAAATGCAGGCGCCGCAGTTCTCCTGATCTCTGAGGATCTCGACGAAATTCTCCAGCTCTCCGACCGGATCCTCGTGATGTCGGAAGGGCATATCGCATATGAGACCCCCGCCGCGAACGCCGATATCGGCGAGATCGGCCGGCACATGGCAGGACATCACTGATGGTAATCATCAAAGCGCGTCCCTTCGACTTCGACCTCGATCGGGACCATGCGGCCCTCATCATCATCGACATGCAGCGCGACTTCGTCGAGCCCGGCGGTTTCGGCGAAACACTGGGCAACACGGTCGCTCTTCTGCAGGCCATCATTCCGGCGACGGCAAGGCTGCTCGCCGCCTTCCGCGCCGCTGGATTGCCTGTCATCCACACCCGCGAGTGCCATCGAGCGGACCTGTCCGATTGCCCGCCCGCCAAGCGCGAGCGCGGCAAGCCGTCTCTGCGCATCGGTGATCCCGGCCCCATGGGCCGCATTCTCATTTCCGGTGAACCCGGTGCCGACATCATTCCGGAGCTCTATCCGGTGGAGGGCGAAATCGTGCTCGACAAACCCGGCAAGGGCGCCTTCTACGCGACGCCGCTCGGAGAGATCCTGGCCGAGCGGAAGATCCGCCAGCTCGTCTTCGCCGGCGTCACCACCGAAGTCTGCGTCCAGACCACCATGCGCGAGGCCAATGATCGCGGCTTCGAATCCCTGCTCGCGACGGATGCCACGGAGAGCTATTTCCCCGAATTCAAACAGGCAGCCATCGACATGATCACCGCGCAAGGAGCCATTGTCGGATGGGCGGCGACCGTCGATCAGATCGTGGAGGCGCTCGATGTCTGAAGCCTTGAGTTTTCCGGATTTCCTGCGTGGCGGCTGGCAGCATTGCCAGTTCGAATATTTTCGCGAAGGGGTGGAGATCTGCCGTCTGGTGACGGGCGAGCCCGAACTGGCACTGCTGCGCTACGCCCCAGGCGCCTCCGTGCCGAGACACCTGCATGTGGGGCTCGAGACGATCCTGGTGCTGGAAGGATCCCAAAGCGATGAATTCGGCCATTATCCCAAAGGGTCGTTGATCGCCAATCCCGAGGGAACGACGCATTCCGTCTCGTCAGAAGAAGGCTGCGTGGTGCTCATCCAGTGGACGAAGCCGGTCAAAATTCTCTGAAATATGTTGCCGGCGAACGTTTCGCTGTTCCTGAGCTTAGTAGGAACTCTCCAGGCTGTAACGACTGCCGGGATAAAGAAGCCGCACCGAAGTCACCAACCGGTCGCCTGACCAGGTCCTGCGCCTGACCTGAAGGCAGGGTTCCGATTTGGCGATCGCCAGAAGCCGGCATTCCCAAGGCTGTGGGAGCACCGCCTCGACGAACTGCTCGGCGCGCGAGATCGGCGCGATCGAGCTCAGATAGGCACTCGGTGTGATCGTCTGAAAATCGCTCTCAAGATAATCAGGGGCGACTTCCGGATTCACGAACCGGTCTTCGATCTGGATCGGGAGATCATCTTCCTTGTGCACGATCACCGAATGGAAGGCCGTTGTCCCGGCGGCAACCTCAAGCCGATCGGCGAGGTCGTGGTCGCAGACCTCGGCCTGTTTCAGCACGAGCTCGGCCGAATGCAGCCCGCCACGCTCCGCGATCTCGTCTGCAATGCTGCGAACATCCGCCACGCTGGCGCTGCGCTTCTTCGGCGCGACAAACGAGCCACGTCCCTGGACGCGGATGATCACGCCTTCGCTGGCAAGCTCCCGGAGCGCCCGATGCGCCGTCATGCGGCTGACGCCCAGAAGCTCCACCAGCTCGTTCTCGGAAGGAATGCGATGATTGGTCGGCCAATCGCCGCGCTCGATCCGGGCCTTGATCTCGGATTTCATCTGCTCGTAGAGCGGCGTATCCTGCCGTTCCTCGGGGAGTGCAAATCCTGGCTGTTCTTCGGACATGGTGGTCGACCCTGATGGTTGAGGAGCGCGTCGGTGGCACTTGCCTCTGCCGGAACGCCTCGGCCGCTCCCTCTATCGGCAGAGGCCTTGTCTAGGCAACCTGTTCCGCATGCGGTGTCTCGGCAGACACGGCATTCACTTCGATGATGTAGAGCATGCAGCCGGAAGCACGGAGCTCGACCGTAAGCTCGAGCGGCCCGTCGAGGCCGACCAGCACGTCTCCGAGTCCGACTTCCGATCGCATGCTATCGATCGCAACAAGGGCTTCATCTCGGAAGACGACAGCAACGGTATCGGCAGTTACCGAAAGCGTCTGCGCATCAGACACGACGATCTTCGTCATGCGATGAACGAAACGCCCGCGACGGCTCATCATGTTGAGGTCCAGCGCTTCTCCACCCAGACAATCCGCCTGAACATCGGCATCGCCGGAGAACGCGAAGGGCGGCGATGCCACGAGAAGCGGAGGCTCCCGCCTCCCGTCAACCGTCAACTGCATGCCGTCGCCTTCAAGAACGGCAATCGTCCTGTCGATCCCGGCAAAGATCGAGAACGGACCGGAGGCCCCGACAGTCGCAAGACTGATCCGCCAGTCGAATCCGCCGGATCCATCCGAAGCCGGCCTGGAAATCACCTCGCGGGTGATCCCCAGCCCGTTCTTCCAGGGCATCTTCTGGTGCTCGTCAAAGCGCTGGATGCGGGGGGACATGGGCGTGTCGTTTCCCTTCAATTGCCGAGGATGCCGGGCAGGCGCAGGCCCTTTTCCTTGGCGCAGTCGAGCGCGATGTCGTAGCCCGCATCGGCATGGCGCATGACGCCGGTCGCCGGATCGTTCCACAGAACCCGCTCCAGCCGGCGTGCGGCATCGTCAGTACCGTCGGCGCAGATCACCATGCCGGAATGCTGGGAAAAGCCCATGCCGACACCACCACCATGATGCAGCGACACCCAGGTCGCACCCGAGGCACAGTTGAGCAGCGCATTCAGAAGCGGCCAGTCGGACACGGCGTCCGAACCGTCCTTCATCGCTTCCGTCTCGCGGTTCGGCGAAGCGACTGAACCGGAATCGAGATGATCGCGGCCGATGACAACAGGCGCCTTCAGCTCGCCGCTGCGCACCATCTCGTTGAAGGCGAGACCCAGCTTGTGACGATCGCCGAGACCGACCCAGCAGATGCGCGCCGGCAGGCCCTGGAAGGCGATGCGTTCGCGCGCCATGTCCAGCCAGTTGTGCAGGTGTTTGTTGTCCGGCAACAGCTCCTTCACCTTGGCATCCGTCTTGTAGATGTCCTCCGGATCGCCGGACAGTGCCGCCCAGCGGAACGGGCCGATGCCGCGGCAAAACAGCGGGCGGATATAGGCCGGCACGAAGCCGGGGAAGGCAAAGGCATTCTCGAAGCCCTCTTCCTTGGCGACCTGACGGATGTTGTTGCCATAGTCGAGCGTCGGAATACCGCTGTTCCAGAAGTCGACCATGGCCTGCACATGGGTCTTCATGGAGGCGCGGGCGGCAACTTCCACCGCCTTCGGGTCGCTCTCTTGGCGTGCCCGCCATTCGGCAACCGTCCAGCCGAGCGGAAGATAGCCATGAACAGGGTCATGGGCCGAAGTCTGGTCGGTGACGATGTCAGGGCGCACGCCACGGTGCACCAGTTCCGGGAAGATCTCGGCGGCATTGCCGACGAGGCCGACTGATTTCGCTTCGCCCGCCTCGGTCCACTGGTCGATCAGGGCAAGCGCTTCGTCCAGCGTATGCGCCTTGGCATCGACGTAACGTGTGCGCAGGCGGAAATCGATGCGGGTCTCGTCGCATTCGACGGCAAGGCAGCAAGCGCCGGCCATGACGGCGGCAAGCGGCTGTGCGCCGCCCATGCCGCCGAGGCCACCGGTCAGGATCCACTTGCCCTTGAGGTTGCCGCCATAGTGCTGACGCCCGGCTTCCACGAAGGTTTCGTAGGTGCCCTGCACGATGCCCTGGGTGCCGATATAGATCCACGAACCGGCGGTCATCTGGCCGTACATGGCGAGACCCTTTTTATCCAGCTCATTGAAGTGATCCCAAGTCGCCCAGTGCGGCACGAGGTTGGAATTGGCAATCAGCACGCGCGGCGCATCCTTATGGGTGCGGAACACGCCGACCGGCTTGCCCGACTGGACGATCAGCGTCTCTTCTTCGGTGAGCGTCTTCAGCGTCTCCACGATCCGGTCGAAATCCTCCCAGGTGCGGGCAGCTCGGCCGATACCGCCATAGACAACGAGCTCGTGCGGCCGCTCGGCGACATCGGGGTCGAGATTGTTCATCAGCATGCGCAACGGCGCTTCCGTCATCCAGCTGTTGGCATTGAGTTCCGGACCGCGGGGTGCGCGAACGTCACGGATATTGTGTCTTGGATTGCTCATTGTCCTCGCTCCTCAGCGTTTCAGATCGAGCGCGATGGCTTCGATGGATGTCAGAATGTCCTTGAGATGGCGTCGCAGCACCTCGGCCTTCCCGGCGTCATAGGCGAAGGGTAGCGCTTCGGTGGCGAGATGCGTGATCTGCGCCAGTTCCATCTGGATGGCGTGCACGCCGGTCTCCGGCTGCCCGTAATGCCGTGTCGTCCAGCCGCCCTTGAAGCGGCCGTTGACCACGGAGGTATATCCCTCGGCCCGACCGGCGATCTCGGCGGCGGCTTTCTCGATCCTGGCATCGCAGCTGCGGCCCGTGTCGGTCCCGATGTTAAAGTCCGGCAGAGGTCCATCGAAAAGGAAGGGGATGAGCGAACGGATCGAATGGCAGTCGTAAAGCACCGCCACACCATGCATCGCCTTCACGCGATCGATTTCGGCTTTCAGCGCCGCATGATAGGGCCCATGGAAGCCTGCCAGCCGATCAGCAATATCGTCCTCCGTCGGCTCCTCGCCCTCTCTCCAGATCGCAATCCCGTCGAAATCGGTTTCCGGCACAAGTCCGGTGGTGTTCTGCCCCGGATAGAGGCTGACGCCTTCTGGGTCTCGGTTCGCATCGATCACGTAGCGATGGAACGTCGCCCGGACCGTCGTCGCAGCCGGCAACAATCCGGCATAGAGTTCATGGATGTGCCAGTCGGTATCGGCAAGCAGTCTGCCGTTGTCATTGAGCCGATCCCAGATCGCGGGCGGCACATCCGTGCCCGTATGCGGAAAGGCGAGGATGACGGGGGAGGTGCCTTGCTTGACTTCGAAGACCGCCATCTCAACCCTCCAGACCCGGCAACAGCCCGACAGAGACGGCGGAAACCAGTGTCCCATCCGCAACCAAGCGACCGGCAGCCTCGAGATCGTGCGCCATGTAGCGGTCCTCCTCCAGGGTAGCGACATGGGCACGCAGGGTGGCGATCACTTGTCTCAGTTCCGGGCTTGTCGTCAGCGGACTGCGGAACTCCACACCCTGTGCTGCCGTCAGCGCCTCGATCCCGATGATCGAGAAGAGGTTGTCCGTCATCTGCAGCAGGCGCCGCGCGCCATGGCACGCCATCGACACATGGTCTTCCTGATTGGCCGATGTCGGGGTCGAATCGACCGAGGCCGGATGCGCCATCTGCTTGTTTTCGCTCATCAGCGCCGCGGACGTCACCTCTGCGATCATCAGACCGGAGTTGAGCCCCGGCTTCTTGGCGAGGAAGGCCGGCAGCCCGTAGGACAGGGCCGGATCGACCAGCAACGCGATGCGGCGTTGTGCGATCGCGCCGATCTCGCAGACGGCAATCGCGATCTGGTCGGCAGCAAAGGCCACGGGCTCCGCATGGAAGTTGCCGCCCGAGACGACGCTCATGTCGGACAGCACCAGCGGATTGTCGGTGACGGCGTTCGCCTCGATCTCGAGCGTGCGCCCGATCATGCGCAGGAGATCGAGGCAGGCGCCATCGACCTGCGGCTGGCAGCGGATGCAATAGGGGTCCTGCACCCGCTCGTCGCCGTCCAGATGGCTTTCCCGGATGACGGAGCCGGCGAGCAGTCCGCGCAAAGCGGCTGCCGTATCGATCTGGCCCTTGTGGCCACGAAGTGTGTGGATGTCGGCGGTGAAGGGTGCCGACGAGCCCATGGCTGCGTCAGTCGAGAGCGCGCCGGTAATCAGTGCCGCCTGTGCGGCGCGATGGGCGCGGAACAGGCCGGCCAACGCCAGCGCGGTTGAGGCCTGCGTGCCATTGATCAGCGCCAGACCTTCCTTGGCCGCCAGCACGACGGGAGTGAGCCCCGCGCGCTTCAGCGCCTCGGCGCCGGAAAGCCGTTCGCCCTGATAAAAGGCCTCGGCCTCGCCCATCATCACGGCTGCCATATGCGCAAGCGGTGCAAGATCACCGGATGCGCCGACGGAGCCTTTCTCCGGAATGAGCGGGGTGACGCCCTTGTCCAGCATACCCTCGATCAGGCGAACCAGGTCCAGGCGGACACCGGAGGCGCCACGCCCGAGCGAGATCAGCTTCAGCGCCATGATCAGCCGCACAATGTTGGTGCCGAGCGGCTGGCCCACGCCGCAGCAATGCGAAAGGATCAGATTGCGCTGCAGTGTCTCCGTGTCGGCCGCATCGATCTTGATCGAGGCGAGTTTGCCGAAGCCGGTATTGATGCCGTAGACCGGTTCGTTGCCCGCGGCAATTTCGGCAATGCGTGCGGCCGCTTTCTCGATGCCGGCGTCGAAGCTCCGGTCGAGCTTAGCACTTTCGCCGCTCCAGTAGATCTCAGCCAGTTCGGCGAGAGAGACGCGGCCGGGGTGAAGCGTAATGGTCACGACAGAATTCCTTTGGTGATGTGGCCGTTCCAGATGCGCTGGTGAAGCGGATTGAAACCGATGCGGTAGACGAGTTCCGCCGGGCTCTCGACCGACCAGATGGCAAGGTCGGCCTGCTTGCCGACCTCGATGGTCCCAACCGTATCGAGACGCCCGAGCGCGCGGGCGGCATTGCGGGTGATGCCGAGAAGGCATTCCTCGACCGTCATGTGAAACAGCGTGGCAGCCATGTTCATGGTGAGCAGCAGGGAGGTCAGCGGCGAGGTGCCGGGATTGCAGTCCGTCGCAAGCGCCATCGCAGTCCCGTGTTTGCGGAAGAGCTCGATCGGCGGCTTCCTGGTCTCGCGGATGAAGTAGTAGGCTCCGGGCAGCAACACGGCGACGGTCCCGGCCCGGGTCATCGCAGCAGCACCTTCCTCATCCGTGTATTCCAGATGGTCGGCCGAAAGGCCCTGGTATTCGGCTGCAAGAGCCGCGCCCTGAAGGTTCGACAACTGATCCGCATGCAGCTTCACCGGCACCCCAAGTGACCTTGCCACATCGAAGACAATCCGCATTTCATCGGGCGAAAAGGCGATGCCCTCGCAAAAGCCGTCCACCGCGTCGACCAGTCCCTCCGCGTACGCCGCCTTCAGACCCGGCAGCACCACTTCCTCGATGAAAGCGCGGTTGCGGCCTTTGTAGTCGGCGGGCGTGGCATGGGCGCCAAGATAGGTCGTGGTGAGGGCGACCGGACGTTTCTCGGCAAGTTGCCGTGCGGCGCGCAGCATCTTGAGCTCGTCTTCGACGGTCAGCCCGTAGCCGGATTTGACCTCAAGGGTCGTCACGCCCTCGGCGATCAGCGCATCGAGCCGGGGAAGCGTTTGCGCGACAAGCTCCGCCTCGCTTGCCTCGCGCACCTGGCGCACGGACGAGACGATGCCGCCGCCGGCGCGTGCGATTTCCTCATAAGACGCTCCGGCGAGACGCATTTCGAATTCACGTGCCCGATTGCCGGCATGCACCAGATGCGTATGGCAATCGATGAGGCCGGGCGTCACCCAACGACCATCGCAGTCGATCACCTCGGCGCTAGCGGGACCCGCGATCTCGTTCGCCGCGCCGACGGCGACGATCCGCCCGCCCTCGATCACCACCCGGCCATCCTCAATCACTCCGAGTTCAGGCCGGTCGGGTGACATGGTCGCCAGTCGTGCGTTGGTGAGTACAGTCGTCATGCGTCCTCGCCTTCGGACCAGGCGGCCGTCGTCTTCAGGAGTGTCCGGATCTGCTGGATCTCGCCGTTCAGGGGCCGATCGTCCCGGTAGAAGGACACCGCACGGCGGATCCGCTCATAGATCCGCTTCGTCATCGCAGCCTTTCCCGCTTTAGAGGATTGCAGGTCATGGGCCTGCGCGGCGGCGGTCAGTTCGATGGCGAGCACCGTCTCGAGATTGTCGAGGATGGCGAGCGCCTTGGCCGCAGAGGGCGTCGCATGGGTCAGGATGTCTTCCTGCAGGCCGGAGGTGATGCCACCGTCAAGGCTTGTCGGCATCGCTAGCCGGCGGTTTTCCGCCACCAGCGCTGCCGCAGTGTACTGGATGATCATGAAGCCGGATTCGACGCCGCTCCCCGAGGAGAGGAAGGCCGGCAGGCCGCTTACCAGCGGGTTGACCAGCCGGTCGGTGCGCCGCTCCGAAATGGCGGCAAGTTCGGCTGCGGCCGTCGCCAGATGATCCATGGCGAGCCCAAGGGCTGCCCCAACCGCATGCGCCTGCGAATGTACTTTCGGGTCATCAGGCGAGCCGCTGACGGCCGGATTGTCGGTGACGCTCGCCAACTCCCGATCCACGACAGCACGCGCCTCCACAAGCGCGTCGCGCACCGCGCCATGCACATGCGGCACGGCCCTGAGGCTGAGCGGATCCTGCGTCCGCTTGCCGGCAGATTCTGCCAGAAGCGCACTCCCGGCCAGTAATGTCCGCAAGTTCCTTCCGACCCGCTGCAGGCCATCGGACTTCCGAAGGGAAAGCGGCATTTCCGCGAAGGGGTCGGTCTGCGCGCCGAGGTTCTCATAGCTCATCGCGGCGGCCGCATCCGCCCAGTCGATAAGATGCGCGAGCCTGATGACGGCAAGAGATGCCAAACCGGTGGCGCAAGGTGTGCCGTTGATCAGGCTCAGACCTTCCTTGGCCTGGAGTACCAGCGGATTTAGACCGAGCGCAGCCAGCGCCTCTGCGCCCGAGATCAGCTTGCCGTCATGACGGCATTCCCCGGATCCAATGAGCACCAACCCGATGGCTGCGCCATGCGTCAGGTAACCGACCGAACCCTTTGATGGGATCACCGGAAGCATGTCGCTGTTCAGGAGGGCAATCAGCGTCTCGACGACCTCAAGCCGGATGCCCGAATAACCATGGGCAAGATTGGCGATCTGGGCTGCCATGATCGCCCGCGTTTCCAACCGCCCGAGCGGCTCACCTACACCACAGGAATGGCTGAACAGCAGATTGCGGGAGAGTGACGCCTGCTCCTCGCGATCGATGACCACGTCGCAGAGCGCGCCGACACCGGTGTTGATCCCGTAGCCGCGGATACCTTGATCCACCAGGGCATCGACGATCGCTCGGGCATCGAGAATCCGCTGCCGCGCCGTTTCACTCAAGGCCAGCCTGTCGCCCTCCGCAATGGCAGCGATCGCATCTGATGTCAGAACCGTATCTAGAATGATTGTCTGCACCATCAGGCGCTCCATCCGCTGAAGAAAATTCGCCGGCTAATGAAACTCATTGCAGTATTCTCTTCAGCGCACGGGCAAAGTCGCTGTTGATGCGTTCCTCGGCCCGGTGGCGGCCCTCCTGGACCACGAACTCTCCGCGAACTATCACGTCGCGCACGGCCTCTCTGCCGAGGGCAAAGATCCAACGGTCGAGGATCTGGTCGTTCTTGGCAGCGGCGATGAAAGGGTTGGCACCATCGAGGACGACAAGATCGGCGCGGGCGCCGACGCGAAGACCGCTCGTCCTGAAACCCGCAGCCTGAGCCCCGCCGGATAGGCTGGCGTCGAGCAGCGTGCGGCCGACCGAGGCTCCTGAACCGGATACGAGCCGGTTGCGGCGGCGATCACGAAGCCGCTGTCCATATTCCAGCAGGCGCAGCTCCTCCGCCACGGAGGTTGCGACATGGCTGTCCGTGCCTATCCCTGTGCGGCCGCCCTGGGCCATGAATTCCGTTGCGGGATAGATCCCGTCGCCGAGATTGGCTTCGGTGGCCGGGCAGAGACCCGCGACCGCACCGGACTTTGCGAGCCGCGTCGTCTCCTCCGCCGCCATGTGCGTGGCATGGATCAGGCACCAGCGCTCGTCGACCGCAAACTCGTCGAGAAGATAGCTGACGGGCCGGCGCCCGCTCCAGGCGAGACAATCCTCCACCTCACGCTCCTGCTCGGCCACATGAATATGGATCGGCCCGCCGGTTCTTTCTGCCGAAAGCACAGCGCGCATCTCATCCGGAGTCGCCGCCCGCAGTGAATGAATCGCAAGGCCAAGACGCGCATCGGTGGCCTCGCATGCGGGCGCCAGTCGATCAAGGAGAGCCAGGAAACTGTCGACGCTATGAAGGAACGGCCGCTGCCCGGGATGGGGTGCAAGGCCGCCGAAACCTGCATGCGCATAGAAGACGGGCAGGTGCGTGAGGCCGATCCCGGCTGTCTCTGCCGAACGCAGGATGCGCATCGACATCTCGAAGCCATCGGAGGAGCCGACCTCGGTCAGCGCATGGTGGAAATAGTGAAACTCCGCGACCTGTCCGAACCCACCCTTGAGAAGTTCACTATACAACTTTGTTGCTACGGCCTCGACATCGTCAGGCGACATCTGGCCAACCAACCGGTACATCGTCTCGCGCCACGTCCAGAAGCTGTCATCGGACGAGCCCGCCTGTTCGGCGAGACCCGCCATGGCGCGTTGGAAGGCATGAGAATGAAGGTTTTGCAGGGCTGGAACTACGGGTCCGGATAACTTGGTCGATCCTGGCCCGCAAGCAACACCGCGCTCGATCGAGTCAATCAAGCCGCTCTGGTTGATCCCGAGCGTCACGTCGGTCGCCCAGCCCTCGGGCAGCAGAACGTGCTCACAGAATAGACTTTGAGAAGCTTCCATCTCGAAACCTTTGCAAGTTGTATAGGCAACATGGCAGGTTCAATGCCGGGGCGCAAGAGGCTTTGCTCCATGCCGTCTGCGACGTCGAAAATCGCCACCAAAGCCGCCCCTGGGACGAGGGCAACGGCACCCGTTACAGATCAGACGGCAAGGGGAATGGCATTCTGCTGACGGGATGCGGACGAAGCGAGCATGGCGAGCTCGTCCCTGTGGCGCATCATGGCCTTGAGGAGGGCATGGTCGCGGGCAAGTGCCGCCTGCCGGGCGGCCGAGGCCGGAAAATGCGCCATAGAAAAGCGCATCTGCGCGCCGGCCTCCAGTGTTGTCGTAAAGGCGCCGGCGGCGACAGCTGCATGCAGCGCACAGCCGAGAAGCACGGCGTCGCAATTCATCGGGACGAACACGTCGCACCCGGTCGCATCGGCATAGAGTTGGGCAAGCAGGGGATGATCTGCGAGACCGCCGGCAAGCAGAAGCTGCCTCGGCGCCCCGGCCCTTCGCGGCTGGTGCTCGATGATGTGGCCAATGCTGCAGGCAAGGGCCACGCAGCTCCGCCAGTAAAGCCTATGCAGGGAGAGCTCGCTGCGATCGAGGTCCATGCCGGCGATGATGCCGGTCAGGAGTGGGTCGGACACCGGTGAGCGGGTCCCGTGCAGGTCCGGCAGGACGCTGATCGGTAGCCCGAAGTCGGGACCCTCGGTCACAAGGTGTTGCGCGATCGCGTCAAGGATTGCGCGGTGGCGGGCCTTCATCGGTGTTCCGCCCGCAGGATGCAGCGTCACGATGTGATCGAGAAAGGCGCCGGAAGCGGACTGCCCGGCTTCCGTCAGCCAGAGCTCGGGCATGGCGGCATCGCGAAAACCTCCCCAGCACCCGGCCCCGGAAATCGGCTCCTGACTGAGCCTGACGATGCAGCTCGACGTTCCAGCAATCAGCACGGCCTCCGCCGACAGCGGCACCTCTGGCCGGGCGCCCGCCGCAAACAGGCCGACAGTGCCCGCATAGGCGTCGATGAGGCCTGGCGCCACGAGGCAATGTTCGTCCAGACCGAGGGCCACGGCACTCTCCTTGGCAAGTCTGCCGATCGCCCGAACCGGAGGCTCCGATTGCAGGGGCAGGCCGGCCCGCTCCATCAGATCGCCGAGACCGATCTTCCTATAGTAATCGACCGGAGGCGTGCCCGGCGCTTCCGGGCTATAGCCCCACTTGGAGGCGAGCGCAGAATGGCTGCGCTTCGGCGATCCCGTCGCCCGCCATGTGAGGTAGTCGCAAAGGTCGAATATTTGTCCGCAGTCTGCCCAGAGCTCGGGCTTGTGGGTCTTCAGCCAGAGAAGCTTGGGGATCTGCATCTCCACGGAGAGCCGTCCGCCGAACCGTTCCAGGAGCGGGTCAGAAATCGCGTTGCAGGCGTCGGTCTCCGCCAGTGCGCGGTGATCCATCCAGAGGATCGTGTCGAGCCCCGGCGTCTGTGCTTCGGAAACGGCAAGTGGCTTTCCATCGCGGTCGCGGACGACCAGTGAGCAGGTCGCATCGAAGCCGATCGCCAGAACGCTTTTGCCGGTGATACCGCTCTCGCCAAGCGCTGCCTTGACGGCCTCGCACACAGCGGTCCAGATCTCTTCGCTGTCCTGCTCCATATGTTTGGGCAAAGAGTGGTGAACGCTGATCGGGACAACACACCGCGCGATTTGCCGTCCGCTGAGATCGAAGACCCCGGCCCGTGCACTGCCCGTGCCAACATCCACGGCCAAGATGTGCTCACGCATCAGTCAGATCTTCCGGTCTCCTCACTCCGAGGACAAAGTGGAGCAAATTCTCCATCGCGTCAAACTGTGCATCGGGCTGCAACTCGGCCAGTGACTTTCGGTAGCTTGCATGCTGCGTATGCGACCCGCCGGTGAAAGCGAGAACCCGCATGCCCGCGGCCTGAGCAGCGCGGATCCCGGCCGGGCTGTCCTCGATGACGAGACATTGCGACGGCAAAAACCCCATTTGTGCGGCGGCATGCAGGAAAAGATCCGGGGCCGGCTTGCCGTTCTCCACCATCGTGGCGCTGAAGATGTGCGGCGTTAGCCGGGAAAGAAGGCCTGTGACGGAAAGGGAAAGCTCGATCCGCTCCCGCTGGCTGGAGGAGGCTACGCAGCAGGCGATCTCGGCGGCCGTCAGGTCGTCGATGGCAGAAGCCACGCCGGAGAGCGGTTTCAGCTCCGCACGGAACCGGGCGTAAAGCACCTCCCGCATTCCGGTGAGGAACGGCGGGTCGATTTCGACGCCGAATTCTGACCGAACGGCATCCGCAAGCGAACCGAGGCTGCGACCAAGGAAGCGGTCGGCCGCCCCTTCGGGCGTCAGTGAAATGCCCTTTTCAGCGAGCGCGTCGACCAGCACTTCCAGCGCAATGCCCTCACTGTCGACGAGAACCCCGTCACAGTCGAAGATCACGAGGCGGATCGGCTGCGGGTCCATGATCACTCAGCTGGCAAGGGTTCCGTCGATATAGCGCTGGAGCGTAGCGGCGGCGCCATGGCTGCGCAAGCTGCCAATCGCTTCGCCAAATCGCGTCTGAAAGCGGGAATCGGCGCCCACCGAGCCGAAAATATCGGTGATCCCTATGAACGCTTGCGCATTGTCGCGAGATGCAAGTGCTGCGGCATGCAGCCGCTCCGCACTCGGATCGTTGAAGGCAATCGTCTTGCCACTATCGGTCGTGCCCTCGAAATAGCGGCACCACAGCGCCGAGACGAGCGCGAGGCCCTGAACGTCCAATCCCTTGGCCAGACGATCGGCCGTCGATGGCAGGATGAACTTCGGCTGCCGGTTTGATCCGTCCTGCGCAAGCCGCGGAATTGTGTCGCCGATCTTGGGATTTGCGAAGCGGGTCTCGATCAGGCGGAAATAATCCTGCAGGCTGGTGTTCGGCACTGGCGGGACGACCGGAATGATCTCCTCGTTCTCGAGCTTCGTAAGGAAGGCCCGGATCAGTGGATTCTCCATGGATTCGTGCACGAAGTGGATGTCCATCAGCGCGGCCGGATAGGCAATCGCCGCATGGCCACCATTGAGGATTCGGAGTTTCATCAACTCGTAAGGTGCGACATCGGGCACGAAGGTGACGCCCACATCCTCGAGTGCCGGGCGCCCGAGCGGGAACTTGTCTTCGAGCACCCACTGCTTGAAGCCTTCGCAGAATACCGGCCAGCCATCCTCAATACCGTAGCTGTCGCGCGTGATGTCGATCTCTCGCTGTCCGGTCGCTGGTGTGATCCGGTCCACCATGGAATTCGGGAAGGCGACATTGTGGTGAATCCAGTCGGCGATCTCAGGGTCCGAGAGCCGTGCAAGTCCGCAGACGGTCGCCTCCGTGACCTCGCCATTGCCGGGGATATTGTCGCAGCACATGACCGTGAACGCGGGAATGCCGGCTGCTCTGCGTGCCCTAAGGCCCGCGATGATCAGTCCAAAGACGGTCTTCGGATGAGCAGGATCCTGGGCATCGGCGACGATCGCCGGATGTGTTGGATCGAATTTGCCGGTGGCAGCGTCGATGAAATAGCCGCCTTCGGTGATCGTCAGTGAAACGATGCGGATGTCGGGTGAGGCCAGCGTTGAAACGATGCGGTCGAAATCAGGCGCGGTGATCACATCCAGCATCGGCCCGGTGATCGTTGCTGCCGAGCGGTCGATATCCTGCTCGACTACGGTCGTCAGAAAATCTTGCGCCTTCAGGGTGTCGCGCATGCGCTGGTCGGATGGCAGCACGCCGGCACCAATGATGCCCCAGTCCAGATCGCGGCCCCTGTTGAACAGCTCGTGCAGATAGATCGCCATGTGGGCGCGGTGGAAATTGCCAACGCCGAAATGCAGGATCCCGGGCCGGATGTCCTCGCGACGATAAATGGGCAGGGATGCCCGGTCGCCGATGTCTGCCAGAGTTGCAAGCGAGAGTTTGGTCGTCATGGGTGCATTCCTTGGCTTGGGCAGTAGAGCCTCAGCTCATCCAGTTTCCGCCGTCGACATTGTAGGTCTGGGCAACGATGTAGTCGGCCTCCGCCGAGGCGAGGAAAATCGCCATGCCGGTCAGGTCTTCCGCCCGGCCCATGCGGCCAAAGGGCACTTCCGCGCCCACGAGCCGCTTCTTTTCGCCCAGCGGCCGGTTCTCGTATTTGGCAAAGAGCGCATCGACGCCGTCCCAGTGCTCGCCATCCACCACGCCAGGTGCAATCGCGTTGACATTGATGCCGTGCTTGATGAGGTCGAGCCCAGCAGACTGGGTCAGCGAGATGACGGCCGCCTTGGTGGAGCAATAGACGGCGACCAGCGCCTCGCCGCGCCGTCCGGCCTGGCTTGCCATGTTGATGATTTTGCCGCCCTGACCCCGCGCGATCATCGAACGGGCCGCGGCCTGAAGCATGAAGAGCGTTCCGGCGACATTGATTGAATAGAGGCGCTCGTAGCTTGCCCTGGTGATCTCGACAATCGGAGCGAGATCGAAGAGGGCAGCATTGTTGATCAGGATGTCGAGGCCGCCCTGACGCTCCTCGACAGTCCGGATTGCCGCGTCGATCGATGCCTGATCGGTAACGTCCAGCTTGACGGCATAGGCGGCAGGCCCGATTTCCTCGGCTGTCCGGCTCGCTCTATCGAAGTCGATATCGGCAATCGCAACCTTGGCGCCCTCACGCACATAGGCCTCCGCAAAGGCGCGGCCAATGCCGCGGGCGGAGCCCGTAATCAGGGCAGATTTGCCGTTGAGACGCCCCGTCATTGTGCGAGCCCCTTGTCGTTGAACTTATGCAGGCGATCGAGATCCGGCGTCACATAGACGGTGTCGCCATGGCGGACGGGGAACTCCCCACCGGTGCGCGTGGTGATCGTGCCGACGCCATCGACCTGCACATGCAGGAAGGTATCGGAGCCGAGGTGCTCGGCGACGGTGACCAGGCCGCGCCACAGGCCGCTGTCGTGGGACAGCGTCACATGTTCCGGCCGAATACCGATCGTATGGGCGCCGTGCGCGGAAGCTGCCTGTCCGGAAATCAGGTTCATCTTCGGCGAGCCGATGAAGCCGGCGACGAAGAGATTGGCGGGGCTGCGATAGAGGTCGAGCGGCGAGCCGACTTGCTCGATGCGACCCTTGTTGAGCACGACGATCTTGTCCGCCATGGTCATGGCTTCCACCTGGTCGTGGGTGACGTAGATCGAGGTGGCCTTCAGCTTTTGGTGCAGCTCCGTGATCTCCAGGCGCATGGCGACACGAAGAGCGGCATCAAGGTTGGAGAGAGGCTCGTCGAACAGGAAGCAGCGGGGATTGCGCACGATGGCGCGCCCGATCGCCACGCGCTGGCGCTGGCCGCCGGAAAGTTGCCCTGGGCGGCGTTCGAGATAGTCGGTGAGGTTGAGGATGCGGGCCGCCTCTTCGACCTTCCGGTTGATCTCGGCGGGATCGACCTTCGCCATCTTCAGCGGAAAGCCGATATTCGAACGCACGCTCATGTGCGGATAGAGCGCATAAGACTGGAAGACCATGGCCAGACCGCGCTGGGCTGGTGGCGTATGCGTCTGGTCCTTGCCGTCGATCAGGATGCGTCCCCCGGTCGCGTCTTCGAGACCCGCGATCAGGCGCAATAACGTTGACTTGCCGCAGCCCGAGGGGCCGACGAAGACGACGAATTCACCGTCGTTGATCTCAAGGTCGATCCCCGGGATGACCGCATGCTCGCCGAAGGACTTGGAGAGCTGTTCGAGTTTGATGCTGCCCATGGTCGGGTTTCCTTACTTGACGGCGCCGAAGGTGAGGCCGCGCACGAGTTGTTTCTGGCTGAACCAGCCCAGGATGACGATCGGTGCGATCGCCATCGTCGAGGCAGCCGACAGCTTCGCCCAGAACAGGCCCTGAGGGCTGGAGAAGGAGGCGATGAAGGCTGTGAGCGGCGCCGCATTGGTGGTGGTCAGACGGATCGTCCAGAATGCTTCGTTCCAGGCGAGGATGATGTTGAGGAGAAGCGTGGAGGCGATGCCGGGTAGCGCCATGGGGGTGAGCACATACACGATCTCGTTGAACAGCGAGGCACCGTCCATCCGGGCTGCCTCCAGGATCTCGCCCGGAATCTCGCGGAAATAGGTGTAGAGCATCCAGATGACGATCGGCAGGTTGATCAGCGTCAGCATGATCGTGAGGCCGATGCGGGTATCGAGCAGGCCGAAATCGCGAAAGAGCAGGTAGATCGGCACGAGCACGGCAACCGCGGGCATCATCTTGGTAGAGAGCATCCACATCAGGATGTCCTTGGTCCGCTTGGTCGGCGAAAACGCCATGGCCCAGGCGGCGGGAATGCCGACGAAAAGCGCCAGGATCGTCGATCCGACTGATAGGATCACCGAGTTCATGAACGGCTTGATGTAGTCGCGTTGCGTCTGGACCGTCACGTAGTTCTCGAACGTGAAGGTCGGGATCAGGTCGAAGCCCTGGATCGCTTCCGTTTCCGTCTTCACGCTGGTGATCAGCGTATAGAGGATCGGGAAGAAGATCACGAGTGCGAAGATCCAGGCGAGGATCGTGAAGATCATCTTGCGGCGGGGGCTTGTAGCACGGGCCATGGTCGATCTCCTTACCGGTCCAGGTTCTTGCCGACGGCGCGCATCAGAAAGATCGCGACGAGGTTTGCCAGTATGACGGCGATGATGCCGCCTGCAGAGGCTCCACCGACGTCGTAGCCGAGAAGCGCGGTGCGGTAGATCAGGAAGGCGAGGTTGGTCGAAGCATAGCCGGGTCCGCCATTGGTGGTGACGAGGATTTCCGCATACACGCCGAGCAGGAAGATCGTCTGGATCAGGATCACAACGGTGATCGCACGGGCGAGATGCGGCATCGTCAGATAGATGAATTTGTCGATGAACCGTGCGCCGTCCATTTCGGCCGCCTCCTGTTGCTCGCCATCCAGAGACTGCAGCGCAGTCAGAAGGATGAGCGTCGCAAAGGGCAGCCATTGCCACGCAACGATGATGATGATCGAGAGAAGCGGGTACTGGGCAAACCAGTCCACGGGGCTCAGCCCCAGTGCGCGGTTGATGTCCGCGAGCACGCCGTAACCCGGATGCATGATCATGTTTTTCCAGATCAGGGCAGCCACAGGCGGCATGACGAAGAAGGGGGAGATCACCAGGATGCGAACGATCCCCTGGCCGAACATTGGCTGGTCCAGCAGCAGGGCCAGAAGGATACCGCCAACGATGGTGATCAACAGCACGCCGCCCACGATCAGCAGCGTGTTCCAGATCGACTGGAAGAAGGCCGGGTCCGTGTAGAAATAGCGGTAGTTGAACAGTCCGGCGAAGCTGACATTGGCCGGGTTGAGCAGATTGTAGTTCTGGAACGAGAACCACAGCGTCATCGACAGCGGCACGATCATCCAGATCAGCAGAAGCCCGACGGAAGGCGCCATCATCAGACGGGCCAGGGTGCTTGTGTTTTGAGTAGCCATGATGAAGCTCGCCCTGATGGCCTGCGGACAGGGTCCGGGGCCCGTTGGAGGCAAAGTGACGACGACGACCGGCGTTGGCCGCAAGCGGTCGAGGCCTCTCCTGCCCGGACCGCAATCCGGGCAGGCAGGTTCGGGAGGGTTGGATTACTTGATGTAGCCGCCGCGGGTCATTTCGCGCTCGGTCAGGCTCTGAGCCTGGGCAAGTGCATCGTCGACCGACATCTGGCCTGCAAGGGCTGCCGAGAAGAGCTGGCCGACGGAGGTGCCGAGGCTCTGGAACTCGGGGATAGCGACAAACTGCACGCCGACATAAGGCACCGGCTTGACGGTCGGGTTCTTCGGGTCAGCCGCGTTGATCGAGTCGAGCGTCATCTTCGCGAACGGAGCTGCCTTCTGGTATTCCGGGTTCTCATAGAGAGACGTCCGCGTACCCGGAGGAACATTGGCCCAGCCTTCCTTGGAAGCAACGAGCTCGGCATAGGCCTTGCTGGTTGCCCAGCCGATGAACTTTTCAGCCGAAGCGGACTTCTGCGAACCTGCCGGAATGGCGAGGTTCCAAGCCCAGAGCCAGTTGCCGCGCTTGCCAAGGCCTGTGTCGGGAGCAAGCGCGAAGCCCACCTTGTCGGCAACAGTCGAATCCTTCGGGTTGGTGACGAAGGAAGCAGCGACCGTGGCATCAATCCACATGCCGCACTTGCCCTGCTGGAAGAGTGCGAGGTTTTCGTTGAAGCCGTTGGACGATGCACCCTGCGGGCCGGCGTCGTTCATCAGCTTGACGTAGAAGTCGAGCGTGTTCTTCCATTCCGGCTGGTCGAACTGCGGCTTCCAGTTCTCGTCGAACCAGCGGGCGCCAAACGCATTCGACGTGGCCGTCAGGAAAGCCATGTTCTCGCCCCAGCCGGCCTTGCCGCGAAGGCAGATGCCGTTAATGTCGTTGGCGCGGTCGGTCATCTTGCGGGCGGCGTCTGCCACGAATTCCCAGGTCGGGGCGTCGGGCATGGTGAGGCCGGCCTTCTCCATCAGGTCCTTGCGGTACATGATGAAGGAAGACTCGCCGTAGAACGGTGCGGCATAGAGCTTGCCGTCGTCGCCGGTCAGACCCGAGCGGATGGCCGGCAGAAGGTCGTCGACGTCGTAGTCGGCGCCAAGATTTTCGAGCGGCAGCAGCCAGCCCTGCTTGGCCCAGATCGGAACTTCATAAGTGCCGATCGTCATGATGTCGTACTGGCCGCCCTTCGTGGCGATGTCGGTCGTCACGCGCTCGCGCAGCACGTTTTCCTCAAGCGTGACCCACTCGACCTGAATGTCCGGGTTTGCGGAGGTGAATTCCGAGGTCAGCCCCTGCATGCGGATCATGTCGCCGTTGTTCACGGTCGCGATCGTCAGGGTTTCGGCCGAGGCCATGCCGGCAAGCGCCAGCGCCGAGCATGCGCCCAGCAGAATCGTCTTCAATGTCATGTCTTCCTCCCAGAAGAAAAATGAGCATTCGCTTTGCTCATGGGCAATTACTCACTTTATGCGCGCGGAAAGTCAATCCGGATTCCATGCTGCACTGCGGCGGAACCTTGTTAAGTCATTGTTCCAAAGCTGAAAATTTTAAGCGAGGTCAGCTCGCCAGGAGGTGGCGCGCGGCCTCTTCATCGGTGATCAGCCCGTTGATATGCCCACCGCGCACGGCCGCAAGGATCGCCGGATGCTTGCGCCGCCCCTTGGCGAGGCCGACCACGGTCGAGGTGTCCCGAGAGGGGATTTCGAGACTGGCGACCCGCTCGTTGACCGGATGGTCGAGCAGCTTTCCGTCGTCTCCATAGATCCAGCCACAGATCTCTCCGACAGCGCCGGAGCCGAGCAGTTCCTGCATCTCGTCAGGCTTCAGGAAGCCATCGACAAGCAGCGGCGCGCTCATGTTCATCTCGCCGATGCCGACGAATGTCACGTCGGATTGTTGACCGAGTGCGATGGTCGGAGCGACCAGCGGCTGCTGGTGCAGGAGCTGCTTTTCAGCCGGCGACGACACGATGACCGGAAGGGGCATCGGAAAATGCGGAGCCTTGATCGCGTCCGCCATCGAAAAGATGACGTTGAAATAGGCTGCCGAGCCGTCGGGGCTGATATTGCCGGTGAGCGATACGATCTTGTGCTGTGGGCAATCCATCGGAGACAGTTGGTCGATCATCGCGCGAAGCGTACGGCCGGTCCCCATGGCGATCACGAGAGGATCGCTCTGCTTCAGCCAGCGCTCGAGTTGCGCCGCACCGGCCTCCGCGACCCCGACGATCGCAGATTCCGAGGCAGGATCGGTCGGAACGATTTCAACTTCCTTCAGGCCGAATTTCTGCTTCAGGGCTTCCGCCAGTTCCAGGCAGGCCGCGATCGGGTGGTCGAGCCGCACCTTGATCAGCTTCTCGGCGACGGAAAGTGAAACGAGGCGCTGTGCACTCTGTCGCGAGATGCCCATGGATGCGGCGATCTCGTCCTGCGTCCGACCGGCTACGTAATAAAGCCAGCCGGCCCTTGCCGCATCGTCCAGTCTCGTCTGCCCCTCGCCACGCTTTGCCATGCAGTCTCCTCTCCGTCTGGAACACTGCTGCCAATTTTGCCCGACCATGTCAAATCGACCGACGGGCCCAGGCCGGGGAAGGGGAACGGTTGACGCCTTGAGGGGTTGGACTTCGGATACCAAGGGAGAACGATCATGATCCGCCTCATCACTCTAGGCGCCGCTACGCTTCTGGCGGCGACAGCCACGGCCTCGGCACAGGAAAACACCCCGGCGCAGCAACTGCCGACGACAACGGCGCCCTCTGCGGCGACGACCCTCGACCCCGCTGGTTTTGCCAAGGAGGCGGCCGCATCGAACGAGTTCGAGATCCTGTCGTCGGAGGTCGCCCTGAAGCGCAGCCAAACGCCCGAGGTCCGGGAGTTCGCACAGACCATGATCGATGATCACCGGCGTGCACAGGATGAGCTTCAGGCTGCTGCAAAGGCCGACTCGGTTAATGTCTCGCTGGAGCTTTCCATGGAGCAGAAGCAAACGCTTCAGGCCCTGGAGCAGGCCGAGGAGAGCCAGTTCGATAGCGCCTATCTGTCGGCTCAGCTGAAGGCGCACGACCAGGCCATCGCGCTTTTGGGAAGCTATGCCGACAAGGGTGAGGGCGGTGCGCTGAAGACCCTTGCGACGGCTCACTATCCCACCGTCCGAACGCACAAGGTCCGGGCCGAATCTCTAACCAACCCCTGACCGGAGAGCTCCTATGTCGAAGAAATGGCAACTTGCCGCCCTTGTCGGGGCCGTGGCCATCGCCATGGTGATGGTGCTTGCCGCCGAGTTCCAGCAGGAGGTGGCAGACACCGCGCCTGTCGACGCGCCCACACGTCATGAGCCTGTACCTGATGTGCCGCCGGGAGCAACGGGAGACATCAGCAACCCGTGACGGTGGGCAAGTCCCAACGACCGCAGTACCACGACAAAGATCAAAGGAATGCCCATGTCTTCCAGCATGAGATTTTTGGCTCTGGCCGCTATTCTTGTGATCCTCGCCGGCGCGTTCTTCGCCATTGGCGGGGGTGGCGGAGAGGAAAGCAAGGATTTCCCTCCACACAGCGTCCAGCAGTGACGGGAGTTAGATTGGTGGCGGCTCGGTCATTTCCGGCCGCTCGCCCCGCTTGCAGAAATAGACCTCCCGCTCCGGATGCGCTTCTATCACGAAGCCTGCGCTCCTCAACATCGCCTCGGCAGCCGAGCGATTGGGGATAAACCAGTTGGTCGGATCATCGGCATAGCGATGCTCGACGAAGTAGAGACTGGGAAAATCGGCACTGGCAAACGGGCTCTCGTCGGAGAAATCGTAATTCTCCCGAGTAGGGTGCACCCGGTCCGACCCTCTCTGCATCGACTGGAACAGGAGCCAGTTTCCCACGACATGCTCGTGTAGCAGGTCCAGCGCCAGAAGAGGGTGCCGGAGATGGTAGAGCACGCCCATGAAGATAACGAGGTCGAAGCGTTCGCCGAGCCTCGCCAGCTCGTAGACCGTAAGCTGGCGGAACTCCACGTCCAGGCCCTCCGCTCGGGCAGCAAATTCCGCCTGCGCGAGATACCGTGCGTCGGCGTCGATGCCTACCACGCGGTCGGCACCTCGCCGCTTCATCTCGAGCGAATAGAACCCGGCATTGCATCCGACGTCGAGCACTGTCCAGCCCGTCAGGTCTTCCGGAATGACGTGCTTGAAGCCACGCCATTTCTGCTGCGGATAATCGCCGAGAAAATGGTCTGGGGCCGTCTGGATCCCGCCGATCGTCAGGTTGTGAAACCACGGGCCGAGATCGTGAATCTGCGCTTCGAGCAAAGCGCCATTGTCTTTCGGATTGTTGCGCACGGTCAGGCTCCCGCGCCGACACTGCCGGTTGACGTGTGGGCGAGCGCAGGGGCCGGGGCCAGCGCCTGCTCAAACCAGTCGATCGTGTGCTGCAGTCCGTCTGAGAGCGGCACTTCCGGCTTCCAGCGCAGGATCTCGTTGGCCCGGGTGATGTCCGGGCGCCGGCGCCGCGGATCGTCCTGTGGCAGGGGCTTAAAGACCACGCCGCGGCATTCCGGCACGGCTTGCTGCACCATTTCCGCAAGCTCTCCGATGGAAAACTCGCCCGGATTGCCGAGATTGACCGGGACGCCCGGATTGGGATCGACCTGCATCAGTGCCATGAGGCCGCGAACCAGGTCGGACACATAGCAGAAGGAGCGCGTCTGCTCGCCGGTCCCGTAGATGGTGAGCTCGCGGCCGGTGAGGGCCTGCACGACAAGATTGGAGATGATGCGCCCGTCGTCCGGCTGCATGCGCGGTCCATAGGTGTTGAAGATCCGGGCGACGCGGGCATCGACCCGCCCTGCACGCAGGAGGTCGAAGCAGAGGGCTTCGGCCGCGCGTTTGCCTTCGTCATAACAGGCGCGCGGTCCCGTGCAATTGACCGAACCCCGATAGTCTTCCGGCTGGGGGTGCACTTCTGGATCGCCATAGACTTCACTGGTCGAGGCCTGGAGGAAGCGTGCCCCATGCTGCTCGGCAAGCTGCAGGAGATTGCCCGTGCCCTTGACGCAGGTCATCATCGTATGGACGGGATCGGCCTGATAGCTCGGCGGTGAGGCCGGGCAGGCGAGATTGTAGACCATGTCCAAGGGGCGATCGATCGTCAGCCACTCGCAGATGTCCTGCTCGACCAGCGAGAAGCTGGGATGATTGAGCAACGGACGGATGTTCTCGTGCGATCCGGTCAGGAAGCTATCGACGCAGATGACTTCATGGCCTTTCGCCAGCAGCGCATCGCACAGATGCGAGCCGACGAAACCGGCTCCACCTGCCACCAGGGCGCGTTCACCCTTCTTGCGTTCGCTTCTCTGCAGCATGTCGTTCTCCTCACACTTCGGCTTGTTCAAGCGATGCGGCTGCGCATGCGCTCTTCCGTGATGGCCAACTGGTCTTTGCTGTTGTTGTTCCCGATGATGCGCACCAGTTCTCGCGCACGCGCGAGGCCGGTATGTCCAGCGCGCACGATGCCGGCCGCCGTGGCAGCGAGATGCCGGCGACGTGCGTCGTCGACCCCGGTCAGCACCTGCACCACATCTTCACTGCCGTTGGCGATCAGGATGGCGTCGTCTTCCGGCAACAGGTCGCTAAGGCCATCCCAGGCGTCGCTGATGATGGGGGTCTCACAGGCTGCTGCCTCGAACAGCCGCACGCTGGGAGACCAGCCCAAGGCCACCATGTCTGCCCGGGTCACGTTCAATGTGAAACGCTGACGGCTGTAGAAAGACGCGTGCTCGGCTGGCGGCAGATGTTCGATCCGCTCGACATTGTCGGGCCAGTCGATCTCCTGCGGGTATTGCGGACCGGCCACCACGAAACGCATCTGCGGCAGCTGCCGCGCCGGTTCGATCAGCAGGCGCTCGAGAACAGGTTGCCGGTCGGGGCTGTAGGTGCCGAGATAGCCGAGATCCCAGGTGATCGCTTCTCCGCTCGGCCGATAGAAACCTTCATCGACGGAGCAGTAGAAGGCTTCGGCCCTGCGGACCCCCAGACTGTCCTGGAGGCGGTCGAGCACGGGTCCGCCGGCGAAGGAGAGGTAGGCGTCGAAGAGAGGAAACTGTCGGCGCGCGATGTATTCCTCGTCGCCGCGCTCGATCTTGGCGAGGGTGACCGGCGTGTCGATGTCATAGAACAAGAGCCGCTTCGGCCTGAGCGCTGACACCAGGTCGATGACCGCGACGCCAGAGGGAACATAGGAGCCGAGGATGACCGTTCCGGCCTCTTCCAGGACCTGCCCGAAGCGGGCGAGAAGGTCATCCAGATCCTTGTAGTAAGCGAGTTCGCAGAAATCCGGATCCGTCAGGTCACGCGCAGTGGCATACCAGGGGACATCCCGTTCCAGGAAAAGGACCCGCTGCCCCTCGGCCGCCAGCCCGCGAATGAGGGCGCGAAACGTCGTGGCATGCCCGTTGCCCCAGGAAGAGGAGAGCGTCAGACCGAGGAATACAATGTCGTAGGATCCGTTCATGCCGATGCTCTTTCGCGGGGGAGCTGGTCCGAACCGAGCAGTGTCCGGAAGATCCTGTCGGCTTCCGCAGCGCGCTGGCGATAGGTGTGCTCTGCCTGTACCCGTCGCAAGGCCGCAGAACCGATGGCGGACGCCCGGTCGGGCGACAATTCGGCCATGATGTCGCGCACATCCCGCCCGTCTCGGGCCACGAGAACCTCCTCGTCCGGCTTCAGAAAGAGCTCGATTCCCTCCCAGTAATCGGTGATCAGGCAGGCGCCGGCCCCCGCCGCCTCGAAGACGCGGGTAGCGGGCGAGAAACCGGTTTCCGCCATGCTGCTGCGCGAGATGTTCAGCACCGCTTTCGGGCTGACATTGAAGGCATTGTGGTCGCGCGTCGACACATGGCCGATGGAGCGGATGTTCGAGCTCATCGGCTTGTCGTGCCAGCCCGATCCGCCGAGCAGGAACTGCCGATCCGGCAGCTCTGCCGCAACGTCAAGGAAGAAGGATTCGACCCGCGCCTCGCGATCGGGAAGCCGGTTTCCGAGAAAGGCGAGATCTGCGTCGAAGCGCGGATCCGGGGCCACCGGATGGTGGGTCGTCGGATCGAGCGCGTTGTAGATCGGAATGCAGTCCCGCGCTCCCAGTGCGCGGTACGCGTCGACAACAGGCGCACCGCCGCCATAGGTCAGGACCAGATCGATCTCCTTCAAGGCCCGCCGCACGGGGTGCTCGATGCTCTGTCGTATCTCGGCAAGTGTCGCGGGGGCATCCACGTCCCAGAAGATCCGGAGAGCTCCCGGCCGTGCCGCCTCAGGCAGCCGCAAGACCAGATCGTCGTCGGCAAATCCGACACCGCTTGCCTTGACCACGATGTCTGCCTGTCGCGCTTCGGCGATCACGGCCGTCAGCGCCTCCGGGGTCGGCTGGTACACCACCACCCGGCACCAGGGCGGCGCCTCGATGTCACGGTTCTTCTGCCGGTCGTAAACGTCGGGCTCGTAAAAAGTGATGTCGTAGCCGAGCTCCGCCAGTGATCGCAGGATGCCGCGGTAATAGGTGGCGGCACCGTTCCAGTAGGAGGAGAGCAGGCTCGATCCATAGAATGCTATTTTCATTCCGCAGCCTCCTCACGCAGCGACCGGCGCACGGTTTGGGTACCCTCTCGCGCCAGGATGCCGAGCAGCTCGTCGACCCGGTGCCGGCAGGTGTGTCGGGCACGGATCGTCTCAAGTCCACTGGTAGCAAGGCTTTCCCGCCGCTCGTGATCGAGCAGCAGGTTGCGCATCAGCGAAGTCATCTCGTCGCCATCGCGCGCAAACAGGAAGTCTTCCCCCGGACGAAACAGCCCTTCGCGATCCTCCCACGGCGCCGATATCAGCGGGATGCCGCAGGCGAGCGCTTCAAACACCCGGATGGTCGGAATGCCCGGCAGGCTCTCGACATAGGGACGGCGGGGGATGTGGACTGTGAGGCGCCGCCGCGCGAAGACGAGCGGTACATCGGCATTTGAGACCCAGCCCTTGTAGGCAATTCCTGCTTCGGCCAGCGCGGTCTTGGCCTCTTCCGGGTAGCGGACGCCGTGCACCGTGGCAGTAATCCCGAGACGGGCAACCGGCTCGATAAGGAACTGCCGGATCTCCGCGCTGCGCTCGTCGTCCCCCCAGTTTCCGACCCAGACAAGGTCACCGCGCTGCTCGACATTCGGGAGCGGCTTGAACAGCATGTCATCTGCAGCTTCGTGCCAGGTGTAAACGCTCTTGCCCCAGCCGGCCGCCAGATAGCGTTCGCGGAGCGCCTCGCCAAACACCAGCACGCCGTCATAATCGGAGAGGTCAAAGGCCGCGATCTCCGTATTGGCAGAAACCGCGCGGTGGTGCGTGTCGTGGAAGAGCAGGGTAAACCCGCCGTCGCGGCGCGCGCGGCCAAGCCTCTGCACGAGAGCGGGATCGGTCCATTCGTGCACGATCACGACGTCTGCCTCCGCAGCGGCCGCTTCGTGCTCGAATGCGGCATCGTAGAAAACCGATCGAAGGGTCGGGAACCGCGTCTGGAACTGGTCGGCCGCGGCATCACCCTGCTCCTGAACGAGGTTGTCACGGCTCCACGACTGGCGTGGTTCGAGCGCCACAGCCTCATGCCCCCGCTGGATGAGATTGCGCATCACGCCGCGCAGGAAGTGCGCATTGCCGTGGTTCCAATCGGAGACAAGAGAATGGGTGTAAAACAGAAACCGCATCAGGAACCTCGCTGGGGCAGGAGGAAGGGACTTTCCAAACGGGCCGGGATGAGGTCGCGGTAGAGCAGGGCGATCTCGGATGCCTGCTTCTCCACGGAGAACGGGAGGGACCGCTCCCGTGCCTTCCTCCCAAGATCCCGCCGTTGTTGGGCAGATTTTGCCAGGCAATTGATCGCTGCGGCCAACTCGCCCGGCTCGCGGGGATCGGCGAACAGGGCGGCGCCATCCCATAGCTCGCGATAGATCGGGATATCCGACAGCACGAGGGCAGCACCCGCCCGCGCCGCTTCGAGAACGGAGAGGCCGAAGGGCTCGTAAAGCGAAGGTGAGACGAAGATCGCGGCCTGAGCCGCGCGTCCCAGCGTCTCCCCATGCGGGAGAGGACCGAGCGCTTGCGCATGGTGGCAGGGGATGGTCTGTCCGCTCGGGCCGTCCCAGGAACCGGCCATCAGCACCGGCCACTGGCTCCGGGCCGCAGCGCTGTCCAGAACTCCGCCGTTCTTGCCCTCGTCCCACCAGCGTCCCGCTGCAAACACGTAAGGCATCTTCGCTTCGAGGTTCACCCTGGCAGCGCTCGCGTTGTGCACCACCCTCAAGCTTCGAAGCGTTCCATAGGTTTCCACGAGGGCCTCCGCATGACTTGCGCTGGGCGCAACCACGAGGTCGGCGCGCTCGAAGCCTTGTCGGTTGACTGCTTCGTGCCAGGCCCAGTTCTGCGGAGGCTCGCTCCTGCGCACTGCGCGAAACCAGGTCGGCACGCAGGAATGGGAAACGGTCAGGATCGGGCGATCCGTGCTGACGAAGGCTGCCTGGGACGGAAGGTTGAGATGCAGAAGATCGACGTCGAAATCGTCTGCAAGCCTGTCCAGCTCCTGGCCCACGAGGCGCAGGTCATCCGGATGTCCGGCCATCCAGTCCAGCGGACCCTTGAGCCAGACCAGCGGTCCAATTGCTCTTGCTTCCGAGGCTTGCACCTCGTCAGGCGAAGGACCGAAGCCAGCGAGGATCACCTCCCAGCCTTGCTCGACCAGTTGTGCGGCGAGGTCGAGGCTGTAGCGCCAGACGCCGCCCACCGCATCGAGAGTGATCAGGATACGCCGCGGCTGCGTGGTCGTGGAGCTGCCCGCGATCATGCGGAAGCCCTTTCCCGATCTGGTCTCGAATCGTCGGCGAAACGGTGTTCCATCAGCCAGCCATGCAGCCGTCTGAGGCCGCTGCGCCAATTGGTCCGTGCCTGCCAGCCACAGGCCTCTTCGAGAGAGCGGGTATCGGCGACGAAATAGAATTGATCGCCGGCCCGCCACTCAGAGAACTGCTTGTCGAGATGACTTCCCGTGATGGCCTCGATCTCCCGCATCAGCGAAAGCAGGCTCACCGAGTTGCGGGCGCCGCCACCGAGGTTGAAAACCCGTCCCGAAAGCCGGTCCATGCCCGCATGGACCATGCGATAGGCCGCCACGGCATCATCGATGAACAGGATGTCACGCACCTGCTTGCCATTGCCGTAGATGGAGAGCGGCTCTCCCATCAGCGCGCGGATCAGGAAATGTGCCACCCAGCCCTGGTCTTCGGTGCCGAACTGCCGCGGACCGTAGATGCAGCTCATCCGCATCACGGCCGTGGGCATCCCGAAGGACTTGCCGTAGTCCAGCACATACTGGTCGGCCACGCCCTTGGAACAGCCATAGGGTGTGCAGAAGTCGAGCGGCCGGTCCTCGCCAATCCCGTGGTTGCGGATCTCCGCCAGGGTCGGCATGTAACGATCTTCCGTTTCGGCAAGCACGATGTTGTCCAGCCCGCCATAGACCTTGTTGGTGCTGGCGAAGATGACCGGGACTTTGCGGCCGGTCTGGCGAACCGCTTCAAGAACATTGATGCTGCCGCGGGCATTCACTTCGAAGTCGTCCAAAGGCTGGCTGAGGCTTGTGGTTACCGCCGTCTGTGCGGCGAGATGGAATACTGCGTCGGCGTCCTTCAGGATCGGCATGATGCCGTAGAGGTCGCGGATATCGGCCGGTGCTGTATGCACGCGGTCACCATGCCGCTCTTGCAACCAGGAAAGGTTCTGGTCCACGCCGGCCCGGCTCAGATTGTCGAGGATGACGACATCGCGCCCTTCCGACAGAAAGCTTTCCGCGAGGTTACAGCCGATGAAGCCGGCACCGCCGGTGATCACAATCGGCTTGTGCCCGCTGCTGATGAGCGGGCTTCCGACCTGGCTGATGGCCCTGACCTTGCCCACACCGCCTTCGCAGAGGAGCCGTGCCAGAAGCTTGGGCTGGCCCTGATGGTCGGCGATGCCGAGATGGTAGTGCCTGGGGTCGAACCACAGTCCCTCCTGGACTGGAACGGTCGGTGCGACATCTTCGAACCCATACCAGTAGACCCTGTCCGCAGGCACGGAGAGTGCCTGGTTGAAGCGCCGCACCTGCTCCATTTCGTCGTTGCGCCAGGTGGAGTATCCGGTCTCCGTCACCCAGATTTCTGACTTCCGATTGTGCCGATCGAGGATTGCGCGCATCTCGCCGAGATGCAGATCCCAACCGCCCCAGCTCGCTTCTTCGCTGTCCCAGGTGCCGGGAAATCCATGAAAGCCGACGGCATCGACCACCGACAGGACACCGCGCTCGCCCATCAGGTTGAGCCAATAGGGATCGAAGGGGCAAGGCCCGCCGAGCACGGCCTTCCAGCCACGCTGCTGCACCCAGTAGGCGGCACCGCCAACCATCTCGCAGAACAAGTCGAATTCCTGGTCTTCGCGCCAGTCCCAGTCCAGCAGGTTGTTCGGCTCGTTCCAGAGCTCCACATGGGAGAAGTGCTGGCCATACCGCGTCAGGATGTGATCGATGAAATCGGCATAGTCCTTCAGCACGCGCGGTGCGCCGGAGGATTTGCCTGTCCGTGAAAGCGACGGTGGCGTGTAGTGGATGCACGGCAGGAGATCGATGCGCTCACCAAGCGTCGGGATCAGCCAGTCGAACCAGGCTTCTCCACCGGGGGTGAGGTATTCAGCCCAGGACAGATGGGTGCGCAGATGCTGCGCGCCCGTAGCCGTCATATGCGCCAGAGCCCGTTCCGTGCGCTCGTATTCCCCCGGTCGGAACCACTCCACAAACCCGAAGCTGCGATCGAGCGGCTGTGCCGCGCCGGCCCTCATGAAACAAGGCCCCGGGCTTCGAGTTGCTTGCGCATCTCGCTGCCCCTGTCGATGGCGCCCACTTCCCTGACCCAGGCTGCGAAGGGCTGGAGGCTGTCCTCCAGCCGGTGCTGGGGCTCGAAGCCGAGCAGTTCGCGTGCCTTGCTGATATCGGCAAAGCAGTTGCGGATGTCGCCGGCGCGCATCTTGCCGAGGATCTCCGGCTGCAGGTCCGGAACATCCATGGCATCGGCCAGCAATTGGGCCACCTCCGCGATTTCATAGGCCTGGCCGCTGCCGATATTGATGACGTGACCCGCCGCCTGCGGTTTCTCGAAGGCGAGCCGGAAGGCCCGGGCCACATCGAGTACATGCACGAAATCGCGCTTCTGCTGCCCGTCTTCGAAGATGGTGGGCCGCTCGCCATTGGCGAGACGGGAGGCAAAGTTGACCAGCACACCGGTATAGGGATTGGACAGAGCCTGACCAGTGCCGAAAACGTTGAACAGCCGAAGCGCGCTCGCTTCGATGCCATAGGCTTCGCCGAAGATCAGCACTGCGCGTTCCTGCGCATATTTCGTCAGAGCATAGATCGAGGCGAGGTCGACCGGCTTTTCCTCGTCCGTCGGGATTGGCGTGAGGCGCTCTCCCTGCGGCCCGACAGGGGACCACTGGGCCTGTTTCAGCCTCTGTGCCTGGCGTCGGATCCGGTCGTGCCGGGTCCCGGCTTGGTCGAGATAAAGCCCCTCGCCGTAAACGCTCATAGAGGAGGCGACGACGATCTTGCGGATCGGCTTTCCGATCATGGCTTCGAGCAGGACGGCTGTTCCCAGATCATTGCCGCCCACATAGCGTGCAATCTCGTACATCGACTGTCCGACACCAACCTCTGCCGCGAGATGGATGACCCCGTCGACGCCATCAAGCGCCGTCTCCACGGCATCCCGATCCCGCAGGTCGGCGCGAATGATTTCGACATCGTCGGAAAGCGGAATACTGTGGTCGCCATGCACCTGATCGATCAGTGCATCGAGCACCCGCACGTCATGATTGCATTGGAGAAGTTCGTCGACCACATGTCGACCAATGAACCCTGCGCCGCCTGTAACTAGAATTTTGGACACGTAAATCACCTGATCTGCAACGGAATTTGACTTCTGATCGTGTGTTCCGAACTGGAGCTTCCGGTGATTGTTCCCGCCTCTTCTTCTTCAGCTGTGATTTCTTTGACTTCATCAACATCATCTTCATCCGGAACATTGGCGGGATGTTCCGGTTAGGCGGGGAATGAAAAAGCAGAGGAAGAACCCGATGGATCAACGCCTTTTCCCCGACCCGACCCGAACCATGCAGGCAGTCGTCGTGACGGGCGCCGGCCGGATAGAGTTGCGCGCCGTGCCGCTTCCGGAGCCGGGAGAGGGAGAATTGCGTGTGCGCCTGGAGGGCTGCGGCGTCTGTGCCTCCAATCTCGGTCCCTGGTCGGGGCCCGAATGGATGACCTTCCCGACGGACCCCGGTGGCCTCGGCCATGAGGGCTGGGGCAGGGTGGATGAGATTGGACCCGGTGTCACCGGGTTCGAGATTGGCGACCGTGTGGTCGTGCTCGCCCAGAAATCCTATGCCCAGTATGACATCGCCTCCGCCGACCAGGCGGTGAAGCTCCCCGAGGCCCTGGAGGGGCAGCCTTTTCCGGGCGAGCCGCTCGGCTGCGCGATGAACATCTTCGACCGCAGCAACATCAAGCAGGGCGATGTCGTCGCCATCGTCGGTGTCGGTTTCCTGGGCTCGCTGCTGATCCAGCTGGCCGTCGATGCCGGTGCGCGCGTCATCGCCATCTCCCGCCGACCTTACTCGCTGGATGTCGCTCGTCGCGCAGGCGCCCACGAGGTCATCGAGATGCGCGATCACTGGGAGATCATCGAGCAGGTCAGAAGCCTCACCGACGGCCGCTTCTGCGACGTGGTGATCGAAGCCGTCGGCAAGCAGTGGCCCCTGGATCTCGCCGGAGAACTGACCCGCGAGCGCGGTCGGCTGGTGATCGCGGGCTACCATCAGGATGGCCCTCGCCAGGTGAACATGCAAATGTGGAACTGGCGCGGGCTCGACGTGATCAACGCCCATGAGCGGGATCCCGCCGTCTATGTCCATGGCATCCGGGAGGCGATCTATGCAGTGGCGAGTGGCCGGCTCGATCCCACTCCGTTCATCACCCATGAATACCCGCTCGACCAGCTGGATGAGGCCCTCAACGCCACGCGTGATCGCCCGGATGGTTTCCTCAAGGCGTGGGTGTCCCTCTGATGGACCAGTCCAACATCAAACCGCTCCGCCTCGCCTTTTTGGGAACGGGATGGATCGGACGAGACCGCATGCAGGCGCTCATTTCCTCGGGATTGGCCGAGGCGGTCGCCATTGCCGATCCGACCAAAAGGATGCGTGAGGAGGCGCTTGTTCTGGCACCACAAGCCACACCCGTGGAGACCTTGGCTGAACTTCTGGCGTTCGAGCCGGATGGTGTGGTGATCGCCACGCCGAGCGCCATGCATGCAGCCCAGGCGATCGAGGTCCTGCAGCGGGGCATTCCCGTCTTCTGCCAGAAGCCGCTCGGCCGCAACGCCGCCGAAGTGGCTGCGGTTCTCGCCGCTGCGCGCTCTGCCGACAAGCTTCTCGGTGTCGATTTCTCCTATCGCAAGACCCGGGGGATCGGCATGATCCACGACCTGCTGCGCCAGGGCGAGTTGGGCCGCATCTATTCGGTCGATCTGCAATTCCACAATGCCTATGGACCCGACAAGGACTGGTTCTTCGACCGGACGCAGTCGGGTGGTGGCTGCGTTATGGATCTCGGCGTGCATCTGGTCGACCTGGCCCTGTGGCTGCTCGACTGCCGGGACGTCACCCAGGTGCATAGCGTGCTTTATTCGGGCGGCGAGCCGCTGGCACCGGCTGCCTTGCCCGTGGAGGATTATGCGCTCGCCGAGTTTCGGACGAGCGAGGGGCAGGTGGTCAGGCTCGCCTGTTCCTGGAAGGCCCATGCCGGTTGTGACGCTGTCATCCGGGTGGATCTGCAGGGCACGGAAGGGGGTGCGACCTTCTCCAACATCGCCGGTTCCTTCTACGATTTCGAGGCACGGCGCCACCGCTCGACTGCCACGGAACTGCTTGCAGGACCGCCGGAGGATTGGGGCGGCAAGGCCGCGATTGCCTGGGCCCGTCAACTCTTGGAAAACCCGGCCTATGATGCAGAAGCCGACCGCTTTCTGCTCGTCGCGCAGGTCCTCGACCGCATCTATTTGGGCCACTAAAAAGAACCCCGCCGAAGCGGGGTTCAGGTGGGCGCCCTTGGGGCGGCCGGGGGAGGTTGGGTCGAGGGAACAATAATTTCCCTCCTGAACCGGTGGCGCGGATTTTTGTTCCAGACGTGGAACAAAGAATCTCCGTCCGTGCTCCGGACGCAGTCAGAGCTGTTCCGTCTGCGCACCACTATTGGGTTTTGCCGGTCCGAGATCCGGTTTCTGGCCGAGCGGCTGCATCGGCTGGGAAACAAACTGTCCCTTGCCGTCGATCGACTGGCCTTCGGACCAGCGTCCGGGTGCCGGCGCGCTGCCGTCCTGCTGGAAGCCGAGATAGGCGTAGCTGAATTCCTGGTTTTCCTGTTCCTGCGGAAAGCTGTTCGGGATCGGGAACGCACCTGTATGGCCGCCCAGCTCCTCGAGTGCTGCCATCCACTGGTTCTGGTGCATGGTGTCGCGGGCGATAAGATAGGAGAGCATGTCCTTCATGCCCGGGTCGTTGGTCATGTTGTAAAGGCGCGTTGCCAGGACGCGGCCTGTCGATTCGGCTGCAACATTGGCCGTCATGTCGGCGGCGATGTTGCCGCTGGCATAGATATGCGACATGTCGAAAGGCACGCCGTCGGAATCAACCGGCATGGCAGACAGGCCTGCCGAGAGCAGGTTCTTGAGGTTGATGCCGCCGAGCACGCCGCCACCCACGGGATCAGCCGCGATTTCTTCCTTCAGCGAGAGCGGCGCGCCTTCGAGGTTCATGGCAACGGCCGTTGCCAGCATCTCGATATGCCCCAGCTCTTCGGCTGCCGTATTCATCAGCAGGTCGCGGAACTTCGGATTTCCACGGGCCCCGCAAGCCTGGAAGAAATACTGCATGGCCACGCGGATCTCGCCTTCCACGCCGCCGATGGCCTGCTGCAGTGCGCGGGCGAATACGGGGTCTGGAGTTTCCACGCGAACGGGATATTGAAGCCTGTTGTCGGTATAGAACATCGCATTTTCTCCTCGTTTTGACCGCAGCCTAACAACAACCCTTTCGGCTTGTTCCGGCGCGAATCTGCCATTCTCGGTAGAAGTTATTTGTCGTCTCGGGTCTTCAGCGAATCGCCGAGATCGTGCTTTTCCGGGTCCTGCAGGTTTTCACCCACTGCATCGCGGTCGACATCCGGATCGTCCTTGGCCGGCATATAGCCGCGCGGCCGGTTTTCCTGCGGCCCTTCCCATCGCGGGGATTGGTCCGTCGTACCCGCCTTGCCGTCTTTCGGGGAATTCATGCCCATGGCGCATCTCCTTTTACCTGTTCTTGCCTGACCAACTGTCGGTCTGCCGAACCGTTCCGCAGGAACATTTGCAGGGGCCCCCTGTTTGTGCTTGGGTCAGCGGCAGAGAGGTAATGATGGAAAGCGAAATCGAGCGCGCGAAGAGGCCCCATGTGGTGATCGTCGGCGCGGGCTTTGGAGGGCTCGCCTGCGCGCAGGCGCTGGGCAACAGCGACATCGACGTGACGGTACTCGACCGTCGCAACCACAACCTCTTTCAGCCTCTGCTCTATCAGGTCGCAACGGCGGCCCTGTCCCCGGCGGATATCTCGGAACCCATCCGTCGGACCTTGGGTCGCTACGGCAATGTCAGGGTGGTGATGGGGGAAGTCGTCTCCGTCAATCAGACCGCTCGAACCGTCGGTCTGAAGGATGGCGCAGAAATCTCTTATGATCGGCTCGTGCTGGCGACAGGTTCCGACTACAACTATTTCGGCCATCAAGACTGGCAGCAGCACGCCCCGGGTCTGAAGTCCATTCATGAAGCCCGGCAGATCCGCCATAGCCTGCTGCTTGCCTTTGAGAAGGCGGAACGCAGCGAAGACGAGGAAGAAAAGCGGCGGCTTCTCACCAGCGTCATCATTGGCGGCGGACCGACCGGCGTGGAGATGGCCGGCGCCATTTCCGAGCTGGGACGTTTCATGATCGCCCGCGACTTTCGCAGTCTCCGACCGGATCAGTTGCAGGTCGTATTGGTCGAGGCCGGCCCGCGCATCCTCGCGACTTTCCCCGAATCCCTGTCGCAATATGCGGTCAATTATCTCACTCGGATCGGTGTCGATATCCGGCTGAACACCCGTGTTGAAGACGTCACCTCGCACGGCGTGCAGATCGGCGGCACCGTGTTGCCGGCGAGCTGCATGGTGTGGGGTGCGGGCGTGAAGGCATCACCGGCAGCCGCCTGGCTGGGCGTTTCGCCCGGGCCGGGTGGGCGTCTGCACGTGGCCTCCGATCTTTCCGTCGAGGGAAAATCCGATGTTTATTCATTGGGTGATACCGCTCTTGCCGCGGGAGAGGACGGCAAGCCTTTGCCGGCCCTTGCGCAGGTGGCCAAGCAGCAGGGGACCTTCCTGGGGCGGGCCTTGAAGGCAAACCTCCTCCGGGGCGAACCGGTCCCGGCGTTCCGCTTCCACAATCGCGGCAATACTGCGGTGATCGGCAGGAACGCGGCGGTCTTCGACTTCGGCTCCTGGCAGCTCAAGGGGCGCCTCGCCTGGCTCCTGTGGGCCATTGTCCACGTCTACCTGCTCGTCAATTTCGAGAAGCGGCTGCTGGTCAGCATTCAGTGGATCTGGCGCTATGCCACGCGCCAGCGAGGCGCGCGCATCATCGACGAGAACGCCGTGGCAGTCGACCGCCCGGCAGCCGAGGGACAGATCCCCACCTGAGACCAGCTTCAACTTGACGCTGGACAGCCATTTCTTTTGACGATATTCGTAATGGTATTACATAACGCGAAAAGATCAAGGCTTGACCGCCGGGGTCTGCAGGTCCTATGCAAGCAGGTGACGGTTCCCCGCCGGATGACTCCGAGGGGATTAATAGGGAACACGGTGCGGACGACCCAAAAGGGACCAAGACCGTGGCTGCCCCCGCAACTGTGAGCGGATTGCTGTCCATTCTCGCGGCGTTGAAACGCCGGGCCACTGCGGATCACCGTGGGAAGGCAAATGGAACGGCGCATATCCGTGAGCCAGGAGACCTGCCGTCGAGTGAAGAAAACGAAGCGGACGGGGTGTTCCGATGGATACGAACTGGCTTATGCGCTGCGCCGTCTGGCGCGCTGATCACATGCCATTTTGCCTCCGGAGAAATCCTGTGGAGGAACGGCATGCATTTCCTGCCCAATCTTAAGCCGACAAGGCTGGCGCGTGGCCATGCCTATGGCACGACCGCGGACGGGCCTTGCCTTGCGGAGGCACGGCCATGAGTTGCAGCAGCAAGGGATGTCCCATCCGCGTCAATGCTATCGGTTGGGGTCCGAAGCCCTCGCATTTCCTGGTCCGTGGCGTGTCCTTCGCGCTTCAAGCAGGTGACCGGCTGGCGATCGTCGGCCCCAATGGTGCAGGCAAGACGACGCTGCTCCGCTGCCTTTATCGCGGCGTCTCCCCGCTCGAAGGCCGGGTCGAGATCGACGGCCAGGACATTTGGCAGCTGAGCGCTCGCCAGGTCGCCCGGCGAGTAGCGGTGGTTCTCCAGGAAATGCCGGGGGACTTCCCCTTCACCGTCCGGGATGTCGTCATGATGGGGCGCGTGCCGTGGCGTGAGGGGCTTTCTGGCTGGAGCGTCGAGGACCGCGCCGAAGCCGAACATGCGCTCGACCATCTGGATCTTCTGCGGCTGGCAAACCGGCAGTTCTCCACGCTGTCGGGTGGTGAGAAACAGCGTGTGCTGGTGGCCCGCGCACTTGCACAGAAGCCAGAGATCCTGATTCTCGACGAGCCGACCAATCACCTCGATATCCGCCACCAGCTCGAAATCCTCGACCTGCTCAGTGGATTGAATCTCACGATCATCACGACGCTGCACGACATCAACCTTGCGGCCGAGTTCGCCAGCCACGTTGCCCTCATGCATGGCGGTCGAATGAGCGCGTTCGGAGCTCCGGAGGCTGTCCTGACGGAACAGGCGCTTTCCGGCACATTCGGCGTTCTCGCCGCTCGCCAGCAGGCGGAAGGCCTCCGCTCTCATCGTTTTTCCTTTTCTCTTGCCGTGAACTGACTTTGAAAGGACCAATCGCTATGGCCGCACGCCTTGTCTTGTCCGCGACGGTGCTCGCTTCCGTTTTTGCTGCCTCCTCGGCCTTTGCCTATCCGGTCACCGTCAAGAGCTGCAATCGCGACGTCACGTTCGAAGCGGCACCCGCCCGCGCCGTCTCCAACGACGTCAATCTCACCGAGATGATGCTGGCTCTCAAACTGCAGGACCGCATGGTCGGCTACACCGGCATTTCCGGCTGGAAAACGCTTGATGAGGGGCTGCGTGAGGGCGTGCAGGAGCTGCCGGAGCTTTCCCCGAAATACCCGACAAAGGAAGTGCTGCTGAACGCCGATGCGGATTTCTATTTCGCCGGCTGGAACTACGGCATGAAGGTCGGCGGCGAGGTAACTCCGGAGACGCTCGAACCCTTCAAGATCAAGGTCTATGAACTCACCGAATCCTGTATCCATATCATGGCGAAGAACAAGCCGACCATGGACGATATGTTCGTCGACCTCCTGAACCTGGGCAAGATCTTCGACGTCGAGGATCGCGCTGAGGCTCTGGTCGCTGCTTATCGCAAGCAGCTGGACGACATCACCACCCGGATCGGCGGGATCGAGAAGCCCGTGCGTGTCTTTGTTTACGACTCCGGCACAGAAAAGCCCTTCACCTCAGGCCGCTTTGGCATCCCGACGGCCATGATCGAGGCCGCCGGCGGCGTCAATATCATGGACGACGTAGAGAAGAGCTGGACGGAAGTCTCCTGGGAGCCGGTCATCGAGCGCAACCCGGAGGTCGTGGTCATCGTCAACTACGGCGATGTGACCGCTGAGCAGAAGATCGCCTTCATGAAGGAAAACCCGGCTTTCAAGAACCTCGACGCGGTCAAGCAGGACCGCTTTGTGGTGCTCGAATATGTCGAGGCAACACCGGGCCCGCGTAACGTTCAGGCAATCGATCGCCTCGCCAAGGCCTTCCATCCGCGCAACATGTAAGGGGCTTGAGGCGGGCCGCATTGCGGTCCCGTCCGGCAGGAAATGTGCAAGGCAGCATGATGCAGGGTCGATTGTTTTTGTGGGCGGGGCTGGCTTTCGTGCTGCTCGCCCTGTGTCTGACGGCTGGCGTGTCCTTGGGCTCGGCCCCCATTCCGGCTGAAACCGTCTGGTCGATCCTCATCAACAAGCTGGCGCCAGGCACCTTCGATCCGACCTGGTCGCCGGGTCGCGAGAGCATCGTCTGGGATGTCAGGTTCCCGCGCGTCATCCTCGCCGGTCTCGTTGGAGCCGGCCTCGCCACAGTGGGTGCGGTTCTCCAGTCGGTGACCCGCAATCCGCTGGCCGATCCGCATCTTCTCGGCGTGTCCTCGGGTGGCGCTCTGGGTGCAATCATAGCGCTTCTCCACACCGGTCTGATCTTCGGTCTTGTCACGGTGCCGCTCTTCGCCTTCGCCGGCTCACTTCTGGCAACGCTTGCGGTGGTGGCCGTCACGCGCTTCACCGGCGCCGGTGCCGACCGCCTGGTCCTGTCCGGCGTGGCAATTGCCTTTGTCGCCACCTCCCTCGGCAATCTGGCGATTTTTCTCGGCGATCCGAGAGCCGCCCACACTGTGGTTTTCTGGATGCTGGGTGGCCTTGGCCTCGCCCAGTGGTCCCATCTTCTCTATCCGGCCGTCGTCCTGGCTGCCTGCCTCACCTTCCTCGTCATCCGGGCGCGCGAGATCAACGCCATGGCGATGGGCGACGAAACGGCAGCGACGCTTGGCGTCCCCGTCGCACGCTTTCGCGCTGAACTCTTCGTGGTAACAGCGCTACTGACGGGTGTGATGGTCGCCTTCTCCGGGGCGATCGGCTTCGTTGGTCTGCTCGTTCCACATTTCGTCCGGCTGACGGCAGGCAGCGACAATATTCGAGTCATTCCCCTGTCTGCGCTTGCTGGAGCCGTGATCCTCATCCTGGCCGACATTGTCTCGCGCACCATCATGGCACCGGAGGATGTGCCGATCGGCGTCATCACCGGTCTCGCCGGCGGCCTCGCCTTCATTCTCCTTCTTAGGCGTCGCTAGTTTCTGAGACGGCTATTGCTCCTGTTTCGTTTTCGCCTAGACTGAAGAAAAACGAAAAGGGGAGGAGCCGGCATGATGTTTTCGGCAAGGCAGGCGGAGATCATGGCTCTGGCCAAGGACCAGGGGCGTGTTCTGGTGGATGAACTCGCGGCGCGGTTTGCCGTGACTCCGCAGACAATCCGCAAGGATTTGAATGACCTCTGCGATGCGCGCGCCCTCAACCGCATCCACGGCGGCGCCGTCTATCCGAGCGGAAACGAGAACGTCAAATACGAAGCACGTCGGTCGATGGCCGCCAACGAGAAACAGGCGATCGGCCGCGCCGCAGCAAACCTGATTCCCGACAATTCCTCCCTCTTCATCAACATCGGCACCACGACAGAGGCCGTTGGAGAGGCGTTGATCGACCACAAGGAACTGATGGTCATCACCAATAACATTAACGTTGCCAATCGCTTGCGGGTGTTCCCGTCGATAGAAGTCGTCATTGCAGGCGGTGTGGTTCGTGGCTCCGACGGCGGCATCGTCGGTGAAGCCGCAGTCGATTTCATCCGCCAGTTCAAGGTGGATTTCGCCGTCATCGGCGTCTCGGCGATCGATGAGGATGGTGCGCTGCTCGATTTCGATTTCCGCGAAGTGAAAGTCGCTCAAGCCATCATCGCCAATGCACGCCACGTCATCCTGGTGTCCGACGCCTCAAAATTCGAGCGCACCGCGCCGGTCCGCATCGGTCATATCTCGCAAGTTCAGACCTTTATCACCGATCACTGTCCTTCAAACAGCGTGCGGGATATCTGTGCCGAGCAGGATGTCCGGATCATAGAAACCGCGCCCGTAATTGCCGAAACATCCGCCGAATAAGTTTCGTTTGACATTCGTTTAAATTTCGAAAAAGATATCCATACTTTCGCAATGGCAGCAAATGCTGCAGGTGCGAACATGCGGAGGAACGATGTCGGGGCAGCCAATCTACGATCTGTTTGTGATCGGTGGCGGGATCAACGGATGCGGTATCGCGCGCGACGCGGCCGGCCGTGGATACTCGGTCGCCTTGGCTGAAATGAACGACTTCGCCTCCGGCACATCCTCGGGCGCCACCAAGCTGATCCATGGCGGCCTGCGCTACCTTGAGCACTACGAATTCCGTCTCGTACGCGAAGCTTTGATGGAGCGCGAGGTGCTCTGGGCGATGGCGCCGCATGTCATCTGGCCGCTGCGCTTCGTCCTGCCCTTCCAGAAGGGCGGCATCCGTCCGGCCTGGCTCATCCGCCTCGGTCTTTTCCTTTACGACAACCTGGGTGGCCGCAAGCTGCTGCCGCCAACGAAGACGCTCGACCTGCGTCGTGATCCGGCCGGCAAGCCGTTGAAGCCTGTCTTCTCCAAGGCTTTCGAATATTCGGACGGCTGGGTCGATGACGCGCGCATGGTTGTACTGAATGCGCGGGATGCCCAGATCCGCGGCGCTACCATCCTGAGCAGGGCGCGCGTCGTCTCGGCCCATCGCGAAGACGGCCATTGGGTGGTGACGACAAAGTCCCAGCGCGACGGCTCCGTGACGGTTCACAGAGCTCGCATGCTCGTCAACGCCGCCGGACCTTGGGTCGATCAGGTCCTGGCGGGTGCTTTCGGCCGCAACAACGTCCACAATGTCCGCCTCGTCCAGGGAAGCCACATCGTGGTCCGCAAGAAGTCCACCGACCCGCGCGCCTATTTCTTCCAGAACCCGGATAACCGCATCATCTTCGCCATCCCCTATGAGGGTGACTTCACGCTAATTGGCACGACGGACCGCGATTACACCGAAGACCCGAAGGATGTTCGCATCAGTCCCGAAGAGGTGAACTACCTCTGCGATGCGGCGAGCGAGTATTTCCAGGAGCCGGTTCGCCCGGATGATATCGTCTGGAGTTATTCTGCCGTGCGCCCGCTGTTTGATGATGGCGCCTCCAAGGCCCAGGAAGCGACGCGCGACTACGTCCTGAAGATGGAAGGCACGGCCGGTGACGCCCCCTTGCTCAATGTCTTCGGTGGCAAGCTGACCACATATCGGCGTCTTGCCGAACATGCGCTTGAGAAGATCGGTGAAGCGATCGGCAAAAAGGGGACCCCCTGGACTGCTGGCAGCCGCCTGCCGGGTGGTGATTTTGCCGCAACCGCCTTCGAGCCCACAGTCGCCGATCTGCTGAAGGCCTATCCCTTCCTGAAGCAGGACCATGCCGAGCGCCTGATCCGTTGCTACGGCACCGATGCGAAGGCGATTCTCGGCAAGGCAAAGAGCCTCGCAGATCTCGGTCGCCATTTCGGCGGCACGCTTTACGAAGTTGAAGTCCGCTGGCTGGTCGAGCGGGAATGGGCGGTCACAGCCGAGGACGTGCTGTGGCGCCGAACGAAACAAGGTCTGTTCCTGACGCCGGAGGAGGCGAAAGGCCTGGACACCTATCTGGGGATGCTGGCGGCGGCCTGACTGCCGATCCCATGAAAGTAGACCGACGGTTTGGAGGAGGCCCGAGGACATATGTTGGAACTGCGTAAAGTCTCGAAAATGGCGGGAGGTGAATATCACATTCACCCGACCGACCTGACGTTGCAGCGGGGTACGCTCAACGTCCTGCTCGGGCCCACCCTTTCGGGCAAGACATCCCTGATGCGCCTGATGGCAGGGCTCGACAAGCCAACGTCCGGTACCGTTTACTTTGACGGCCAGGACGTGACTGGTATGCCGGTCCAGAAGCGCAATGTCGCGATGGTCTACCAGCAGTTCATCAACTACCCGGCCCTGACCGTCTACGAGAACATTGCCTCGCCGATGCGTGTCGCCGGCAAGGATGCGGCCACCATCGACCGGGAAGTTCGCAAAGCCGCCGATCTTCTTCGGCTGACACCTTATCTGGAGCGCACTCCGCTCAACCTCTCCGGCGGTCAGCAGCAGCGCACGGCGCTAGCCCGTGCCATCGTCAAGAACGCCACTCTCGTCCTGCTCGATGAACCGCTCGCCAACCTCGATTACAAGCTGCGCGAGGAACTGCGCGAGGAATTGCCGAAGATCTTCGCCGAATCCGGCGCGATCTTCGTCTATGCCACCACCGAACCCTCCGAAGCCCTCCTGCTGGGCGGCAACACGGCGACCCTCTCCGAAGGCCGCATCACCCAGTTCGGCCAGACGATCGACGTCTATCGCCGCCCGTCCGACCTTCTGACCGCACGGACGTTTGCCGATCCGCCGCTCAACACCATTGCTTTGGTCAAGCGCGGCGGAAGCTTCGAGCTGAACGGCCAACCGGTTCTCGGTGTGCCCGCCCACCTCGCAATGATTGCTGATGGACCGGTGACAGTCGCCTTCCACCCGCATCATCTGTCTCTTTCTGCGCTCCCCTCGGCCCTGCCGATGCGCGCACGCACCCTAGTGTCGGAGATTGCCGGCTCCGAAAGCTTCATCCATGTCGAATATGGCAATGCCCGCTGGGTGTGCCTTGCCCATGGTATCCACGACATCGATCCCGATCGCGAGATCGACGTCTGCATCGACACCCGTCACCTGATGGCGTTCGGCGCCGACGGCGGGGCGCTCGGCGCACCGGCCGAAATGGCCGCGTGAGGAGGAACGTCATGGCACGCATCAATCTCGACCATATCCGCCACGCCTACTCACCCGCTGCCCGTGCGGCCGGTGACTATGCCTTGAAGGAAGTTCATCACGAATGGGACGACGGCGGAGCTTACGCGCTGCTCGGGCCCTCGGGCTGCGGCAAGACCACGCTCCTCAACATCATCTCCGGCCTGATCCATCCCTCGGATGGCCGGATCGAATTCGACGGTGTCGACGTCACCAACCTTCCGACAGCGGCCCGTAACATCGCCCAGGTCTTCCAGTTCCCGGTCGTCTATGACACCATGAGCGTCTACGACAATCTCGCCTTCCCGCTGCGCAATCGCCATGTGCCGGAAGATCAGGTCCACAAGCGGGTCAACGAGATCCTCGACATGATCGACCTGCAGTCCATGGCCCGCAAGCAGGCACAGGGTTTGACGGCGGACCAGAAGCAGAAGATTTCGCTCGGCCGTGGCCTGGTCCGCTCCGATGTCAATGCGATCCTCTTTGACGAGCCTCTGACCGTCATCGACCCGCATATGAAGTGGGTCCTGCGTTCGCAGTTGAAGCGCCTGCATCGCCAGTCGGGCTTCACCATGGTCTATGTCACGCATGACCAGACCGAGGCGCTCACCTTCGCCGACAAGGTGGTTGTCATGTATGACGGCCAGATCGTCCAGATCGGAACGCCGGCGGAACTCTTCGAGCGCCCCAGCCACACCTTCGTCGGCTATTTCATCGGTTCGCCAGGCATGAACGTCATGCCGGTGAAGGTGAATGGTGCGACCGCCATGGTCGGCGATCAGACGGTCGAACTGCCCGGCGCGCCCAAGCTCTCGGGTCAGGACAAGGTCGAACTTGGCGTTCGTCCCGAATTCGTCCGACTCGGGCGCGAAGGTATGCCAGTCTCCGTCGCCAAGGTGGAAGACATCGGTCGCCAGAAGATCGTCCGGGCTCGATTTGCGGGACATCCGCTCGCAATTGTGGTGTCGGAGGATGCAGAAATCCCCGCAGATCCCCGCATCACATTCGTTCCCGAAGGCGTCGGCATCTTCGCCGATTCCTGGCGCGTAGGCATGGAGGGCTGACCATGGAAAAGACCTGGAACAACAAGGCCTGGTTCATGGTCATCCCGGTCCTGCTGCTGGTGGCCTTCTCGGCCGTCATCCCGCTGATGACCGTGGTGAACTACTCCGTCCAGGACACCTTCGGTAACAACCAGTTCTTCTGGGCCGGCACAGACTGGTTCGCTGAAATTCTGTCGTCCGACCGGTTCTGGGATGCGCTCTTCCGCAACCTCGCCTTCTCGATGATCATCCTGGCGATCGAGGTTCCGCTTGGCATCTTCATCGCGCTCAACATGCCGAAGAAGGGCTTGGGCGTGCCCGTCTGCCTCGTCTTGATGGCGCTGCCGCTGCTGATTCCTTGGAACGTCGTCGGCACCATCTGGCAGGTCTTCGGCCGCGTCGATATCGGCCTGCTCGGCTACACGCTGAACGCCATGGGCGTGGACTACAACTTCACGCAGGATCCGGTCGACGCCTGGGTCACCGTCATCGTGATGGACGTCTGGCACTGGACGAGCCTCGTCGTGCTGCTCTGCTATGCTGGTCTCGTGTCGATCCCGGATGCCTATTACCAGGCCGCCAAGATCGATGGAGCCTCGCGCTTCTCCGTCTTCCGCTACATCCAGCTGCCGAAGATGAAGCGCGTGCTGCTGATCGCCGTCCTCTTGCGCTTCATGGACAGCTTCATGATCTACACCGAGCCCTTCGTCGTCACCGGCGGTGGTCCGGGGAACTCGACGACCTTCCTGTCCATCGACCTCGTCAAGATGGCGGTCGGTCAGTTCGACCTCGGGCCGGCTGCTGCCATGTCCATCATCTACTTCCTGATCATCCTGCTGCTGTCATGGGTCTTCTACACCGTCATGACCGTCAGCGACGCCAAGAGCCAGTGAGGAGGAGACCGATGAGCGCTTCCGATACCCGTTCCCGCTTCGGCTTCCTGATCCCGACGATCTACATCGTCTTCCTGATCCTGCCGATCTACTGGCTCGTCAACATGAGCTTCAAGACCAACAGCGAGATCCTCGGTGACTTCTCGCTGTGGCCAACCGACCCCACGATTGCCAACTACGCCGTGATCTTTACCGATCCGTCCTGGTACAACGGCTATATCAACTCGATCATCTATGTCGTGTTGAACACCGTCATCTCGGTCGCGGCGGCGCTGCCGGCAGCCTATGCCTTCTCGCGTTACCGCTTCCTCGGTGACAAGCATCTGTTCTTCTGGCTGCTGACCAACCGCATGGCACCGCCCGCCGTCTTTGCGCTGCCGTTCTTCCAGCTCTATTCGGCCTTCGGTCTGATCGACACGCATATCGCGGTTGCCATCGCCCACTGCCTGTTCAACGTGCCGCTCGCCGTATGGATCCTGGAAGGCTTCATGTCCGGCGTGCCAAAGGAAATCGATGAGACGGCCTACATCGACGGCTATTCTTTCCCGAAGTTCTTCGTGAAGATCTTCATGCCGCTCATCGCATCGGGCATCGGTGTCGCCGCCTTCTTCTGCTTCATGTTCTCATGGGTCGAGCTACTGATCGCCCGCACGCTCACGACTACGGATGCCAAGCCGATCGCGGCCACCATGACCCGCACGGTCTCAGCTTCCGGCATGGACTGGGGCGTGCTCGCCGCAGCCGGTGTGCTCACCATCATCCCGGGAGCGCTCGTGATCTATTTCGTCCGCAACTACATCGCCAAGGGCTTTGCCCTGGGCCGCGTCTGAGGAGGTTCCGATGGACTTTACATGGATGGCCTGGACCCTGCCGACGGCGATCTTCTTCCTGGTGATCTTCGCGCTGATCCTGTCGATGGCGGTCTGGGAATATGTCTCGCCTGGCGGCAACCCCCGTGTCGGCATCCTGCGCTTCGAAACCACCCGCGGTGACCGTCTCTTCGTGTCGCTGCTCGGATCGGCCTTCATCAATCTCGCTTGGCTCGGTCTGGTTGGACCGAACCTGTGGTGGGCTCTCGCCCTGTCCGTGGTCTACGCCGTCGGCGTCTTCCGCTACGTCTAGGGCAAGAAAAGACGGGTGGCGACGGGAGGTCGCCATCCTCGAGACTGAAACGTGAATGCAATCGCAACCTTAGGGAGGACATAATGCGAAAGCACCTTTTGACGACGACGGCCGCCATGCTTCTGGCCATGACGGGCGTCGCATTCGCCGACATGGAAGCGGCGAAGAAGTTCCTGGACGCCGAGATTGGCGACATGTCGGCACTGGATCGTGCCGCGCAGGAAGCCGAAATGCAGTGGTTCATCGACGCTGCCAAGCCGTTCCAGGGCATGGAGATCAAGGTCGTCTCCGAAACCATCACCACGCATGAATATGAATCGAAGGTCCTTGCTCCGGCCTTTACCGCCATTACCGGCATCAAGATCACCCATGACCTGATCGGTGAAGGCGACGTCGTCGAAAAGCTGCAGACGCAGATGCAGTCGGGCGAGAACATCTACGACGCCTACATCAATGACTCTGACCTGATCGGCACCCATTGGCGTTACCAGCAGGTTCGCAACCTGACCGACTGGATGGCGAACGAAGGCAAGGACGTCACCAGCCCGACCCTCGACATTGACGACTTCATCGGCAAGTCCTTCACGACCGCTCCGGATGGCAAGCTCTACCAGCTTCCGACCCAGCAGTTCGCGAACCTCTACTTCTTCCGTTACGACTGGTTCAACGACGAGAAAAACAAGGCCGACTTCAAGGCGAAGTACGGCTATGACCTCGGCGTTCCGGTCAACTGGTCGGCTTACGAGGACATCGCGGAATTCTTCACCGGTCGCGAAATCGACGGCAAGAAGGTCTTCGGCCACATGGACTACGGCAAGAAGGACCCGTCGCTTGGCTGGCGCTTTACCGACGCCTGGCTCTCCATGGCCGGCAACGGCGACAAGGGCATTCCGAACGGCAACCCGGTCGATGAATGGGGCATCAAGGTCGACGAAAACTCCCGTCCGGTCGGCTCCTGCGTCGCCCGTGGCGGTGACACCAACGGCCCTGCCTCGGTCTACGCCATCGAGAAGTATCTGGAGTGGATGAAGAAGTATGCCCCTCCGGCTGCCCAGGGCATGACCTTCTCCGAATCCGGCCCGGTGCCGTCGCAGGGTGAAATCGCCCAGCAGATGTTCACCTACACTGCCTTCACCGCCGACTTCGTCAAGGAAGGCCTGCCGGTCGTCAACGAAGACGGCACGCCGAAGTGGCGTTTTGCCCCGAGCCCGCATGGCGTCTACTGGAAGGACGGCATGAAGCTCGGCTATCAGGACGCCGGTTCCTGGACGCTGATGAAGTCCACCCCGGAAGACCGTGCGAAGGCCGCCTGGCTCTACGCACAGTTCGTCACGTCGAAGACCGTTGACGTGAAGAAGAGCCATGTCGGCCTCACCTTCATCCGTCAGTCGACTCTCGATCACCAGTCCTTCACCGATCGCGCTCCGAAGCTCGGCGGTCTGGTCGAATTCTACCGCTCGCCGGCTCGCCTGCAGTGGTCGCCGACCGGCACCAACGTTCCTGACTATCCGAAGCTGGCTCAGCTCTGGTGGCAGGCAATCGGTGACGCTTCTTCCGGTGCAAAGACTGCGCAGGAAGCCATGGACTCGCTCTGCGCTGAGCAGGAAAAGGTCCTTGAGCGTCTCGAACGCGCTGGCGTCCAGGGCGATATCGGTCCGAAGCTTGCCGAGGAAAAGACTCTCGAAGAGTGGAACGCCGATGCCGTTGCCAAGGGCAATCTCGCTCCGCAGCTGAAGATCGAGAACGAGAAGGAACAGCCGATCACCGTCAACTACGACGAACTGGTCAAGAGCTGGCAGAAGTGATCCGGATCATCCTCTGATCATTGACAACCGCCGGGGCGAAATCTACGCCCCGGCTTCTTCACATAAGGAGTTTGAGCCTGATGAGCGGTTACATTCTGGCCATCGACCAAGGGACGACCTCGACCCGCTCGATGATCTTCGATCATGAGATGCATATCGTCGGCGTCGCCCAGCAGGAGTTCACCCAATATTTTCCGGATTCCGGCTGGGTTGAACACGATGCGGACGAGATCTGGCAGAGTGTGCTTGCGACGATCGAAAAGGCGCTCACCGCCGCCAAGATCAAGATCGGCGATGTCACCGCAATCGGCATCACCAACCAGCGTGAAACGGTCGTTGTCTGGGATCGCCAGAGTGGCAAGCCCGTCCACCGTGCGATCGTCTGGCAGGATCGCCGCACGGCCCGTTTCTGCGATGAACTCAAGCAGAAGGGCTTGGAGCCGCTTTTCACCGAAAAGACCGGCCTGCTGCTCGATCCCTATTTTTCAGGCACCAAGCTCTCCTGGCTCCTGAAGAATGTGGACGACTTGCAGGCGCGCGCCGAAAAGGGCGAGATCTGCTTCGGTACGGTCGATAGCTGGCTCATCTACAAGCTGACCGGCGGCAAGGTCCATGCGACCGATGCGACCAATGCCTCGCGCACCCTGATCTATGACATCGGTGCCAACCGCTTCGACGACGAGCTTCTGTCCATCCTCGATATCCCGCGCGCCATGCTGCCGGAGGTCAAGGACTGCGCCGACGACTTCGGCATTACCGACGAAACGATCCTTGGGGCCGCAATCCCGATCCTCGGCGTCGCCGGCGATCAGCAGGCCGCCGTCATCGGCAATGCCTGCTTCGAGCCGGGCATGATGAAGTCGACCTATGGCACCGGCTGCTTTGCGCTACTGAACACCGGACCTGACCGCGTCGCCTCGTCGAACCGCCTGCTCACCACTATCGCCTATCGCATGAATGGCGAGACGACCTACGCTCTCGAAGGCTCAATCTTCATCGCTGGTGCTGCCGTCCAGTGGCTGCGCGACCAGATGGGCTTCGTGAAGGTCGCTTCGGAAACCGATGCGCTGGCGAGCAAGGCCGATCCGCATCAGCGCGTCTATCTGGTGCCGGCCTTCACCGGTCTCGGCGCGCCGCATTGGGATGCCGATGCCCGCGGCGCGATCTTCGGCCTCACCCGTGGCACGGGTCCGGCCGAATTTGCCCGCGCCGTGCTCGAGAGCGTCGCCTACCAGACCCATGATCTCCTGGAGGCCATGAAAAAGGACTGGAACGGCAGCGCGTCGAAAACGGTGCTCCGCGTTGATGGCGGCATGGTCGCCTCGGATTGGACGATGCAGCGCCTCGCCGACATCCTGGCCGCCCCCGTCGATCGTCCTATGGTTCTCGAAACCACCGTTCTCGGTGCCGCATGGCTCGCGGGCTCCCGCGCCGGCCTCTGGCCCGACCAGAAGGGCTTTGCCGCCACCTGGCGGCGCGATCGTCGTTTCGAGCCCGGCATGGAGGCCGGCGAGCGGGAGGCAGCGATTGCCGGCTGGCAGGACAGCGTCTCCCGCTGCCTGACCACCCGCTAAACTATTTGTCGATCAGCGAGACAAGGGTCTCCAGCCGATCGGCATCTTTCGGCAGCTTGTCCTGACGCAGACGCGCGATGCGGGGAAACCGCATCGCGACACCCGACTTGTGGCGGGTCGAGCGGGCCAGCCCCTCGAAAGCCACCTCCACGACAAAGCCGTGCTCCGGCTCCGCCCGCAGAGCTCGCACAGGGCCATAGCGGTCCACCGTGTTGTTGCGCACGAAGCGGTCGAGCACCTCCAGCTCTTCGTCTGTGAAGCCGAAATAGGCCTTGCCAACGGGCACGAGCACGTCCCCTTCGCCGGGGATCGCGGTCCAGACGCCGAAAGTGAAATCCGAATAGTAGCTGGAGCGTTTGCCATGTCCGCGCTGGGCATACATCAGCACCGCATCGGCATTCATCGGGTCGCGTTTCCACTTGAACCACGGACCCTTGGCGCGTCCGGCCTGGTAGCTGCTGTCCAGCCGCTTCAGCATGACCCCCTCGATAACGGGATCGGGCGGTGCCGCCCGCAATTGCTCCAGTTCCTCCCAGGTCGAGAAGGAAACGAGGGGAGAGAGATCGAAGCGTCGTGGCTCCTGTCCTTCGACCAAGGCGCCCAGCCGCTGGCGCCGTGTCAGGAAGGTTTCGGGCCGGACATCCATCTCGCCATCGAAGAGGATATCATAAGCGCGCATAAAGACCGGATAATCTTCCAGCATCTTGGCCGTTACCGTTTTGCGATTGAGCCGCTGCTGCAGATCCGAAAATGTTCGCGTCGGCGCATTGGTGCGCGACGTGCCGCCGACGAGAAGTTCCCCGTCGATCACGCCCTCGAACCGGGCCGCCTCGATGATGTCAGGGAAGGCCCCAGAGATATCGTCGCCCGAGCGTGAATAGAGCCGGCTCCTCCCACCGGAACAGGAGAGCTGCACCCGAATGCCATCCCACTTCCATTCAGCGGCGAAATCCTTTGGATCAAGATTGGGCAGATCCCTGTCCTCGATTGGCGTCGAGAGCATGACCGAATGGAAAATCGCCGGCGTCGACAAAACAGGTTTCTCGACCCTGTTCTCCAGCCAGGCGAAAAGCTCGCGGTAGGGCGGCTTCAGCCCATGCCAGAGGCTTTCGATGTCTGCGACATCCTTGTCGCCGTAAAGAGCCAACGCTTGCTTGGCGAGCCGCGCCGAAACGCCGATTCGCAAGCCCCCGGTCACGAGTTTGATCAGGGCAAAACGTTCGGAGGTATCGAGGCGGTCGAACAGGTCGCGCATGACAGAGCGCGTTTCGTTGCGGCCAAGTCGTTGCAGCCGTTCGATGATACCGGACAGGCTTTCCAGATCCTGATCGCTCTCCGCCTCTTGGGCCTGTGGTTCCCAGACCAGCGAGATCGTTTCCGCGAGGTCGCCCACATAGTCGTAGGAATACTGGAACAGGATCGGATCCATCCGCTCTAGAACCAGTTCCTTCAGAAGTGCCGGCTTCACGCCCTTGATGTCGAGGCCGTCGGTCAGTGCTGCCAGCGCATAGCCGCGGTCTGGGTCCGGCGTCTGCCGGAAATAGTCGACGATCAGCGTCAGCTTGCCGTTGCGGCTGGGTGTCAGCACCAGTCGATCAAGGAGGCGGGCAAAGGCCTTCATCTCAATCCCCCTCGTCTTCGTAGCCGACCAGATGCAGAGGCCGTGCCTTTATCCCTGAAAGCTCGCACCAGCGCACCAGTGCCTCCTCGCGCCCATGCGTCACCCAGACCTCCTGCGGACCCACCTCGCGGATCGTGTCGAGAAGCTCCGGCCAGTCGCAATGGTCGGAGATGACCAGCGGCAGCTCCACCCCGCGCTGTTTCGCCCTCTGGCGTACCATCATCCAGCCGGATGCGAAGATCGCGAGCGGGTCCTCGAAGCGTCGCGCCCAACGGTCGTTGAAGGCCGAGGGGGAGCCAATCACCACCGCACCCTTCAGGCTGCCCGACTTCTTGTCTTCGCTCGTTGCCGGACGCAGCTCGCCTAGCTCCACGCCCTGCCGACCATAGTAGTCGCAGAGCTTCGCCATTGAGCCATGGATATAGATCGGCTTTTCATAGCCCCCGCGCCGGATGAGCGAAATCACCCGCTGCGCCTTTCCAAGGGCATAAGCGCCAATCAGATGGCTGCGCTCGGGAAACTGTTGCAGCGAGGTCAGAAGCTTCTGGATCTCCTGTCGTGGTTCCGGATGATGAAAAACCGGCAGACCGAAGGTTGCCTCGGTGATGAAGACGTCGCAAGGAACGGGCTCGAAACTCGCACAGGTCGGATCCGCACCGCGCTTGTAGTCGCCGGACACGACAATCCGTGTTCCCTGGGCTTCGATCTCGATCTGCGCCGAGCCCAGCACATGGCCAGCGGGATGAAACCGGATGGCTACGCCGTTGATCGAGATGGTCTCGCCGAAAGCCGCGCTCTGCGACGTTCCACAAAAATCCTCGCCATAGCGGATCGCCATGATGTCGAGCGTCTCACGGGTGGCGAGCACATGACCATGGCCGGAACGCGCATGGTCCGAATGACCATGGGTGACAAGCGCCCGGTCGACGGGTCGAACCGGATCGACAAAAAAGTCACCCAGCGGGCAATAGAGCCCGCCGGGCGTCGGATGGAGGAGGAGGTCCGGCTTGATCATGCCGAGAACATAGGGCGCCGCGGGGCGTGCTGCCAGCGTTCACTGAGCGAAGCGGGAGACGGCGAGGTAACCCGCAGCCGAAGCTGCAGCGGAAAGGAACGCCCCCCAGGCCATATCGACCAGGCTGACCTGCAGGGACCAGCCCTTGAGTGTGGCGAGGTTCGTCATGTCGTACGTGCCGTAGGCAAGCAGACCGAGCAAGGCGCCGTTGACGAGCGCCGTCACCAGGCTTCCGGCAGAAACGGCGGGCATCACCGCGAAGTAGACGAGGCCTATCACGTAAAACAGATAGAATATCCCGGCCGCAGCGAAGTTGGGCGTTGCAAGGAGCAGCGCGCCGATATGCTCACGGTAGAAGCCGATGGCAATGCGCGTCAGCCACAGATAGTCGAGAGCGAAGAAAACCACGGTCGTCGAGATGTAGGCGATGACATAGGCCATTGGTTTCCCCCCGACCGGGCCTCGGCCCGGCCATCAATCAGATCCCGAGAACCGGCTGAACCAGACGGACCAGAAGGCTCTTGAATTTCAGCGGCGCATCGGTCACGGCGAGACAGATGCAATCTTCCTCCGGCGTCGCGATCGGCTGGTGCGTCAGCGTCTCGTCGGCCTCTTCGATGTCGCCGCGCTTGAACACGGTTTCGCCATCGGTGAAGGCACCCTTCAGCACCAGAGTCAGCTCGCGCCCGCCATGCGAGTGCTCCGGCACGGGCTTGCCGGCTGGGATCTTGAGCAGCCGCACCTGGCTTTCCGTATCCCCGGTCTTGATGGGAATATGGTAGGCGCCTCGTCCGAGTGCTTTCCACTTCAAGCGGTCAACATCGCCGCCGAGGTAGGAGCGCAGGGGCTCAGGTAGGACCGGAATATCCGTCGGCGTTGCCACCGGTTTCGCCGCGGCAGTGCGCGATGATCCCTGGGCCTGCAGCCTTGCCTTCATCGCTGACCAGCTGTCGGCAGAAGAGCTTTCCTCCGCCTTCACCTCTGTCGCCTCCAGAAGCTGCCCGCCGGTGTGCTCCATGAAGGAGAGCCGGTCACGGCAGCTGGGGCACAGCGCCAGGTGCGTTGCAACGGCAATGCTCCAGCCCTCGGCCAGGTTTCCGGTTGCGTAGTCGAGCAGCAACTCGTCGCTGATGTGATGTTGAACGTGGAGCGTCATGCCCGCTCCTCCAATGCTGCGCGCAACTTCGCAAAGGCGAGGCGGATGCGCGATTTCACGGTTCCCATCGGCAAACCGAGCTCGGCTGCGATCGTGCTGTGGGATGCTTCTCTGTAGAATGACATTTTAAGGAGTTCGAGCTGTTCGGGTGGTAGGGTTTCCATGGCGCGGCGGAGGCGATCTGCCTCCTGCCTGCCTTCGAATTCGACATCGGCCGGCGGAACGTCGTCAGGCACGAAAGCCGGATCGGACGGGTCGAAGGCCGGTCGCTTTTCACGACGAAACGCATCAATGCGCAGGTTGCGGGCAATGGTGAAGATCCAGCTTGAGACATTGCCCCGCGTCGGGTCAAACTGTTCGGCCTTGTTCCAGACCGCCAGCATGGTCTCTTGCATCAGTTCCTCGGCGGCCTGCCCATCCCGGGCGAGCTTGGCCATGTACGCACGCACCTTTGGACCGTAATATTTGAAGATCGTCTCGAAGGCTTCGATGTCTCGATCACGGCCGACGGCGGCGAGAAGCTGCGAGAAGTTAATCTGGTCCAGTTCTTTCACCGACTCGGTCATCGAAACGCTTTTTTTCCCTCGTTTGAGCGGCGCAGCGACGTGTTGCCGCGCTATCCGCCCCGGGTCATTCTGGCACGCATCTGCCGAGATGTGTATCGCGTTCATCATGAAGCGGTCTACGCCGCTGTTCATCGCCCGGATCACTGGATGCGAATTTATTCGTGTCAATCAATCCATTGCGAATTGCCTTGCGTAATCATTGGCAAATCCATTGGATGGAACACTTGGCAAAGGGCGGGTAATGGACACTGGTATGACGAAGGCCGCATTCGGCGGTAAACGCAGGATCGCGGTCATCGGATCGGGTATTTCAGGTCTGTCCTGCGCCTGGTTGCTGTCGAAGAGCGCTGACGTCGTTCTCTACGAAACGGAAAACCGCCTCGGCGGGCATTCCAATACGGTGCTGGCGCCTGGCGCCAAGAAGGACATTCCCGTCGATACTGGCTTCATCGTCTATAACGATCGAAACTATCCCAATCTCGTGAAACTCTTCGAGCATCTCGATGTGCCGACCTTGCCGTCGAACATGTCCTTTGCTGCCTCGCTCGGCGGCGGTGCATTCGAATATTCTGGTTCGGGTCTGGGTGGGCTGCTGGGGCAGAAATCGAATATCCTGCGTCCGCGCTTCTGGCGTATGGTGAAGGACATCCTGCGCTTCTACAAGGAAGCGCCAGGTCTGCTGAACCGTCGTGAGCTTGAGGATGTCTCGCTTGGCGATTATCTCGCGTCGGCAGATTATGCGCCGTCCTTCATCGAGGATCATCTCCTGCCGATGGGCGCCGCCATCTGGTCGACGACCGCCTCGGAAATGCGGCTCTATCCGCTGCACGCCTTCATTCGCTTCTTCGCCAATCACGGGCTTCTCGCGCTCAAGGATCGCCCGCGCTGGCGCACAGTGAAGGGTGGCAGCCGCGAATATATTGCCCGCATCCTGGCTGACTTCGGCGGCGAAGTTCGGCTCGGCACCGCCGTCACCGGCGTTCGCCGCGGCATCGTCGGGGCGGAAGTGACCGACGTACATGGCGGCGTCGATGCCTTTGACGATGTCGTTCTCGCCACCCACGCCAATCAGAGCATCGACTTGCTTGAAGATGCTGATCGCGAAGAACGGGAAATTCTCGAGTCGTTCCAGTACACGCCCAACCTTGCCGTTCTGCATTCGGACGAGCAGTTGATGCCGAAGCGCAAGTCGGTCTGGTCCAGCTGGAACTATGTGGCCGAAAAGCAGGCGGACGCGACCGAAACCCTTTGCGTCACCTATTGGATGAACAAGCTGCAGTCGCTGGATCCGGCGACGCCACTCTTCGTCACGCTCAATCCCTGCCGTCCGATTGATCCCGCGAAGGTCATCCAGACCTTCAACTATGAGCATCCGCTCTTCGATGTCGCCGCCATCCGTGCCCAGCGCCGGATCTGGCAGCTGCAGGGCCGCCGCAATACCTGGTTCTGCGGAGCATATTTCGGCAGCGGGTTCCATGAAGACGGCCTGCAGGCGGGCCTGGCGGTCGCCGAGGCACTGGGCGGTGTTCGGCGGCCATGGTCGGTCGCCAACGAATCCGGCCGTATCGTCATCGGCCGCCAGCTCGAGGCGGCGGAATGACGTCTCGGTCCGCCATCTATGCCGGGCACGTGCTGCATGTCCGCAGCAGGCCAAAGAAGCATAGCCTGCGTTACAGTGTCTTCTCGTTGTTGATCGATCTCGATGAGATCGATGTGCTGAACAATGGCATGCGTCTGTTTGGCTATAACCGGGCAGCGCTGTACTCGGTCCATGACGTCGACCACGGCAATGGCAGGAGGGGAGAGCTGCGGGCCTGGGTCGGTGAACGCCTGGCGGCAGCAGGACTGGAAGATAAAGGCTGGCAGATCCGGATGCTCTGCTACCCCAGGATCCTTGGCTACGTCTTCAATCCTCTGACCGTCTATTTTTGCTACCGTGCGGAAGGTGGGCTCGCGGCTGTCCTCTATGAGGTTTGCAATACCTTCAACGAGCGCCATACCTATGTCATCCCGGTGGAGGCAGGCACTGATGAAGGCTTATTGCGCCACCGCTGCGCCAAGCAGATGTATGTCTCGCCCTTCATGCCGATGGACTGCGAGTACAATTTCCGCATCAGCCCTCCGGATGAAGACGTAGCCATCAATATCGGTGAGAGCGATCCAGACGGGCCGCTTCTTTTTGCGACTTTTACTGGCAAGCGTCGCCCCTTGTCGGATGCAGGTTTGTTGAGCATGCTGCTGAAATATCCCTTGATGACCCTCAAGGTGATGGGGGGCATTCATTGGGAGGCGCTGAAGCTCTGGTGGAAAGGAGTTCCGATCTACCGACACCAGCCTGCGGCAGCCAGAATAGCATCGACCATCGTTGTGCAGAATGGGATGAACAAGTCATGAGTCACGCTGAGCAGGAAATGCACCCTGTCGTTAGCTCCCTCACATTCTGGCAGCGGATGATGTGCCGCTGGGCCGATCGCATCGCAGTCGGACGGCTGACCCTTCAGTTCGAAGGTTATGGCGAGCATGTGGCGATCGGCGCGAGGCCAGGCCCCAATGCCGTGCTTTGCGTACGCAATGCGAGCCCTGTCTTGCGGATCCTGACCAGTGGTACGCTGGGATTCGCGCAGTCCTTCATCGATGGCGACCTCGACTCACCCGATATTGGTGCGGTTCTGGAACTCGCACTGGCGAACGAAGCCCAGCTTGGACGGGTCCTCGCTTCCTCCTCGATTTTCATGACGCTGGCCCGCTTGCGACACAAGCTGCGTCGGAACTCCAAAAAAGGTAGCCGGCGCAATATCGCCTACCACTACGACCTCGGCAACGCCTTCTACGGTCTCTGGCTCGACCGGACGATGACCTACTCCTCCGCGCTCTATAGCGCGCCTGGGATCACGCTCGCCGATGCACAGGAGGCCAAATATGCCCGGATCGTCGACGAGCTGCAAATCGGGCCTGATGACCACGTACTGGAGATTGGCTGCGGCTGGGGCGGTTTCGCCGAGCACGCCATCCGCAAAACTGGCTGTCGTGTCACCGGACTGACACTGTCGACCGAACAGGCAAAATTTGCGCGCGAGCGCCTGGAGAAGGCGGGTTTCGCGGACCGCGTCGATATCCGCCTCGAGGATTATCGCGACTGCCGCGGCCAATACGACAAGATCGTCTCCATCGAGATGTTCGAGGCGGTCGGCGAAGAGAATTGGCCCGTCTATTTCAAGGCTGTTCAGGAACGTCTCGTTCCCGGCGGCAAGGCCATGATCCAGACGATTACGATCGACGAGAGTCGCTTCGACTATTATCGCCGCAGCGCCGATTTCATCCAGACCTACATCTTCCCGGGTGGCATGCTGCCCTCGGTGACGGTCTTCGAACGCGATGCCCAGGCCGCTGGATTGACGGTCGGCGATCGTTTCCGGTTCGGCCGCGACTACGACCGCACTCTGCTGGCGTGGGACAGCGCCTTCACGGCCAACTGGCAGAAGATCGAACCGCTTGGCTTCGATCGCCGCTTCTATCGGATGTGGCGTCTCTATCTGCACTACTGCGCCGTTGGCTTCCGCTTCGGTCGCATCGACGTCGTGCAGTTCAGACTGGACAAACCAGTCTGAACTTCGTGATCACTTGGTTGAAGATTACGCTCCGGTCACTGGCCCGTCGGTCGGAGCATCTTTCGCGTCAGCGCAAAGCGAAGCGAATGGGGCAGGGCGTGTAGAAGACGGATCGCGAGCGCCATCTTCCAAGGAAAGATGATCTCGAACTTGCCCTTGGCGAGCCCTCTGGCGATAGTGTCTGCGGCCTCCTCGGACGAGACGAGAAACGGCATCGGGAAATCGTTCTTCTTCGTCAGGGGTGTGTCCACGAAGCCCGGATTGACGATGGTGATTTTCACGCCGTGTCGTTCGAGTTCCGGATAGAGTGCCTCGCACATCACATTCAACGCTGCCTTGGTGGCGCCATAGGTGGCGGCCCCCGGCAGCCCGACATAGCCCGACACCGATGCAATCACCGCGATATGGCCGCGGCGCCGGGCGATCATCGCCGGCATGACGACGTCGAGGCATGAGGCCGTTCCGAGCACGTTCAGATCGAACATCTCGCGGGTGCGCGTGCTGTCAAAGTCTTCGGCATAGTCGCGCGTATAGGACCCTGCCGCGAATACCGCCAGATCGATCGCCCCCATCTCCGTCTCGATCGCCGCGAAAGCCTGTTTGACCGCGGCCGAATCGGTGACATCAAGTGGATAGACCCCGACCTTGCCCGGATGGGCTGCCGCAAGGGCTGCAAGGGCATCTGCACTTCGCGCGCTCACGGCCACGCGGTAGCCATCGCGCAGCAGACGTTCTGCCAGCGCGCGGCCGATGCCGGTGCTCGAACCGGTAATCCAGGCAATCTTGGTCATGACATCCTCTTGTTTCGTGTCATGACCATTACGCGGGGCGATGATGCCCGGTTCAGGCGGACCAGCGCTCCAGCAGCGAAAGACCATCCTTGAGGAGTGAGGCGGCGCTTTCTTTGTCGGCGGCCTCAACATAGCAACGCATCTCCGGGGCGTTGCCCGACGGGCGGAAATGAATGACGCGGCCATCTGCCAGCGTTGTCCGCAGACCGTCGATATCGCTGACGGACTGGACGGAGCCAAGTGGAGCGAGGAAGGAGCCGAGCTGCTCGCGGGACCCGCGCAGATGCGCCATCAGCGAACCGCTTCGCTCCGCCGCATAATTCTCCAGCCGGTCGCTGAGCGCGATGGGGAGGCTGAAATCCTCGACAAGGGCGGAAAGCGACAGGCCGCGCTGTGCAGCGGTACCGAGCGCGGCGAGCGCCGGCAGGAAGCTGTCGCGGGTCGGCAGGGCATTGATCGTCTTGCCGGACATGGTGAAGTCGGAGCCGAGCATCAGGCCGCCATTGGCCTCGAAACCGATCACGCCGCTCTCTCCCGCCGAGAGGGCCTCTTCCATCGCGGCGATGACGTAGGGAGAACCGACACGGGTGCGGCGCACGGCAAAGCCGCCATCCTGTTCAAGCCCGGAGTTCGATGTCACCGGCGTTGCCACCACGCAGGCACCAAGAAAACGAGCAGCAATCAGCCCAAGCAGGTCGCCACGCAGCGGCGTTCCATGCTCGTCGGCCACCAGCGGTCTGTCTCCATCGCCGTCGGTCGACAATACGGCATCGAGCGCCAGTTCATCCGTCCATCGGGCGAGCTGCGCCACGGTTTCCGGTGAAACGGCTTCGGTATCGACCGGAATGAACTGTTCGGAGCGCCCGAGCGGAAATACGGTCGCGCCACATTGTTCGAACACGGTGACCAGCATGTCCCGGGCAACGGAACTGTGCTGGTAGATCCCGATGCGCTTGCCTGTCAGTGCGTCTGCAGCAAGAATGCCGGTATTGCGCTCAATGAAGAGCCTGGTCGCCTCGGCTTCCAGATCTGCGCCGGAGCCTGCGTCGACGCGGTTGGCATCCGGACTAGTTGCAAGTTCGGCCGCCAGGCGGGTGATCGCCTCTTCGTCGCTTTTGTTGATTTCGCCGTCCGGGCGGTAGAACTTGATACCATTGCGGTCGGCCGGGATATGCGAGCCCGTGACCATGATCCCGGCAGCACCGATCGACGCGCCGTAAAGCGCAAGCGCCGGTGTCGGTATCGTCCCGCAGTCGATTGGTTCCAGGCCCTGGCGCTTCAGGGCAGCCATGATCGTGCTGGCGATTTCCGGGCTCGAGGGGCGAAAGTCGCGGCCGATTACCACGGGCGATCCCGCCTGCAACGTTCCGGTCGCCAGCATGTGGCGCACGAAGGCGGTGGAATAAAGCGCTGAAACCGAGCCGACCAAATCTGTCGACAGCCCTCTCAACCCGCTCGTCCCGAACTTCACCGTCATACATGCCTCCTTGGCGTCTTTCGAACAGAAGGCGTTATATGGGCCGGTAGCCCTCGCCATCAAGCGAAGTCTGCAGCACAGCGATAAGACGTGGGGTAATGCGGGGGGTAGAAATGCAAAGAGCCTGGCGCGGGAGGAGGATGCGCCAGGCTCTTAAACTTGATCGGCAATTGGGAGGAGGAGGAGTATTGCCGATCCTACCGAGCGGCACTGGGAGGAGGAGTGCGCCGCTTCGATGGTTTTGTTATACTCACATCGCTTTGACCTGCCAATCTCCGTTGTTGCAACGCAGCAGTGCGCTAGACGCATGGCTTCCGCCGCCCCTGTTTTCGTCTTCTGCGACAACTCCTCGGAAGGGGTTTCATCTCTTTCGGTTTCGGGTGATTTGACGGTCGACAAGGCGCGTTTGAATATAATTTAGTCGGTTCTACTCGCTGCTCCAATTCGCCGCATGCACGAATCACAAAGCTGTCATCGCTGAACACGTTCTCACTCTGCCGCGGTTCGGGTTGAACTGGCCCTGAGGCGCGGGATGGTGCTGCAGGGAGCTTTCCGTTATAGCGGGCAGGATCTGATCAGTGACTTCCGGAGGCAAGGATGACAAAAATTCGCTATCACGACGGGGATATCTCCGCCGATGATGCCGCCCGCTATACGGATGCCGTCGCGATCGATACGGAGACACTTGGCCTCGTCCCGCGTCGGGACCGGCTCTGTGTGGTTCAGCTTTCACCCGGTGACGGCACCGCCGATGTCATCCGGATAGCCGCCGGGCAGACGGAGGCGCCGAATCTCGTTGCCATGCTGGTAGATCCCTCACGCGAGAAGATCTTCCATTATGGCCGCTTCGACATCGCGGTCCTCTTCCATACCTTTGGCGTAACGACCACCAATGTCTTCTGCACGAAAATCGCCTCGCGGCTGAGCCGAACCTACACTGACCGACATGGTCTGAAGGACAATCTGAAGGAAATGCTTGAGATCGACATTTCCAAGGCCCAGCAATCCTCCGACTGGGCAGCGGAGACACTGAGCCAGGCGCAGCTCGAATATGCAGCCTCCGACGTCCTGTATCTGCATGCCCTGCGCGACAAGCTCACGCACCGCCTCGTCCGTGACGGGCGCATCGAGCACGCGAAGGCCTGCTTCGAGTTCCTGCCAACACGTGCCAAGCTGGATCTGCTCGGCTGGGAAGAAACCGACATTTTCGCCCATAGCTGAGCAAAGGTGCCCGGCGCTTGTGCTCGGTGCCTAAGTTTTCCGGGTGATGCCGACGCGCGCCATGACATCACGGGGCACGTCATACCTCCGGATCATGTCTGACTGGTTCCGTAACCCGCACAGTTCCCGCTGGACCGTCAGCGCAAAGACAGCATCGGCTGCGGCATCGATGAGCACATCCAGGTCAATGCTCTCCTGATCGCGGGCAGCCGCGAGCCGCGCCAGCGCCTCTTCGGCTTTCCGCCCGGCACGCGCGAGCGCGTCAGCCTTCTCACCCGCAAGTTCGAGTTCGAGTGGCGTAAGGGTGCCCCCGGGTGAGGACGACAGCAGGAAATTGGGCGGCCTGAAGCTCATGACTAGATCTTCTCATCCATGAGAATTGAGCGACATCGCTGACCATCCGCCAAGGTTTCATTAACCGAGAGTTCGCATGATCGCTGCATGGAAATCGGTAGCGGAACGGGCCTTTCAAGTCGCCCGCTCTAATTAAGGCGTTGATCAGGCGACCATGACGGAAGCATCCAGTATCCTCCTCGACCAGGTATCGCGTAATCCATCCACCTATGACCTCGACCTGATCGAAGTGCCTGTCGACCAAGCGGAGAGTGAAGACGAAGGTCCGCGCTACGCCCCGGCAAACTGGCTGGACGCCTTCATCGTCGATGAGCGCAGTCGATCCGACGAGGCTTTCGGCGAACGCGTGCCGGTTCCCTCGGATGAGGCCGGGCTTTACCCGCGCTACATGCGCCTTGTTGACTGAGCTAGCGCGGCAGGCTTGCCGCCGTCGCCCTTGCGCGAATTTCCTCAAGGCTCCAGTCGACCAGCAACTCACCGTCCTGCCAGACAGTCCGTAGCAAATTGGGCCTGCCGCCGACTTCTTCCAGCGGCACGGTCACGATGTCGTAGCCGTCTGCGATCGCCGCGACCCGACCAGCCATCGGCGTCTTCTCCTGCGGATTGGCCGGACGCCGAACCACGGGTCGCCATTGCCCCTCGCTATTCTGCACGGCGCTTGTGCGCATGGTGAAGGACATGGTGTCGCGATTGATCTTGTGAAGCAATCCTGACCCCATGCCGAAGGAGATGTTTTCGGCCGAGAAGCCCATGCCTTCCAGCCGACCGAGAATCATCTGGATGTCCTGGATCGAAACGCCATCGGCCTGCAGCACTCGTACATTGCCGTCGAGCACCTTGAACCCCTTGCCATTCAGGCGCGTGCCGAAGGCATAGGCGAGCTGCGCAACGACCTGAACCGGCGTATCGATGGGGTCGCCGCTGTCGGGGCGCACGACGAGAACACCTCCGGCTGCACGCACCTTCGTCTGCAGCTTTTTCCCCCAAATTTCCGAGACGGCATTGTGAAGGTCGAAACTGTCGGAAACCACCGAATAGGCGCCGAAACTCGCGAAGTTGTCGATCATGTTGGAATAGGCGTCGGTCTCATGCGCCTGACCCCACGCGATGATCGTGCCATGTTCGGCCGCCGGGATCGAATAGGCCGGCATCGTTGTCTTGTAGAAGCGCCGCGCCTGCAGGATGGCGGGCAGCGAGTCCGAACTGTGAAAATGCACCAGATGCGCCGCGCCGCCGATCGCGGCCTGTTCGGCACTTGATGTGCTGCGGCATCCGTAATCGCTGATTCGGCTTGGCTGCAGACCCACCGGATCGTCTGTGGTCCGGTCGAGGAAAGGCTGGATTGCCATGCGCAGGCGCCAGGCGGTTGTCGCGACAGTAGACGGGTACCACACCGCGCGCAGAAGAGCCGTTTCCATGTAGGAGGTCAGCCACGGGACTAGCGGGTCGGTGTTCACCACCTGCATGACCGGCACGCCCCGGCGCACCGCTTCGCCTTCAGGAAGTGCCTCGATCTTCAGAGGCAGCATTCCACCGTGAGACTTGAGGATATGCTCCCAGCCACTACGATCGAATGGCTGCCCGTGGGCCGTTGCAACCTCCTGGGCTTCGTCGATATCGGCGCGGCTGATCGGGTTCGACAGATAGTCCTTGAGGAACATCTGCAGGCCGAAGAACATCACTTCCGGGCGGAAGGAATTGCCTCGCGTGGTGACGAAGGCGCTGACGGCGCGCGTATCTTTCGGATACTGCAAGAAGACGCCGAGCTTGTAGCTGTCCGTGTTCAGGAGAAGATTGCGTGTCATGCCTGCGCCTGTTGTTTGTCCATCCGGCGACAGCCTGCCGCCTTCCCCATGATGCAGGTCAATCTATGCGCGAGGCTGGTGTCCTTGCCGATTGGTAGAGGAATTAGGCTGTTGTTAACCATATCGAGCGAGGATTGAGGATCGGTGCCGGGGCGTCCGCGCAGCACTCTGAGGGTCGAATGACCCGCTGTCGTGGCGATCCGATCGAGATGACAACAGAGGCACCAGAACCGGAGAGGTTGCCCATGCTTCCTCCAGTCCTTGCGTCCGCAAATACATATGCCGCAGTGACCGAGGCGAGACAGCGCCCGGATCAGGTGACATCTCAACGCCTGGCGCCGGGTGCATCTGCAGCAGCGTCGACCCCCCTCGCTCAGAACTCCGCCGTTGCCGGGCAGCTCAACATCATGTTGCTGTCGGCGCCCGAGCGAATGTCGCAGAACCTGGCCGCCCTGGCCGAGGTTCTGGGCACCGCTCTGAAGATCGAACGCCGCGCCGATGAGACCCTCTCGGATTACATGGGCAGGCTGGTGGAGGGCATCGCAAACCTTCCTGTAGGCGATCGCCTGAAGCTGCAGAAGCTTCTTTCCCAGGCTTTCGCAGGCCTGCAGCTGCGAACCCTTTTGGAAGCTATGGCCAGCCCATCGGGGCCAGAGCGCGCGACGCTTGCTCTCTATCTCGAGCTCTATCGGCAGTCGGACAGGGACGGGGCCATGCGCTCCGTCATCTCGTCCTACCGGGAACTCGCCGGCGATGGCCGCTCCGCCGACCCGACCGCATCTCGGCGGATGGCGGCCAATTATGCCGGGCGGCCTTTGCCGGATCAGCCGCTGCCCGACCGGAAGGCAATCCAGCAGCCGCAGGGGGCGACAGAGGCAGCGGGATCTGCTGTGGGGTCCCGGAGCGAGCCTGACCCGAGCCTTCAAGGTTCACCCCGCGCGGGCGGTTCGGACACCGCAGTGCCCTCCCGGCCGGTAGTGACCTCGGCTGCGCCTGCGTTGCCTGACGCAGAAACTGCCCCGGAAGGTCCGCGCCCCAGCCCGGGATCGGGGCCTCTAGAGACCGCGCAGCCACGCAAGACGAGCAGGGACGCCTCGGCAGGACATGAACCTTCTGTTGTCACGGCACAAGCGGCCAATGATGCCGATACCCCCCGCACCGGAGATCCGGTCACGCCGTCGCGGGTAACGATAGCAGGCGGCGTTGCCGGGGAAGGGATACGAGGCAGCAGCACGGCGGAACGCCTGCAGCTGCCCTCAGTCGCCGCGATGTCCGTTCCCGCCGCAGCGCGGCCCCTGCTGCCGCTGCCAGCCGCCTGGCTAGCGGAATTGCTGGAGACGGACTTCGTCAAGGCTCTCCTGCAACTGAAGACCCTGCCGCCTCAGATCGAAGTTCCGACGGTGGCCACCCCAAACTCGGATCTCGCCGAGCCAGGCGCGCCCTCGGCGCCTCCCGACATGGCCCCTTCTGGTGAGAAAATCGAGGAGCAGGCCGCCCGCGCCACAGATCCGGCATCCCCGCAGGACATCGAGGAGCGCAGCCTTCCGGCGCCGGCTCTCCTGCCGGATCAGGCACAGATCCGTCCCGCGATCTCCCGCGAAGGTCTTCCATTGCCATTCATCTCTTATTCGATCGATGACGACATCAGCACGGACGGGGTGGAGGACGAGGAAGAAAGGCAGGACGAGCAGGCAGGCGGCAGGAGAAATCCGCAAGAAGAGAGCTCCGAGGAAGCCAGAGAGCCAGTTGATGTCAACGCCGACGCGTCCGGCGGTGCCGAAGAAGGCACTTCCGATACCGCCGCTGCCCTTCTCCAACCCGCAGCGCTTGATGACGGCGACGCCTTGAGGGCTGCGCTGCCGTCCCTCTCGCAGAACCCGGTGAGTATTGAAACCGAGCCTGCCCATCAGCTCTATCTCCGGATGGCCGGTCTCACCTGATCGCATTTGCCCATAGAAAAACCCGCCGGGATCGCTTCCGGCGGGTTCTTTTATTCGTCAACAGCGAGGATTAGTCGTTGTTGCGGTTCTTCAGGGCTGCACCCAGGATGTCGCCGAGCGAAGCGCCCGAGTCGGACGAACCGAACTGAGCAACGGCTTCCTTCTCTTCTGCGATCTCGAGAGCCTTGATCGACAGCATGACCTTACGGTCCTTCTTGGAGAAGTTGGTGACGCGGGCGTCGACAACCTGACCGACCGAGAAACGCTCCGGACGCTGATCGTCACGATCGCGCGCCAGGTCGTTGCGGCGGATGAAGGACGTGATGTCCTCGTGGTTGACCAGCTTCACTTCGATGCCGCCATCGTTGATACCGATGACTTCGCACGAAACGACGGCGTTCTTGCGCAGGTCGCCGGAAGCGGCTGCATCACCAACCGAGTCCTTGCCGAGCTGCTTGATGCCGAGCGAGATGCGCTCCTTCTCGACGTCGACGTCGAGAACGACGGCCTTGACCACGTCACCCTTGTTGTATTCTTCGATGACCTGCTCGCCCGGACGGTTCCAGTCGAGATCCGACAGGTGAACCATGCCGTCAACGTCGCCTTCGAGGCCGATGAACAGGCCGAATTCGGTCTTGTTCTTGACTTCGCCTTCGACTTCAGTGCCGGCCGGATGGCTGTAGGCAAATGCCTGCCACGGGTTCTCGAGGGTCTGCTTGAGACCGAGCGAGATACGGCGCTTGGACGGATCGACTTCGAGAACGACGACGTCGACGTCCTGTGTGGTCGACAGGATCTTGCCGGGATGAACGTTCTTCTTCGTCCAGGACATTTCCGAGATGTGGATCAGGCCTTCGATGCCCGGCTCCAGCTCGACGAATGCGCCGTAGTCGGTGATGTTCGTGACGGTACCGGAGATCTTCTTGCCAACCGGGTACTTGGCAGCGATGCCATCCCACGGATCCGACTCGAGCTGCTTCATGCCGAGCGAGATGCGGTGGGTTTCCTGGTTGATACGGATGATCTGAACCTTGACCGACTGGCCGATGGACAGGATCTCGGAAGGATGGTTGACGCGGCGCCATGCCATGTCGGTGACGTGCAGCAGGCCGTCGATGCCGCCGAGGTCAACGAACGCACCGTAATCGGTGATGTTCTTGACGACGCCGTCAACAACCTGGCCTTCTTCGAGGTTCTGAACGATTTCAGAACGCTGCTCGGCGCGCGACTCTTCCAGAACCGTACGACGCGATACAACGATGTTGCCGCGACGCTTGTCCATCTTGAGGATTTCGAAGGGCTGCGGGTTGTGCATCAGCGGGGTAACGTCGCGGATCGGACGGATGTCGACCTGCGAACGCGGAAGGAAGGCAACGGCGCCGTCGAGGTCAACCGTGAAGCCGCCCTTGACCTGGTTGAAGATGACGCCTTCAACGCGCTCGCCAGCTTCGAACTTGGCTTCGAGCTTGATCCAGCTTTCTTCGCGACGGGCCTTTTCGCGCGACAGTACAGCTTCGCCGAGGGCGTTTTCGATGCGCTCGACGTAAACTTCGACTTCGTCGCCGACCTTCAGCGTGCCGTCCTTGGCGCGTGCACCGAATTCCTTCAGCGCGATGCGGCCTTCGACCTTCAGGCCGACGTCAACGATGGCGACGTCCTTTTCGATGGCCGTGATGATGCCCTTGGCAACATAGCCTTCGGCCAGATCGGTCTTGGCAAAGGATTCCTCGAGGAGGGCAGCAAAGTCCTCGCGCGACGGGGTAGAAACAGACATGAAATCTCCTAGTCGCATCCCACTGGATGCGTGAGCGCCGGGGGTTGGTGTTGATCTTGGCCGGCATCCGATCCGCTCTTCTTGAAGAGCAATTCCGGCGCGGGGACTGGATGTCGACCCTCAGGTTCCGGCTTGGCCGGGTCCTGGTCACTTCATTTCGTCAGGGCAGCGTCGATGAGAGCCTTCGCCGCCAAGAATGCGGCCTCTATACTCATTTCGGAAGTATCTAGCAAGTGCGCGTCATCGGCTGGCTTCAAGGGGCTGTCAGCCCGCCCCATGTCGCGCTCGTCGCGCTTCTTCACATCAGCAAAGATTGCCTCGAAATCGGCACTGCCGCCCTTCGCCAGGATCTCGTCGTAGCGCCGCCTTGCGCGAACTTCAGGTGACGCCGTGACATAGAGCTTCACAGGCGCTTCGGGGCAGACCACCGTGCCGATGTCGCGCCCGTCCAGCACCGTGCCGGGTGCGCGCTTCGAAAACGCCCTTTGCGCCTCCACCAGCGCCCGACGGACCGCCGGCATCACCGCAATCTTGGAGGCCGCCTCGCCAATCTCGTGCGCGGAAAGGATGTCCCGGTCGAGCCCCGCCAGTTCGACGGCAAGCGCCATGCGCTCGGCGACCGCCTCGTCATCGAGCGGCAGACCTGCATCGAGCAGCGCCTTTGCCGTTGCCCGATAGGTGAGGCCGGTATCGAGGTGGTGGAAGCCGTAGGTCTCCGCGATCCTCCGCGACAGCGTACCTTTGCCCGCCGCAGCCGGCCCGTCGATGGCGATGATCATGAAGTCCTCTTATGTTGGCTGAAGTGACCGTCTGATACAAAGCTTGCCGTCGCTTGCCAAGCGAAGTCCAGAGGACGTATTTTCCCTTCTGGGCTGGCCTTGAGGCCTGCTCGGCCAGGTGGTGCACCACGAACCGGTTCTCTGTCGCAGTTTGCCTTTGACAGAGTGGACGTCAGCGATTAAGGGGACCGACTACAGTTTGGCCGGCCTCGCGCCGGGCGCTAGGCGCATGCCCTTATTCTTCACGACTTCATGAGGCTTTGACAGTGGCGAAGGCAGAACTTGGAACGAAACGCACTTGCCCCGACACCGGCAAGAAATTCTACGACCTGAACAAGGACCCGATCGTGTCGCCGTACACGGGCAAGTCCTGGCCGCTTTCCTATTTTGAGGAAACCTCGGTCGCAGCCATCATGGAAAAGGCTGAGGAAGAGGACGTCGCGGAAGTCGATACCGAAAACACCGATGTCGAGCTCGTCTCGCTCGAAGACGCCGACGATGCCGCCGGCGGCGACGACATTCCTGACATGGGTGACGATGACGTCGAGATCGACGGCGACGACGATGACACCTTCCTCGAAGCCGACGAAGACGATGATGACGATGACATGACCGGTCTCATCGGCGTTACCGGCGACGACGACGAAGTCTGATATTTCAAGGATTTCGAGCCCGGGCTTAAAAAAATGCCCGGGCTTTCATTTTTCGGCTTGCCATCTCCGATTACCGGAAGTATCAAGCCGCCACCCCGACGGAAGCACTGCTTCCCACGGGGTTCCCGGAGCCGGAAGAATGCCGGTACCCTGAT
>JAESFJ010000114.1_pt1 | contig 105729 bp, 102 predicted proteins | sample 9266161 | NCBI WGS metagenome assembly JAESFJ01 (sample SAMN14506165, study PRJNA617096) | algae metagenome | isolation source: Calothrix sp. FI2-JRJ7 and co-occurring heterotrophs from granitic desert soil | place: USA: Red Pass Lake area, Fort Irwin, California | collected 2000-06-01
CCGCCTCCAAGATTGCTGATTTGGGTGGATACGAGCGCACACTGGAGCGCACGCGCAGTTTCCTGCAACCGAGCCACCGTGTACTCGAACTCGGCTGTGGCACCGGGTCGACTGCCCTGCGCCTTGCAAGCGCCGTAAGCTCCTACCTTGCGACGGACATCTCAGAACGGATGATCAGCATCGCCAGGCAAAAACTCGGCGCAGAGCCGATTCCAAACCTCACCTTTCGAGCGGCGGTTGCGGAAGATCTGGAAAGTGATGACCAACGCTTTGACGTTGTCCTCGCATACAACTACTTGCATCTGGTCCGCGACCCTGCTGCCACTCTGCGCACAATTGGTCGCCTGCTGAAGCCTCAAGGCATGTTCATATCAAAAACGCCCTGCCTCGGAGAGATGAACGTGATGATCCGGCGTGTCCTGTTGCCTGTGATGCGCACATTAGGTCAGGCACCACATGTTGCGGTTTTCAGCGCGAAAGAGCTCAAGCAGATGGTTGTGGGTGAACAATTTGCCATCGTCGCACATGAAAATCATGCCAGCAAAGGCTCGGATACGCGTCCGTTTGTCGTGGCACAGACACCGTGATCCTTGATAGTTCGCGGATGAAGACTGGCAGCAAGCTTTGAAGCGCCCAGCGGCCGGGCAAACGGCTGCAATGTTGTCCCCACCTTACTTCGCCTCTGGGGTGGAGAGCAGTCGGTCTGCTTCTGGATCAGCCGGCCGGACAAGCAGACATTCGACGATTGGCGAACTAGGGCCAAATCGGACTGACGAATACTTGTATCCAACGCTTTTAGCGCACTTGGGGCCGCTGAGCCCGGGCCAACAAGTGTTCGTAGCTATGATCCAGCGGCATGACTTCCACCTAGCCTCCGGCGCAAAACAATGGGTCCAGTTCGCGCCTCCTTACTAAACCTGGTGATCGACACGTGGCTGCAGGAGAGTCCGGCGCAAGGCTTTGCGTCTAGCTCGGCCCTACACGGGCAGCACACGTCGACATTCGTGCTGCTCGCTTGGCTGGTGGAGGTGTGAGGGGCGGCGTGCCGACCCGCAGAAGGTGCGGCTTCTACGCGGACGAACCTGCACGGGCTTACACGACCGGCACCAGCACGGAGCGGTCGGCCAGTTCCATGCCGAAGCCGGGGGCGGAAGAGACCCGTAGCTTGCCGTTTGTGGGCAGGTCTTCGCCGATGAACAGATCGCCGAAGACAGGGCGGATGGAGCGGCCATCCGGGCTGGCGGCGACGTATTCGCAGAAGGCCGGGCCGGTCTGGCTGGCGATGAAATGATAAGAGTAGGGACCGCTGCCATGCGGCACAACCGGAATGTCATAGGCTGACGCGTGGGCGGCGATCTTGAGCAGTTCGGTCATGCCGCCGACCCACATGACGTCGGGCTGCAGGATATCGATGGTGCGTTCCTCGATTAATTTGCGGAAGCCGTAGCGGGTATATTCGTGTTCCCCGGTGGTCCATTTGACCAAGGGATGGGCGCGCCTGATTTCGCGGAAGCCCTCTACATCGTCTGGAGACAACACTTCTTCCCACCAATGGATGTCGAGATTCCTGGCCGCGTCGGCCAGGCGAATGGCGTAGTTGGCGGTCAGCGACATGTAGCAATCGACCATCAGCGGAAAGCCGGGGCCAACGCTGGCGCGCTGCGCGGCAAGGAATTCCACATTCTTGCGCAAGCCTTCTTCACCCTCGAAATGGCTATGCGGCAGCGGCACCTTGGCACCCCAGAAGCCGAGTGCCTTGATCGACCCGGCGATCGGCCCGGTGCAATAGAAGTTGATCTCCTCACGGCTGAGGCCGCCAATAAGGTTGTAAACCGGCTCCTGCCTGACCTTGCCGACAAGATCCCATAGTGCCAGGTCGACGGCGCTGATCGCCATGATCGGCAGCCCCTTGCGCCCATAAGGCAGCGAGGAGCGATAAAGCTGGTCCCAGATCATGTTGACGTTACGCGCGTCTTGACCGACCAGGAACCGAGTGAAGTGATGCTGGATCATCCAGGCTGCCGGGACACCACCGCTACCGGTGGAGATGCCTACGGCGCCGTCCTCGGTTTCGATTTCAACGAGGAGCGCACCGAGCACACCAATACCCCAGCTGGAACGCCGGTCGCGGTATTTCGGATACCCCGACATCGGGTTGGAGATCAGTGAGTCCACCAACCAGTGGCTGGACGCGCCGGGATCGAAGTAGGTGCCGGCACCCGGCTTGGGCGCGACGGTGAAAACGCGGACATCCTTGATTTTGAAGGCCCGGCTCATGGCAGCAGAAAGACCCGCTTGAGCGGCACCTGGGTAGGGACATTGTCGGCGTCGGTTTCCATCACGTCGGCCATGTGTTTCCACCAGCGCTTCATGATCGCACTATCGGGCAGTCGATCCATGGTGTGGTCCGCGGTACGGGTCAGTATCCCGAACAGATGATTGCTGACTGGATCGAGCCAGATCGAATAGTCGGACACGCCGGCATCCTTGAGCGCCTGGGCGAGTTCAGGGAAAATCTCGTCGTGCCGCTTTTCATATTCGGCGGCCTGACCCGGGTTCAGGTTCATGCGAAAGGCGATGCGTTCGGACATTTTTCCTCGCTACGACCGCTTTGGATTGGCCATGGACTGAATGGTGCTGTCGCGCACATGTTCGAGGTGGGCGCGATAGGCAGCCACGGCGCGGTCGGCGTCGCCGGCCAGCAGGGCTTCGGCCACCGCTATGTGCTGGCTGACGCTTTTGGCAATCACGCCGGGCACTTCGCTGGCCAGCCGCCGCACATCAAGGCCAAGATCGTAAAGGCCTTGCGCCAGCGCCTGCAGCACATCGTTGTTGGCACCGGAATTGATGGCCTGATGGAATTCGATGTCGAGCAGGCGGAAGGCGACGGGATCGTTTTCAAAGGCATGACCATCTTTGGCCAGCGTCATGATCCGATGCCGCAAATCCATGCTGGCGCGCTGGGCGCAGAAGCGGACCAGTTCCAGATCGACAACCGTCCGGGCTTCGAACTGGCGTTCGACAGTGTAGTCGGTAACCGCAAGCATGTTGTTGAGCGTTGAGGCCATGCGGCTCGGCGAAAGATCGGTGACGGTGTAGCGGCCGCCCTGGCGGCTGGCGAGCACACCCATCAGCGTCAGGGCTTTCAGCGCCTCACGCAGCGGGGGACGACTGATACCGAAGGCGATGCCCATCTGTTGTTCGGTCGGCAGGCGATCGCCGGATTTCAGATTGCCGCTCTTGATCATCGACATGATGCGGTTGGCCACCTGTTCGGCGATCGAGCGGCGCTCCAGTGTCCCGCCACCGAACTCGGGCGCGGGTGCGGTTTGGCCCTGCTGGCTAACAAGCACCGAAAAGGCATCGCGCGAAGGGGGAGATGGCTGGGTATCGCTCTCGGATGCTGACTTGCTCATATTCATGCCATACCGCTGTTGAGGCCCAGCCGGTAGAATGCGTTGGCGTTGTCACGATAGATTTTGCGCGTGTCCGAGGGGCTAAGGCCAAGATCGGCAAAGGCGCGATCGAGGACCTCGACCCAGCGCGGCAAGGTGGTGGCCTGCAGGCATACCGGATAGTCGCCGCCATAGATGACGCGATCCATGCCAAAAGTGTCGATAGTGGCCGCAATGAACGGACGCAGGTCGGCCTCCGTCCAGCACTGCTTGTCCGCTTCCACCGGAAGATCGGATAGCTTGATCCAGAGGTTCGCATATTTTGCCAGGTCGGCGATATCCTCGCGATATTGCGCAATCGCGCCGGCCCTGATCCCAGGCTTGCCGCAGTGGTCGAGGATCAGCTTGACCTCTGGAATGTGGCGAGCAAATTCACGCACGATAGTCATCTGGGTAAAGTTGACGTTGATCTCGAAATGCATGCCGAACTTTTCGAGCAGGTTCACGCCGGCGATGAAATTCTCGCTCAGCATCAATGCGCGCGGATCGGCATCAAATTCAACGATGCGGCGGATCCCCCGGACGCTGGGGTGATTGGCGGCCATCTGAGCCAGCATCGGTTCGACGCGATGGCCCCATTCCAGCGGCGCCATGGGCACGATAGCCTTCAGGCGTGGGTCGCGCCTGGCCTCACCCTCCACGAACTCGATCTCTTCGATGTATTGACCGCCGTTCTGGGTGAAGTCGGCATAGCATTCCAGAAACACCATGGCCTCAACATCGACGCCGCCCAGGTCACGGGCATAGTCCTCGACATGGTAGTCGCGGCCAAACAGGGGATGGCCCTGAAAGTTGGAATAGGTCAGCCGGCTGTGATCCCACACATGCAGATGGGTGTCGACGATCGGAAAATCCGGCACGGAACGGCCCTCCCCACTGCGCGCGTCTTTTGAGATGACGGTCCCAGATTGTAGCCAGAATTGGCGAGAAAGGAAAAACTTGTCAAACTAATTTTTGTCTGACAAGTTTGCCGAATGCAGAGAGCGGGACCAATCCGCCGCATGCCTGATGGGAGGCGAAAAAGGTGACGATCAGTCTGACAACCCGCCGCCGGGTTGGTTCCACCACGCTCACGCTGCCGGCCTTCGGGTTCGGAGCAGCGCAACTGGGCGAACTTTACCGCACCGTCGATGAGGCCCAGTCGCAGGCAACTCTCGACGCAGCATGGGACGCCGGCATCCGGTTCTACGACACCGCGCCCTGGTATGGTCTTGGCCTGTCGGAGCATCGGCTCGGCGGCCTCCTGCGGACCCGGTCGAGGGCTGAGTTCATCGTCAACACCAAGGTCGGGCGCACGCTTGTTCGCCCAAAAAATGTGGCCACCTACAAGAATCCCTATTGGGTCGGCGGGCTGCCGTTCGACGTGTCCTTCGATTATTCCTACGACGGCGTCATGCGCTCATATGAGCAGTCGATGCAGCGGCTGGCCCTGAACACCCTTGACTCACTAGTGATTCACGATCTCGATACGCTGTTTCACAGCACCGAAATGGTCGATTTCCACCTGCGCCAATTGACGGGCAGCGGCATGAAGGCCCTGGCAGAGCTCAAGGCCACCGGGGACATCAAGGCCATCGGGGTGGGCAATAATGTGCCGGGCAATCTCGATGAGATGCTCAACCTGATCGATGTCGATTTCGCCATCGTGGCGATGCCCTATACGCTGCTGGACCAGTCGATCCTGCATACCGACATGGCTCACTGCGTCAGTCGCGGTGTCAGCGTCATTATCGGGGCGCCGTTTGCCTCGGGCATTCTGGTGACCGGTTCGGGCGCCGGGGCGAAATATGCCTATGGCGCCGCTTCGCCCGAGGTGCAGGCCAAGGTGCAAAGGCTGGAAGCTGCCTGCAAGGCGCACGGCGTCAGCATGCCGGCGGCTGCCCTGCAATTTCCGCTGGCGCATCCGGCGGTGGTTTCGGTGATTCCTGGTTCGGCCAGCGCCACCGAACTGACGCAGAATATTGCCTCGCTGCAAGCGCCCATCCCCACCAGCTTCTGGACTGATCTCAAGGCCCAAGGGCTGATCGACAGGGATGCCCCCATTCCGGATACATCTGCATGACCGATACTCCGCTGATTTCGGCCCGCGGCATTGCCAAGCACTTCGCTTCGATCGAGGTGCTGCGCGATGTTGATCTCGATCTGCAGCGTGGCGAAATCCACGCCCTGCTGGGCGAGAATGGCGCCGGCAAATCGACCTTTGCCAAGATTCTGGCCGGGGTGCATCGCCCGTCGCGCGGCATGCTGATGCTCAATGGCGAGGCCGTTGAGATCAACAATCCCATTGCCGCACAAAAGCTGGGCATTACCCTGATTCATCAGGAGCCGATTTCGTTTCCAGACCTGTCGGTGGCGGAAAATCTGGTGTTGGGGCGCTCGGATGGCGGTTGGCTGACACGGGTGCCATGGGCGCAGATGACGCGCGATGCCAACCGGTTGATGGACCTGCTCGGCGTCAAGATCGACGTCACAGCGCCAATGCGCGGCCTGTCGATTGCCGATCAACAGATGGTGGAAATCGCCCGGGCGCTGGCGTCGGATAGCCGGTTGATCATCATGGACGAACCGACCGCGCCGCTGACGCCTAAGGAAGTGGCGACGCTTTTCACCATTGCCCGGCGCCTCCGCGACGAAGGCCGCACCATCATTTTCATCAGTCATCGCCTCGAAGAAGTGCGGGCGCTGTGTGACCGGGTGACGATTTTCCGGGATGGCAACAGGGTGGCGACCGAAGCCATCGGAAGCGTCACCGACGCCGATATCATCCGGCTCATGATTGGCCGCCCGCTGAAAGAATATATGCACAAGCAGGGCACAACCATCGGCGCGGTGGCGATCGAGGTCGAGAACCTGACATTGCCCGGCGTGTTCTCGAACATCAATTTTACCGTCCGCAAGGGCGAGATTGTTGGCCTTGGCGGCCTGGTTGGCGCTGGCCGCACGGATGTAGCCAAGGCTATTTTCGGCGTCACGCCAGCCGCGAGCGGTCTGGTCAAGGTCGATGGCAAGGCGGTGGCGATCCGCACTCCCGATGAAGCCATCGCGCTGGGACTGGCTTTCGTGCCGGAAGACCGTGCCACCGCAGGAATTTTCCAGACTCTCTCGGTCGAACAGAACATCACGGCTGCCGTGCCCGGCACCATCGCGCCGGCGGGCTTTATCCGCCGCGGCGTGGAACGGTCTCTGGCATCTGACTCGGTCAAAAAATTGCGCATCCGTCTGGCGTCGTTGCGCCAGCCGATTGGGGAACTGTCCGGCGGCAATCAGCAGAAGGCCATCCTGGCGCGCTGGCTGCTGACCAATCCTTCGGTGCTGCTTCTCGATGAGCCGACACGTGGCATCGATATCGGGGTCAAGGCCGAGTTCTACGACATGATCGGCGAGTTGGCGGCGCAAGGTCGAGCAATCCTGTTGATTTCGTCAGAACTGCCAGAACTGCTGGCCCTGTGTGACCGCATTCTGGTGATGGCCGAAGGCCGGATCACAGCCGAAATTCCGCGCGCCCAGGCTACGCAGGAAACCATCATGCAGGCTGCCGTGCCGCGCACCCGAAACGAGGTGGCGGCATGAACGCTCTTCGCTCGATCCTTGTCAGGCGTGAAGCCGGCATCGCGGTGATGATCGTGTTGTTTTGCCTCAGCGTCGGCCTCTACAAGCCGCAGTTCCTTAGCTACGATTACGTTCGCATCATCCTAATGCTGACGCCGCTGCTGATGATAGCGGCAATGGGCCAGATGTTGGTCCTCGTGGCGCGTCATGTCGATGTGTCGATGGGCTCGATGGTTGGACTTTCGGCCATGGTCACCGGCATGATGTTCCGTGACATGCCCGAACTTCCCTGGCAGCTCGGCTTCATCGTCGCGGTAGGTGTCGGGGCGCTGCTGGGCCTGATCAATGGGACGCTGGTGACGGTGTTCCGGCTGCCGGCGATCATCGTGACGCTGGGCACGCTGAACCTCTACCGGGGTCTGACCTTCATCATTTCCGATGCACGGCAGGTGGATCGCCAGTTCATCCCCACCGAGCTCAAGGCGATGAGCCAGCCGTCGGGGCTGTTTGGCATCCCCTCGATCGTCTTCGTGGCCTTCGGGATCGCGCTCGTCGCCTATTTCTTCACGATGCATATCCGGGTCGGCCGGCAGATTTTCGCTCTTGGTTCCAATCCGGTGGCGGCACCACTGCGGAGCATCAAGGTGACCGAGGTGACGCTGCTGGTCTTCACCATTGCAGGCGCGCTGTCCGGCCTCGCCGGCATCCTTTATGCAAGCCGCTGGGGCTTCGTGAACCCGTCCAATACCGGGGCCGGCTTCGAGTTCCAGGTGATCGCGGCCGTAGTGATTGGTGGGGTATCCATCAACGGCGGTGTCGGTTCCGTCCTGGGCGTGGTGCTCGGCGTGCTGCTGATGGGCTGCGTATCCGCGGCCCTACCCCTGCTCGGCATTCCCGGCTCGGCCCAGAACGCCATCTACGGCTCCGTTATCCTGATCGCCCTCGTCATCGATCGCTCGGTGCGCCAGCACGGCATCGTCGGTCTCCAGCGGGTGCGGGCATGAGTGCGGTGGACACCAAGACCACACCGAACGTCGCGGGCCGCGAGGCCGCGCCGCCACGGCCGCTCTGGCACATCGTGCTTGTGCGACCCGAGACCATGACGCTGGTGCTGCTGGTCGTGGCCATGATCGTCGCCAGCCGGCTGTCGCCCTACTTCCTTGATATCGGCTATATCCTGCGCAGCTTTGCCCTTTCGGCCGAGATCGCGCTCGTGGCGCTGGTGTTGACGATGGTGATCATCGCCGGGGAGATCGACCTGTCGCCGGCCGCCAACATGGCGCTGTCGGCCTGCATCTTCGCGTGGGCCCAGGCCTCCGGCGTGCCCGTGCCGCTGGCGGTAGGGCTTGGCCTCCTCGCCGGTCTCGCCATGGGTGCGTTCAACGCCTTCTTCGTCATCGTGCTGCAACTCCCTTCGATCATCGTCACCATCGGATCGTTGATCCTGTTTCGCGGGCTCGCGCAGGTGTTGGCGGGCGACAAGTCGATCCGCATCGTCGATTGGTTCATCGGCATCGACAGGGTCCTCGTGCTCGGCATTCCCCTGCCCGTGGTGGTGTTCCTCACGGCGGCGCTGATCCTGGGACTGGTGCTCGCCGGCACGATCTTCGGCCGCCAGATCTACCAGGTCGGCACCAATGACGTGGCAGCGCGGCACGCCGGTATTCGCAGCCGCAGGATCAAGCTGATGCTGTTCCTGCTGATTGGTCTCGTGTCCGCCATCGCGGGCATCATGACCGCCTCGCGCCTCGGCTCCGTCCGCTACGACCTAGCCTTGGGAAAGGAACTCGAGATGGTACTGATGGCCATGCTCGGCGGCACTTACATCTTCGGCGGGCGCGGCACCATTCTTGGCACCTTCCTAGCGGCCTGGCTGCTGGTCGTCGTCGCCACCGGAATGACCGTGGCCAACCTCTTGCCAGCGATCCAGATGACGGTGCTCGGCATCCTGCTCATCGTCGCCATTATCGCCACCAACTTCATCTATTCCCGCACCCAGCGGTAGCGGGGGACTATCGCCGGACATACCGGCACAACAGGAGGAACACATGCTGAAGAAAACTCTGGCCGGGCTGGCCCTCGGCCTCATAGTGACGACCACCGCCATGGCGCAGGATCCACTATCGATCGTCTATATCGGCAAGAACACCGGCAACCCGTACTTCGACTCGATCACCGGCGGCTTCGAGGACGCTTGCGAGTCACTGGGTTGCGAGTTCGAGTTCGTTGCCCCGGCCACCGCCGAAGCGACCTCGCAGATCCCGTTCATCGAAGCGCAGATCCAGCGCGGCGTCGACGTGATCGCCATCGCCCCGAACAGCCCGGATGCACTGAACCAGGTGTTTCAGTCGGCCAAGGATGCCGGCATCCTGATCCTGACCGTGAACGGCGACATCACCGGCAACGAGCAGTATCGCGACGCCACCATCCTGCCGGTCAACTTCGACATCGTGGGCAAGGACCAGGTCGAAATGGTCGGCTCGCTGATCGGCTATGAAGGTGAAATCGCCATCCTGTCGGCAACGACGGAAGCGCCCGACCAGAACAAGTGGATCGTGGGCATGAACGAGACGCTGGCGAGCGACCCCAAATACGCCGGGATGACCCTGGTGGCGACCGTCTATGGCGACGACCAGCCCGAGAAGTCGACGGCCGAAATGGAGGCCCTGCTGGCCAACTACCCAAACCTTAAGGGCGTGATCGCGCCGACCACCGTCGGTATCGCTGCTGCAGCGCAGGTTGTGCAGAGCCGCGGCATTGCTGACACGGTGCATGTCACCGGCCTCGGGCTGCCGAGCGAAATGCGCGATTTCATCAAGGACGGCACCGTGACCGCCTTTCAGCTCTGGTCGCCGTACAATGAAGGCTGGCTGGCCGTTCACTTTGCAGCCGGCGTGCTCGACGGTTCGATCAAGAACGAGGTCGGTTCGACCTTTGAAGTGCCGAACCTGGGTACCATCACGATCAATGCCAATAACTCGATCAATACCCAGGCGGAACTGACCACATTCAACGCCGACAATATTGACGAATTCAACTTCTAACACGCGAAGTTTTGCGGGCGTCGGCTGGTCCGGCGCCCGTTCCCGGTGCAATGAAAGCAAGCCATGAATTCCTATGATTTTGCCGGTCGCGTCGCGATCATAACCGGCGGTGGCCAAGGCATCGGCTTGACCGTTGCCGAGACCATGCTGGCTAACGGCGGTACGGTATCGATCTGGGACCGTGACCAGAGCCTGCTCGACAGGCTGGCGAAAAAATATGCCGACAATGATCGGGTGCAGGTCTGCACCGTCGATATCGGCGACAACAACTCGGTGCTGGCTGGGACCGATGCGGTCAGGCAGCGCTTCGGACGGATCGATGCCCTGATCAACAATGCCGCCATTGTCGGGCCTAATGCGCCGACCGTGGACTATCCTATCCAAGCGTTCATGGACGTGGTGCATATCGGGCTGGTCGGAACGTTCTTGGTCTGTCGCGCTGTGGTGCCCCACATGATCGCCGCCAATTATGGCCGCGTGATCAACCTGAGCTCGGTGGCGGGCAAAGAAGGCAATCCCAATGCATCGGCCTATTCTTCCACCAAGGCAGGCGTTATCGCCCTGACCAAATCCCTGGGCAAGGAACTGGCCGGCTACAATATCGCGGTCAATGCTGTGACCCCGGCTGTGGCCAAAACCACCATGTCGATGAGTCAGGACCCGGCGTTCCTGAAGATGATCCTGTCCAAGATTCCGCGCGGCCGCATGCTCGAACTGGCCGAGGCGGCCTCGATGATCTGCTTTTTGGCGACTGAGGAAAATTCCTTCACCACAGCGTCGGTGTTCGACCTGTCGGGAGGTCGCGCAACCTACTAGCGCAGGACTCCTGCTTGTAGGTGTCATTCGTCACTGGACGGCAGCTTCCAGGAATTGGCAGATGATCGGTGAACGTCGGAAACGGGGCAGAGGTTGTCGTCTAATCACTCCGCATTATACAAGTCCTTTCTGGCAGGCTGATTGGTCGTTTGCCGGGAGCACGGTCGTCTTCGCGGTCGACATGAGCCGCCGCATGATGGGGCTTCGCAGGATGAACCTTCCAATGTGTGAGACGCACTCGACCAGCCTTATAGTGGCTTGAGGGTGCAACAGCCTCAGCGGAATGGTTCGCCCGCGTCCCGGCAGGGACACCTCGACGCGCTTCTTAGGCGCAGCAAGCTCGGATGTTTGAGGTCAGGCCATGGAGGCTTTTGCATGATAGGGTTCCTCGGATTTCAGCATGGCATGCATCGACGGGCAGCTTGCGCGCCACGGCCACGGCGGCACGCTTGAAGCCGAGCCGCTCCCACAGCTTGAGTCCCCAGTTACGCAGATCGCTATCTAGGCGGCTGCGCGTCAGAAGAACGGTCGTCGCCTCGTACAGAAGCCCGCGCATATGGGCGTCGCCCCGCCGGGAGATGTGTCCGTCATTGTCAAATCCGCCCGATTGGTAGCGGCGCGTCGTTAGTCCGAGCCAGGCCGCCACTGAGCGTGAAGACTTGAAGTTGCCAGGATCCTCCAAGACAGGCCGGCAGAAAGCTCGCTTGATGACGATCGGCAACTTCAACGAAACCCATATGGCACCTCCGAAGCAGTGCCAAATCATAGCATACAAGGGGTTTTCACACAGCCTCGGGTGGGAAGGTGACAGGCTGCTTTTGAATGAAGCGGTCGGAAAAGCGGACATTCGACGATTGGCATGATTAGGATAGCGAAACGTAATCGGTTGGCCTGCCTTAATACGTGGTGCGGCCCCCGCTCAGGTCGAAAGCAGATGCTGTGGTGAAGGAGTTTTCCGCAGATAGCAGCCAAACGACCATCGAGGCGATTTCATCCAGCTCCACGAACCGGGCACGCGGGATTCGGACCTTCATGTAGTCTATGAATTCGGGTGTAAGCCCATCCAGCATCGGTGTTTTGGCCGTGCCCGGCGTGATTGCGTTGACCGCGATGTTGAACTTCGCGAGTTCCTTTCCGAGTGATTTCGTGAGTCCAAGAACGCCCGCCTTGGCTGCGCTGTAGGCGGCAATATTGGGATTGCCTTCTTTGCCGGCCACGGATGACACATTGACGATCCGCCCATAGTCCGCCGCCATCATGGGGCGCATCACGTGGCTGCAACAGTTGAATGTCCCATTCAAGCAGACATCCACAACCGCTTTCCATTCGGCAAAGCTGTATTCATGCGCAGGTTTAACCGGGCCGGTTATGCCCGCCGAATTGACCAAGCCATCGATGCGGACGAGGTGCTCAAGGGTTTGTGCCGTAGCTTGCGCCACCGCGTCAAAATCGGTGACGTCTACCCGGTAGCCGCGCGAAGCGTTTCCCAGTCCGGCGGCTGCGAGTTCGGCATGCTCCAGATTGACATCCCACACAGCAACCCGACCACCAGACGCTATGACGCGCTCGCCTATGGCATAGCCGATGCCCCGCGCACCGCCGGTGATGACGACAACTCTGCCCTCCAGATCGATGCGGTTCATGCTGCAGCGTCTCCCCGTTTTACATCCACTATTCCGGCCTGCTCCCGGGCCTTCCCGCCAAAGCGTAACAGTATCATTCGTTCTTCCTTGGATAGCAGCACCTGCTGCTTTTGCGATCGAGGGGCCGGCCCTACCCGGTTCAACCCGGAAACCTGGCGCCGAGGCCGCCATCCACGCGCCAGTTGACACCGGTCACGAACCGGGCCTCGTCGGACAGCAGAAAGACGGCGCAGTTGGCGATATCCATCGGCGTCGCGATGAAGCCCATCGGATGGATGTCGAGAACTTTCTGCCGCATGTCCGGTGGGTTGCGGGCAAAGTAGTCGGTCACTAACGGCGTCTCTGTCCAACCGGGGGACAACGCATTGACGCGGATCTGGCTGGGACCCACCTCAAGCGCCAGCGACCGCGTCAGGCCAACAAGCCCAGATTTGGCCGCAGCGTAGGGGAAATAGCCTGGGAAGGTGTGGTCGGCATGAATCGACGCTATGTTGACGACTGCCCCGTCGCGCGCCGCCATCATGGCCGGGAGCACCTGGCGGGCGCACATCCAGGCCGATTTGAGATCAACCGACATGAACTCGTCCCATTCAGCTTCCGTCATGGTCACCGGGTCCGCATAGGAGTTGCGGCCGGCATTGTTGACAAGACCCGTGACTTCGCCATGCAAAGTGACCGCTTCGCGATGGACCGCCGCGATGTCTGCCGAGCTACGGATGTCGCCGAAGCCCACGTAAAGCCAGCCGGTATCCCCCAGCGTGTGCAGCAAATCCTTGCCTGCACCCTGGTCGATCTCGATGACCGATACCCTGGCCCCCTCACCCAGCGCTTTTTCTACAATGGCGGCGCCGATGCCGCGTCCACCGCCAGTTACCCAGATGTGCTGCCCTTCGAGCCTTTTTGTCACGGCCGTTCGTCCCTTCTTCTTACGTGAGGTCGAGAGTGACTTGCCATTCGATCCGCTGCAAAGGAGCGAGCACCGCGCTGGTGTCCGCATTGAAAATTCCCGACGGACGGGTGGTTGGCTCCAGTGCGATATGATGGGCCTCGGCCAGACTTGGCCATCCGCCGTAATTGAGCCATATGCCCAGGCTGTTCCATGGCGCGCTCCAGCTGATGCGCAGGCTGCCGTTGCTGCCTGTTACAAGGGCGGTGCGACTGGCCATTTCCGCGGCATAGAGTTTTGCGGCAAAGTCGGCGCTGCGCGGCTGCACCCTCGAAAGATCGAAATACAGCCACTCAGGCCGGCCTGGCCAGTCGACCGACTGCGGATTTGGCTCCGGCGCGGGGTGGACGTATCCAACCTCCAAAGGTTTGCGCGTTTCGAACGCGATGACGTCCCCCGGCTCAACCGCCAGTAGGATATGGGCCGCCCACAGGAATGGCAGGCTTTCTGCAAGCTTGTTCTGCAAGACATACCCAGCTTTCGCCTGGCGGCCTTCGCACCGCAGGGAGCGGACTAATGAAAAGTTCGGGTGGTCAATGCGTGTAACGATAGCGGCAGAGTCACACTTAATGACGGTCCAGGGGCGCCCCCATACCTCGCCGTGGTCGCGCAGCTCGCGCGCCCAAGGCGGCGGAGCTTCGAAGCGCTCCACGTTTGGGAAGCACTCATCCCAACCGGCTGCCTCTGCAGCGAGATACGCAGCGTTCTCACCGACATTGGAACTGAACGGGCCCTGCACGAGCCAGTCCCGGCCGCTCGACCTGTCGATCAGATTGGCAATCCGTGCGCCGTATTCAGGCGCCACCGTGACCTTCAGCCCCTCGCCCCGTAAACAGATCATGCCCGAAAAATCGCCTTGTCGTAAACTGATATCTTAGATATGAGGCATTAGTATCCGGCGGTCAAGCAATGCCGGAGACAAACAGGAGGAACATATGGCTCGATCGAAAACGGCTCTTGCTGTCTCGTTGGCAGCAGTAGCGATGGGATGGGCAGGATTGACGTCTGCTGCTGAATACTCGGCACCAATCCCGCTTCAGGAGGGAAGTCAGGCGGCTATGCCAGCGCCTAGCGACGTCACAGCCGGCGTGGAGATTGCCTTCCTGCCGCCCGCCTCGACGCTGAATTACTACCGTCCTATCCGCAAGGGCATCGACTCCGTGGCCGCCGAGGCAAACGTCGCCGTGCTCGAACTCGCCCCGCAGGATGGGGCGGATACCTATGCGCAGGCCGGAATGATCCAGGATGCGATCAGCCGCGGCGTGAAGGCGATCATCATCACGACCCACGACGACCAGGCAGCGGCGCCAGTCCTGCAAAAAGCGGTTGATGCCGGAATTGTTGTGGTCATCGTCAACTCCGACATTCCGTCTTTCCCGACCCCGATCCATGCCATTGTCGGCTACAATCAACGTGCCTCGACGGAGGAGCTTGGCCGCTACGTTTCTGATTTGCCGCGCAAGGTCGGCATCCTCGAAGGCCTGCCGGGGTACCACAACACCGAGCGCGTCGAAGGCTTCATGACGGGCATCGACGCTGCCAAGGTTGAAGTCCTTGGACAGATCAGCGGCTCATGGTCGGTTGAAGGCGGAAATACCGCTGCTCTGGACCTGCTGCAGGCGCATTCCGATATCGACACTATTATTGCCGCAAACGACGACATGGCCATCGGCGCGGGCCTTGCAGGCATGAGCCTCAACCGGACGCTGTTCATAACGGGCCTGGATGGACAGACTGCCGCCCTTGAAGCCGTAGCGGCTCAGGAGATTCAGGCAACCATCGATACGTCTCCCTATGTCATGGGTCAAATTGCGATGCAGGTGGCCCTTGATGCGATGGCAGGCAAGTTCGAAGGCGGCTGGGTGCAGACCCCAGCCGTGATCCGTGATGCAGACAACGTCCTCGATATTCTGCGCACACCCGATCTGCTGTCACCAGCACCTTCGAAGACCTACTAAGACAGAGGCGGACTGGGGCCGCCCCGGCGGCCCCAGTCCTATGGAGGTTAAGATGATGGCTGACCGGCAACCGGCGACCAGGTGGAGCCTGCACAACATTGTCAAACGTTATCCCGGCGTCACCGCTAACGACAATATCGGCATCGACCTTCGGGCTGGCGAAATTCATGGCCTGCTTGGTGAGAACGGTTGCGGCAAGTCTACCCTGATCCGAATTCTGTCGGGTGTCGAACGTCCTGACGAGGGGCAGATCATCAAGGATGGCGTTCCTCAAAGCTTTGCTTCGCCGCAAGAGGCAAGGCGCGCCGGGATCGCCACGGTGTTCCAGGAATTTTCGCTGCTGCCGGAACTGTCGGTAGCCGAAAACATCGCGTTGGGTGGCGAGATCGTCCGCACGCGCCTGGGCCTGGTCGACTGGCGCAGGACCAATGCCCGTGCCGCAGAGGTTCTGACCGAACTGGGCCTGTCGCAGGAGATATCGCCCACGGTCGCGGTCAAGAATCTGTCTGTGGCCCAGCAGCAGTTGGTTGAGATTGCCAAGGCCATCTCGGCGCGCGCCGAAACTCTCATCCTTGACGAGCCGACGGCGGCGCTTAGCGAGAGCGAAATCCTGCGGCTGCACGAGCTTCTGCGCAGCTTGCGTGCGCCGGGCCATTCCATCCTCTATGTCTCGCATCGCCTCGATGAGGTCGTCCGTATCGTTGATGTGGTCACCATCCTCAAGGATGGGCGACGCGTTAGCGCGCCGGGCGAAACGGAAGTCGCCATAGCACCCATCGTTAAGGCGATGATCGGCGCCGATGTGGAGGCATTCTATCCTGCCCGCAGTGCGTCGGCCGGCGACTTGGTGCTGTCCGCACGCGGACTTGGCAATGGCAGGCATTTCACCGATGTGAGTTTTGACCTGCGGCGCGGCCAGGTGCTCGGCATTGCCGGCAATATGGGGTCTGGTCGTTCGTCACTGCTGAGAACGATCTTCGGCGTTCACAGTCCCGATGCTGGTAAAATCGTGCTGCGAGGACGCACCTACCGCCCTAACGACACGGCGTCCGCAGTAAAGTCGGGCCTCGCCCTGATCCCGGAAAATCGAAAAACGGACGGCTTGTTCTTCAATTTCTCAGCACCGTCCAATACTACCATCGCCGCGTTGCATCGCATCACCAAAGGTATTCTGCTGGGCAGAGGAGTGGAGAAACAGGCCTTTTCTGCACTGGCAGAACGCCTGAAGCTAAGCCGCCACGCCGCCATGGCCTCCGTTTCCAGCCTGTCGGGGGGCAATCAGCAAAAAGTCGTACTGTCGCGGTGGCTGTTCGCGCAGTCGGAAGTTTTCCTCCTCGATGAGCCCACTCAGGGAATCGATGTTGGTGCGCGGAAATCAATGTACGACCTGCTCCGTAAGCTTACCGCTTCCGGCAAGGCCGTCATGCTTGTCTCCTCTGATTTCGAAGAGCTTGTGGCGATGAGTGACACCATCTGCGTGCTGCGCGGGGGACGTCTGTCGTCGGCCTCTCCCGCATCGAACTTCACCGCCCGCTCGCTGGCCATACTCGCCTCTGGTGGGTCCGAGGATGCTTCAATTACGGAGACTTCAAACAAATGAACCGCGTTTTAGGCGGCCAGATCGTCGGTCCTTTGCTGGCACTTGTCGTCATCGTCGCCATCGTCAGCCTGACCACGGACCGTTTTCTCGACTGGGGCAACCTGTCCAATCTGGCTCTTCAGGTCAGCGTCGTGTCCATTGTGGCCATAGGTGCCACCATTGTGATTCTGACCGGGGGAATCGACCTCAGTCCCGGCTCGGCCATCGCGTTCCTAACGCTGCTGCTGGCAATTTTGATCAAGACCATGGGCGTACCGCTCCCCATCGCCGTTGCATTGGTCATTCTGGCTGGTGCTGGCCTGGGGGCGATCAACGGGGTCATCGTCGCCTACCTTCGCGTTCCATCCTTCATCGCGACGCTGGCCGCCTTCAGCGGCTATCGCGGCCTGGCTTTCATGCTGACCGAAGGGGCGCCTGTCGTCTCCGTGTCGCCCGACCTGTCCAACATCTTTTACGGCACTTTTCTTGGGTTGCCGCTGCCCTTCTTTTATGTGGTTGTCGCGTTTGCTGGCTTCGCCATCTTCCTCAACCACACGCCGACCGGACGACGCTTCTATGCAGTGGGTGGCAACGCCCATGCGGCTCGCCTGTCGGGCATCCGTATCAGCACGATACATCTTTCGGCGTTTGTTTTGGCTGGCATCTGCTATGGAGCCGGCGCCGTACTCTTTGCAGCGCGCCTCAATTCCGGTTCGGCGAACTATGGCTCGGGCATGGAATTGCAGGCCATCGCAGCGTCGGTGATCGGCGGCGCCAGCCTGTCGGGGGGCCGGGGTAATGTGCTGGGCACGCTCATCGGTGCGCTCATCATCACCATCGTGCAGAACGCCATGAACCTGAATGGTGTGCAATCTGCCGTGCAGGCTATTGTGGTTGGCCTCATTATCCTGCTTGCAGTGGGTCTCGACATGTGGCGACCGGAAGTCAGCCGAATTTTTGGTCGCGCCCTGGGGCACACAGCATGAACGCAAAAGTGGACAATTCTGCGGTGATTGCACGTCCCCAGACGCTGACCGCGTCGGTTGCGGCAAAGCTCAAGGAACAGATCATCGACGGCTCCATTCCGCTCGGCGCCATGTTGAGCGAAAAGCAACTTGCGGAACAGTTCGGGACGAGCAAGACGCCCGTCCGCGAGGCTTTCGTCCAGCTTCAGTCCATGGGGCTGTTGGTCGTGCTGCCGCAACGGGGTGGAATGGTCTTCCGGCCCACGGCAACTCAAGTGCGGGAACTCTGCGAAACACGCCTTGTCATTGAAACCTCGGCGCTGCGCTTTGCGGCCGCACGAGACAGGGTTGGGCTGATCGCCAAGCTGGAGCGCGTCGTCGGACAGATGGTGAACTCATTCAATCCCGACAATTCCGCACCATATCAGGTGGACGACAACGAGTTTCACCTCACCTTTGTGCTGAGTTGCGGCAACACTTTGCTGCGCGAGGCCTACGAGCTGTTCTTGCCGCGTATCCGAGCCTTGCGCACCAACCTTTCCTCTCCGGAACCCTATCTGCTCAAGCAGTCCTATTTGGAGCATCAGGAAATGCTCGAGGCCATCAGGCAGGACAAGGTTGATGCCGCAGCCGCTGTGCTGACCGAGCATATCGCGAGAACCGAAGAGTTTCACACCCGCAGGTTGGCCAGCCTGGATGATGCAGCCGTCACCCAGCGCACCGAAGCCAGGTAGCCAGCAACCAGAGACTCGATATGCTCTCCGAAACTTCTCCTGCCGACCTGCTTGCCCGATTGCGTGCGATTGTAGGCACAGAGCATGTGCTGCGTGGCCAGCAGCGTACCCACCGGTTCACGCAAGGCTATCGTTATGGTGGCGGGCAGGTGGAAGCCGTGGTCCGGCCGGGCACGTTGCTGGAGCAGTGGCTCGTCTTCAAGGCCAGCGTCGAGGCAGGTTTCATCGTCATCGCTCAGGGCGCCAATACCGGCCTCAACGGTGGCTCGACGCCATTCGGCGATAGCTACGATCGGGCCATCATCCTTATCAACACCCTGCGCATCACCAGGATTGATCTGTTGGGCGGCGGTAAGCAGGTGTTGTGCCTCTCCGGCGCGACGCTCAATGCGCTGGAACACCTAATCCGTCCGGTTGGCCGCGAACCGCACTCCGTCATCGGATCGACGACCATCGGCGCCACCGTTGTCGGGGGGGTGTGCAACAATTCCGGCGGCGCGCTGCTGCGGCGAGGGCCCGCTTTCACCCAGATGGCCCTTTACGGTCAGGTAAACGTTGATGGCAGCGTTTCGCTGGTGAACCACTTGGGCATCACGCTTGGGAATACACCCACCGAAATACTCGAGCGTCTCGATGCCGGTCGGTACAGTGAAGCCGACATCGACAACGATACTGGACGCCTCGCCTCCGACCCCGACTATTCGACCCTGATCCGCGATATCAATTCTCCGCTCCCGGCGCGCTACAACCACGACCCGCGTCTACTTTACGAAGCCTCGGGATCGGCAGGCCATCTCTGTGTATTCGCAGTCCGACTGGATACATTTCCAAGCGCAGGACCGAGCAAGGTCTTCTATATCGGCTCCAATGACCATGCCGAGCTGACCGGCCTGCGGCGGCGTATCCTGGGGACTTTCAAGACGCTCCCTGTCGCAGGGGAGTATCTCAACCGCGACGCCTATCACCTAGCGGAAACCCATGCCAAGGACCTCTATCTGTTCTTGAGGTACTTTGGCGCCAACAACATATCCAAGGCATTTGCCTTCAAAAGCGGCTTCGATGCCCTGGCCGGACGCGTCGGTTTTAGTGCCAGTTTTTCGGATCGCCTCCTTCAATTTGCCAGCAGGCTGCTGCCATCCCACCTTCCACGCCGGATGAACCAATTCCGCGACAGCTATGAGCATCATCTGCTGTTGCGCATGGATGGCGATGGGATTGCGGAGGCGCGCGCCTTTCTGGAGAACATATTCCCGTCTGCCACGGGTGCCTATTTCGAGTGTGACAACAAAGAAGCGGCGGCTGCCTTCCGACACAGATATGCCGTAGGCGGCGCTGCCATTCGCTATCGCGCGGTCCATGCCGATACAGTGGAAAATATCGTCGCCCTGGACCTCGCCTTTCCAAGGAATGTAGAAGACTGGCGCGATCGCCTGCCGGGTGAGCTTGAGCGTCTGGTTGTGGGTCGTATACGTTGCGGACATTTCTTCTGCCACGTCTTTCACTACGACTATATCATCGCCAAGGGATCGGACTGGCTAAATGTCGAGCGCGCAATTCTCGACCATCTCGCCGGAAGTGGCATTGAGTTCCCCTCCGAACATAATGTCGGTCATCTCTACAAGGCCAGACCGGTACTCACTGACTTTTACCGTGCCCTTGATCCTTCCAACACTCTCAATCCTGGCGTAGGACAGACATCCAAAAAGCGGAATTGGGCGTGACGCTATCGAGCTTGCAAGGTCTGCGCGTCAGCTGTGAATGCATTGGACCTTTGACTAAGAGTAACGAGATCACATCTCGCCCATTCCGACCGCCTCCACCCGCCCCAGGGTCAGAAACTCCGACGTTCTACAGCAGGGGAGAGTAACAATTACCGAAGATCATCGTCTTCAGGTTCCACCTAGTTGGCGGCTTCATGCCAATAACTGCCGCTTTGACCTACGCAGAACAGCGAATGGCGGCTTTCGGGAATCAGAAGGCAGGTCAAAATGACCGTAATGGGGTCGAAATCGGCCGTCCTGAATGCCTCCTAAATCGCGTAAAAGTACCAGTTGCCTCTGCAGAACTCGTAGAGGTTTGTTTGCGACCCGTGGTTGCTTCGACCGCTAGGCTTATCTAAGCCAAGGTCAAAGCTAACACCCAGGATCGCCAATCACACCGAAAGCGCGCGGAATGCCTTTGACACGACAACGCTTGTGGGAGGTGCTTGGATGGAGCGAACCCGCGATCGAGCTGCTCACCAGCACCCAGTTCCAACACGAAAACCATGTTCAGGAAAGTCTGATTTTCCAGATCGGCTCCGAACAGGTTCGTGGTGTGCTCACCAGGCCGAAGGATATGTCAGGCCCGCTTCCAGCCATACTTTATGCTCACTCCCACGGAGGTAAGTACCACATCGGAGCCGATGAACTTGTCCAGGGGCGAGAATATCTGCTTGATCCACCCGGCCCCGCCTTGGCACGCGCGGGCTACCTTGCGCTTTGCATCGATATGCCCTGCTTCGGCGAACGGTCCAACGTTTCGGAAAGCTCTGCTTCCAAGGCCCTGCTTTGGTATGGCAAGTCTCTGTTTGGCCAGATGCTGTGCGAGGAGGCCGCGGCCCTGTCCTATCTCAGCAGCCGAACGGATGTGGATCCAACGCGCATCGGTGCTCTTGGCATTTCAATGGGCTCAACGCTAAGCTATTTCCACGCGGCTCTGGACGAGCGGATAGCTGCAGTCGCTCACCTCTGCTGCTTTGCTGACCAGAGAACCATGATTGAACTTGGTGCGCATGATCGGCATGGCATCTACATGATGGTGCCGGGACTGCTCAATGAAGCGGATGCCGGACCCATTGCAGCGCTGATCGCCCCTCGACCACAGCTGGTTTGCATCGGAACCGCGGACGACCTTACCCCTCCGCTTGCAGTAGACCGGGCTTGGACTGAACTCGCTGCGGCTTACAAAGATACGCCAGCTCAGCTTACCCTCGTTTCGGAATCTAATGTGGGCCACCAGGAGACTGCGCGCATGCGGGCGGCAGTCCTCTCGTTCTTTGCCGACCAACTTTGATGGAGTGACAAAGCGCTGGCAATCGCCGGCATGGAGTTCACCTGTTCTTCATGCCAAGAGGTCCAGCCGGAGCAACTCCTCGCGCCAGAAATAAACGACGGCTCTCATGACGGCCAAGAGGGAGTGGACTTGCGACGAACTATCGCGAACATAGAACCCTTCAGTCGAGAAGTCCTCGCGCCAGCCCTCCTCGTCAGTTTCATCCATGATGTCGGCGAGGGAGCGATGTGAATTGCCGAAGTCAAATGAAGCGAGTGGCTCCGCTTCAGGCGAATAGCGCGTGATATGCACATGCTTGGCATAGTTCCCTAAGTCACGCACCAGCCTGAGCGCGGGCTCCGTCCGTTCGACCTGGTCGCGATACTCGGCCGCGTCATAACCCTTGGCGGCGGCGACATGTTCGGCCAAGTGGGCCGCCATGACGACACAGACATAAGCGCGTCGAACTGACGTGGGTGCAGCCACAAGAGCGGCAGTGGAATCTTCCACTAGGCTGAGAATATCGTGGGGCTTGATAGGAAAGCTCATTGAACGTCGTAGTGGCCGCTTTCATCTCGTGGTGCACGATGCCAAATGCTTCAACATACAAAAGCACGCGTTTGGGTTCGACCGCCAATCGGAACACTCAGCTCGGCAGACGATTAGATAGTGCCATGAGCAAGGATTGCGTTCGAGATTAATTTGGCAGACAGGGCGGCGATGGACCACATAATCAGAATAGACGTCAGTGCCGACGATGTTTGGGGTAGCTTCGCTTGGGACGTCCGGCCCAGCTGTTCATGCGGTCAGCTTGCTGTCGCAGTGGAGAACCAGATCATCTTCGTTAGTCCGCAACGTGTTGGTGAAGGCGAAAAAGCCAGTAATTTGTTTTACTGGCTGCCGGTCAAAGGGGACGGGTTCTTCGCACTCAATGAGGGTATCGCAATCTCCTGCTGTCCTTGGTGCGGTGACAAGATAATCGGCAGCAGGACCGGTCGGCAGATCGCTAAGAGGTAACCGCGGAGTGGCGTAGTTGGGCCCCTTAGCACAACCTGGCTTAAGACCGACATTTAACTGTCACGCGCTCAATTGTTGGATTGCTGTATCTAGAGCTAACCGGCTCGCCGGCTTTGTGACGTACTTCCGCTCGCCGCAAAAATGAGGCAGACCGACATTGTCCGTGGAGGTGATGATGACAAGCACTTCCTGCAGATCGCATTCATCCAGAACCGCTTCGCATGTCTCCGACCCTAGATGGGTATCAACAAGCGCTAGGTCGGGCCGTTCGCGCCAAATCAATTCCAAAGCGGCAGAGCAATCCGGCGCCGGGCCAAGAACCCTGTAGCCCGCCGCCTGCAGAACGTTTTTGAGCTGCTGTCCGTGATGATGTTCGTCTTCAACGATCAGGATTTTGGAAGGGGCCATCCGATGTTTCCTTTGGTGCGAAAAACCGACGCTCGTTTTCGATGCGCCAATTCTCGCTGCTTAGGCAATGTGCTGCCAGCCTTGAAGTTGCGGCCCTCAAGCCCCTCATAAAGATTCGTCTTTCCGCCTTGGAACAGAATCGCCGACGCTGAATTGAGTCGGCCATGTACCCGAGTGAGCCATGGAAGGCGTAAAGGCCCCACCCCGTAAAAAGCGGCAATCCCGCAGGGACTCAGAATCTACCCATAGCGACCCACTCCCGACTTTCCGTCCGTTCCAACTCTGCACATTAACAGAGACCATCCCGACGGGCAGCGATTGGCTGTTTGAGATGAAGTTCGATGGGTACCGGGCGCAGATCGCCATCTCAGGGTCGGAGGTCAGGATCTATACTCGCAACGGCCATGACTGGACCGAGCAGTTCAAGGTGCTGCTGCCGCCTTTGAGAGTGCTGACAAGGCGATCGGTGCTGTTGGACGGTGAGATCGTCGCCCTCGACAAAGCGGGGCGAACAAATTTCTCTATGCTCAAGGCTGGCATTTCCGCCGGCATCCCGCTCAAGTTCTATGCCTTCGACATCCTCGAGAAGGACGGTGAGGACCTGACAGTTCTGCCGCTGGTCGAGCGTAAGGCTCTCTTGGAGGTGCTCATCGGCAGCAGAGATCCAGGTGACAGCCTGCAGTACAGCCATCATGTGGTGGACAACGGCAAGGCCGTTTTCGATGCCATGTGCGCCGGCGGCCACGAAGGCACGATCGCCAAGAAGGCTGATGCTAGTTACATCGGCGACCGCACCAGGAGCTGGCTCAAGATCAAATGCACCAAGCGTCAGGAATTCGTCATTGGCGGCTGGCGACCGAGTGACAATGGCAAGGGCATGGCGAGCCTGATCCTCGGCACCTACGACAAAGGCCAGTTTGTTTACCGCGGTCGCGTCGGAACTGGCTTCAGCGATGCCATGCGCGGGAAGATTCTGGCGCTGCTCGAAAAGCGTCGCCTGGACAAACCGGCGTTTGCCCATGTACCGCGGGACATCGCTCGCAAGGCACACTGGGTGCGGCCCGAACTTGTGGCTGAAGTCGCATTTGCGGAGATCACCCCTGATGGATCGGTCCGGCACGCATCGTTCCAGGGTATGCGGGCCGACAAGATAGCATCGCAAGTGGTGCTGGAGACTGTCGCTGAAAGTGTAGAGGCAGGCCTCCATCCGGAGATTGGCAAAGAGGTCGCCGCTGCTGTCGGTGTAAAGCTCTCCAATCCCGACAAGGTCATGTATCCCGGCACCAAGATCACCAAAGCTCATCTGGTCGCCTATTACGCGGCAGTTGCCGACCGCATGCTTCCGCACCTGAAGGACCGCCCCCTATCGCTGGTCCGTGACACAGACAATGATTTAGCCACGACCTTCTTCCAAAAGCACCAGCTGCCCGGCATGCCCAGGACACTCAAGGCTGGTGAGTTGACCAAGATGAAGGGGACAGAAAGCCGCATCCTGTGGATTGAAGATCTTTCCGGCCTTGTCGGCGGTGTCCAGATGAACACTCTGGAGTTCCACATCTGGGGAAGTGATCGTCACAATCCTGAACTACCCGAACGAATGGTGTTCGATATCGACCCGGACGAGGGTTTAGACTTCAGCCATGTCAAACAAGCTGCATTTGATATCCGGAACATCTTGGGTGCTCTTGGCTTGACCTCATGGCCCTTGGTGTCCGGCGGCAAGGGCGTGCACGTCATTGTGCCCCTCGTACCCGAGGCTGACTGGAATGCCGTGAAATCGTTCTGCCAGAACTTCGCCGTGCTCCTCGCAAAAACCGAGCCCAACAGGTTCGTTGCCAGTATGAGCAAGGCGCAGCGCAAGGGCCGCATGTTTCTAGACTACCTGCGCAACGGCCAGGGCAGCACCGCCATCTGCCCGTGGTCCACCCGAGCCCGCACTGGCGGCACAGTGGCTGTTCCGGTGACCTGGGAGGAGTTGAACGGTCTTGATCGCGCCAACGGGTTCGACATCTTCGCCGCGGCGAAGCGTGCGCAAGGTCCGGACGCCTGGGATGGCTTCTGGGAGGCGGAGCAAATCCTAACTGAACGCATTCAAGCCGTGGTCGAGAGCTACTAGGAATGCCAGCAGGCGATAAAGTGGGCCGTCTGCAGTTATTGCTGCGCGGAACAGTCGCCATCCGGGAACATTTGGCACTTGGGGGGCTGCCTGCGAGGTAGCAAATGTCAGAAAAGGAACAGGCCCGGCTCGATCGTCAGCTGGACAAGCTAGAGGAGGTGCTGCCTGAACCGCCGAGTAAATTCTTGGCTTGGGTCCGGCGGCCATCCCACAAGCTTGTGCGCGTTCCCATGGCAGTACTCCTGATCCTGGGTGGCATTTTTAGCATTCTTCCCATGCTTGGCGCTTGGATGCTTCCACTTGGCTTGATGCTTTTGGCGATCGACCTGCCGTTTCTTCAAGCTCCGGTTAACCGAGTTATCCTTTGGGGAGAGCGGACCTGGATCCGCTTCAAACGGTGGCGTGAAAGCAGGCGAACTCCATCACCGCCATAACGGCTCAATCTACCAACATGAGGATAACCAGAGCTTACTGAGCAGGCTGCCCTACAAGACGTCGCGGAGCTGACCAGATGTGCTGCCTTTGCTTAAGTGCGTGGCAGCGTAACTTGGCGCAGCGTCAGGGATAGCCAACTCTACTTTCCAGCACTAGTGTTGCTTCATCCTTGGGAGGGGGCAACATGAACAGATTATTCGCACACGGCCTTGCGGCCGTGGCCGTACTGACGCTTGCAGGCTGCGATACAATTACCGGAGGTCCTTTGACATCTCCTGGTCAGCCCACTGCAACGCTCGTAATCATCAATGGCAGCGATGCTGATCTGGACGCGGTCGTCATTTCAGAGTGCAGCGCCATGAGCTATGGCTTCAACCGGTTGAGCGACACCGACTACATAGCTCCGGGCGAGGCGCGCAGCTTTACGCTTTCTGCTGGCTGCTGGGATGTGGGTAGCGGGCAATTTGGCGGCGGCGAAGCCTATGAGCGCATGACGCTCGATGCCGGCGACGTCATGCAGTACACCCTCGACTAATACGAGGATGGGCCACAATGCACGTCGTCGCCTCTCGACCAGAACAAGCGCTGATGCTCGAAGTCTGACAATTGCGGACGGTATGCTAAGGCTCAGTCTATTTCTCGTTCACTGTTGAGACGATCTTGACCAGATCAGCCGCTCGACATTGGACCCACACCATTTTGCCAACTGCTCTCGCTAGCGTTGATCGAGCAAAGGGAGGGTGGCTCTAGGTTGACGGCTCCTGGGCATCATGCGTTCGTTCGAGGCCAGCTTGCACCGGCTCAGGCTCGACCAGATAGACGTCCTTTACATGTTGCTGAACAATGACCTGACGCCTGAGGAACTCAAAACTCTTGCTCGGTTCGACGCGCCGCATCAATCTCCTTACGCACTCAGTCGGTACTATTGTGATCGTAGATCTTCACCGCGCAATCTTCATTGTCGATCTCAGGGGATCTCACCAGACATCGTAGCTATAATCATACTCCTGCTCGAATGGCAGCGGATCGGCAAACCCATGATCCCCCATTTTCCGCCCACGCAGCGGCGTCAAGAGTCGCCCGACTTTGGTCGAGAGCACGTATGAGTCGCGAGGCTTGTCCCGCAGGAAATCGCCAAGCCGTCGTTCGCTAAGTCTATGCCCGTAGCGCGGAGCAGTGTTAAAAAAGCGGATGCCGGCTTCCCAGCTTGCCTCGAGCACTGCCTCTGCCATATCGCGACTAACCGGCTTGTAGAGATTGCCAATTCCGGCGCCGCCAAAGCTGAACGTAGTGACATTGAGGTCGGTCCGACCGATCCTGCGCTTTTCCATGATTAAGCTCCTAGCCGAAAGTGTTTGCCGCGATGGACTCCGGCTTCATCTGGATCGAAAATCCCGCCAGCTCAGGGGGCATATAGGCTGCGTTCTGGATGATGCACGGGTCGATGAAGTGCTCGTGCAGATGGTCCACATATTCGATCACTCGCCCGTCCTTGGTGCCAGACACCACCAGATAATCGATTATGGAGAGATGCTGCACATATTCGCACAGGCCCACGTCCCCTGCATGGGGCCATACCGGCTTGCCGTATTTTGCCGCCATCAGCAGGACCGAAAGCACTTCGTTCAACCCGCCGATTCGGCAGGCGTCGATTTGGACGATATCGATGGCTTGGCGGGTGATGAACTGCTTGAACAATATCCGGTTCTGGCACATCTCGCCAGTCGCCACCTTCACCGGCGCCACGGCCTCGCGGATCTTACGGTGCCCTTCGACGTCGTCCGGGCTGGTCGGCTCTTCGATAAAGAATGGATTGAAGCGCTTGAGCGCGTTAATCCATTCGATCGCCTGATCGACCTCCCAAACCTGGTTGGCGTCGATCATCAAATAGCGGTCTGGCCCCATGATCTCACGCACGATCTCAAGTCGACGCACATCGTCGTCCAGGTCACGACCAACTTTCATCTTGATGTGGTTGAAACCTAGTCTAACCGCTTCTGTCGCTAGCCGCGCCAGCTTCTCGTTTGAATAGCCTAGCCATCCTGCGGAGGTTGTGTAGCAACTATAGCCATCCGCCCGTAAGGTCGCGATGCGCTCCGCCTTTCCGACTTCAGCCTTGCGAAAAATAGTCAGCGCCTCATCAGGCGTGATCGCGTCGGTGAGATAGCGGAAGTCGATGACCGAGACCAGCTGTTCGGGGGTCATGTCGGCCACATACAGCCACACCGGCTTGCCCGCGCGCTTGGCCAGCAGGTCCCAGACCGCATTGACTACCGCCCCGGTAGCCAGGTGCATCGCGCCCTTGTCCGGCCCAATCCAGCGCAACTGGCTATCGCCTGTCACATGCCGCCAGAAGCGGCTGGGATCGGCGGCGATCCAGTCCAGCTCCAAGCCCACCACCCGCTCGGTCAATGCCTTGATCGCCGCGACGACCACCTCGTTGCCGCGGCCGATCGTAAAGGTGAGGCCATGACCTTCATGCGCCCCATCGGTGCCAAGTATCACATAGGCAGCCGAATAATCAGGATCGGGGTTCATGGCGTCTGACCCGTCCAGCGATTTCGACGTAGGAAAGCGCAAATCGTGGGTCGAAAGGCTGGTAATCTTGGTCATGATCGTCTTTCTTATGCTGTCCAGCCGCCATCGATGATGTGCACCTGACCCGTCGTGTAGGTTGCGCCAGCCAGGTAGACGGCGAGATCGGCAACCTCCTCCGTGTGGGCAATACGGCCGATGGGCTGTCGCGCAATGAACGCCTTCCGAGCTGCTTGGAAGTCGCCCGTGGCATGCCAGCGTTGGTGCAGGCTTGGCGATTCCACAGTTCCCGGGCAGATGGCGTTAACGCGGATGTTGGACGCCGTGTAATCCGCCGCGATTGATTTGGTCAGCCCGATAACCGCAGCCTTGGAGATCGTGTAGGCCGCCCGGTTCGGAACGCCCTTTATTGAACTTGCGACTGTCGCCATGTTGATGAGGCCCCGTCCTTACGCTCTAACATTTGCGGCAGGATCGCCTTGATGGTTCGCACTTGGGCCCGGACGTTGAGGTTGAGTGCGAAATCAAGGTCGTTGTCGCTCATCTCAAGCACAGTGCCGGAGTGGACGACCCCTGCGCAGTTGAACAGCACATCGATGCGGCCAATCTCTGTTACAGCCTCGTTGACCGCTGCATCGGAAAGCACATCAAGTACCCGGGTAGTGATATTCTCCGCCTCATCCAGCTCAGCCAATTTTGTCGCGTTGATGTCGGTGGCGATTACCTTGGCGCCTGCATGTGCGAAAGCGAGTGCAGAAGCCAAGCCTATGCCTTGTGCAGCGGCGGTAATGAGAACGATCTTGCCGATTAAGTCGGCCATGACGAATTCCTACTGAATGGTAGAACGACTGCCCTCGACGACCATGCGATCGATGGCAGAGAAATCCCATGCGATGCCCAACCCGGGGGCTTCGGAAGGTTGTGCCTTGCCGCTACTGATAATCATGCGCTCGCTGGTAAGATCATCGAGCTGTGGGATGTACTCGACCCATCGAGCATTGGGGACCGCGGCACAGAGTGAAACGTGCAGTTCCATCAGGAAATGAGGACACACCGCGAGATTGAACGCTTCGGCCATATGCGCGACCTTAAGCCAAGGCGTAATGCCCCCGATCCGGCCCACATCGACCTGGATGACACTGGCGGCATGGTGCTGAAGATATTCGCGGAAGTGGGAGACCGAATACAGGCTCTCACCCACTGCGATAGGCAGGCTGGTGTGCTGGCTGAGCCTGATATGGCCTGAGATGTCATCGGCAGGCAGCGGCTCTTCGAGCCAGCCAATGTCCAGTGGCTCATAAGCACGAGCCCGGCGGATTGCTTCGTCGACGGCAAATGCCTGATTGGCATCGGTAAAGATTTCAAAGCCGGGTCCAACTGCTTCGCGGACAGCGGCAATGCGCTTAACATCCTCATGAATTGTTCGGCCCACCTTGAGCTTGCAACCACCGAAACCTTCTTCCTTGGCGCGGATCGCATCCTCAACCAGACCGGACTGGTCCAGATGCAGCCAGCCGCCCTCGGTAGTGTAGAGCGGGATCTGCTTTTGTGCCCCGCCAGCCAACTTGTACAGCGGCAGGCTGAGTTTGCGGCATTTGAGATCCCACAGCGCCGTGTCAATCGCCGCTATTGCGATGGAGGTGATTGCGCCAACCGTGGTGGCATGGGTCAGAAACAGCAGGTCTCGCCAAATAGCCTCGATGTCATAGGCGTCGCGTCCGACTATGGCGGGCGCCAACGTTCGCTCAAGCAACGCCATGACCGATGGACCACCGGTGCCGATCGTGTAGCTGTAACCGGTGCCCACTATCCCATCGGCATCGGTGATGCGTACGATTGGCGTTTCCTGGCTAACAAAGCTCTGAATCGCATCAACCCGTTTGACCTTGGGCTTCAGGTCGACCATCAGCAGGTCGATGCGCACGATTTTTGCCATCAAACAGCCCGTCCGCTGGTCTTGTCGAAGACATGTAGTTTGGTGAGATCGAGCGTGAAATCGAGCGTTTCACCGGGTGTGACCACGCGGGGGTTGAGCATTCTGCCTTGTACGTCTTTGCCGCCCAATTCCATGAAAAGAATGGTTTCTGTGCCCAGGGGTTCAGCGATAGTGACTTGACGTGACAAGCTCAGGGCGCCTGCCTCGCCATGCAGCGAATGACCTCGCGGGGCAAGGTTCTCCGGTCGGAAACCAACTATAATCTCCTGCCCTTCCCGCACGACAGCGCCACTCGGCAACGGCAGCTCGACACCATCGCTTAGCCGTGCCTTGCCGCCCGCAACCACGGCGTCCAGTAGGTTCATGGGAGGCGAGCCGATAAAGCCTGCGACAAACACGTTGACCGGGTGTTCGAAGACGTCGCTGGGTGTGCCGATCTGGTCAATGTGGCCGTCTCGCATAATGACGATGCGGTCCGCCAGCGTCATGGCCTCGACCTGATCGTGGGTGACGTAGATCACCGTCGTCTTGACCCGCTGGTGAAGCTTTTTGATCTCAACGCGCATCTGCCCGCGCAGCTTGGCGTCGAGATTGGAAAGTGGCTCGTCAAACAAGAAGACATCGGGATTGCGCACGATGGCGCGGCCCATGGCGACGCGTTGGCGTTGCCCCCCGGACAGGTTTGCCGGCAAGCGATCCATATAGGGCCCGAGGCCAAGGATTTCGGCCGCCTCATCGACACGCGTCTTGATCTCCGCTTCGGGCATATTGGCGATCTTGAGTCCGAAGCCGAGATTGTCGCGGACGGTCATGTGGGGGTAGAGGGCGTAGCTCTGAAACACCATGGAGATATTACGCTCGCGCGGAGGTAGGGCATTGACCACCCGATCACCGATCGAAATTGTGCCGCCAGTGATTTCTTCAAGCCCGGCAATCATGCGCAGGGTGGTTGACTTGCCACATCCGGAAGGGCCAACCAGCACGACGAACTCGTTATGGGCAATTTCGAGATCGATGCCATGCACAGTCTCTAGTTTGCCGTAACTCTTGCGGACCTTGTCGAGGCGTACCTGTGCCAATTTGTCTTTCCTACTTTACGCCGCCAAAGGTCAGACCAGCAATCAGGTGCTTTTGCACAACGAAGGTCAGAACCAAGGCAGGGATGATGATCAGCACGGCCATGGCGCTCATGCCGGTCCAGTCCACCGTAAACTGGGCCGTGAAGTCCATAAGGCCGACAGGCATGGTCTTGGATGCCGTCGTACGAGTGAGCTGGCTGGCGAGCGCATATTCGTTCCAGCTCGTGAGAAAGGCAAAGATTGCCGCCGAGGCGAGCCCCGAACGTGCCAGCGGAAACTCTATCTTCCAGAAGGCTTGCCAGGGCGTGCAGCCGTCGATCTGGGCCGCTTCGCTCAGATCGACGGGGATTTGACGGAAGAACCCGTCGGTCAGCCAGATGGTGAAGGGGATGTTGATGGCAAGATAGACAATGATCAGACCAATAGAGGTATCAATCAGCCCGAGGCGTGCCCAAATGATGAAGAGCGGAAGTGATAGCGCCACTCCAGGCACGGTGCGCGACAGCATGAAGGCTAGAAACAACGTCGCCTTGCCGCGGAAACGATAGCGGGCAAAGGCGTAGCCCCCTGCCATGCCGATGACAATGGCCACAGCCGTCGAGGTGATCGAGATCACCAGCGAGTTGATGAAATACTGCGCCACCGGCAGGCCCTGCTGGGCACTGGAAAGTCCGAATAAGCGGGCAAAGTTGTCCAGTGTGGGGTTTTGCGGAACCCAGACGGCCGGTCGCGCCAGAACTTCGATGTTGGGGCGGAATGCGGTCAACACCACCCAAAGGCCGGGAATGGTGAGGATAGCCATGGCAATGAACACGCCGAAGCGGATCAGCCAACGTTGCCAAGGCTTTTCGATAGTCAGGGATTGGTTCATTGAGCACCTCCCATGAAGGTGCGCGCTGCCGTCAGCTTGCGATAGAAATAGAAGGTGAAAACGATCGAGAGTATGATCGACACGTACCCCATGGCATTGGCTGCACCCATCTGCGAGTTCTGGTATCCGGTACGCGTCATGAGGGTCCAGATGAGCTCCGTTCGGCCCGCTGGACCCCCATTGGTCATGATGCGGATCATGTCGTACGCACGGGCCACGTCGAGCGATCGGATAGTCATGGCAATATAAACAAAGGGCATGAGGAACGGCAGCGTAATGTGCTGGAAAACCTGCAAGGGGTTGCAGCCGTCGACCTTGGCCGCCTCGATTGGCTCCTTCGGCAAGGCCATGAGGCCGGCCAACAGAAGGATGGCGAAGATCGATGTCGACATCCAAATCTCGGCGAAGATGATGGAGAAATTGGCCAGCGAGCCGTCGACCAACCACGGGATCGGCTGCCGGATCAGGCCGAGATCGAACAACGCGTTGTTTACGAGTCCAATGGAGTCGTTGAAGATGTATTTAAACTGGAAGCCCACCAGGATCGGCGAGAACATCATGGGGAACATCATCATGGTGCGCAGCGCTCGCTGGCCGTAGGTGATCTTGTTCACCAGCAGGGCCAAGCCGAGGCCGAGTACCATTTCGAGGTTGAGTGTGATCGTGACGAAAAGGAAGGTTCGTCCGAACGCCCACCAGAATTCGTCGTTGGTCAGCAACCGCTGGTAGTTGCGAAGGCCTACGAAGTTGTAGAGAGTCGCAGGCTTGGTGAGGTTGTAGCTGGTGAAGCTGGTCCAAAACGAGACCAGCAGCGGAACGAGGACCACGGCCACGATGACAACGATCGCCGGCAGCAGCAGCAGATAGGGCACTGCTCGTGGGGAACGGAAAAAGGCGGCAACGCCTTCGTTCGTGCGTGCGCTAGGGAGTATTCCGGTGGCTGTGGTCACGACTGTCCCTAAGCGATTTACGATAGTCAACTTGCCCCATTGGGGGACGGGTCGGCACGTACCGCACGTTCAATGATGCCCTACCGCGCGGAAAGGGATGGCTGGCAATACACGTTTCACCCGTTCAAGCCTGGGTGGGCAGGAAAGCGAACAAAGCAGCCGCGTCCTCTCGCCAGTTGCATTGCCATCCTGGCGTGCCAACAACGACATTCCCGAATGGATGGGTGCCGGGCAAGACCCCGGCACCCGAAGATCTACAAAATGCCGGCATCCTCGAGAATGATGCGGGCATCGCTAGCCGCTGCGTCGAGGGCTTCCTGGGGAGTCTTTTCCCCCACGATAGCAGCCTGCAACTGGGGCCAAAGCACGTTGGAGACCTCGATCCATTGCGGGATCAAGGGTGGCGTGCGGGCGTCGGCCAGCGATGCCTGCCAAATCGGGAACATCTCCGCCAGTGCCGTCTTGCCGTTTTCGTTGAAGTACTTGATGACCTCGTCGAACGTCTTGGTGCGGGTCGGCAAGTTGCCCGCCTGGGCCTCCATCATCTCGCTTTCATCGTTGGTCATGAATACAGCGAAGGACACGCCTGCATCCTTGTTGTCGCAAGCCTCCGTCACCGAGAAGCTATGCGAACCGGACCAACCGCCGCGCACGCCAGCAGAGCCAACTGGCGATACGGCAAAGCCGAGATGCTCGGAGATCTTGGAGGCAGCCGGATCGCTGTAGAACCCGGCAAAGCCCGGCCAGTCGAGATCCACTGCGAGCTGGCCCGCGGCCATGGCTTGACCGATATCGTCCCAAGTGTAGTTGACAGTACCGGCCGGCACGGCGCCTGCATCGTAGATGTCCTTGAACCATTGCAGGGCAGCCACGCCTTCAGGCGAATTGAAGGTGGGGTTCCAGTCTGCGTCGAACAAGTCGCCACCATTGGCGCGCAACAGTTCCATGAAGCGCCCGGACATACCCTCGTCTTTACCGGCGAACGCAGTGCCATAGAGGTTCGGCGGATCCGCGAAGAAAATGATCTGCTGCTTCAGCTCTTCAAAGGTCTTCGGCACTGCAAGGTCTGTGCCGAATTTAGCCTTGTAGGCTTCCATCCGCGTGGGATCCTCATAAAGGTCCTTGCGATAGTAGAGGTTCGACACGTCGGTGACACGAGGGAGCTGCACCAGACGGCCATCGACTTCCGATGCCGCCAGCGTACCGGGTACGTACTTCGCAAGTTCTTCGGCAGGGATGGCATCCTTGAGGTCGATATAGAGATCGCCATATTGAGGAGCGAAGCTGGTGTGGTTGGAGCCGACACACCAAGAAATTTGGCCGCTGGCGATATCCTGCTTGATCTCGCGGTCGAGATCGAAGTGGTTCTTGGACGAGACGATCTCGACCTTCGCACCGGTGAGCGCTTCCCACTCGGGAATGCGAGTGTACAGCTTTTCGTACTGGGTGCCGCCGATCAGCTTGACCTTAAGGGTGTAGCCGGGAAACGAGCCGTAATCGAACTCTTGTGCCGAAGCGGTGCCCATCACGGTCGCCAACGCGCATGAGGCCAGGAGCACCCTGGCCAGAAACTTTGTTGTCATCGATTTTCCTCCACGGGACCTTTCGGAAAGTCACCTCGTTTTGAGGCTTGATCATCCATATTTGAAAAGTCTATTTGTAGGTAAGCATGAAGTTGGCTCGATAGTCAACGGTTGAAAGGCGATCGACCACGTAGATGGTTGGGGCACAATGGCAGTGGTCTTGGGCATGGAAAGACGTCTGGGAGGCAGGAGACAAGAAGACTGTCGGTGGCATAGCAGCAGGTGTTATGCCTTCTAGCGTGCCGAACATGCCAGCAACGGGGAGCGGTCGTGACTATTGAGGAGGATGGCGAACGATATCGAGCGCCGGCGTTGGACAAGGGGCTCGACATTCTCGAGTTACTAGCGGCAACAGCCGACGGACTAAGTCAGGCAGAGATCGCCAAGGCGCTCGATCGCACACCCAACGAAATTTACCGCATGCTCGATCGGCTGGTTCGACGTGATTATGTGCGGCGTACTGCAGGAGACCGCTATGAGGTAACCCTCAAGCTTTTCGAACTCGCTCATGCCCGACCACCTATGCACAGGATGATCAGCCAGGCCCTACCTGTGTTGCGCAGCTTTGCGCTGAAGGCAGAGCAGGCGGTGCACTTGGTAGTCAGGGACCGCAATATACTTGTGGTGATCGCCCAAGTGGATGGTCCAGGCTATTGGAATGTGTCCATTCGTGTTGGTTCTCGGATCAGCCTTGTCAATACCGGATCGGGGCATGTTTTCCTGGCCTTCGCTTCGCCGGAGGAGCGGCTCCTGATGCTCGAGGAGCAGTATATGGGCAAGCCGGAGAAGGTGCCTAACGGGCTTGAGGCACGCCTCGAAGGGGTGCTTGATCAAGGGTACGAAAATATGCCAAGCGCGCAAATTCCCGGGGTTTCTAACCTTTCTGTTCCCATTTTTGGACCACTAGGGTCCGTCATCGCCGCGCTTACTTGCCCCTATACGCAGCGCCTGGACAAGCTCGATGCCCCGAACATGACCGCGGTGCTCAAGCAGCTGCAACAGGCCGGTAAGGAAATTACCCAGCGCTCGCCGGCCAACGCCCGCCCCGATGGAGAAATGTAGTGCGCATCTTGGATACACACCTGCACTTGGTTTACCCGGATAGATTCAACTATCCGTGGCTCGACGGGGCATCGACGATCAACAAACCTTGGAGCGCGGAAAGCTACTTCGCTGAGGCGATGCCCTTAGGGATCGAAGCTGCCTTGCACATGGAGGTTGATGTAGAGGAGGCCGATGGCCTGGCGGAAACCCAGTATGTCCTCACCTTGCCCCGCATCGCGGGCGCCATCGCAGCTTGCCGCCCGGAGCAAACAAACTTCGTGGACCAGATCGAGCAACTCAGCGAACTTTCTCACGTTAAGGGCGTGCGACGTATACTGCATAATGCACCGGATGATCTTAGCCAGTCGGATCTATTCGTAGAGAACATCCGCCGCTTGCCCAACCACAATCTCAGCTTCGACCTTTGCGTGCGTGCCGATCAGCTCGGGGTTGGCCAGATGCTGGTAGAACGGGCGCCGGACGTCACATTCATCCTCGACCACTGTGGGGTTCCCGACATCACTGGATCAGGGCTGGATCCTTGGCGGGAAAACATCAAAACGATCAGCATGCTTCCCAACCTCAACGCGAAGATTTCTGGCATCGTCGCATATGCCGGCGCAAATTGGACGGTCTCGACTCTTAAACCCTATGTGGAGCATGTGATCGAATGCTTCGGCTGGGACCGGGTCGTATGGGGGAGCGACCATCCAGTAGTCACCCTGACCGGCTCCCTTGAACGCTGGGTCGCCGCGACCCGCGAGATTGTCCACGGCGCTAGCGAGGACGAACAGGCCAAGCTGCTGCATCGCAATGCCCACCGCATTTACAGAATCTAGGAGAATGTCATGAAACGCTACGGTGCCGTTATCGGCCTCAAACCCGAGCAGATTGCCGAATACAAGCGGGTCCATGCTGACGTCTGGCCCGACGTGCTCAGGCAGATCAAGGCTAGCAACATCTCCAATTACTCAATCTTCCTACGCGAGCCGGAGAACTTGTTGTTCGCCTATTACGAATATGTCGGCATGGATCATGACGCCGACATGGCGATTATGGCCGCAGATCCACGCACTCAGGAATGGTGGGCGGTTTGCATGCCCATGCAGGCACCTTTGGGCACTCGCTCGGCTGGAGACTGGTGGGCTTCGACTGAAGAGGTCTTTCATCTCGACTGACCAAATACACAGGGTCGCTGCGAGCGTACGGCATAACAGATTCGACCGGCACTTGCCTCTTTCACTCGTATGTGAAAAGATTATTCACTTGAGAATGATGCATTAGTGTCTAAGGGTGGACCCGTTGAACATCGATGTGACGCGTTTGCGCCAGGCCTGGCCAAGCCCAAGCAAGAAGCGTCCGATCGTGATCATCGGCGCCGGCGGCATCGTTAATGATGCTCATCTGCCCGCCTATCGTTTGGCCGGCTTTGTCGTAGCGGGGGTGTTCGACATCGATCTTGAGCGCGCCCGTGCCTTGGGGCGGAAATGGGACCTTCCTGTCTTTGCCACGCTTGATGAGGCGATCGCTACGCCGGATGCCGCATATGACCTGGCACTGCCCCCGGGGGCACATATCTCAGTCCTGTCGCAATTACCGGAGGGCACCACGGTTCTGTTGCAAAAACCGATGGGGCGGGACCTAAGCGAAGCAAGCGCGATCCTAAATCTATGTCGCGAAAAGCGTATGATCGCGGCGGTTAATTTCCAACTTCGCTTTGCCCCGATGATGCTGGCGGTGCGCGATGCGATCGCACAAGGCCTGCTGGGGCAATTAATAGATACCGAAGTTCACTTGAACCTAGTGACGCCTTGGGAGCTATTTCCATTTCTCAAAGGGATGGAGCGGGTGGAGATTGCAGTGCATTCCATTCATTACCTTGATCTGATCCGAGCCTTCCTCGGCAACCCGACCGGTGTTCATGCCCGTACGATGGGCCATCCAACGACTTCACTGGCGCAGACCCGTACCAGTGCGCTTATCGACTTCGCCGATGGGGTTCGGACGACGCTAAGCATCAACCATAACCACGATTTCGGGCGTAAATTTCAGGATGCTAGCTTTCGGTTCGAGGGAACGGATGGCGCAGCAATGGTCAAGCTGGGACTCTTGCTGAACTATCCAGAAGGGGAACCGGACGAGTTGTGGGTGACGCGTAAAGGAGGCGATTGGCAGCAGGTGCCGTTACGGGGTGGATGGTTTCCTCATGCCTTCATTGGGACAATGAGCAATTTGCAGCGCTTTGCAGCGGATGAAGACAATGTGCTGGTGACCTCGGTCGAAGATGCCTGGCACACTATGGCACTGGTCGAGGCGGCATTTTTGTCGGCGAGCCAGCCGGCGACACCTGTGGAGCGCATGCCGTGATCAGAACCGTTTCGTGTCAGTTTTCCTCCACCTCCTGGGCAAAGGTCGAGGGCTATTATCCTTGGAGACTGAAATGAGCACGATCGGCGTCTCCAGCACCAATCCCTCAACCATGCCTGCCGATCATGCCGCTTTACCGGTCTGGAACAGCGAGAACTGGTTCTATGAGGATTGGCAGGTAGGTCATAAAATACGATCACTTCGCCGGACCATTTCGGAAGGCGAGAGCATGGCGTTCAATGCGTTGGTGACCGACATGCACCCTTATGTCGCCGACGAGGTTTTCGCCACATCCGACGGACACTTCGGAAAGCGGCTAGTGGCCGGCGCGTTCGTTTTTTCGGCAGGGTTGGGACTGGTGGCAACCAATTGCGTCAATGCCTTCAGCTATGGCTATGACAAGCTTCGTTTCATCAAGCCTACCTTCATCGGCGATACGATCTATACGATCCGCACCAATCTCGAAAAACATCCCAAATACGAGAAACTCGGCCTGTGCCGCGCTTCCTACCAGGTGTTTAAAGGCGAGGGCGAACTGGTCTTATATTGTGAGCATATCCAGACGGTGATGTATCGGCGGCCTGAGGACTTTGCCGAAGAAAGTCAGCGTCGTTCTCGCGCTGGCGAGGCTTCGCCATCGCCTGACAAGAACCGTTCCCGCTTACCCGGCGATGTAGCCACATTCGGTACTGGTATCGAGAATAAACATGACTGAACAACAAACATCGCTACTCGACGGCCTTGTCGTCGTGGACATGTGCCAGTTCCTGTCTGGACCATACGCCTCGCTGCGACTGCAAGACCTTGGCGCGCGGGTAATCAAGATCGAACGGCCTGATGGTGGGGACTTGAGCCGTAGGCTCTATCTCAGTGACACCGAGATCGGGGGTGACTCGACCATTTTCCACGCCATCAATCGCTCGAAGGAGAGCTTGGCGCTCGACCTCAAGAAGCCCGAGGACGTTACAGCCCTTAAAACGCTGCTGGCCCAGGCTGATGTAGTGCTACAGAATTTTCGGCCCGGCGTGATAGAGCGGCTGGGACTCGATTACCAGTCGGTCAAGGCGATCAAGCCGGACGTCGTTTATGCCTCGATCACCGGCTATGGCAGCGAAGGACCTTGGGTAGACCGACCCGGCCAGGACCTTCTGGCACAGGCTCGCTCGGGCGTGATGTGGCTCAATGGTGACTACGACCAGGGGCCCGTCCCCTTTGGGCTTGCCATCGCCGATATGCTTGCCGGAGCTGCCGTAGCGCAAGGGGTCCTTGCGGCGCTGGTACGACGTTCGATTGCCGGAACCGGTGCCCATATCGAAACGAGCCTCCTTGAAGTTCTGGTCGACTTCCAATTTGAGGTGCTAACCACCCACCTTAACGACGGACGACGCTTGCCAAAACGCAGCAAGTTCCGCTCGGCACACGCTTATCTTTCGGCGCCCTATGGCGTCTATCCGACAGCGGACGGCTACGTGGCGATAGCGATGACACCATTGCCAAAGCTTAAGAAGCTGCTCGATTTGCCGGCTCTGAATGAGTTTGCCGACCCCAAGAGCTGGTTCGGCCACCGCGACGCCATTAAGCGCACAATCGCCGAGCATTTAGCAACGCAGCCGACTGCCCACTGGCTGGGAATCCTCGAGCCCGCTGATATCTGGTGTGCAAAGGTGCTGGACTGGCCGGAGTTGATGGAAAGCGAGGGTTTTAAGGCGCTCGACATGCTTCAAACGGTCACACGCGAGGATAATGTGTCGATCACGACGACACGCTCGCCGCTACGTGTCAATGGCGTGCGGTCTCAGACGCACCGGGCCGCGCCGTTGATTGGCGAGCAGAGTGCAAAGATCCGCGCCGAGTTCGGCCTATGACGATAACCCTCAAAGGCATGACGTGGCGCCATCCTCGCGGTTTTGATCCGATGGTGGCAACAGCGAGGCGTTGGCAATCGGAGACCGGTGTTGGCATCAATTGGGAGCAACGCAGCCTACAGGATTTTGAAACCTTTCCCGTCGAGGAACTGGCTCGCCAGTACGACTTGATCGTCATCGATCATCCACATGTGGGGCAGATTACCAAGGAGATGTGCCTGGCACCGCTCGATGTTCCAGGCCGAGAAGTTGAGCGGCGAGAAATGGCGGCTCATAGCATCGGTCAGTCTTACGCCAGCTATTGTTTTGACGGGCATCAATGGGCCTTTCCCATTGATGCCGCTGCTCAAGTACAGGTTTACCGGCCAGACCTGCTGACTACGCCGATCCGCAATTGGGCCGAAGCTGCCGCCCTGGCGCAGGACGGGTTAGTGGTGCTGCCGATGCGGTCGCCTCATTCTCTCATGAGTTTTTACACCCTCGCCGCTAACCTTGGCACTCCCTGCGCACATCAAGGGCCCCTCCTGATAGAGGAAGAAAGTGGTGTGCGGGTCATCCAGATGCTGCGCAGTGTGACCGACCATATCGATCCAGACCAATTCAACATGGACCCGATTGCCGCCTCAGAAATAATGGCGACAACAAATCGCTTCTCGCTGATGCCGCTTGGTTACGGCTATCTGAGTTATGCGCTTGAAGATTTCCGGCCGCATCGGCTCAAGTTTACCGATATTCCAGTCGCCGGCACGCTGGGCCCGGTCGGTTCAGCCATTGGAGGTACGGGTATCGCGGTTTCGGCCTTTTCGGTGCATCGGGAGGCGGCCATCGAATATGCTTATTGGGTGGCTGGTGCCCAGATCCAGCGGACGCTCTATGCTCAGTCTGGCGGGCAACCAGGCCATGGGTTGGCCTGGGACGATGATGAGGTTAACGCTACTGTAACCGGTTTCTATCGTGATACCCGGGCTACTCTCGAGGGCGGATGGCTGCGGCCGCGGCATGATGGCTACATGATTTTTCAGGCTGCAGCCTCGGATCGGCTGAATGAGGGCCTTTTGGCCGGAGAAAGAGCTGAGACGATCGTAAAGGCGATCAACACCTTGTTTGCGGAGAGCTTTTGATGGAGCGGGCACGTCACTTCGAAGATTATGTGCTGGGTGAGGTTCGCGAAACTTACGGCCGGACGATTACGGAAACCGATCTTGTGGTCCATGCCGGACATACCGGGGATTTCTTCCCCCACCACATGGACGCGGAAGCGATGAAGAATAGTGTTTGGGGGCAGCGCATTGCCCACGGCACCATGACTTTTGCAATTGGCATTGGGTTAACGGCGAGCGAAATCAACCCACTTGCCTTTTCATATGGATACGAGAGGCTACGGTTTCCTAAGGCCGTCTTCATCGGTGACACCATTCATACCGAACTCACCATCACGCACCTCGAGCCTGATCCGAAGCGCCCTGATCACGGCCGCATCACCGAACAGGTTCGTGTAATTAATCAGCGGTCGGAAACGGTTCTGGCGTGCGATCACATCTACCTGGCCAAGCGCCGCGTCTGAAACGTGCCACATCCGAAAACTCATACCAACGGCTCTTAGGTGTGACTCGTTGGGGATTCCCAAACATCACGCTTGCTGGTTCGATGGGGCGAAGGGAGATTCGCCCATGCCAGTATCGGTTCGGATACGACAGGACTATTCCTCTGCGGAGCTTCGGCGCCTGGCTTCGCGCAGCAAGGACGCCAATCAGAGCCGGCGGTTATTGTCACTGGTGGCGGTTCTTGACGGCATCAACCGCGCCGAGGCCGCCCTCATTGGCGGCATGGACCGGCAGACGCTCCGGGACTGGGTGCATCGGTTCAACGAGGCTGTTCCCGAAGGTCTGTTCGACCACTGGGCAGCCGGTCCCCCACCACGACTTTCGCAAGAGCAAAAGGCCGAACTGGTCACCATCGTAGAGACCGGTCCAAACCCGGAGGTTGATGGTGTCGTTCGGTGGCGCCGGGTCGATCTTCAGCGCGTGATCAAGGACCGGTTTGGGGTGGAATATCACGAACGCCATGTCGGCACGCTTCTCAAGAAGCTGGGCTTCTCGCATATGAGCGCCAGCCCGCGTCATCCCGGTCAGGATGCAGCGACAATTGCGGCGTTTAAAAAAACTTCCCCCAGGCGCTGAAGGCTCATGTCGGCCACCTTCCCGAGGGCAAGCCGATCGAGATCTGGTTCCAGGACGAGGCGCGCATAGGCCAGAAGAACGGGATTGCCCGGCTCTGGGCAAAGCGTGGGACCCGGCCACGGCAACCTGCAGATCAGCGCTATCAGAACGTTTATTTGTTCGGCGCCATCTGCCCGGCAAAGGGTAAAGGTGCCGGCCTGGCGCTGCCCTATGCCGATACTTTCGCTATGCAACTCCACATCGATGAGATCAGCCGGCGCGTCCAGCGCGGCGCTCACGCTGTCTTGTTGCTCGATCGCGCTGGTTGGCACACGACCGAGAAGCTCACCGTCCCGAAAAACATGACGCTGATCTTCCTGCCGTCGCGTTCTCCAGAACTGAACCCGGTCGAGAACATCTGGCAGTTTCTCAGACAGAACTGGCTCTCCAACCGGGTCTTCGACAACTACAACGCCATCATCGACGCCGCCTGCCAAGCCTGGAACAACCTCATCGATCAGCCCGAAACCATTAAGTCCATTGGCATGCGCAAGTGGGCCCACAACGGTCAATCATAACAGCCGCTGGTATCAGGACGTTCCTTGCATAGGTCCGGTACCAAGAGCAGGTTCGCGAAGTACATAGAACATCATGAAGTAGGGCTTTGTTGTCTCGCGAACGACCGCGTTCAACGCATGCCGAGCAGGACCAAGGCTATCGATAGACGGCGGTACCAGTGCCAGCCTTCCTCACCCAATCCCAGTTGAGATTGGCGCCAAGACCGGGACCTTCGGTCACAGTCACACAACCATTCTCGTCCACAGCGTCGAGATCATCGGAATAGTCATCGGCGTGGATTGGGTTCTGGGATTTCCAGCCCGCCACCTTCGGTCCTACAAGCCCCAGTTCGTAGTAGTTGGTATTGCGCATTGCCGCCATGCAATGGCGCGGCGCGTGCCCAGGCGCATGTATCTCGCAGTCGATGCCGAATCCCTCGGCGACATGTGCGATCTTCATCACTCCTGTGATCCCGCCATCATAGTCGACGTCTGCACGCACGTAGTCGGTGCCCTCGGCGATTAGATTGTCGACCCGTGTTTCTATCCCTCGGATATGCTCACCGATCAGGATCGGGGTCTTGATGAACTGCTTCAGCTTCTTATGTGCATATGCCGAGAGGCCGCCGTCCTTGTACGGGTCTTCGTACCAGAAGTAGTTGGCCTCGTCGCAGGCCTTGCCGACCTTAAGCGCTTCGCCCCAGTTCTCGTATTCGCAGCCAGGATCGAGCATCAGGTCCATGTCATCGCCCACAGCCTTTCGGGTGGCAATCACGGCTTGCGCTTCGCGCTGGATAGGTCCATGGCCCCAGCCGTGGATCTTGAAGGCGCGATAGCCCATTTCCTTGCACTGTAAAGCAAAGTCGCCGAACGCCTTCGGCGTATGAAGCCCTCCGTTGTCGTCGCCATGCCACGTGGAGGCATAGGCGGGAAGCTTCTTGCGCCATCCGCCGAGAAGCTCATAGACCGGAACACCGTAGACCTTGCCCGCAATGTCCCATAGTGCGCAGTCGATAGCGCCAATGCCGAATTTGTCGTGCTTGCGCAACGCGCGCTTCAAGTCGTTCCAAATCTTCTCGCGCTCGAGTGCGTTCTTGCCGATAAGATACTGCGCGGCCATGCCCACCTGCGTGTAGGACACACCAACACCGCCGGCATATTCGCCCGTGATGCCGCCCGCGGTCTCGATCGTTAGCACGTAGTCTGTGAACTCGACCTCGCCGCCTTGTTGGTAGACGTGGTTGAAGCCATTGTAGTCTCCTGTCAGATCCCGGCGCTTCCACTTGTATTGGTGCACCGAAACTTGCGTGATGCGTAAGTCCTTCATTGTAAGATCCTCCTGCCCCCCTAGATGCGGCTACCAGTCTCCGGGTTGAACAGATTCATCGCTGCCGTGTCGACGCTCAGCGTCATTGGCGAATCGAGCGCTGGCCGCTCGCGTGAGCCAAGGCGTGCGGTCATCAACTGTCCGCCGACGTTTACAATAACCATGGTGTCAGGGCCTGTGGGCTCAACCACCTCGACAGCGCCTGTGAGATTTGGCTCACCTTCAACAGCCCCAACGCGGAATATTTCTGGCCTGATGCCAGCGACTACCGGCTTGCCGACGAACGCGCTTACATCCTGCTCAATGCCCATAAGCGAGAGGCTGCCGGCACCATGGCGCAGTGTCAGCCTCCCATTCTCCTCAGCAAGAGTTCCATGCAAGAAATTCATTGTTGGTGATCCGATAAACCCGGCTACGAAAATGTTCGCCGGCTTCTCGTAGATTGTCTGAGGCTCAGCGAGCTGCTGGATCACGCCATCCCGCATCACAGCTACCTTGGTGCCCAGCGTCATCGCCTCTACTTGATCGTGCGTCACGTATACCACTGAGGTGCTAAGCCTATCGTGCAGCCGCTTGATTTCAGTTCGCATTTCCACGCGCAGCTTCGCATCAAGGTTCGACAGAGGTTCGTCAAACAGGAAGAGATCAGGGTCACGCACAATAGCCCGCCCCATTGCGACGCGCTGGCGCTGTCCGCCTGAAAGCTGGCCAGGCTTGCGCTCCAGCAGATGCTCAATCTGAAGCAGTTGTGCCGCTGCACTCACGGCCTTTTCGCGGTCTGCTTGGCCGATTTTCCGCATCTCAAGGCCAAAGCCTATGTTTCGGCGCACGGACATAGTCGGGTAAAGCGCGTAGCTTTGGAACACCATAGCGATGTTTCGGTCCTTCGGATGCACGTCGCTGACATTCCGCTCCCCAATGAAAATATCGCCACCCGAGCTCGCCTCAAGTCCCGCGATAATGGACAGCAATGTAGATTTCCCGCATCCGGAAGGCCCGAGGAGCACGAGGAAGCCGCCGTCCTCCAGTTCAAGGTTTATGTCAGAGAGCACTTCGAGCGAGCCGAAACTTTTGCGAACGCCACGAACGGATAGAGTAGCCATTTGGTTATCCCTTGACTGCACCGGCGGTGATACCGGCGACCATGACACGCTGGACCAAGGCGAACAGCACGATCACTGGAATAATGGAAATGATGCCGCCTGCCGCCAACATGCCCCAAGGCAACTGAAACTCGCCGACCATTAGTTGCAGACCGACCGGCCAGGTGCGTGACCCTGTGCTGGTCGTTAGCATCAGGGCGAACAGGTACTCGTTCCAAGCCGCGATTGCGACGAACACACAGGTGGCGACCAGCCCGTTACGCGCGATTGGTATGACGATGCGGAACATTGCACCAATTCTCGTGGAGCCGTCGATGCGCGCGGCACTCTCGAGTTCCTTGGGCGCAGCATCGAAAAAGCCCTTCAGCATCCAAACAAAAAGCGGCAGGAGGAAGCTTGTGTAGGCGACCGCCAAACCTGCACTTGAGTCTAGCAGCCCCACGTTCCGCATGACGATGAACAGCGGTATAATCATCAACACCGCTGGGAACATGCGGACTACTAGATAAGCTAGCATCAGCGGTGTTCGACCAGGAAAGTTAAAGCGCGAGAATGAGTAAGCCGCGACCGTGCCCGTGGCGAGGCAGATCAGTACGGTCAGTGAGGTGGTGATCAGACTATTGACGACCAGAACCGGGTACCCTGACTGGATCCAGAGCTTGACGTAATTTTCGAGCGTGAAGCGAGTGGGAAAGTACACCATCGTACGCGTGATGATGTCATCCTCGACCTTGAACGAGGTGATCAGCATCCACAGCAGCGGCCCGATACTAAGCACTGCGAGAACAAGGAGCACCGCGTAGCTGAGAAAATCCCAAACGCGTTTGGAGCTTGAGCGTGTCTGTGCCATGGCGCTAGTCCTGATTGACCTTACTTAGGCGGATGTAGGCCCATGCGAAAAGCATCAGCAGCACGAACATCACTACGCTGAGTGCGCCCGCATAACCGAAGTTGAAGTCTTTGTAGGCGTTCTGAAAAGCATAGAGGCTCAGCACCTGGGTGGAACGTCCCGGCCCGCCCTGCGTCAGGATCAGCAGGAGATCAGGAGAGTTGACGAGCCCGATGACACGCAGGATCACCGCGGCAGCGATGATGGTTCGCAACATGGGCAAGGTGATCAGCCGTAGCTGTGCCAAAGGCCCTGCCCCGTCAACGTCCGCGGCCTTGTAAAGGTCGGTTGGGATGCCCTTGAGCCCGGCCATGATCAGCAAGGTGAAGAACGGGAAGCTATGCCAGGCTTCGATGAAGATGGCGGCGGCCATAGCCGTGTTGGGGTCTGCAAACCAGGCCTTGTAGCCCTCCAGGGAGCCAACGATCACGAGGAGATCGTTGACTACTCCGACACGGCTGTCGAGCATCAGCGCCCACATATTTCCAGCCACCACGTTGGGCAAGAAGTAGGGAATCAGGATCAGCACCGCCAAGATCTTGGTGCCCGGCAAGTTGCGATTGAGCGCCAGTGCTGCGATGAGGCCGACGACGAATTCAATAACAACCGAAAAGGTGACCCAAACGGCCGTATTGTGGAGAGACAGCCAAAAAATCGGATCCGAGAGCATACGCTCGTAATGTTTAAAGCCTACGAAGCCGCCATTGCCTGCCGGCCGGTTGAGCCGCATTTCAGTGAAGCTCAGCTGGATGCCATAGACCGTGGGAAAGAGCACAATGGCCGTGATCAACAAGGCGCTGGGCAGCAGTAGCAGATACATCCAGTAGCGTGTTTCAGACAGCTCGCCGAGCAGACGCAATGGGTTGATCGCGTCCCAGGTTGAACGCGGAGGCGGCATTGCAGGGAGGGTACGGCTTTGGCTCATCAAGGTTCCTCAGCGCGTTGATCGAAGCTTGAAGGGAAAGGGGTGACCAGTCGGAGCCGGACACCCCCACGCATCACTCGATTGCGGCGGCTAGTCCTTCGATGATCTGGTCGGCGGCTTGATCGGGTGTGGCTTGCCCGATCAAGACCTGCTGGAGAGCCGGTAGCACCGTGCTTTCGGCCCACCCGGCGGAGCCAGGGAAGCTCGGCTGTGGGATGCCGAACTCAAGTGTCTCAGCCGCGGCCTTGTACATTTCGTTTTCGGTAATCCGTTTGTCTTGGGCGGCTACACTGGATGCCGGGAAGTAGCCGGTTTTCTCGAGGAGAGCGATGGCCGCGTCGGGCTCTCCCCAGAACTTGATCCACTCCCACGAGACGTCTGCGTTTTCTTCTTTGATGATGCAGTTGTAAGCATAAGCTAGGCGCGCGACCCGATTAACCGGACCGGCCGGCATGGCCAATGTGCCGAACTCGACGCCGGGCTCAAGTTTGGACGCGATGTCTTGGTACGAACCGGTATGGTGCCAGATCATGGCGGTTTGCCCTGTCTGGAACCCCGAGATAACCTGCTGGAAGCCGTCATTCGCGGCGCTTGGCGGCACGGCATTGTCCTTGACCAGCAGCCCGGCATAGAAGTCCAGCGCTGCAACCACGCCTTCACGATTAAGCCCGATCGTCCCGTCAGCACTCTTGACCGGGGAGCCGAAGGCTTCCATCACGTTAACCATGTAGTTCTGACCGCCTGGGCCACCGCGCAGTCCGAAGCCGTAGCGGCCCTTCGCGGGATCAGTGAGTTTTATGGCTGCCTGCCGGAACTCCTCCAGGGTCGTCGGCGGAGCAAGGCCTGCCTCTTCGAACCAGTCCTTGCGGTAGTACATCCAGTCGACAAACGCGAATCCGGGCACGCCGTAAAGCTTGCCGTCCTTGGAGATCGAGTCGAACCGTTTGTCGTCGAAGTCCTCTCGCCGCTCCCACCCGGCAATGCGGTCCGTCATGTCAATGAGCGCGCCCATGGCGAGTAGATCCTCAAACCGCTCGGACGACACCATCGAGACGTTCGGGCGACTGCCGGACACCACCGCAGCGGTGATCTTTGCAATGAACTCGGGGTTAGGAATGTTCTCCGGCGTCACGTTGATATTGGGATGAGCCGCCTTAAAGAGGTCCAACACGGCCTGCAACCCAGCCGCCTCTGACTGGCTAGTGAATGTGTGCCAGTAATTTATCGCCGTGGATTGCGCGAAAGTGGCTTTTGGGAGCAGCGACGCTGCTAAAAGGCCACCACCAAGCGCAAGAAATGAACGTCTATCGAAGTTCGTCATAGTTAGATTCCTCCTCGATTCAATTGAAAGAGATAAAGCGTTGCCGTGGGCGGGCCTCTTCAAGCCTCTCGTTTACGGCAACTTTGGCGATGGCGGCCTTGTCCAACGCATTCCAGTCGTAATCATACCCAAGGCCGGGCTCGTTGCTGACGGTCAAATTGCCACCAACAATCGAGAGAGGTCCGAGCTTGTCGAGCCCTCTGATCTGCTCCTCATTCATGACGAGTTGTTCGTAATAGTCGTTGTTTGGGATGGCAGCGCAAAGTTGAGCGTTTTCCAAGCCCATGCCATGCACCTGGGCACGCATCCCAAAGCTCTCGGAAGTATGCGCCACTTTCATCGAGCCCGTGAATCCACCTTTGTTGAATGTCGAGACGCGCGTCATGTCGAGTGCGCCAGCTTCGATCCAGCTCGCCATGTTCCAGTGCACGCCGTCTGAAGTTTCCGCGGCGAGTATGGGGATGTTGAGCTTGTCGCAGAGCTTGGTGTACGCGCCCAGATAGAACTCGCGCATCGGCTCCTCGTACCAAAGAAAGCCGAGATCCTGAATGGCCTTGCCGAACTCGAGAGCCTCGACGTAATCCCATCCGGCGGAGCCGTCGAACATGAGGTCGGCATCAGGGCCGACCCACTTCCTGAGGTTAGTCGAAAGCTCTATGTCGCGTTTGACGTCACCCCAAGCATGCAGCTTGAAGGCTGTGAAGCCTACGTCCCGGCTCATCTTTATGTGACGCTCGTACTCGTCCATGGTCGGCCAGGTGACGGTGGAGGCATAGGCTGGGACCACCCGATTATGGCCGCCCAGTAGCTGGTAGATCGGCATGTTTGCCTGCTTGGACTTCACGTCCCAACACAACATGTCGAGTAAGCCAGTCGCCCGCATCGGCATCTCTTCAATGCGGTCGATCTCCCACATCAGGTGCCACATTCGCTCGGTCATCAGAGGATTCTCGCCAAGGAACCACCACCAACGACGGTTTACGAGATCGAGGATGGCGTCCCCGCGCCCTACCTCCAACACCCCGGAAAGTCCGGCATCGGTATCCATGCGGATCACGGCTTTGCGAGGCTTGTTGCCTGAGGCGATGTCACCATGCGAGCCTGGAATGCCGTCTCGCCAGATGAACTTCGGTCCGGGCTCAACCTCAAGCAGCCAGACTGTAAAACCCGTAATCTCCATTCGATCCTCCTATGATTGTGTAACCGAGCGTTGCCGATCGCTCGCCTAGCCTTTTTCCGCACCCGACAGCATGCCTGTCCTCACGAAGCGCTGGGCAACCAAGAAGATGAGAAGGACCGGCAGCACCACGAGGATGGCAGCAAGCACCACCTCGGGCTTGCGGATTGGAACGTCATTGGACGGCAGATTGCTCAGCGCCCCTGAGCCCGATACCAAAGCCGTTAGCCCAACGGGCAGGTTGTAGAGCTTGTCGTCCGAGAGCAGCACGAAAGCCAAAAAATAGTTGGACCAGATTCCTAGGAAACTGAAGAATGCTACGAGTGCGATGATGGGTCGGGCGATCGGCAGCGCAATGCGGCTGAACAGTTGGAAGCGGTTAGCGCCGTCAACACGAGCCGAGTCCATCACACCCTTAGGCAGTGACGTCGAGAAGAAGACGTATGCAAGGTAGACACCAAATGGGAAAAAACCTGAAGCCAGGATGAGGCCCGCGTACGTGTTGTTGAGTCCGAGCAGATTCATCTCGAGAAAGATCGGCAGTACCACCGCGGTGGAAGGCGTGATCATCGCGATTAAGGTCAGCACCAGTATCAGCTTGCGCCCGGGAAACTCGCCCAACGCAAGCGCATAGCCAGCTGGAATGGACGCGATCAACGACAGCAGCACGCCACCAACGGAATAGATGAGGGAGTTGGCGGCCCAAGTGACGATCTGGAAATTGTTGTAGCTGGTCAGGTTGACCCATGTCCGGCTAAAGGCATCCCAATCACCAAGCGCGAACGGGGATTCCGACAACAAAGAAGCCTCCGATCTGGTCCCTGCGATGAACAACCAGAGCAGCGGAATGCCGTAGAAGCACAGCGCGAAAAGCAACGTGGCATAGACGAGGAACCGTCCGAAACTGAGGCGCACTGGCGATCTGTGCTGCGCCCTGGCGGCAACCTGGGGCATGGTTCCCCTCCTTCAGTCGAGCTTGTAGAAGCGAGTGGCGAAGACGATCACCAGCGCAATGACAATGGACGATCCCACCAATAGAGTGGAGAGTGCGGCTGAGGCTCCGAAGTCGCCCATTCGGAATGCATACTGAAAAGCCAGTTGGTTCAGCGACCAGTCATTCTGGGCGAACTGAGGTCCTGCCAATGCCATCAGCTGAGGTTCAACGAAGAGCTGCAGACCAGCAGCCAGGCTCAGGATGGCCATCAGCACAAGGGAACGCCAGATCATCGGCAGTTTGATGCGAGTGGCGAGTTGAAGACGATTGGCGCCGTCTATACGTGCTGCCTCGAGAACTTCCTGTGGCAGGCTGGCGAGCGCTCCTCCGAACACCACAAGCCAGCCACCGGATGCTGAGAAGTACGACATGATGGCGAATATTCCGGCGAGGCCGACACCGGAGATCACGTCTGCTCTAGTTTGCCAGCCAAGTATGTTCAGCACCGGCTGGAAAGGGCTGACCGAGGGGTCCAGAACGAACAACCAAAGCACAACGATTGCCGATGAGGTCACCGCGCCGGGGAGGAAATAGACCGTGCGCAGCGCATTGGCAGCGCCGCGTGGGATGCTGTCGAGCATCAGCGCTAGGCAGGCCACGCCGATCACCGTTATGGTCACCCAAATGGCTACGAAGGTCAGCACATTGATAGTGCTGGTTGACACCCGAAAATCGTTGAAGACGAACTCGTAATTGGTAAAGCCCCAAAAAACCATCTCGATGGTGTCGAAGAAGCTGAGCCCCAAGGCATATGCTATGGGGAACACGCCGAACATGAGCAGCAACAGAATGTAAGGCAATAAAAGCAGGTAGGACATGAGAGAGTCCCGTCGAGCCTTCCGGCCCGCTTTCCGGGTGCGTTCCGCGTCGAAAGGTCCTACGGCGGGGGCTAAACCTGTTGCACTCATCTCATCTCGCCCGTGGTGAAAGCCGCCGGCCGAGAGCCGGCGTGCAAAGAAGATCACTCGACCGTGTAACCATTGAGCTTGGCGAGGTTCGTCAGCTCCTGCTGAAGGGCGGGGAGCGCTGCCTCGACCGTTCCACCGCTCGCGACGGATTGGGATACCGTCTTTGCGATAGCGTCGGCGACGACTAAGCGCAGGCTGACATAACCGGGGTGACTAAACTCGGCGGCTTGCAATTGGACATCGAATACGTCGCTGGACGCGTAGTACTCGTCAGAAGAAAGTCGCGCGCCCCAGGCCTCCGCCGACGGGCGATGGGCGGGCAGGGTGACCGCGGACGTTTGGTTCTCGATATCGGTCGCCATCCAGGTGATCAGGTCCACCACCTCTTCGGGATGCGCGGTATCCTTCCAGCCGCCATAGGTGCCACCACCCCAACTCCAGGTAAGAGGCTGGCTTTGGTCTTCCCACTTGAGGGGCAGTGAGGCTGCAAGCTTTCCTGGAGCCCATTCGTAGGTCGGCTTGATCACATACTCACCAAACCATGTCGGGCCGACCATCACCGGGACCTTGCCGGTTTTTGCAAGATTGACGAAGTCCGGCTCGAACACGCCAACTTTGGAAAGGCTACCGTTAGCCGCCATTGCATCAATTAAACGAGCTGGCTTGAGGCACTTTTCCGTGGTTAGGTCGATCTTGAGAGTATCTTCCTTGCCCTCGACCGGCATCGCCAATTCACAGCCATCCGAAACTAAGAAAGCTTGAAGTAGACCAGCTTCTGTGGCCGAACCGATCACGTAACCCTGAGGCCCGAGTTCCGCTCCCAGCGCTTGGAACTCCTCCCATGTGGCGGGCACCTTTTTGCCAAGTTGATCCATCAATGGCTTATCGTACCAGATGAGGTCATGTGCGAGATCATTGCGCATGCACAGGAGTTTGCCGTTCACCAGGCACGGCGAATTGCCATTAGGGAAATATTCGTCCTGTAGAGCTTGTGGTATCTTGTCGGTCAAATCGAGAAGGTAGTTGGAGCGACGTGTCGACAGCTGCGAGGTATAGGCGATGTCGGACATGAAGATAACGTCAGGAATTTCGCTCCTGGCCTGCAGTGCCAGTTGGATCTTCGCAATAAGGTCAGCTGGAGCCACCGTTGTGACATTGAGCGCAACGTCGTCGTGGGTTTGATCGTACCGATCAAACATTGTAAGGCGCGGCGTGTCTGACCACACGTTCAACGTAACCTGCTCCTGAGCCAGGGCCGTACCTATCATCAGCGCCGTGCCTAGCCCGGTAGTGATCAAAATCCTAGATTTCAGCATTGTAGGTCTCCTCCGTTTGTCGTTGCCCCGGTTTGATTCGGGTTTATTTACAGTTGGACACGTGCGGCGCCGGAAGCGTCGAACAGATGTACTTGGTTGGGGCTGAAGCCGACCTTCACCTGCTGGCCGGCCTCGATCGAGGTTTGTCCCACGATCTGGACTGTGAGCAGGTCTGGCACCCCGCCTTCCAGATAGGCGAAAGTAATGTTTCCAAGTCGCTCCACCGACACGATCCTTGCTGGCATTACAGCCAGCCCCAATCGGGATTCGGCTTCGATGGGATGGATTTCAAGGGCTTCCGGCCTGATGCCGACCGTTAGAGCGTCGCCGATGTGCAGCCCCTTGCATGGAAGGGTTATGTGAGCCACAAGGCTCTGGTTGAGAGAAAGTTTGGCCGAGTTACCATCCGTCTCAGCAACTGTTACGGGCAAAAGGTTCATCTTGGGCGAACCGATAAAACCAGCAACGAACAGGTTGCTGGGGCGTGCATACAATTCAAGCGGCGGTCCGACTTGCTGGATACGGCCATCATCAAGAGCCACAATTCGGTCGGCCAGGGTCATCGCTTCCACCTGATCGTGGGTCACGTAAATCATGGTGGTGCCGAGTTCGCGATGTAGCCGCTCGATCTCCAGCCGCATCTGTACGCGCAGAGCCGCGTCCAAATTGGATAGCGGCTCATCAAACAGAAACACCTTAGGGTTCCGCACAATGGCTCTGCCGATCGCAACTCGCTGCCGTTGCCCCCCCGAGAGCTGCGCGGGACTTCGGGCCAGCAGTTGCTCAAGGCGAAGAATCCGTGCTGCTTCCTTGACGCGCTTGTCGATGTCTTCGCGGGAGAAGCGTGCGAGGCGAAGATTGAAGGCGATGTTGTCGTACACGTTCATGTGCGGGTAGAGAGCGTAGCTCTGAAACACCATCGCGATGCCACGCTCCGACGGTTCGGCAAATGTTACGTCCCTTCCGTCTATATAGATGTCGCCAGAGGTGACGGTCTCCAGTCCTGCGATCATGCGCAGGAGCGTCGACTTACCGGAGCCTGAAGCGCCAACGAAAACCACGAACTCCCCAGGATCAATGGATAGGTCAACCTGCTCGATGACCTGAACCGAACCGAAGGACTTGGTGATCGCACGAAGCTCTACTTCCGCCATGGCGCCCGAACTCCGCAGCGAGCGAACAACCCCATGCTTCACCTCCCGTTTGATATATTAAAGAGGGTCAAAAAAATATCGCGTCAAGCCTTTTTCGCATTTCTAAAGGCGGATCAAACACCAGGCGTCGGTCTGTCTGGCACTTTTCGGGGCTTATCAGAGCCGTTCGCCGATTTCTACTGAGATTTTTCAAAGCCGCTTTGATATACCAAAGTTCTAACACGAACACAGCGATACAAACATGAACGCAACACGCCAGGAGAATGAAGGCTACCGGCGCTTCCGCGAGGCGATACTGTCCGGCAGACTTGAAGCCGGGATGGTGATCACGCAAAACGAGCTCTGCGATCTACTAGGACTTTCGCTCTCACCGCTCCGAGAGACACTAGTGCTCCTGGAGGAATTCGGACTCGTGGAGATCAAACCGCGCACCGGGATAAGGGTGGTCTATCCCGAGGTGACGTTCATTCGTGACAATTATCAGTTCCGCATAATGATCGAGACATTCGCCATCCGGACAATCGGCGAATCTATCTCCAAGAATTGGTTGATCGAAATGCGAGGAGAGCATGAGACATGTCGTGCGCTGCTTCAGGAGAATAGCGGGCCGGACGAAGGGCTGGAGCGTTTCGTTCAGTTGGACATGCGGTTCCATCGCGAGATTGTTGCCGTGATCGGCAACCGGGCGATCTCAGAAACGCACGAGCGCATACAGGCAAACATCAGAATGGCTCAGCGGGTCCATCGGCGGGCGGGTTTTCGTGCTTATCTAGTGGAAACGGTCGACGAGCACATGCGAGTCATAGGGGCACTCGAAGCGGGAGACATTCCAGGGGCCATCGCTGCGCTTGAGGCGCACTTCCGAGCCTCAACACATCGTACTTTCCTAGCCTAGACCTGTTGTCCGTCCCTCTGGCCAACAGGAACTACCAACAAAATCATTATTCTTCATCCGAGCTTTGCCATGCGTATCGCCGAATTCCGCATCACTAGATTCCAGTTTGCCCGCGACCGGGTGATTGGCGACAGCCAAGTTCGGGCAGACGACGCAAATGTTGCCGCTCTGGAGCTGGTCGCAGATAACGGGACTGTTGGGTTGGGCTTCATCCAAACGTTGTTCGTTCCTCTACCCGACGTAAACGAGATTGAGCGCATTTTCCGGCTAGAAGTATGGAGCGGCCTTGAAGGCCAGCCGCCCGCTGCACTGGTCCACCGGGTAAGCCGAGCTCGGGGCGGGAACCACCGTTCGTTCACCCTCCCCTTCCACGAGGCCCTGCAAGTTGCACTGTGGGATCTCGCGGCTAAGGAAGTAGGCTTGCCCTTGCACCAAATGCTTGGCAGCCGACGAAGTCGAGTTCGGGCATATGCCTCTGGCTTGGATTATCACCTCGAGGACGATGCTTTCCTAGAACTCTTCACCCATGCTCAATCATTGGGATACAACGCCTTCAAGATCAAAGTCGGTCATCCTGACTTCGAGCGGGATATGCACCGGATCCAAATACTGACCAAAGCTGTAGCACCTGGATCACTGTTGATGATCGACGCCAATGAGGCATGGGGCGCAAAGGAAGCCTTGACTAAGCTTGAGGCCATTCGCCGCGCCGGTCACCAACTGCTCTGGGCTGAAGATCCAATCCTACGCAACGATTACGCCGGCTTACGCCTGCTCCGCGATAGCTGCAATTGGACCATGATAAATTCTGGCGAATACCTTGATGCATCGGGAAAACGCCAGCTCATGGAAGCAGGGGGTACCGACATCCTCAATGTTCACGGGCAAGTCTCGGATGTCATGCGCATTGGCTGGCTGGCGGCAGAACTGGGCATCCCCGTTTCACTCGGCAACACGTTCCTGGAGTTCGGCGTACACATGGCCTGTGCCCTGCCTGAGGTCGAATGGCTCGAATACTCATTTCAAAACTTGGACCATCTTGTGAAGCAGCCCATCGAGATACGGGATGGCTGGGCCTATGCGCCAGACCGCCCCGGGCACGGACTGGAGCTTAGCGAAATTGCGAGAAGCGAATGGTCCAGGCCACACCTTCTAGCCCGCAGCGAGCTCGGTGATGCTCCGGTCAACGCACGTACAAAGGCCTGAATGTGGCCGAGACAATGGCCGAGCTTTAACGCAAGCACAAAGGTCCATCAACAGCCATTACCGACGGTGCACTCCAAATCAGCGCCTTGCAGAACATGTAGCTGCTTTGAAATATCAACGTCGCGGCCAAAGGATTTAACGCAGTTCATGAAAATTAAAGCCGTAAGTCCTTACATGGCCTACAACGGAATCTCAGATCTAGTTTTTGTTAAAGTCGAGACTGATGAGCCTGGGCTTTTCGGGTGGGGCGAGTGTTCCCTTTCGGCAAAGCCCTTCGGCGTTGCTGGCGCAGTGCGTGATCTCGAGCCGCTAATCCTCGGCGCCGACCCGGAGCGGACTGAGTGGGTTTGGCAGCGCATGTACCGGCATGCCTACTGGCGCGGCGGCCCCATTCAGACCTCGGCGCTCTCTGGAATTGATATGGCGCTTTGGGACATCCGCGGCAAGCTTGCTGGAAAAACGGTTGCAGCTTTGCTCGGCGGCCCAATTCGAGAAAGGGTGAAAGCCTATGCCAACCTCGGGCTCTCGCAATCACCAGATGTTTTCCGAGAGCGGGTTGCAGTCGCGGTGCAGATGGGGTTCAAGGCGGTGAAGATCTATCCGTTACCTGCTGTGGGGATGACGGAAGGATTGGCCTCAATTCGTCAAATCGTGAAGTGCTGTGAGGCTGTACGGGAAGCTCTGGGCGATGGTCTGGACTTTGCAATCGACATGCATGGTCGGCCTAGTACTTCGCTTGCAATTGCAATCGAAGCAGCTGTGCGGCCTACTAACCCGATGTGGATTGAAGAGCCGGTTCCCCCTGAATCCAATGCAGCGCTGGAGCGTCTAGCTCAGCATAGCCAAACTTCCATTGCTGTTGGCGAGCGCATGTTCACCCGTTGGGCTTTCCGTGAAGTGCTCGAAAATGATTGGGCGGGGATCATCCAGCCGGACGTATCCAATGCCGGCGGCATCAGCGAACTGGTCCGGATTGCCCCGTTAGCAGAGATGTACGGAGTGACCTTCGCCTCACAACCCGAACGGACCTGTACAGGCGTCGGCCAGTCTTAATTTAGCGGCATATGCGCAGAATTTCTGCCTGCTTGAAGCTCGCCACACCAATCTCGATTGGACGGCCAAGCTTTCCAGCTATGTGCCCCGTGTCAGTTCCGACGGATATTTGGCCATGCCGTCAGGGATAGGACTGGGCATAGAGATCAATGAGGATTTTCTCTTCAGCCAGCATGAGGAGCAATGGACGCCGGAGTCCTTCCGCGCAGATGGAAGCATTGCCGATTGGTAGAAGGTAGCGGCCGGAACTAGGCTCGGGGCATTGTCACGTTGGGCTATCCTTGTTGTTGACTGATCGGATCATTGGGAGCGTCGCATCGAAATCGGTTTGTCTTATGTCAGGACATAACTGGCAAGCTGAGAGCCGAAGCCCTCCTGGCTAGTAGGAAGTAAGGCTTCCACCGAAGACATCGCGGGAGCTAGATCTTTCGTCCCACGTACCTATTAACAAGCGACGGATAAACCCATACGGCGGCTGCCATCTCGTGCAAGCCGGAGTTCGTAACCAATGCCGATCGGGCGACTCAGGGGTCTGGCCGAACTGCGTGGGGTCATAGCTGCCGCTGCTCGGTTGCAGCTAGCGGGTTAACGCACGGCGAGACCGGCGGTCAAGCCGCCATCGATACGGTGGTCTGCCCCGGTGATGAAGCTGGCGCGATCGGAGGCGAGAAAGGCAATCAGTTCGGCCACTTCCTCCGGTTCGCCAATGCGCCCCAGCGGATGGGAGGCGCCGAAGCGGGCGAATACGGCAGCGATATCGACGTCCTCGCCATCGCTGCGGCGAGCAGCGCGTTCTAAGATCGGAGTGCGCACCGAGCCCGGACTGATCGAATTAACCCGAATGTCGTCAGCGGCGAAATCAAGCGCCATTGCCCGGGTCATGGCGTGGATGGCGCCCTTGGAGGCAGCGTAGGCGGCGACATTGTTCTGGCAGGCATGGCCTTGCACACTCGACACATTGATGATGGCGCCGCCACCGCGCCGGCGCAGATGCGGTACACCAAAATGAGCGGTGAGGTGGATAGAACCGACGTTCACGGCGAGGCATCGCGCAAAAGTTTGCGGATCGGTGCTGACGCAGTCACCATAGGGATGGATGGCCGCCGAATTGACAATGATGTCGAGGCCTGCGAAGCGGGCAACTGTGTCGGCAATAGCGGCTTCAACTTGCCCGGGCTCTGAAACATCGGTCAGTCGCGTCAGCACCGATGTTTCAGCCGCCAGCGCCGCATTGGCCACTGCATCGATGCCCAGCGCCATTACTTGAGCCCCTTCGGCGGACAGCTTCAGCGCAGCGGCACGGCCGATGCCTGTGGTACCGGTGACCAACGCCACCTTGCCTACGAAATCACTCATGCACTAGTCCTTCGGATTAGCGAGTTACTCGGGCCGGATCAAAACGACGGCCTTTTAGCCATACAACAGGTTGATTGCGAAAGCTTCTGCCTAGCCGCGTTTGGCGGGGTATGACACGGTCTGCACTTAGCCGGGCAGCAGGGACTGAGGCCGGCTAGAGCCGACGGCTTCAGCAGACCCAAAGCCGCAAAGCTCGAACCACTTGTTGAAGCAGTTCACCTGACTTAACCTGGACAGAATGAGCGCCAGCCCGTCCAGAGGTCTCAAGAGCCTGGAATCGCTTGCAGCATTGTTGAGTAAAACTCGACATGGACCGATTTCTTCTGCAAATCTGCTAATGGCGTCGGGCTGACCTCCGGGCTGTTTACAAGCAAACTTTTCGTCAATCCTTTCCTACTTTGAAGGACGAAGAGTGCAAGCATCACCAATTTGCCTCACCACTCTGCGATGGAGCCGTCCTCGTGCCGCCAGACAGGTGCACGCCAACGATGGCCGGTCTGGGCTGCCCGTACGACAGCATCTTCGTCCACCTCGATCCCCAACCCGGGCCCTTGGGGGATCGCCAACATGCCGTCCGCAAAGCTGATGCCATGCCCTGGCATGGTATAATCTCCGAGATCACCCTGTTGGTGGTAGTGGATTCCGAGGCTCTGCTCTTGGATGAAGGCATTGTGGCAGATCGCATCCACCTGCAAGCAGGCTGCTAGCGCAATAGGACCCAAAGGGCAGTGCGGCGCGAACGCAACGTCATAGGCTTCTGCCCAGTGCCCGATGCGCACCATCTCGGAAATGCCGCCGACATGAGCCGTGTCGGGGTTGATGACCTGCGCCGCGCGCAGTTCAAACACACGCTTGAAATCATAGCGACTGTGCAGCCGCTCGCCGATGCACAACGGGATCGAAGTTGCGCGCGCCAAGTCGGCCATAGTCTCGACCATAGTAGAAACCACTGCGTCCTCGACAAACATCGGACGCAAGGGTTCCAGTTCCTTGAGCAGCACTCGTGCCATAGGGGCATGCACGCGCCCGTGGAAATCAAAGGCGAGATCCATGCTGGCGCCCACGGCCTCACGAAGCTCAAACAGGTTGCGAATTATCCCATCCACCTTGGCGTAGGTGTCGACGATCTGCAATTCCGAACAGATGTTGAACTTGCAGGCGTCATAACCCTTTTCTCGCAGGGCCAACGCACCGGCGATCAAGTTCTCGGGTCTATCGCCACCGATCCAGCAATAAGTGCGCACACGGTCGCGCACCGGACCGCCAAGCAATTCATAGACGGGAACTCCCAACGCGCGACCCTTGATGTCCCACAGGGCCATATCCAGCCCGGAGATCGCGCTCATCAACACGGGCCCACCACGATAGCAGCCATTTCGATACAGCATCTGCCATATGTCCTCTATCCGGCGTGGATCCAGCCCGACGACAAAGTCGGCGAGCTCTGAGATCTTCGTCGCCAGTGTCTCGGCGTGACCTTCGAGCACAGGCTCCCCCCAGCCCGCTATTCCCTCGTCGGTCTCGACCTTGAGGAAAAGCCAGCGTGGCGCCACGAGGAAAGTGCGGAGCGCGGTGATCTTCATAGTTGGAGCTCTCAATACAACCAGATGAAATGTCGGATGATCTCAGGCGGGAAGCAATGACGTGCATAGGAAATGGGCTGCATGCCCCTACCCTATCGCTCCACCTACATCTGGTCACCGATTAGTGTGACAAGGCCGGTGTCAGAGCACAATAGCGAAAGTCATTGACTTACATTTCCGAAATTATCTCTGCGTTCAGCCTGCGAAGCGTGCGCCTAAGCCGCCGTCGACCCGCCAGTTGGCCCCGGTGACAAACGAGGCCTCGTCCGAGAGAAGAAACACAACGCAGCTGGCGATTTCCGACGGCTGCGCGATGCGGCCCATCGGGTGCACGTCGAGCACCTTCTGGCGCGCGTCGGCGGGTTGGCCGGCAAAATATTGGGCGACGAGGAAGGTCTCGGTCCAGCCGGGAGACAAGGCATTGACCCGGATCTGGTGCGCCCCGACTTCGAGCGCAAGCGAGCGGGTCAGGCCGACCAGGCCGGATTTGGCAGCCGCATAGGGGAAATAGCCGATACAGGTGTGATCGGCATGCACAGAGGCGATGTTGACGATGGAGCCGGATTTGGCCTCGATCATCGCTGGCAAGACTTCGCGAGCGCACAGCCAGGCCGATTTGAGATCGACTGCGAAGACCGCGTCCCATTCGTCCTCGGTCATGGTCACCACATCGGCGTTCGAGTTCCTGCCGGCGTTGTTGACCAGCCCGGTAACCCGACCAAATCGTTGGACCGCCTCGGTATGGAAGGCCTTGATGTCGGCGGCGACGCGAATATCCCCTCGGGCAAAATAGACGCGGTCTTTTCCGGGAAGCCCCGCTACGAAGGCGCGGCCGGCATCTTCCTCCACATCGATGATCGACACGCAGGCCCCCTCGGCCAGCGAGCTCTCCACGATCGCGGCCCCGATGCCTCGACTACCGCCCGTGACGATGATGTGCTGGCCTTCGATGCGTCCAGCCATCAGGCGTCAACCACTGGCGCTACAGCGATTTTGTCCGCTAACAGCCGGTCGACCTCTGAAGCGCTGAAGCCAGCTTCGAGCAGCACTTCGCGGCTGTGTTCGCCATAGCGGGGCGAGCTGCGCAACGACGGGCTGGGATCGTCGGAAAACCGTATCGCCGGCGCGACCGTGCGGTAGTCGCCTCCCTTGGAATGGGTCATGGTCGTCAGGTAGCGCTGTGTCTGCGGATGGGTAAGGAACGCCGCATAATCATTGACCGGGCCGCACCACAATCCGTGTAGCGTCAGCAACTCATCCCAGTGCGCCACGGTATTTTCGCGCAGGCGCGCGGCGACGGCATTGTAGATGTCGTCGCGCCACGCCATCAGCTTCTCGGTATCGCTCTGCTGGGGGCGCGAGGCCTTGAGTTGCTTGAGAACCGGCACATTGATGACCTCGCTCAGCCCATTGAGGTCGACCTGCGCCAATGCCAGATGCGCGTCCTGGCAGGCATAGATCCCGTAGGGCGGCTCCATGTAGATAGAAGCTTGGGGGCTCTGGGAGCGACGAGGCGGGCCTTCGCTTGACATGTAGGAGGTCAGCTCCTGCACCTGCATTTCCATGATGGCCGACATCATGGTGACCTTGATCTCCTGCCCCCGCCCGCTGGTGGCGCGCGCGACCAGCGCCGCGAGAACGCCCTCGGTCAGGTGGTGAGACGCCGAAACGTCGACCATGTAGAGCGGGGACGGATGCGGAAGTTCGCTGGAGCGGCCGGCGTTCATGGTCAAGCCGGTAAAGCTCTGCAATAGCAGGTCCTGCCCCGGTCGATCCTTGAGCGGCCCATCCTCGCCATAGCCGCTGATCGAACCATAGACCAGGCGCGGGTTGATGGCGCTGAGGCTGGCGTAGTCGATGCCGAGCTTACCTGCGACGCGCGGACGGAAGTTTTGCACCAGCACATCAGCGTCCTTGACCATGCGGTAAAGCACCTGGCGCCCGGCGTCCGTCTTGAGGTCGAGGATCAGCGACCGCTTGTTGCGGTTGAGAGTGACAAAGGTGGTCGCATCGCCGAACTTGGTAATGCCCGCCATCGTGGAATAGCGTGAAAAATCACCGCCGCCGGGGGCTTCGATCTTGACGATATCGGCACCCATTTCGCCCATGCGCTGCGTGCACATGGGGCCGGCCAATGCAATGGTAAGGTCGAGGACGCGCAGGCCTGCGAGGGGACCGAAATTGGACATGTTGTGGCCGTTCATAGTGGATTGATACTGGTTCATCTCAGCGCCCCCGGAATACGGGTTCGCGCTTTTCGCCGAACGCCGCGATGCCTTCGGCCGCATCCTGGGTGGACATGCAGAACGTGTAGCCGTCATTTTCCCAGGCCAGGCCCTGCGCGATGGAGGTACCCTGGCTCTGCTTTATGATGTTTTTGGCGGACTGCACGGCGATCGGCGGGTTTTTGGCCAGCCGCCCGGCAATGGACATGACGCGAGGAAAGAGGTCGTCGACGCCGACGAGATCCTGGACGAAGCCGACGCGATGGGCTTCGGTGGCCGGAAAGATATCGCCGGTAAGGATCCAGCGTGCGGCATTGCCGTAGCCTATCAGTCGCGGCAGGATGGAAGTATTGCCCGATCCTGCATGCCAGCCACGCTGCACTTCCGGCGCGCCGAAGCGCGAGCGATCGGTGGCGACGCGGATGTCGCAACTCATCGCAACTTCGAGCCCGCCGCCGAGGCAATAGCCGTCGATTGCCGCGATGGCAGGTTTGCGAAGCTTCAGGAGCGGAGCGATATAGTCGCGGTCGTATTCCGCGCGGTTGCGCTGCTCCCAGGGCTCACCGAGATCATCGAGAGCGTTGACGTCGCTGCCGGCGGAGAAGGCGCGATCGCCAGCGCCAGAGATGATCAGCACCTTGATGTCATCTCGAAAATCGACCTCGCGACAGATGCGGACGAACTCGCCCCCCATGGCGGCGGTGATAGCGTTGAGCTTGGCCGGTCGGTTCATCACCATATGGGCGATACCGTTTTCGACGGTGTAGAGAATATCGGGTTCGTCGGTCATTTGCTCAGGTCCGTGGATCGTTCGAGTGGTCAGGGGCGCGCAAACTCAGCGTCACGCTCCAAGTTTTGCTGGCGCCGGGGGCCAAGATGATTGCTGTTCCCTGTTGCAGTGCCTGGCCTAGATGGTCGACCGGCGCCGTGGTTGGCTCGAGGGCCAGGTGATGCACGTCCCCTGGCGCCGGCCAACCGCCGTAGTTGAGCCAGAGACCGAGATGGGCAATTTCGCTGTTGTCCCAGCCGATATCCAGCCAGCCATTGCGACCGCCCACCGCGGTCTTTGCCGTTGGTATGTGGCTCGCATAGAGCTTGGCAGCCAATTGGGCAGAGCTGGGGGAGACCTTGTCGAGCGGTAAATCGAGCGGCTTTCCCGGATCTGGCCAAGACAGCGACGGCACGGACATGTGCTGGCCCCCGTGCGAGAGATAACTAACTTGGACGGTTTGGATCCCGTCGATGACAATGCGGTCATCCGGAGTGACCGCAAGCAGCCCGTGCAGTGCCCACATGAATGGGAGTTCGTCGTCGCTTAGATTGTCGACTCGATAGTCCGCAAGCAGCGCCGGCCCGGCTAGGGATAGCGCACGCGTGAAGCGAAAACGCTTGTCGCTATAGCTGCACGTGAGGCTGTTTTCGGAGGTGGCCACGACCGCCCAGCCCCTGCCCCAGAGGTCGCCGTGATCGCGCAATCTACGGCCCCAGATGGTGTCAGTTCCATCCCATGGCGACACCGTGGGAAAGCACTCGTCCCAGCCTACCGCTTCGTCTGCCAGATAGACCGCGTCTTCGGCCGTGTTGGCGCTTTGCGGGCCCTTGGCGATCCAGTCGCGGCCGGAGCGGCGGTCGAGCAGACCCAGCACCCGAGCGCCAAAGGCTGGATCGACCGTGACGCGCATCGCAGCGTTTTCTATTGTGATGGGAGCCATGATGTCCTCAGGCGCCCACCGCGGCGCGGGCCTGTGCCCGTTCCGCCCGCGCCATGCGCCACTGCCCGATAGCCACCGCGACCACCAGCAGGAAGCCCTTGGCGACGAGTTGGTAGAAAGTGGGAATGTTGAGCAGGTTCATGCCGTTGCTCAGGGTGGCGAGCAGCACCACTGCCAGCATGGTGCCGACGATGGTGCCCTTGCCTCCGGCCAGGATCGCGCCACCGAGGAACACAGCAGTGATGGCTTCGAGTTCGAGACCTTGCGTCCCCGAAGCGGGCTGGCCAGAGCTGGTGCGCGCCGTGACTAGAACACCGGTCAGACCGGCCAAGGCACCGGAGATCGTGAAGATGTAGAACTTCATCCGTGTCAGGTTTATGCCGGCGAGGCGAGCGGCGATGGGATTGCCGCCCATGGAATAGATCGAGCGCCCGAAGACGGTCGAACTCATGACGAAATGGGCAACAACGGCAATGACGATCAGCAGCAGCATGGCAACGGGAACGCCTGGGAAGCCACCGCTTTCAAAGACGCGGCCGGAGCCGAGCAAGGCGAAATTCTGGTCGAGCACGCCGATCGGACGACCTTCCGGCGCGACAAGGAAGGCCAGCCCGCGATAGGCGGAAAGTGTCGCAAGGGTCGCGACGACCGCATTGACGCGCAAGTAGGAAATGATCGCGGCGTTGACCACGCCGAGCAGCGCTCCGGCTAAGATCCCCATGAAGATGCCGCCCCACACGGTCCCGACATAGGTCACGAAGATTGCCGACACCACAGAGGCCACGCCGGCGATGGAGCCAACCGAGATGTCCAATGCGCCCGAAACGATGACCATGGTCATGCCGACGCTGAGCAGGCCGACAACTGCCAGGTTCATGCCGATATTCATCAAATTGCGCGGGGCGAAGAAGAAGGGTGTCTGGCTGGCAATCAACGCGACCAGGATGAGCAGCGCGATGAGCAGCGACAGGTTCTCGGCACCGACGAAGCGGGTGACGGCCTTGAGCGGGTTTTCGGTGCTGCGTGGGGTAGTTGTTTGGCTCATATGGATCATGGACGCCCTCTTGCTGGTATGGTCGCTACGCGGCTTGCTGGCCGAGGGCGACGTTGAGGATGCGCTCTTCCGAGGCGTCGCTCTTTTCGATCGGGGCCGACAGCGTTCCGCCTTGCATCACGACAATACGGTCGGCCAACGCCAGCAATTCCGGCATTTCCGATGAGATCAGCATGATCGCGATACCGCTTTTGGCCAGTTTGTCGATCAACCGGTAGATCTCGGCCTTGGCGCCGACATCCACGGCCCGGGTCGGCTCGTCCAGGATCAGCACCTTGGGCTCGGCGGCCAGCCAGCGCGCCAAAACGACCTTCTGCTGATTGCCGCCGGAAAGTTTGCCGACTTCCTGCTCCAGCGACGGGGTCTTGATTTCGAGGCTGGCGATCAATGGGGAAACGGTGTCGATCATCATCTTGGAGCGCAGCACGCCCCAGCGGCTAAGCCTCGAAAACACTGCCATCGAGGCGTTCTCGATAACCGAGCGCACCAAGATCAGGCCTTCGCCCTTGCGATCCTCGGGGGCAAAACCGATGCTGGCGCGGATGGCATCGGAGGGTGATTTGATGCGCGTCAGCTGGCCCGCGATCCGGATATCGCCGCTACGTTTATGGATGTCGCCGAAGATGACTTTTGCAAGCTCGGTGCGGCCGGCACCGACGAGGCCAGCAAAGCCGAGGATCTCCCCTGCGTGAATCTTGAAGCTGATATCGCGGTGGAAACGGCTCGTCAGATTGGTCACTTCCAGCACGACTTCGGGCCTGCTCGTCTCGGTGCGGCTAAAACTGTAGGACAGGTCACGACCGACCATCATGCGGATAATTTCGTCCGGGGTGACCGAGGCGGTTTCCTTGATGCCGACGAGCCGACCATCGCGCAACACAACTATGCGATCGGAAATATCCATCACCTCATGCAGGCGATGGGTCACGTAGATGACGCCAAGACCGCGTGCTCGCAATGCTCGGATCAGCGTGAACAGGCGCTCGGTTTCGTCGGCCGTCAGGGAAGAGGTCGGCTCGTCGAAGGCCACAACCTTGACGCCCGGCTTGAGGGCACGAGCAATTTCTACCACGTGCCTTTGCGCTGGCGACAGCGTGTCACCCATCGCATCAGGATCGATCAACCCAGCAAAGCCGCATTCCTCAAGCAGCGCCCGGGCATCGCGCCGCAATTGAGTAAAGTCGATGATGCCGCGTCTTTGCGGCAGTTCGCCGACGAAGATGTTTTCGGCTGCGCTGACATGGGGAACGATTTCAGGTTCCTGGCGGACCAGTCGGAAGCCGGCTCGGCGTGCCTCGAGCGGATTGACGTGGCTGGTCTCTTCGCCATCGAGCAGCACCTTGCCCTCATCGAGCTGGTAGTCGCCTGACAGGATTTTGAGCAGGGTCGATTTGCCGGCACCGTTCTCCCCGACAAAGGCCATGACCTCACCGCGTCGGACGTTGAAGGTTAAATCGGTGAGCGCCCGCACATTGGGGAACGCCTTGCCGACACCGCGAATATCAATGACGGGCTTATCAGTCATCGGGCCAACCGTATGCGTGAAGGAGAAACGAGAGACGAGCCGCCCTGCGGCGACCCATCCCTGGGAAGCTCTGCCTTACGGGCAGGGCATAACGTCTTTGTAGGTCTCTGGCGTAACGATCGTGCCGTCTACGATCGTATTGGCAGGTATAGGCGTGCCGTCATCAAGGGCGGCAATGATCGTTTTGGCAGCAAGCGCGCCGACGTCGATAGCGCTGATGTAGAGCGCGGCCTTGAACCCGCTGGGCTGCCCGGCCGCCCAAGGGTGGCAGGCCTCGTACGCGCCCAGGCCAACGCCGATAATTTCATCTGGCGAAAAGCCCGCATTGGTCAGCGCATTGAGTGTGCCTAGCACACCTTCATCGTTGCATGAAAACACCACCCAGTTTTCGACATCGGGGTGTGCTGTGATAACCGGGCCGGCCGCCTCAAGCGCCGAATTTGTCGTCCCATCATAGGCGACCGAGTATATCTTCGTTGAGTCAGCGCCGACTTTGGTTACTTCGTCCTTCGACGCGTCAGTGCGCGAGTTGCAGACGGACAAGGTTTGCACTTCTACGGAAAGGACGCCGTAGTTGCCGCTTCCCAACCAACCCGACTGCGTGAGCAATTCGGCGGTGGCAATACCCACCTTGGTTCCCATGTCCTTGCCATCGAACCCGACGAAGGGAACGGAGTTGCCGGCGCCGTCGACGATACTGTCGTTGGTTACCAGGAGTTTCACGCCCCCATCAGCGGCGGCTTTGGCAATTGCCGGCCCAACGGCCTGATCGGGAACAGTGATGGCGATACCCTTGGCGCCGGCAGCGATCGCATCGGTGGTGGCGCTGATGGCAAGGTTAGCGTCGAGTTCAACGTTGATCACCGAGGCCTTGTAGCCCAGTTCTTCGGCGGCCTTGGTGAAGCCGTTTCCCTGATCGATAAAGTATTGCTGGGTGCCACTCTTGTTGATGTTGACGATGAGCTTGTCCTGGGCGTTGGCGACGCCGGGAAAAGCGTTGCCCAGCAAGCCGGCAGCCACGACTGTGCAACCGAGCAGGTGCATTAACTTGGTCATTTGGTCCTCCCTGACCGATAAAGATCTCATCCGTGCGATCATTCTCCACCTGTAAGTGGCCCGCTTCGGTTGACGACGAATAGGATTATCTGTTTATCATACAAAGTCAACGCAGCATCGAATGATCTCGCTGTGCTGGGAGGAAATATGCAGCGCCTTACGGGGAAGATTGCCATCGTGACCGGGGCGGGACAGGGAATCGGAGAAGCGATAGCGCGCCGGTTTTCGACCGAGGGCGCAAGTGTCGTGATCGCTGAACTGGATCCGACTACGGGCGAGGCGATCGCCGAAAGCCTTCGTCGCGGGGGCACCGAGGCGATCGCCATCCGAACCAACGTTGCCGATACCAAGAGTGTGGAGGCGATGGTCGGAGAGACCGTCTCGCGTCTAGGGCCGCCGGACATCCTGGTCAACAATGCCGGCATCGCGGTGTTCGGCGACCCCCTGTCGATCACTGATGCAGATTGGCAGCGCTGCATGTCGGTCGATCTCGACGGCGCCTGGTTCTGCTGCCGCGCGGTGCTGCCGCACATGCTGGCCAAATCGCACGGCGCTATCGTCAATATTGCTTCCAATCACTCCTTCCAGATCATCCGCAACACCTTCCCCTACCCTGTAGCCAAGCACGGTCTGCTTGGGCTGACGCGCTCGCTGGCGCTCGAATATGCCGATCGCGGGGTGGTCGTGAATGCTATTTCGCCCGGCTATATCGATACGCCGCTGAACCGGAAATTTTTCGCCGAGCAACCCGATCCTCAGGCGCGCGCCAAGGTCGAGGCCAAGCAGCCGCTTAGGCGGCTGGGCAGGCCAGAGGAAATCGCGGCAGTTGCCGCCATGCTGGCCTCGGACGAGGCACGCTTCATCGTGGGGGCCAATATCGTCGTTGATGGTGGTGTCACCATCCGCATGTACGAATAGGGAGATTTTGCATGAGCATCGCTGTTTCGACTGCCGTCGCCTGTCACAACATCTTGGGGGAGGGCTGCTTTTGGGACGCCGGGCGCGGCCTGCTCTGGTGGCTCGATGTGCCGATGCCTTCACTGCTGCAGTCGCTGGACCCGGCGACCGGAGCAACCAAGAGCTATCCCATGCCCGAAATGATTACGAGCATGCGAGCGAAGAAGGACGGCACAGGGTTGATCGTCGCCTGCCACAGCGGCATCAGCAGCTTCGATTTCGCCACCGGCGTCCTGACGCATCTGCTCAATCCCGAGCCGCAACTCCCCTATAATCGCTCCAACGACGGCGGCACCGATGCACGTGGGCGCTTCTGGTTCGGCACGATGCAAAACAACATCGCGCCCAATGGTAGTGGCATCGACCTCGTCGGCGGCTCCGGTACGCTCTATCGGCTTGATTCCGATAATACTTTGACAGCATGGGAAAGCGGCATCTGGGTATCGAATACTGTGTGTTGGAGCCCCGATAACCGCACAATGTATTTTTGCGACACGGTGTCAGAGACGATCTTCGCCTACGACTTTGACCTCGACGCCGGCGTCATGAGCAACAAGCGGCCTTTTGCAAAATTCGATCGTGGCGTACCCGATGGATCGTCCGTCGATGCCGATGGCTGTTTGTGGAACGCCCGCTGGGACGGGGGCTGCGTGGTCCGCTTTAATCCGCGCGGCGAAGTGGACACCGTCATCGACCTGCCCGTCAACAAGGTGACCTCGTGCGCCTTTGCCGGCCCAAACCTAGACCAGCTCTATATCACCACTGCACGGTACGGCATGAGCGATGCCGATTTCGCCGCTGCGCCCCTTTCGGGCAATTTGTTCGTCTGCCAGCCCGGCGCCAAAGGCATGATCGCGCCGGAGTTCGGATGAGTTCGAGACGTTTGATGACCACCGGATGAACCCTCCCCAAGACGGGGAGAGCATTGGGGTCGCATTGGAAAAAAGCTAGGGGACGACAGATGCACCGACCGGCGGCTGCAAGCGTCGCCCCATCTAGAAGTCCACCTGCTGGCGGGCGAGTGCGGCCGTCAGTACCGGACCCTGTCCCCATGGCACAATGTAGTTGAGGGGCACGTTCCAGTAATGCTCTTGCGTCAGCGCCGCATAGACAGCTGCTGACACACCGGTAAGGTTGCCTTCAGGATCCAGATTGGCCCACATTGCCGCGTAGGCCTTGTCGGCGGCTGGCCGGAAGGTTGGCGCTGGCAGGATGCCAAGCTTGATACCGCGATAGAAGGCACAAGCCATGAAGGCGGCGGTCGAGGACTCCGGGCCAGATTGCGGCTCATGCACCATGGCCCACCAATTGCCGTCGGGCAGTTGCCACTTGCGCATCGCCTCGGCGAGATCCTGCGCGTGGCGCACCACGGTGTCGTAGCCTGCGGACAACTTGTCCGCATGTTCGGCGACGTCGATCAACCCAAGCAGCCCCCAGCCCTGCCCGCGACCCCAGCCGCGGATGTAGGAGCGCTGGGTCTTTTCCAGCCAGTAGTGGTTGTATAAACCCAACTCGGCATCGAACAGCAGATCGCGATAGGCCAAGATCTCGTCTACCGCGCGTTGCGACCATTCGGGGCCGCCGCCGATCTTGGCGAGATGGGCATAGAATGGCGGATCGAAGTGCATGCAGTCGAGCCAGGTGCCAGCACCGGGATCGGCCATCAGCGCCCGCTGCTCCGCATCGAGCCCACCCCCACCATAAGGTTCGCGCAGTGCCCGCAAGGTATCCTCGAATGTGATGGCGACGCCGCGGACCCGGCGGCGCGAGAACAGATGCTCGGCCAGCTCGGTCACCGCCTTGCGCAGAACGTCGTCGCCCGTGCGCTTGACGATCTCGCACATGACGTGGCCGGGCGCCGTGTTGTCATCGAGCTGGAATGGTCGCATCCGCGTCGACCACGCCCGGAAGAAACCTTGCGAGAAATCCTGCCAGGTGGAAATGCCAAGCAGGTCGCCGGCCGCGATCAGGCCTTCGAAGCCCACTGAATCTCCGTAGAACCAGCCTTTGAATTCGTGCTGCTGCAGTCGCTGGGCCACCTGCTTGAACAGCTGGCGCTCCGTCTCTGTCGATTGGGTCATTTGCGTCCTGTGTGGGGTCGCTTACTCGGTAAGCGAAAAGCCCCGATTAGCATCGAGAATGGCGCTCTGTATAAGAAACCGCATAGCGTTTTCTGCCTTGTCGGCGTCGCCAGCAGCAAAGGCGTCATAGACATCCTGGTGCAACTGGTCGGTCTCTTCCATCCCGACCAGCGCCGTAGTCGATCCGCGCGCCTGCATCTGCACGTCGATCATCAGCGACAGGGCCGCTTCGATCACCGAAAAGAGCTGCTCGAGGATTTCGGACCCGACCGCTGCCAGGAAAGCGCGGTGAAATTCGAGATCGTGTTGGATGAAATGTTCGCGCTGCTGTTCGGGGGTGGTCTGTTCGTGCAGAACTTCGATCTTGGCCTGCCAGGCGCGGTGGATACGTTCCTTGGCGGCCGCACTGCCGTTGGCCGTCGCGGTCCAGACGACGCCGGGTTCCAGCGTCAGGCGCACCTGCAGCAGATCACGCAGCAAGACCTTGCGGTCGGCTGCCTGCATCCGCCACTGGATCAAGTCTGGATCGAGCAGCCGCCACTCGGCACGCGGCAAAACCGTCGTGCCCGCCATTTGCCGACTGCGCACTAGGCCCTTGGCATTGAGAATCCGGATCGACTCGCGCACCACCGAACGCCCGACATTAAGTTCAGCCATCAGTTCGGCTTCGGTTGGCAGCGTATCGCCCGATTTCCATTCTCCCGCCACGATGCGGCGGCCAAGGCCGCTCACCACTGTGCCCAGGACACCACGGACCTGCATGAGCCCACCGAGATGGGCTTCCTCGCGATTTACGACTGGGCGCTTTACCATGCCAACTCGATCCGTGTTTCGAAGTTCCCCGTCAAGAGCACACTTGCCCTTGTCCCTCCTCCCGATTACCCTCTGTACCGACGTTTGTCAGATTATCATATAAAGTAAAGGGGCAGTCCGCAAGGCGGTCGCCCGCGTGAATGAGGCAAAAATGTATGCTCCGCACGGTATATTCCCAATGCTCTATGCCTTTTTCGATGAGGCCAATGGGCTGGATCGCCAGGCCTTTCGCCAACAGGTTGAGGTGTGCATTGCCTCGGGCGCGCATGGCATTGCGCTGCTTGGCTTGATCACCGAGGTAAAGACGTTGACCGCGCTAGAGCGTGAGACTTTGGTGAGATGGGCAGTCAAGGACATTGCCGGGCGCTTGCCTTTAATGGCCACCATCGCAGGCGCAACGCTGGACGAGGTCGCATCGTTGGCGGCGTCGGCCGAGGCCGCGGGCGCCGACTATCTGATCCTGCAGCCGCCTCTCGGCCAGAAACTCACCAGCGCAGACCTACTGGAATTCTATTCAACGGCGATGGCCAGTATCGGCGCCAAAGTCGGCATTCAGAACGCGCCGGAATATCTTGGAGTCGGCCTCAATCCTGACGAGGTCAAAACCCTGCGCCGCCGACACGACAACTTCACTCTTATGAAGGGCGAAGGCCCGGTAATTCAAGTCAAACCCTTCATCGATACGCTCGGCGATGACTTCGTCATTTTCAACGGTCGGGGCGGACTGGAACTGCCTGACAATCTGCTGGCCGGTTGTGCCGGCATGATCCCGGCTCCCGATTGCGCTGACATCCAGATCGCGATCTACGAGGCCGTCAAGGCCAGAGACATGATCACCGCACAGCACAAGTACCAACTCGCCCTGCCCTACATCGTCTTTGCCATGCAGTCGCTAGACGTGGCCATCCTTTACGGCAAGTCAATGTTCGCTCGCCGGGCCGGTATCTCCAACGCTGGCGCCTGCCGGGCTCCGACAATCATGCGCGAGACGTTCTTCGACGCTGCTACCGACCGCTGGTCGGCGACCTTTGGCCCCTACGGCGGATAACTTACCAGTCGGCCACGCTGCCATCATGGTGATACCACTGGATCGGCTTGACCTCTTCGAAGGGATGCCGGGCCGCTGCTTCGAAGTTTATTTCCACCCCGATCCCTGCGGCCTGGCTTGGCTCGACGTAACCTCCGATGATCGGCGTCACACCGGAGATGATCTCGTCCCGCCAGGGCACGTCAGAGCGCATCACTTCCTGGATCAGGAAATTGGGGGTGGCGAAACCGAGATGGATATTGACCATTGTGGCGATCGGTCCGAGCGGATTGTGCGGCGCCATTGACACGCCGAAGGTGTCGCACAGGGTCGCGATCCGTCGGGTTTCGGTAATGCCTCCGGCATGGCACACATCCGGCTGCGCCACCGCAATTGCCCCTGCCTGCAGTAGGTGCAAGAATTCATGCCGGTGCACTAGCCGCTCTCCCGCCGCTATTGGGATCGTGGTCGAGGCAGCGACCCGCGCCGTTCCCTGCCAGTCCTCTGGCTGGCAGGGCTCCTCTAAAAAGAACGGCCGATATGGCTCCAACACCTTGGCGTACTCGATCGCCATCGCCGCCGTGGTACGACCGTGCAGATCCACCATGATATCCATGTCGTCGCCCGCGCCCTCGCGCGCCGCGGCCATGAGCGCCTCGGCTTGCCCGAGCGCAGCATTCCCGTCCAGCGGCGCAGTCTTTCCCACCGCCAGGATCTTTACCGCCGAAAACCCGTCCGCCTTGGACCGCGCAGCCTTTTCGGCAAACGAATCCGACGCGGCACTGTTATAGACCGCGGTTGAATCCCCTCCGCCCAAATGGTCATACATCCGCAACCGCTTGCGGCTGAGCCCGCCGATCAGTTGCCAAAGGGGAATGCCCAAATCTTTGGCCTTCAAATCATGTAGCGCCTGGTCAATCCCCGACAGCGCCGACATGGTGACAATTCCGCCTTTGAAGAACGGATGCCGGAACATCGTCTGCCAGAGGTGCTCTATATTGCGGGGATCCTCGCCGATGATCAGCATGCCGATATCCTCGACCGCGCCCGTCACCGCGCGGGTCTGGAACTCCATCGTCGCCTCGCCCAAACCGTACAATCCCGGCTGATCGGTCTCGACCCGCACAAAGATCCAGTTGCGCAATTTGGCATTGACGACAAAAGTCTTGATGGCGGTGATTTTCATGCGGCTCCCCGGTCTATTCCGACCATAGCCCTCGTCCGTTGCATTGGGCACCACATCTCTTTGCGCAACAGTTGATCGTTCGAGTTGATCGAGTAACATCGATCATATATGAACTTATGTTTGTTTTCTCTTGCGAGTTCATCTCATGACTGAGCGTAATACTCGTATCGGCATTGTCGGGGTCGGTTGGTGGGCGGCTTCAAATCATCTGCCCATCCTCGAGGCGCGCAATGATGTCGAACTCGTCGGCGTCTGCCGCCTCGGGCAGGCCGAATTGCGCCAGGTGCAAGACCAGTTCGACATCGCTTTTGGCACCGAATCCTTCGACGAACTGCTCGATACCGTGCCGATGGACGGGATCATCATAGCCTCGCCCCACCGCTTCCATGGCCAGCAGACCCTCAAGGCGCTCAACAAGGGCCTGCACGTTCTGGTCGAAAAGCCCATGACAGTGGACAGCGCCGAGGCCCGCGCCATCGTCGCCTTGGCCGCTACGCGCAACCGCCATGTTGTTGTTCCCTATGGCTGGAATTTCCGCCCGTATTTCACCGCGGCGCAGAGCCTCATCGCTGCCGGCAGCATCGGCACCATCCGCCATGTCTCCGCCGTGATGGCCTCCCCTATCGGCGAGCTGATGTCCGGTCACGCCATGCCCGGCACCGAAAATGAATTGTTCCGCCCCAATCCTGAAACTTGGGCCAATCCGCAAAATGGCGGCTACGGCTGGGGGCAGTTGGTGCATTTGCTGGGCGGCTTGTTCTACCTCGCCGATCTGGTTCCCGAACGCGTCTTCGCTTTCACGGGCACGTCAGACCTCGGCGCCGACCTGTTCAATGCCGTTTCGGTGCAATTCTCCAGCGGCGCAACCGCCGCCCTGTCAGGCGCCGCCACTGTCCCCGATGGCAAACCCTTTCAGCTCGATCTGCGCCTTTACGGGAGCGAAGGCATGCTGCTGCTCGATGTCGAGCGCGAACGCTGCATCGCCCAGCGCCTCGATGGCAATGACATCACCATCCCGATCACACCTGGCACCGGCGCCTATGCTTGTATCGAGCCGGTCAACCGCTTTATCGATCTGTGCAAGGGTCTGCCCGTCGAGAACGCCGGTTCCGCTGTGGTTGGCGCCCGCGCAGTAGAAGTCGTTGAAGCCATGTTGCGCTCGGCAAAGTCCGGCAATGCCGAGCGCATCTGAACCCTAACGGTTGACCCTTTCTGCCAGCGCCATGATCCCATCGAGCCCCGCCTCGCTGGCGATCTCCTGGGCCAAAAGCCGCCGCACCAAGATCCCGGCCTCCTTCTGGAAGTTGGGATAGCCCGGCAATCGCGGCCTGATCCAGGCCGCGTCGATGGTCGAGCGGATGTCTGAAAAATATCCATTGAACCGCTGATCGGTCACCGCATCGTCCCAGGCTGCTGCAAGCGCTGGCTGCCCATGGTGCGCCGGAATGATCTGGCGCTGGGCCATATCGGACAACAGGAACGCGATGAACCGCAATGCTGCTGCTCGCTCTTCGCAATGCCGCGACAGTCCCACAGCCGTCCCGCCAATGGCGGTTTGCGCCTGATACGGTTCCGTCGTTCCGGGAAAGGGCGCAAAGCTCAATCGCCGCCGCAGATCCGATTCGCCATAGGTGGCATAGCCATAAACGCACGGCGCATAGACCACATCGTCGCGGGCCACCATCTGGTCATGCAAGTCGATAGAGTTCCAGCCAATCGCCTCAGGCGGGCAATACTCCAGAACTGCCGACACCTGCTCCAGTGCCTGTTGCAGGGCGGACCGATCAATGCTGAACTTCAATGCGGGATCGGCAGACCACGGACTGCCTGCATTGGCCATCAAGGCCGCCAGCGTCAGCACGGCGTGTGGTGTTTCGCATGCCATGCCAATGAACAGTCCCCGACCCCTCAGCGCTGCACCCAGCAGCAGGACCTCGTCCCAAGACACTGGCAGTGGCCGATCACCTAGCAGATCGGCCCGATACAATCCATGCTGCGTCGCCCCATCGATAGGCGCGCCCCAGACCCCGCCTCCATACCGGTAACTCGCAAGCGACTTCCCGACGAACCGCTCATCATCCTCCACCCCCAGCCCGGGCATATGCTGGTCCAGCGCGACAAAGGCCCCGCTAGCCACCACGTCTCCACTGAATGGGTGATCGTAGATGATCAGATCAAACTGCTCGGCGACCGCAGCAAGCCCCTGATGCTCGAAATCGCTGAGCGGGCGCACTGTCCACTCGACTTCGACGTCAGGGTTATCGCTCCGAAACCTATCCACCAGCGGCTGCAACGGCCCTGTTGCGCGCCGATGGCCCCAACTCAACCCCTTGAGAATTGTCATCAGGTTTCCTTGCGGCCGGCGAAATCGTCGATGCCCTTGCGCTGGTTGCCCATCGCAAAGGCCAGAATCATCAAGTCGTTCTCATAGCGGGAGGCCCCGTCTAACGTGCCATTGAGGGCAGCACGAATGCCTTCCTTGACGGTCATGGTGGCTATTGTCGTATGGCTGGCGACGCGGGCTGCCATGTCTCGTGCAGCGGCTACTTCCTCGCCTTCGCCGACCATCTGCTCGATGACGCCCATTCGGTAGGCGTCCTCGCTGCCATAAGTGTCCCCAGTCAGGCACATCATCATCGCCTTTCCGTAACCGACCAACCGCGTCAACATCTGGGTCTGCCCGCCGCCGCCGAGCCAGCCATGCTTGACCTCGGGGGCCCCGACCTTGGTCGAAGGCGCTCCAACGCGGATATCGCAATTAATTGCAATCTCCAGGCCGCCACCGACCGTCCAACCCTTCAATGCTGCGATGGTCGGCTTCTTGATGCGACGGAACTCGGTGGCGTAGCAGATGCGGTTACGGAAGGCCCAAGCGTCCTTGAAACTATCGAGCTGGGAGATATCGGTGCCGGCACAAAAGGCGCGCTCACCGGCGCCACGCACGACCACGGCGCGAATCGAGTCATCGTCGTTAATCTGCCGGCGGGCATCGCGGATGGCCGAGGCCATGGCGGGGCTGATTGCGTTGTGCTTCTCAGGCCGGTTGAGTACCAACTCGGCAACGCCCCCGCCATGGCGTTCAAGCAATATATGATCCGTCATGCTAACACTCCTCGAGCGGAAATCACTTCCGCATGATTGATAATCGATTATATATGATTAAGCGGTAGGCTATGATGGTGCAAGCGAAGTCTAGGTGCCGCTGTCCATTTTCCGTCCGAGGAATGCTGCCATGACAAAGCCCGTCGCGAGCAAGAGCAAGCCCGCCTCATTCATGCGCAGCCGTAGCTTGGTAGATCTGGCGCATGAGGAAATCCACAAGCGCATCACCAATGGTGAAATTGCCCAGGGCGAGCGGCTGGTGATCGATGCCTTGGCGCAGGAGTTCGGCACGAGCCTTATTCCCGTACGCGAGGCGCTAGCCCGGCTCCATGCCGAGCGCCTGGTGTCCTTCGAGGCCAACAAGGGCTATCGCGTCGCCGCACCACCGGACGAGCTTGAGCTTCGTCAGCTGTTCAGTGCCCGCCTGATCCTGGAGGTCGGCGCGCTCGAAACTGCCCTGCCCCTGATCAACCCCCAGCTTATTGCTGAGCTGCGCGATATCAACGCCCAGATGCGCGCCGGCACTTATGGCACCAATTTCGAAGGCTATGTGCAGTTCGTCAAACTGAACGCCGTATTCCACGAAAAAGTCGTCGGCCTCTCCGGCAATCCATTCATTATCGACTCCTACCGCAAGCTGGCTTATCACGAGCGTATCATGCAGGCCCTGCACGGCCGCGGAATCCCCGATATCTCCAAGCTCGTCGCCGAACACGAAGCCATCATCGAGGCCTTGCAGGATGGCGCCCACGAGGGCGCCCGCGAGGCTATCCGCCAACATATTCTTGATGGCGGGCGGCGTCTCATCTCAGAATAGGTGGAGTGCCAACGTCGGGTTCAATAAACAGACTTGCAACTAATGGCAGCTTTAGGGGAACCACAAGTATGCTGCCGACGACCGATCTGGGGTCGGTCTCTGCCCCTGCCCTCCTTCGCTTTTTGGGGTGGGTTGCCGGCAGTCCGCTTCTGGGCAGCGGAACTGTGCAAGCGGACATCGCTCTGTTCATCGCCGCGATACCGAACAGTGGCTAGGTTTGATCGATAGATCATCAGGCGGTCTCCGCGCAGGAGTGATCGCCGATCTCCCAAACAACAAGTAGTTCCTTTCGGCCCGACTCTACATGAACAATGGCGCAAGGCGCGATCGCCTACGGCTCCTCGGGTGTCTATCTGGAAACGGATTGTTGGCGATAGGTGCCCAATTTGTACTCAAGATTTTGTTCTTTAGACGCCGCCTGATGCCGGGCCAATTTGGTTCGGCCCAAATGCTTAGCTCTTGACCTGAAGGGCTGCATAACTGCTGAGCATATCCCTCATTTCATCGACGAAGCCCTCCCTACGCTCTTCGCTGAAGTCGAGGCGCAGGCACACCTTGGAGGTCGCGTGTTCAGTGCCATAGAACAAGGCATTGTCTGCGACGGCGGTGCACAGCTGGTCAACGGCGACATGTTCCATCTCATGGCTGTGCTGCGCGAGGCGCAGGTCCCGCTAGCTTCGGTGCCGGTCAATGGAGCTGGGCTTGTGGTAAGGGATGGTGTCCCCTATCGATCTGCCGGACTCGAGGAACTTGCAACCTTGCTGGACGGGCTTGACGAGTCCAACGATGCCTTGTCGGGAAACCTGGCGCAGACCCTTGATGCCCTGGTAGTGGACTCCAGGAAGCGGCGCATTGCCGACACTTACGCACGCGAGATGTTTGGCAGGTCGCCAGAAGCGGTGGCCGCCCGCCAGGCTTGGAGCGCCGCGAAAGGATTTCACTCCGACCGGCACGAGGCCGAGTTCCAGATAGCCTCTGGCATGGCGACGGCGATTGAAGCGCTAGGGAACAAGCTGACGCATGCGCCTCTTCTTAGTGCAGCCGTAAGGTCGATTGTAGAGGACGATTACGGCGTAACTGTCGAGACCGACGTGGGCGCTTTCCGGTCCCGGGCAGCAGTTGTCGCCGTGTCTCCACCGATTGCACGGAATATTGCTTTGTCGGTTCCTGACGCAACCGTCCTGCGGGACAGCCTCAATGCCTATCCGTTTGATCTGAACGGTGACGAAGCTGATGTTGGCGTAAGTATTGGTGTCGTGTTGTCCAATCAGACAGATGGCACGCCACAGGACATGATGCGCAAGGCAGACATCGCGCTTTAACTAGCCAAAGCCACAGGCCGGGGTCGTCACCAGATCTTTGTCGGTGACCTCGATGACCAAGTTCGGCACAGAAGGGCTTTGGAACGAGAGCTTCGCCTTGCCATTGCCGGCGATGAACTAATGTTGGTCTATCAACCCTTATACGATGCCCTCGGAACGGCCATTCTCCGTGCTGAAGCGCTGGTGCGATGGAACCACCCAATGCATGGCCTGCTTTCACCGGATCATTTCATTGGCCTTGCAGAAGAGCGTGGCCTAATCGGCGCTTTGGGCATGTGGGTCCTGCAAAAGGCCTGTGCCTTCGCCGTTACGACGGACCTAGAATGGATTGCAGTAAACTTCTCGCCTGCCCAGTTTCATGATGAACACCTGGCAGACCGCGTCCTCGCATTGTTGAAAGAGGTCGGGCTAGGACCAGAACGACTGGAAGTGGAGATCACCGAAGGCTTGCTGCTGGAACGGTCGACGGTCGTCCAAAGCACCTTGGCCCAGTTGCGGGCAGCAGGCGTCCGCATTGCTCTGGACGACTTTGGTACTGGGTATTCTTCCATCACCTACTTGCGCACGTACCGCATCGACAAACTCAAAATTGACCGCTCGTTTGTGGACCAGCTTGGTCACGACAGCGAGATCGATGAGATCGTGCGCGCCATTATCCAGCTTGCTCGGGTAATGAAGATGCGTGTGGCTGCAGAGGGGGTTGAGACACCAGCGCAGCACAATATATTGCAGCAGATGGGTTGCGACGAGTTGCAGGGCTACTTTCTGTCAAGGCCGGTTTCCCCCGAGCGATTGCTGCAGTTGACTGGTCGGTCACGCCCTCAGGCACTTCTCGCCTAATATTAGCGACATTTGCCTTCGCGACATCGAGGGGCTGGTCTTCCCCACGTCCGCCATTGACCCCTTTAAGGCGCGCCAGAAGCTGGGCCCTTAGGAACGAAAGGTGGCTAGGCCGCTCGCACCATTTCGCGGATTGCCGTTTCGACGGCATTGGCATTGTAAGGTTTGCCAAAGAAGCGACTGTTATCGGGAAGATCCGCGAGGTGAACATCCCGATGTCCGGAGGTCACGATAATACGCACTGGCGGCCAGCGATCATGAACTGCTTCCGCTAGTTCAAGCCCGTCCAACTTGCCGGGCATGTCTACATCAGTGAAGACCACTTGGATGTCGGCATTTGCCGCTAGTGTCAGCATAGCTTCTTCGGCGTTTCCTGCTTCATAGACGTCGAATTGCTGGTCTTGTAGGTGATCGGCAATGCACATTCTAACGAGTGGTTCGTCTTCGACGACCAGTACGACAATGGGGCGCTGCATAAAGTTTCTGATCCCAAAGGACCAGCCGCTTCTGGTTTGTGGGATGGTTCCAACGTTCACATAGGATTATCGATGCACGCCACGTCATCACGAATGTTAGGGGTCGCGCGCAGCTTATGCGCTCCGGCAGCTTACTCCCTGATTTCTGACGACCATGGAAAGTTCACGTACTGATCGCGCGTGTCGTAGCAGATGTTGCCGTACATCTTGAGGTATGTGTCGCGACGCTCAGGGTCTGAGAACACGGCAGCTGGATCGATGAGATCGGCCTCGTACTGCGCCATGTTCTGGGCGGTGAGGGCAATTGGCAGAATATCCATTGCCTGTGGAATGCTTTTGCCTTCTAGCCACTCGGCAGCGTAGTAGCCCATCGCATAGCCAAAAACGGGCGACGAGAGGGCGATACTCGCCTTGAAGGGACTATCACCCTTTTTGATTTCAGCAACGCCTTCGGGCTCACCATCGATGCCGCCAAGAAACTGATCCGGGCGGTCCTTTCCGGCAGCACGTAAGGCTTGGAGCGCGCCGAGCACCACTGCATCTCCGCCGAGCACCACGTCGACATCCGGGCTTGCCAGCAGGATCGTGTTCATTGTTGCGAAGCCACCTTCCTTGGTCACGGGCTTGGGGGCGATATCAGCGACAATGGTCACACCCGGAATGGCATTCAGACCATCTCGCATCGCTTCAAATCGCGGCGTTAAAAACTCCATGCTGTCTTGAGTGAGCAGAACCACATTGGCTTTGCCGCCCAGCTTGCTGTTGATGTGTTCAATAGCGGCGTCGGTGATCGCCTTGCCGGTGGCGTATTGCGGCGCGTTGAGAAGCAGGGTTGCGGGTGGTGGCACAATGGTGCCGACATAGGCTCCGGACCATATCACCTGCTGGAGGCTGTCACTGACTGCCCGCGGATCAGATGAGGTGGCGACCAGCGCTCCAACCTCTGCGGCGGCGAACTTTTGGATCTCCGCAATTGCTTTGGGAACATCGTTTTCGGCCACGGTTCTGCGGTATTCCAGTCCACGATCTTTTGCGGCCATTGCCAGACCATGATCGACACCTTGCAGGAACTCCCGTTCGTTCTCCTGCACAAATGCAAGGACCCTGCTGACGCCCAGCGGCTTGCTGCAAAGGGGCGCACTCGGGTCAAAAGCCGGGAATACGGTCCGTTTTGTAATGGCCTGAGGACCCTCTTGCCCATGAACTACGGGGAGCGCTGTCATCAGCACTGCTGCCGCTATGAGGAGGGGCGATATGTTTAAGCGCAGCGCTACTTTATTGCGTGACCGCATCAATGCGCCCCAATTGAATTACCAAACCACAGTCTCAGATTGGTCATGTGCTGGCGCAGTCCGCAAGTGCCGAACACGTCGTCGCATCCAATGCGCTGCACGCGTCAAGCCGGAGGCCTATTGCGCTGCCATCGCCAGAGGCTCCGACGCCGTGAACCTCAAGTGCGCAGCCGTGCCCGGCTGGCGTGGCCGATACTCAATCTGTGCCCCAAGGCTTGTGCACATGGCATTGACGATACGCGTTCCAACCCCTGTTCCTTTGGCTGGCGCTCCATCGGCGCGCCCTATACCGTCGTCTTCAACGACTAGCTCGAAGCCATCGTCGTGCTTGCGGAGTTTGACCCGGATTTCCCCAACACCTTCTGGATAGGCATATTTGAAGGAGTTGGTGACCAGCTCGGTGACAATGACCCCAAGGCTGATGCTAGCGTCGGTTGCAAGCTCGACGTCCTCGATGTCAAAGGTCAAATTGACCCCATGACTTTGGCTTCTCAATGAGGTGCGCAGGTGATCAAGAAGCCCCGTCAGGTATTCATCGAGCGCCACCGAGCGCACATCGGCGGAGCTATAGAGCCGCTTATGAACTAGAGAGATTGCAAAGATGCGTTCCTGCGTCTCCTTGAGCGCGTCCTTGGCGGCCTGATCTGCAAGTGCTTTGGATTGAAGGGTGATCAGGGAAGAAACAAGCGAGAGGCTGTTGGCAACCCGGTGGTTGACCTCCGCCAACAACACCTCAGCGCGGTCCCGAGCCGCCACCACATCGGCGGTGCGCGATGCCACCCGTTGTTCGAGCGCACCATTTAGCGTAGTGACTTGATCGCCTGCTGCTCGGAGCTCTTTTGTGTACCGGGCAATGGTGTAGGCGGCGCCTCCGATAACCGCGATGATCACCAGGGCGCCAATGGCAGAGACGAGGCGAAGCCAGCCCGTATTGGCTCGTTGCTCATCAACCCCGGTCGTCAATTGAGCGTCGGCGCGACCAATGATGCCCGAGAAGAACACATTAGCTTCATCGGTCAAAGCCTTGCCGTTGTTGGTTCGAAATAGTGCAACCGCTTCTTCGTTATGGTTGTCGCGCTTCAGAGCAATAGTTCGATCAAACTCCTCGAACTTGGCCTTCAAGATTGACGTAAGGCGCTTCAAAGGGATGCTGGCTTCTGGATCGTCGCCCAGCAAACCTTGGAGTGCCTCAAGATGGCGCAACGCTTGTGCTTGGGCAGACTGATAGGGGGCAAGATAGATCTCATTGCCCGTAATGATAAACCCGCGCTCACTGGCCTCAGCAGTTTGCAGCGCATTTCGCAGCTCCACCGCCGCCACGCGCGTATCGCGCGCGACCATCGCACCCTGAAAATAAGACTGCGCTCGCTCCCCCAGCCAGAAGTTCATCGCCACGATGGCCATGAGCGCCATGAACCCGACAATCAGGAAAGCAGAGGTAAATCGGACAAGCGCACGACTGGAAATGGGCATGAGCCCTTTTTGCCCCATTTGAGATTGCAGCGCTATATCCCAGTGAGGTCCCGCGCCACTAACTTCGAGTGTCTTGATCGCAAAAGTAGTCGGTTTATTGAGGAACTGGGAAGCTTCTAGCAGGACGCGGGAGCCTTGAGCCACTATCGTTGCAGCGGGTTAGTTGTCCGCTTTTCGGAAGCCTAAGAACATTGGCTGATGTCAGAAATGGGGTCGACAGCTGCCCCTGCTGTGGCTTCGCCTTTGGGGTGGAATGCGGACGGGCTGCTACCAGCAATGGGCATGCTCAACCAGACATGACCTTTGCGACCACATTCACTAGATTGTTCTGAACCTGAGTTTTGCACCACCCAAGCTGCTGCGATTGCGGGAGATAGGTGCACAACTCTTGATATTTGCACTGTGGGAAGCGTCTAAGCCTGCAGGCAGTAGACCGAAATGTGCGAGCGTGATGCCGCGTCGAATGGCGACCCCGTCCAGTCGGCGTTCCGGCTCTCAAGCGTGAAACCTGCAAGCTGCCCCATCAAGTCGAGTTCAGCGGGCCAGATGTACCGGTGCGGCGAGCGGAATAGGTGCGCTTGCTTAGTGCTATTAAAATCAAAGTGATGTGAGACAACGTGCTGAGCTACAGGGTCCACAGTATCAAGCCCGATGTAGCCATCCTTGGACTGAAAAACGACCACCTGGGGCTCAGAAGGGCGGGGAATTGTCGGCACCCATAGCTCAATGACAAAACGGCCACCCGGTTTGAGGTGACGTGCAGCGTTCTGGAAGCACGCGACCTGCTCAGATTGGGTCATGAGACAGGAAATACCATTGAAGACGAGATAGGCGAGCGAGAAGTCGCCTGCTTGTTGAGCGGTTGTCATATCCCCGAGCGTAACCGGCATCGTGGCTTCGTCGACTTTCGTCCGAAGTTGCTCCACCATAGCTGGAGCAATCTCAATGCCACTCACCTTAACGCCGCGCTCATGAAGAGGGATTGCGACACGTCCGGTTCCGATCGCGAATTCAAGAACAGCACCGCCCTTTGCGAGTTGCTCTAGCCGGTCGACCGCTGGACCAAGCACATCCGGTGCAAACATCCCGGTGCCAGGCGTGTCATAAGCTTTGGCAGCCTCCTCGTCCCAGAGGTCCTCATGCTTTTGGAATTCCACTCCACCCTCCGATGCTGAGGGCACAATACGCGGAGGCATAAGGCCTCCTAGTGCAAAGCCGCAACAATTCAGCTCACAGCGTGCAATGCTCGTGTTCCATAATGGTGCTTATGCGCTTCGTTTTTCTGCGGCTGCTATCAGGCATCGTCAGATTTGCCCCTAACGGCTGACATGGGGTCGACAGCTGCCCGGCAGAAACGCGCCCCATTCCGGCCGTTGAGAATTGGGTCTCGACAACCCGAAACCTGCCGTTCCGATCCCGGCCGGGTCAGTTCCAATCAGGAGCAGAGTCTGCGGCGGTCGAGCTCTTGTTACTGATGGCAGTAGCTGTTTTTGTGGCTGGCCGTCCTGCCATCGTTTTTGCCTGCGGCGAACTACTCCACCCTTGAGCGAAGGGATGGAGTGATTTTTGAGCGTTCCGGATCAGATGGCGTTCTGCCGCGCCAGCCAATCTACGAGCACCAGGTTGGTTTCCTCCGGCATTTCCTCCTGGATCCAGTGACCGCAATCGAGGCTGACGACCTCCACGTTGGGCACGAAGTCCATAAGGTTCTCCGACTGGGGGATCACGTCTCGTTCGCCATAGATCATGAGCGCTGGTTGACGGATGATTGGGTTCACCTCGCCCAGCAGATGCCAGTTGCGGTCAAGATTTCGGTACCAGTTGATGCCGCCCGTGAAGCCGGATCTTTCGAAGGCCTCGACGTAAACAGCCAGGTCCTCGTCGCTCATCACGGGCTCACCAAGCGTCGTCTCCGCCCGCGCGAGATTTATCATGCTCATGCCAGGCTCGGGCGGCAGCAGGGGCACATTCTTCCGGTACAGGTTGCGGAGGAACCGGGAGGCGTTCTCGTCGAGGATCGCGTCCGCCACCCCCGACTGCCGGTTAAAGTGGACGAAATAGTAGTCGCTACCCAGCACCATCTCCAGGAACTCGATCCACGGCATGTCCCCGCGCGCCTGATAGGGCATGCTCAGATTTATCACCTTCTTGACGCGAGTGGGATGCAGAAGGGTCAGCCCCCACACCACCATCGCGCCCCAGTCATGGCCGACAAAAATCGCATTCTCGTATCCGTAGTGATCGAGAAGGCCAATCAGATCGCCCGCCAAGTGATCAATGTCATAGTCCGTCACCACGTCGGGACGAGACGAGTTGCCGTAGCCTCGCTGGTTGGGGACGATGACGTGGTAGCCGGCAGAAACAAGCGCTGGCACCTGGCGGCGCCAGGAATAAGCATGCTCGGGCCAACCGTGGCAAAGCACGATAGGCTTTCCAGCATGCTGCCGTCCTGCTTCGAAGACTTCCAGTTCAACACCGTTGACGGGAACAAGGGTGGGTTTGGGAAATTCGTTTGCGATCGACACCGCATATCCTTCTGTATCTGAGCGACCATGTGCGTTTCCCGGCTACAATTCAGGGCAGCGGAACGCGTAATGATGGCTGGATAGGAAGCAATGGTGCCAAGAACTGGCACTGAAGGACGTTAGATCGAAGGCATGAGTGGACGTCATCGACATGAAGCCATCGTGCGCAGCCTTCGCCGCAACGGCACATCGACGGTTGCGGAGTTGGCAGCCGCGGCCGGTGTCTCGAGGCGCACAATATTGCGCGACATCGGCGCGTTGCGTGAAGAGGGCTTCGTCATACATTCCGAGCCGGGGCGCGGCGGCGGCCTGCAACTCGATGCCCAGTCAATCCAGACCACGGCCAGACTCTCTGTCAGCGAAGTCTTTGCCCTCCTTGTCAGCGTCGCCTCAATGCGGGCCGCCGGCAATTTGCCCTTTGCCCACCTGGCCGACGCCGGGCTCGCCAAGATCGAGAAGGCTTTGACCTCGGACAAGGTGCGTGACCTGCGCCGGCTTCTCGACTGCCTCTATGTGGGACAGCTCTCGCCGCTAGTGGACATATCGGATTTGGCGCCGATGGAGCCCGCACTTCTCCCCACGTTCGAGACAGCGTTTCTCCGGCGGCAATATCTCGGCTTCCAGTACCGCGACGCGAAGAGGGCCGTCACCGATCGCCGTGTCGAACCGCATGCGATGCTGATCCTGCCACCGCTCTGGTATTTGGTCGCCTGGGACCCGGCGCGTCAGGATTTCCGCTACTTTCGAATGGATCGGATCAGTAGTCCTGAAATCGATGAAGACGCCACCTTTCAGCGCCGACGCGTGCGGTTCGAGGACTATGTCCGCCCGGTCCGTAATCTATCCCGCTAGGCTGCCATCGCGAGGTGCGGTGCGCGGCTTCGATGCGCCTCATTTCGGTCGTTCACGCATCTTTAGTGCTTGCCCAAAAGCAGACGTCCAAACTGCAGCAGTCATTTTCAACTAATTGCCTAGATCGTGAATTCTGACCGTCGGCATCACCGCCTTGGCGATGTCGCAGAGGTGGCGGTGATGGGTGAGGTAGATCACCTGTCCGGTATGGGCCATTTCTCCGAGGAGGCGAAACACCTGCTCCGAGCGTGGCTCGTCAAAGGTTTCCATGATGTCGTCGGCAATGAAAGGCACGGGGCGCCGGCTGCGGGCGAATTCGCTGTAACCGGCGACGCGAAGTGCCAGGTAGAGCTGGAACTGGGTGCCCTTTGACATGTCGGTTGAGAGCTTTGATCCACCCTGGCGCGGCAGGCCGATCAGGGTTTCGCGGTCCTTGTCCGGCCGGGCCGCAAGACCGGTATAGTCGCCGCGGGTAATCAGCGCAAAAGCGTCGGAGGCCCGTTTCATCATCGAGCTGCGGTGCTGCTCGCGATAGGCGCGCAGCGCCTGTTCGGCCACCAGCGCGCCGGTGCGCAGGCGCAGGTAGTCCAGGGCCTTTTCTTCGATCTGCAGCAGCAGGGTACGCCGTTGCCCTTCGATTCGGGCGACGGCATCGTCGCCGCCGATGGCGTCCAGCTTTTCCCGCGCACGCGACAGGTCGGCAAAGCTCTGCCGGCTGACGGCCTCGAGATCGTCGAGGCGCATAGCGATCTCGGCAGCAGCCTGCTCGGTTGCAGCGAGATCGAGGGCGGCTATCTGGTCCAGCGCTATGTCCACGGTATCGACGCGCAGCTCGGCCACGAGCTGCCGGCCCAAGGCATTGGCCTGTTGGAGGAGCCGCGTCCGCTCGGCGGAGCGCGCCAGTTCGGCGCTCACCTGCTGCAGCGTTTCGACCGAGAAAAAATCCGTCATTTCCTGTCGACGGGCCGCGTATACGGCAAGCTTCTGCGCCAGCCCGCGCAGGATATCGTCCAGTCGGCTGCGCTCAGCCACCTTCTGGCTGCGTTGGCGGCGATGCTGTTCGGCAAGGTCGGCACGCCGCATCAGGTCACGCGCCGTCTCGAGCAGACGCGCAGCATCAGGTTGCTCGTGCAATTGATTGAGGATATCACCCAGATCTTGGCGGAATTGTTCCTGGTCTCGCCGCATGGTTTCGATCTGGCGCGCGCGGGCTTGGCGCTGACTCAGGGCCACCGGCAGCTCGCCCAGCACGCGCAGCAGTTCGCGCACGGCGCCTACGCCGTTATCAGTGAACCAGGTCTTGCTCAAGGCCTCCATCCAGCGGCGCTGCCACTCCTCGACATCGCTCTCTGCGGCAGCGAGTGCGCGTTCGCGAATGACCAAATCACCTTCGCGTTCTCGCAGGGACCTCTCGGCGGCAGTTCGCGTAGCGCGTTGGACGCCGCCATCGGCGAGCACACTTTCGGCCGCCTGCATCAGCGCGGTGGGCGACAAGTCGTCGACATTGTCAAAACCGGCCAATTGCATGGCTTCGGCCAACACCGCCAGTTCGCTCTCGAGGTCCTGCCTCGCCGTGGCGAGATCGCCTTCGGTTTCGACCAGCGCATCCCAAGCGAGCAATGTCTCGCTGCGCTGGCGCGACCAAGTCTCGATGTACTCGAGCCCGGCACTCGGCGACGCTGTAGAGTTGAGGCCGATTTCGTCAACGATGCCGGCGCGGATTTCTTTGGCTAGCGCCAGAAGATCGGCTCGAGCGTCTGCCATTAACTCGTTCTGCCGCATCAGCGCGGCCGCGGTCACCATGAGATTTTGCTGCAGGCTGCGCCATTCGGCCAAGTCCTGCACATGGGCTAGCCGGGCGGTGGAAAGCGCGTCGTCGGCGGCCAGTGCCGCAGTGAAGTTTGCGGCACTTCTAACGTCCAGCGCCCTGGCATGCTCGGCCCACGCCGCGTCGCGCGCCGCCCGCAGGCGCAGCGCTTCTCCGTCGTCGATCACTCCGGCAGTCGCTCGGATCGCGGCAACGCGCGCCTCATCGGTGCGCTGACTGGTGACCAGATCACGCTGGCGCGCCTCGATTTCGCTCATCTGCCGGTCGAGCGTGGTCGCGCGGGCGCGCCAGGCGTCGAGTTGTCGCTGCTCCGGCAGGCGCAGAGCCCGCAGCGCATCGCCATTACCAGACCAGGGCACCAGGCTTTCGCTGAGCGCATGGTAGCGCCGCTCCATAGTGGGTAGGGCTTGCTCGGCAACGCGCATGCGCGCCTGGTGATTGCCGCGCCTCAGCGCGCCCAGCGCCGCATTGACGCCTTCAAGCGCCACACCCGTGCTTCTGTCAGCACCAACCATGCCGGCCAAAGCGGCGGTGGCGCGCTCGATGTTCTCCTGCGCCTGCAACAATTCGCGCCGCGCGGTCTCGGCCTTGGCGTCGATGCCCGAGCGCGCCTCGATCAACTCGCGTAGTGTGCCGACCAGCGGGGCCGGTAAGAGGAGGGTCTCCGGCGCCTTGTGTCCCGGCTGTCCCAATCCGGCGAGTATCGCAGCAATGCTCGCATCGTCCTCGGCGATTGCAGCCTGACGGCGGGGCAAATCGCTTTCCGCAGTGCTGAAGCGGGCCATGCCCTCGTCGAGGCCGGCAATGGCGTCTGTCAGTGCCAGGAGACGTTCATCGATCACCAGCGCTGCAATCTGCTCGTCCAGTCGCGCCAGCTCCGCCTGTGTGCCCTCGATCTGCGTATGCAATTCTGCATTTTTGATCATAATCTCAGGCAATTGCTCGGCCCACTCGGGTGGCGGAGCCGGCTGGTAGCCAAACTGTTCGATCTCTTGGTGCAGCCGCTGGTAAGCGTCGGCGAGCGGAGCTGCCCGAAGGAGGCGCGCGAGTTCATCCTGCCGCGTCTTGGCCCGGCCCTGCTCCTTGATGGAAGCGGCATAGGCGGCCTCGGCCTGCACCTTGGTGGCAAGAAGCGCCGCATGGGCGGGCGCGCGGGTGTCAATCTCCTCCTGCTGTTTCTTGAGCTCGGCGAGGTCGCGCTTGAGCTCCGCAATCTGTGTGCTGCGGCCGCGCAGCTTGTAGATGTCGTCGGCCTCTTCGCGCACCTTGGTCAGGATCGTGCTCAGATCGGCAAGGCCCGCGCTTGCCGCAAAAAGCATTTCGCCCAGCTCGCCCTTGGAGGCGATAATGGCATTGCCGCCATCCTCGAGGCTCTGGTCGTCGAGCGAAAACATCGCACGATAGGTCTCGCGCGTCAGTCCCGCCAGCGGCACGCTGAGCAGGGCTTCGTCGACCGGCTGGCCGCGCGCATCGCGCAGCGTATTGCCCTTGCCCTTGATCCGCGTCAGCGCATGCTCGGCGCCGCCGAACTCCAGTGCGCCGCCCACCAGCATGGTGTTGTAGGCATGGAGGAACCCATAGCGCGAATTGTGCTCCACCCCAAACAGGAGGTCGAGATAGGCCGAGAGCGCCGTGGATTTGCCGGCCTCGTTGAGGCCATAGACGATATGGAGGTCTGGCTGGCCCGGCCGGGCCTGTCCGAAGTCGATGGCATAGTCGGTGAATTTGCCATAGCGGGTGAGATCGAGCCGGCGCAACCGCATCAGTCTTGCCCCGCGTTGTCGGCGCGTAACCGGGCCAGAATATCGTCGCTGCCATCGGCCAGCAGGCGCTCGACAAAAGCGTCCAGTTCAGCTGCATCGTCGCCGGCGAACCCCCGGATCTCCGCAGGCAGGTCGTTGCGCAAGTCTTCCACCATTTGCCGGATGTCGTGGCGTGTCGCTGCGGCGGGCAGGATATCGCGCTGCATCAATATCCCCAGTTCGATTACGGGATCGGCGGTCAGTAGACTGGGCGTGGCGACCGTTGCCTCGGTGGCCAGTTCAATCTTCTCGATCCAGGTCTGACCCAGGCTTTCGGCGCGCTGCTCGATTTCGGCCAGCAACAGGTCGCGATCACGGCGCAGTTTCCAGGCCACAAGGGTGCGGCCGGTTAGGAATAGCCGCGCCACCAGATGCGGCGAGCGCGTTGCCGCCCGCGCCTCGCCAAGCCCGGCTTCGATTAGCTCCATGGCGCTGCGCCAGTCCTCGGCGCTGCTAAGATCGACATTGACCCGCTCGAACTGCGCTACGCTCGTCAACCGTTCCTCGACGCGGATCGAGCGGTCGTCACCAATCGTGACCAGCGACACAGTCTTTTCACCGGCCTCGTTGATGTCGCGCCCCTGCGGCATGCCGGGCATGATGACGGTTTTTTCGCCCACATGCTGACTGCGCTTATGAATATGGCCCAGCGCCCAATAGTCAAAACCCGCAGCGTGCAGGTCGGCGGCGCTGGTCGGCGCATAGGGATCGTGGCCCGGAGCGCCGGCGAGGCTCGTATGCATGATGCCGATGTTCACCGAGCCGGTATCGGGCGTGCGATACTTCGGCAGGAGGCTATCGGGCGCCTGCGGCTTGGCGAAGCTCATGCCGTGGATGGCGATATCGAGGCCACCGGTCGTATGCAGCACCATCTCGGCCTGCTTGTCGAAGACCTTGACACCGTCCGGCAGCACCAGTTCCTGCGTGATCTTTGACAGGGCATCGTGGTTGCCGCGGATCTTGTAGACTGCGATACCCGCCTGGCTCAGCCGCGCCAATTGGGTGGCGAGAAAGCGCGCCGTCTTCATAGACGTCTGCTCGCCATCATAAAGGTCGCCAGCAATGATCAGCGCATCGACCTGTTCGTCCAGGCAGAGATCGACAATAGCCACCAGTGCCTGGCGGGTGGAATCCCCGATCAGCGCCGCGAGGTCGACATTGCGCAGCGACAGCGATCGCAGCGGCGAATCAAGGTGGATATCGGCAGTATGAACGAAGCGAAAAGGCATCAATCAAAGGATGGCCCGCGCTTCGGCACAATGCAATGCGCTTATGGCAGCCAACCTTATGAGCGCGGCTCTGCGCCCATTTCTGCTGTTCGGGGCATGTTTGCGTTCTCCCGAAAGCTAACCGTCTGCTTACCCCGGAGACCCACGATGGGCCGGTTGCATCCGCTTGCTCGATCTCTAGCTGGCTGGTCCTCAGGCGTGACGCCGCTGCTCTTGTCGAACTGCGTCAGGTTTCACGATTCTGCCGATAACCGTGGCACCGCTGAGTGAAAAGACAACGTAGACCTGCTTCGTCACCATACCGAGGAAAGTTTTCACCTCGCAGCGGCAAGCGAGTGAATTCTGGTCAGGGGACAGCACGGCCGCCTGCACTCGAACGCGGCCTCCGCCAACCAGTGATTCAACCTGGGCAGCGACTTCAGACCACCTTGTTGTGGCATTCTGCGCATGTACCAAACCGCCGAGCAGCTCCGACATTGGCGCTAGCACCATGTTATCAGTTTTGGTCAGGAAGTCTTTGTGGACAATGAGGCCGCTAGCAGTACAGGCCGCCAGGTCCGCCGGGTGAGAGCGTTTGCCGCTCCAGGCACATTGCGCCGTTTCATCGGGCAGACAGAAGTTGTCATTGCTCGATGCCGGAACCGCAACCGATTTCAACAAGAGACGCGACGAGACTGAACTAGTGGTCAGATATTCCCGCAGCGCCAGCTTACCCGTGACACTGCAGCGCTGAAGCTCGTTGGGCAATGCCTTCTTGTGGCTTATGGCACATTCGAGCAGGACACCGGGCCGAACCCAATGGCCGGACACGGCACATTGTTCGGCTTCATTTTTGGCGAGCTTCTGGCGTGTTTCATAGCAGGTGACGAACTCGGACTCATGTCCAGTTCGGCCAGATATCTGCGAGCGACCGGACTGGTCTTTGCGATAGAGCTTACCGGAAACTTCGCTCCGACTAAGCTCCGTCGCTAGCGCATCGCCACCGGTAAATTCGCATTTGCTGAAGTAAGACGGTTCGCCCCGGGTCCCGCTTACTGCGGAAATTTTAACAAGATCCTTGAGCAACAAGGCGCCAGTAATTCCGGACGCTTCGGCTTCATCTTTGAGGATCTGTCGACCACTTACCGCGCATCGGACAGCAAACTCCGGCTGGGCAAACCGGCCGGAGCTTTCTGAACGGACCAGCAAATGCTTTAGAACCTCCGCGCCGGTGAAGTTGCAGGTGGCTAGACAATTGGCAGGGACGACGCGTCCTGTGCTGGTGCAGAGCCGCAGCTCGGGCTGACGCAGAATTCGGCGGTTGTCGACGTCAAGGGACAGGGTGTCAGCATATTCATGTGTCTCGTCCAGCACGTATGTAACATTCACTTCGGCCAGCCGCTCGACGGTGCCTTCGGCGCCGACAACACTGAGGTCCAGGCGCGGCGTGAAATCCTCGTGGAGCTTATGGCGTTTTCGCTCATCGTCTGCCGCGGACTGTACTTCGAGCGCACGCCGCTCAAGATAAAAGCGCCGAAATTCCGCAATTGCCGGGTCCATCTGCGCGGCCACTTGAACGGCGGATTTATCGACGCCGACTGAGGCGATGTCTTCAATGATCGGCGGCACCGCGAGCAGTGCCCCGCGGCCACTGCGCATGGCATGCTGGGATGGCACGCAATCGACTTCGAGAATACGTTCGTATGCATCGTGCTGGACGGACGCACGAACCCGGACCATCAACTTCCCGCCAAAGTGCCTTTCGGCTGAATTGATCGAGAGCTGCTTGGGCCACCCGCCAAACTGGTGAAGCCACTCGCCGACCATGGTCCGAACTGCCGCCTCGGGCTCGCTGGCTCGGTCGGCCACTTTATGAACGCCGGTGCTGACCATCTTTGATACGAGGCGTGCGAAGGCGGCGGACCCCGGTGCATATAGGACAGCGCGGCCGGCGACGTGATCAGGGTCGAACACGATCTCATGCTGCGAGCCGTCCTGATCAACGAGATACCGTCCGGCAGATTGCTCCGTTACCGTTGCGCCCAAGAACTTCAGCGCGGCTATAACAAAGTCTTTCGGCTCCATTGAGCGCTCGATCGTCGGCAGCTTTGGAGCGCGCGGGCCGGTATCGGCGGAGCCATCCATACTGCCAATAAGGCTGTCGATATTTTCGCGCTCTTTAGCCAGTTCAGTTTTGGCATTTTCGATGCTGTCGGCTTTCAGCCTTGCAGCTTCTTCGACATCGGCCCCAGCCAGGGCAGCCACAACCAGTTGGCGGACGGTTTCTTCGAAGCCGCCACCTTCATCATCGCCATCGACCCCGGAGGCCTCGAGCAACGACTCAATGTCGCCGATGGCATGGGACGCGAGCTGCAGTTTTTCCATCAGGCGGCCGACGATGTATTCCTCGAAGGTCCCCTTCAGCGTCATATTGAAGATGCTGACATTGGCATGCTTGGACGCCAGGCGCTGGATACGGCCGATGCGCTGCTCAACGATCATCGGGTTCCACGGCAGGTCGTAATTGACCAGAACGTTGGCGACCTGGAGATTGACGCCTTCCGAACCGGCTTCTGTCGAAACGATGACGTTGAACTGCGGCGGGCTGGCCCAGAAGCCTTTGATCGTCTCCTGATTGCGCCCACCGGTGCTGCCATTGATCAGACCAACCTTCAGTCCTCTTTCGGAAAGGAAAGCTTCAATGGTCGTTTGCGTTTCCCGGCGGGTGGTGAAAATCACTAGCCGCCATTTTTCGGGGTCCTCTGCCTGCAACCGGCCGATAAGCGTACCGAGGCCCTTGAGCTTGGCCGCAGTGGGCATTGAGGTCACAATGCCTCTGACGGTGGCGACGAGGTCAAGCGGAACAGTGCCTTTCTGGCCCATGTTCTGAAGTTGAGCGAGGAGCGCTTCCGGGCTGCTCGCCAACGCCTGAAGGATTGATATCTGGACAAGCGGATTCAGGCTCTGGATCGGCTTGGCAATCGCAGCGATCAGCGCAAGCTCGCCTTGGGACGGCGTGATCTTTTCCATGCGGACAACGCGGTCTGGAAAGTAGAGCTTGGCATCGCCGCGCCGCACTCTGGACATGTAGCCGTACACGATGGACTGGAAAGCGGCCTTGGCCTCTGGTTTCAGCTTGCGTGCTTTTTCCCGGTCGTCGGCGATGTATTTGCGGGCGAACATGCCCTCCGAGCCAAACGGGTTGTCATGTCCCCGCGCCACCGCCAGAAGGTCGACGAGCGAATATAGATCCCACAACCGGTTCTGGATGGGCGTCGCCGTAAGCATGAGGACATAGCGGAAGCGCCGATCCTTTAAAGCCTTCTGGAATTTGATGGCAACTTGCGGCGGCTTCTCAACGCCGAAAAGATTCCTAAGCTTGTGAGCCTCGTCGAGGATCAGCATCTGGAACCGGTCGACTGGAATTTGCTCCAGATAAAGCCGCGCAGAATTATAGGTGGTAATGACCACACCAAATTCGCCGGGATCGGCCGTCTTAAGTTCACGCCCGATTGCAACCTGTGCAGGAACGTCAAACTTGGATTCGAGCTCTTCCTTCCACTGATTGCCCAACAGCTTTGGCGCAACCACAAGCACTTTGGAAACTCGGCCGCGCGCGGCTAACTCCGATATGATCAATCCGGCGCTGATCGTTTTGCCAAGACCAACATCGTCTGCCAGAAGCGTTACGGGAAGGCGACGGCAGAAAGTCATCAGGTTGGTGACCTGATGATGGAAGGGCGTCACGCTTCCTTCCCAGCGCGCCTCCGATTTCAAGTCGGCGCGATTTTCAATGACTATGGGGTCGATCAAGTCCCATTCAAGAGCGGCGCGATAAACGTCGTATTCGCCTGGGTCTGTTTCCCGGCGCAAAATCCTAGTGTCTACCGTACGGGTACCTTCCATCAAGCGTGTCTTTCCTCCGGGAAATACAAGCACGACTGAAATCAAAACGCCACGTTCTTCAATCTAAGTCCGTCAATGTCGGTATCGCGGGTCAAGAGCTGGGCCTGTAGGGTTCCTGTCATAGCAGCGCTTTAGAAAATCTACAGGAGCGGCGGAGCTCGCTCAATAATGCGCCCTATTCGAGTCACTTCGACTGAAGTATGCAGCTTATAAAGCCTCCATCTATATGGGAGACGGGCCTGGTCGGGCCGATCCGCATCCAGCTTCTACATTGGCGGAACGGACGTCCAACGGTCAGGATGGCCACAACGGCGCGACCGGTACGGTGTGATATCTTTTGTAAAACTCGCTGATAACCATTTCCAGCGTCGCCTCAAAAGTACCACGTTCGAACATCGTCGATTTGGGCTCATGCAAATAGCGCCAGTCGACGAAGGCATCCCTATGTTGATAAAGCACGTGTTGAATGCCGCAATCGACATAGAAAACGTTGGGGAAGTACGGTGCGATCGACCTCTTGAACTCCTTATCCAGTTTTTCTTGGCTGTCCGATTTGAGCTGGCCAAAGAGCTTGGATAGGTCATGTGACTTGGAATGTTTAGGGTCATCGAAATCGAAAACAAACCACGCTTTCAATGCCAACTCCATTGCGAGAGCAAGGAGCATGGGTTCAACACCCATTTCCTTCATATGAAGTATGGTGTCATGTTCGGTAGGCGTCTCGTCAGGAAAACTTCGAGTTTTACGGAGTATCGCCTTCGAAGCGTCGCAAATTCGAATGGCTGTCGTTAAGCGATGACTCAACCGTCGATCTCCAGTCCGCTCGGGCAAAATTTTGAACTTTCGCCAGAGTAGGGCAACAGCGCCGATCCTGAAAGAATCATGCACAATGAAGCTAGAAGGCGCAGTGGGGGGACAGACTTGACGACACTGCAGGAATGGCTGGAAGGCAAACCGTCTTGGGTAGGAGATGCTCTGCATCGAGCGGCGAAAGCCGGCGAGGCGACTGAGGAGGACGCGATCCATATCGCTCTGCGTGTGCAGGCGGCCAATGGGGTCGGGGCTGCTGGTTCTCCCGATTGCAGCCCGTTCGACTCCACTAGCCTGATCCCAGCATCAGAAGCGTTCGCCACCGCTTTGCTAGGGTCCATTGGACCCCTCGACAATGTTGATCGTCTGCTGCCCGGCCAGCAGCTAAAATTCGCTCTGGATGGGTTGACGGTTATTTACGGCGAGAACGGGTCGGGCAAGAGCGGATACGCTCGTGCTGCTCGGCGGCTCTGCACCGCCCGAGTGCCGATCGTCCTTCAATCCAACATCTTTGTCGAAGGTGGGGACGCACCATCGGTGACCTTCGCGCTGAAGACTGGTGATGCAGACCCTGTATCCTACACTTGGTTGGAAGGCTCGGACCTGCCCAACGCCTGCAGGCACATGTCCTTCTTGGATACCGCGAATGCCGCCACCTACATCGAGGACAAGACGGAAATCCTGTTCCTCCCGCCGGAGGTCCAGGTCCTCACCATTCTTGGCCAACTCTATGTGCTTGCGGCCAGGCACTGCCAGGTCGAGGTGGATCGCCTCACCGATCAGCACAGACTGCCGTTCGGCATAACCTTCGAGCGAACCACCACGGCTGGCGCTCTCGTCCACCGCCTAACGACTAGTTCGTCGGTCGAGCAGCTCCCGACCGCTGATGAATTGAGAGCGGCATCGCAATGGGATGCTGATGTCCAGACACAGCTGGGTCGTCTGCGGCTCGACATCGCGCAGGGACCGGTGGCGAAGGCCAAGTCGCTTCGCCGGCTGGCTGCGGGGCTGAAGCAAGTCGCAGATACAATGGGAGAGCCGATCTCGAAGCTCGGCATCGACGCTGTCAGCGCCCAGGCTATAATGCTGGCTGAAATGAAAATGGCCTATCTTGCGGCTGATGCCTTTGCTGCGGAACGCGCCGGTCAATTTCCCCTGCCCCAGACTGGCGGGGATGGCTGGAAGCAGCTTTTCCTGCTCGCAAGACAATTCGCCGCCGATGCGTCGATCGTGGCGGACGATGCAGCCTTTGCCGAAGGCGACATGTGCGTTCTATGCCAGCGCCCGTTGGACGACGAGGGCGCGCGGCGAATGAATTCCTTCGACATATTCATCGAGGACGCAACCGCCGGAGCGGTCGAGCGGGCAAAACAGAAGGTGGAATCGCGGATCCTGCAATTGAATGCATTAAAGATTATGGATACCCAGCAGCTCGGTTTGGCGCTCGCCGAGCATGCCGAGCACGACGAGACGAGGTCATGCCTAACCCCGGCGATGGAAGCGGCACAGCGATTGGACGACTTCAGACGAGAATGCATCGAGCAGCTCGAGGGCGGTAAAGACGTCGGCCCGCCTCCCGACGCGGAGCCTCTGCTGGAGCTTGGTCGTCTGGCGATCGCTCTGGTCGACCGGGCGATGGCACTCGAAGAAGGTCAAGGACCAGATCTTGCTGCGCAACGCACCATCGAAGAACTGTCCGACCGAAAGACCCTCTCGGAATGCCTTCCTCTTGCACTGGGTAGACTAGAAGGGCTTCGCACCAGACTAAGGTACATCGACTGCGTTTCGGAGCTCGGCACCGGGGCAGTTTCGCGCCAAGCCACCGCCCTCCGTACGGACTTGGTCTCACCGACCCTGCGTTCCAGGATCCAGACCGAGATCGCAGCCCTGGGCATCGACCATATCCCATTGCGGTTCACCGAGCAGAGCTCCGCAGGCAAGAGCTTCTTCGAGATGGCGCTCGACAGCGCCGGTGCGCGCAAGAAGAAGAAGCACGTTCTGAGCGAGGGGGAGCAGAGAGCTCTGGCTATCGCGTGCTTCTTGGCCGACCCTCACGTCAGGGCTGGGAATGGGGCATTGATCATCGACGACCCGGTGACAAGCCTCGATCACAGTCGCATGCGCCGCGTCGCTGCTCGCCTGGCGGCCGAGGCAGCGACGGGCCGTCAGGTGATCGTCTTCACCCACAACCTGCTCTTCTATCAGGAGCTCCTGAGGTCATGCGCGGATCGCGAGCCGCAGGTTGGCTCGCTCCCCTGCCTAATCCGCCAGACGACGGAGGGCTTTGGGCTGGTCACGGTGGACGACCGGCCATGGATTGCCAAGAAGGTCAAGGAGCGCAGGACCGCTCTGTCGACCCAATTGAGCGCAATCCCGGATGATCTGCCTCCTGACGGAGAGGAGATAAGGCGCCTCGCGAAGCAATTCTACACCGACCTTCGCGAGACATGGGAACGAGCCGTTGAAGAGGTCGTTCTCGGCGGCGTCGTCGAGCGCTTTGGCACTGATGTGAAGACGCAGAGCCTCAAAATGGTTGAAGTCGGCGACGACGATTACAAGACCATCTTCTTCGCCATGAAACGTGCGTCGGAACGGTCGGGGCACGATCAGGCCCAAGCGCGCCAGATTGATCCCCCCACCAAGAAGCAGATGGCCGCAGACCTCGATGAGCTGGCGGCTTTCGTCTCTAGTCACCAGAAGAAGTTGAAAGACGTGGAGGCACGACGGAAGGGATTGGAAGCTCCCCCACCCGCCACCACCATCTAGCAGGTGCTCCGGCCGATAGAATGCCAGAATCTTGGCTCAGGAGTGATGTCGAACCTCTGAATCCAGAAGTCGTGTTCCTTCGCGCCATTCGAAGCGCCCGCGTCAACTGAAATGCTGTTCTTGTCTCCGTTAGCTATTTTGCAGCCGCTCTTGGACGGACTATGGCAGGGATTGGTTGGCTGCTGCCGGCCGCTAAACTCTTCTGAACGTCCGTTTCTCCTCCAGTGTTCCCGAAAGTTGCCAGTCTGCTTCCAGGTCATCACCGACCAGATCCAGAACGGGGCAAGCAGAAGGGTTGAGATCGACCATCGTCGGCTGGTCATCGCGAGCAGGATGATCACCGTGGCCGCGAGTCCTGGCCAACCCCATCCAGGGAACAGGATGCCGGCCGCCGTGATCGGATGTGCCCAGCCGACGATGCCGATAGGCGGCACGCTAGCAAGATGGCTGCAATCGCGTAGCGGATGACGCCGCCCCTGCCCGGCTGAACCCTCCACAGAAGCGCATGGGTCGCGACGAACAGAAGCGAAGCCGCTATCCAGAGCATTATTCCGGCCCCAAATCCGCTGCCGTAAAAGTTGCTCACCCCCTGCGGCAAACCACGCGAGGCTGCTAAGAAACATCCAGCTGCGACAAGCGCCGCGCCGAACCGCGTCGGCGCCAAAGCCCATAAGGCCGGGAATAGCATCGCGGCTGGCAAAAGGCGCGCTTCCCCACTCCAGGCAATAAGCCCGATCGTGACCGCCGCCGCGACTAGCAAACACGATTGCACCGCTTCAGGGGTTGAAGACAAGTATCGGACGGGCCATGCCCAACACGCCGGCGGCCGGAACCGGCCCAAAGTATCTCGAGTCATAGGAACTTGCGAATTCGGAAAAGAGAAAGAGCTTGCCGGCCGGCACGATGCCGCCGGGGTTGGGTGCGAGCGCCCTGCCCTCGCCATCGCTTGACCGAAGGAAAGAATGTGCGAGGTGGGTGCCGTCGATGGTGATTGATCCGTCGATGACGACGTGCTGACCGGCGAGGGCGACGACGGTCTTGATGAGTGGCGAAAACCATCCTGGACAAAGCCCGCGGCCGAGATAGCCCCGCTCCCGTGCGAGGTCGAAGGCGGGGACCGCCGGAGGACACATGAGTATCCGGTCGCCGACCGCAACAGGGCGTGCCAGCGGAACGATGCGCCACAGCCCGAGCGGATAGCTGGGCGTCAGGTTGATCCGCAGACCGGCGATGAAACCCACGCTCGCGAGCGCAGCCAGGGTCGCCAGCGATGCGACGATGATGGTAATCGCGCAGGAACGGGCGGTCATTTCAGGACCTGCCCCTGGCGTTGCGTCTGGCGCAGCCCTTCCGTCTCCTTGAGTGCCACTACGGTGCACTCGTGGGCGGCGAGCTGCTGGGCGGTGCGCATGGCGGGCCAGGCCGATGCCAGCTTTTGTTGTTCCGCCGGCGCGAGGCCGGCCGAGGCCGTCTTGAAGGCCGGTCCACTCGTGTCCATCGCACCATTACCGACCATAGCCCGTTCGCCAAAACGCTCTTTGACAGCCCCGTTAAGGGCGTCGATCTCGGCCTTTACCATTCGATCGGCGAGCGCGAAACCGAGCGCCGCAGGCAGGTCGTTGCGGTCGATGGCGTCCCGCACTTTGGCCAGCACGGACGCGGCCGCGGAGGATAGCGCCGGGATGTCGATCGATGCCCGCTGACGCAGCACCGTCGCCCTCGCTAAGCACGGCGACGAAGCGCCCGGGAGCGGCCTCAACGACCTTGGCCAGCATGCCGTTTTTGACGCCGAGCGTGCCGTCGTTCTTAAGGAAGACGATCTAGTCGCCGACATCGAACTTGCGGATACCGTCCTCGGTCCGGAACTCATGACCCTCGCCGACGGCGCCGCGCGCGACGACCCGACTACAATGACTGACCCGAAACGGGTACAGCAATTGATGGCGAATGCAGAGAAGATGGGTGAGACCGGCTTGGCCCGGATGTGCCTGCGGCGCCTTTACGAGCTAGGCGGTCTAGACCACGATGACCCGATTACCAGGCGGCTCTGGCAGGCTGTAACCGCATGCGAAGAGACCCTGCGACGAAAACACGGAAAGTCTCAACGAGCCAGCTACACGCGTCGCAAGATCGCAGACAAGGGAGCGATCGTCACGCTTTCTGATTGGGCGCTGGATAACAAAGTAACCCTGGCTTCGAGGCTCTCATCGAGGCAGGCATGGCCGAATTTACGGGCGAGTACGTGGTTGTCGAGTTTGCCAGTAGTTTCGAACCACAAGTAGTTGTCGCAGCCAGAAAGCGGCTAGCGGAGTTCGGCGTGGCGCTGCCAAAAACGCCTTAGCTGAGGCAAACCGCGAAATGCCCAATTAAGCTGCAGCCCTGCCTAGCACAACAACGGTCAGGTGGCCGCCTTGAGAGATGTCTGCACTTGAATGCCATTGCAATCCGGAGTGGCCGGCACCTCATAGGCTCGGCGTGGCGAGACTCTCGCCGTCAGTCGACTTCCAATACCATCGCGTAGCCGGCGGCGCTGCTCCTTGCCGCGGCCTTAGATAGCTTGGTTTTGCTGACTTTGAATCCATAGCCTTCGAAGACTCTTGGCAAGCCGGGCGCCCCGACGACTAAGGAGATGCGACCGACCCCACGTTCGCGTGCGACATCTTTCAAGCGCCGGACGAAGTCACCAAAGATGTGCAGCCCGTGGTAGTTCCACGCGCCCTTGACGGGAACGTCATCATCAACCGGACTGTTCAGGTCCGCGAATTCTACATCGCAGATGTGGATGTCGTCCGGGAAACACTGGACTAGAGTGACGTCGACGAACGAATACCCCTGCCCGCGTCAACGGCTGGTGATAGGCGATCGACACCAGCACCATGGCCTCGTTCTGGGTCAGATCGACCGCACGGTCCGGCACGGCAGCAGAAGTAGCAATCGCATCGGCATAGGCGGTTCGGGTGCGGAACGCCCAGCCCCCAGCGATACTGACCACGTCAAACGGCTTGCCGCGCAGCCCTTCGCGAATGTCGTCGATCAGCAGGTCAATGCTGGCGTCGCGTCCAACAACCCGGGCCAAGGCTTCGCGCTCCACCGGCCTTGGCGCCGCGAACAGTACGGCTTCGATGCGGTTCATCCATTCGCGCCAGCGCAGGTCGGCCGGCATATCAACCAGTTCGGCATCAAAGATTGGCGGTTCGGCATCTGTCCGTTTGCGCCTGGCCATCTGTTTTGCCCTCACAAGCCGTAGAGCCGAAACGTCGGCCGGCCGCTGAGCTCACGCACCGCGTCCAAGTCACTCAGCCGATCAAACAACCGCCTGGCGCCGCGCGCCGACAGTTTTGGGCTCGACCACGAGCCCGGCACCGCGTCGTCGGTCAGCAGTAGTTTGATGACGTCGCCAGAACCTTTGGCCCGCAGCTTCGGCGCCACCTCCGTCAGTCTTGCCGTCCGGTGGGACAGCTCTATCCCAAGATCGCAGGCTTCTGCGGCCGCCGTCGCGAAGCTGCTCTTTGATGACATCGCCAAGCAAACGACCTGGAGCTGCCACTAGGATAATTCCACATATCAATTGTTCCTGTTGGGCCGCCGCCAAGGCGACAAGGCCACCTTCGCTATGCCCGAGGACCCAGACGCAGTCCGCTTCGGTCGACTTGCGAATGGCCCGTATCCAGGCATGGGTATCGTCCACGTAGTCACCGATCGTCACAGCATTAGCGTCGGGGACGGCTTCCGAGCTTCCAAACAAACCGCGTTTGTCAATCCGAACCGACGAGACGCCATTTGCAGCAAGACCATCGGCGAGCAGACGGTAGGGTGCAGCGCTGATCCCAAGTGGACTGTTTCCATCCCTATCAGTGGGGCCAGAACCTGGAATTATGAGGACGACTGGCGCCGCGGGATCTGCTCTTGTAAGTGTTCCCTTGAGCTCGCCAAGTGGACCTGGGGCCAGAATTTCGACTGACGGCGAGGCGACCGCAGCAAGTGCCAGGATAGTTGTCAGCATAATGTGTCCTTCTATCAAGATCGCATGGCTTTATCTTGCTGCTGCTATTGTTTTACGGCAACTTCTGATGGCCAAACATCACCAAAGTCTCCTTGATCGTTTTGCCCTCCTCCTGCAGAGTGGCGTTGTTCCAATGACTTTCAAGAGGGGCCGGTGCCAAACCGGGTCGCCTTCGAGTCCTCTCTCCTGATCGGCGCCGCCCAGTCTGAGAAAAGTAACGTGGTAAGCCGCTGCTGCAAAACGTTGAAGTGTGGTGGGGGCCTCTTTAGATGATAAGCTCTTAAATCGTGCCTTCAGTTCCTCAGCAGCAAAACAGCATGAACACCAAGCGCTGTCAGCGTCTCCAAATGCACCGGGTTGAACACGCCTGGGCGCATCAACTGAGCAATGCCGCGTGCATCACGTCGGCCAGACTTGTTGACCTGTTGCCCCTTCTGCAGCGAGTTCATGTTGCCGGGTGTGCAAGCAGATCACCGGCAGACCCCGCTGTGCCGTTGACCAGCACTAAGCACTGGCCGACCGGGATCTCGATGCTGTCATATTTCACGCCCGTCGACGCAACCGGTGTGAAGCTGAACGGTGTGGTGTGGGCGAGTTTTAAGGTCGGAATAAACGAAGGCTTCGACGGCTTGGGGAGGTATTACAACTATCTTGATACGACCGAACTGACATCGCTGTCGGAGGCTGCTGGAACTTGGACAAACATAGAACTGGAACAGTGGCTCGACTCTGGGTTTGATGGTCAACCTACGTGTTGGGCAGCAATAACTGCGACCCGCTAAAGGGTACGACCGAGTTCGCTGTAGACACGCGGCCGCAAGTCACTATGCGACGAAACGGGTCGGTTTCGTACCGGCTACTTCGGGGTGGGTAGGCCAGCGTTCCCCATGCGGACTCTGGCTCGAATTCGGCGCCGAGTTCCGGAACTTGGGTTGGCAGACCCAATGCGCAGCGCATAAGCGCTTCCAAGTTCGATGTCGATCCGACCGATGGTACGCCCCAGATCGCCCTGCAGCCCAAAACCTTCCGGAACGGCTCATCCGGCCATTTCGAGGAACCCGCAGAAGGCATTCAAAAGCTGTATCTGCCTCGGACTGCGGCACTCCGCCTCGAAGACGGCTGGATTGCAGACAAGGTACGAAAGGCACCGGCCCCGGGACGTTGCCACGTTGAGACGGTTCAGGCTGTAAAGAAACTCCATGCCCCGGGGCGCATCGGCATGGCTGGAGGTGGCGAGGGAGTAGATAGCGACCGGCGCTTCCTGCCCCTGGAACTTGTCGACTGTTCCGACGCGAGCGCCCGGCAAACGTTGCTGCAGTTCGTAGACCTGCGCGTTGTAGGGGGTGATGAGCAATATATCGTCCAGCGTCACGAGGTGCACCCTTCCCCTTCCATCCGTCCAGGTCGTGCCGTTTCCGACTATCTCCCGGACAAGGTCCGCGACCACCTCGGCTTCCTCGGGGGAACAATTCATGTTCCCGACATGGTGCACGGGAATGTATCGCAAGCCGCTGCCGTAGGGTTTCATCCCTTCCACGACCTGTGCTTCCAGACCGGGACGGGACCGGAGTTTCCCCTCGTAGAAAAACTCCGACGTAAATTGGCAGATGGACGGGTGGAGGCGCCATGTCTCCTCGAGGAAAAGCCCTTGGTCGGACCGGATGGTCTTTGCGCCGCCGAGCAGGTGGTCTAGCGCCGAGGTGCCTGTGCCCTCGGGGTGGCTGCCCTGCATCGGTTGGTCGAGTTGACGCGGATCGCCGAGCAGCACCACCGCCCCGGCGGCCTGGGAGACGGCGAGCACGTTGGCCAAGGACATCTGCGCCGCCTCGTCGACGAACAACACGTCGACCTTCGCGAACGCGTCGGGCGACGACCAGAGCCATGCGGTTCCTCCCCCGACCCGGCAGTCGGTATCCAAGGCCGCGATTAGATCGGCGTTCTTCGCCGCGAACCGGAGGCGGGGCAGGTCGGACTCCTTCTCTCCCGCCTTCTGGATGCATCGTAGGTCGAACCCCTGCTCCTCCGCCCGTTCGACGACGGCGTCCAACAGGTTGCGGACGACCGCATGGCTGTTCGCGACGATACCCACCTTCTTGCCGCGGCGGACCAGCTCCACGATCATGCGCGAACCGGTGTAGGTCTTGCCCGCCCCCGGGGGCCCCTGGAGCGGCAATATGCCTTGGTCGAGTATCCCGGCGATCCGGAGGGCTGCTTTCAACGAGTCCTCGTTATCGGCACGCAGGGCGGTGCCTCCCGCCCACCGGGGCGGCACGCGCAGCAGGAGGTCCCGCGCGGCCTGGTAGGCACCTGCTCCTTCGATGCCACAGTCGACGACATGCTGGGCGAGCCTCACCAGCGACTCCATCATGGGCTCGGGCGCGACGCGTTCATGCATGAACACGGCCGCAGGGTGCAGGTCGGCACTTGCACCGGTCTTCTTGATGTCGACGGTCCGCTCCTCGACACTGATGGCGTCGACCGAACCGAGGTTCTCGCCGCCGACCGCCTTGATCTTCTTGTCCGGCCTGAGATCGGTCTCCTGGGGCGGGAAGGCGTACCTGTGTACCGGGCACTTGGCGGTTCCCCGGACAGTGCCCAGCAGCACGAGGCCGCCCAGCCCCGCCCGTTCCTCGACGAGTTCCTCGGCGTCCAGGTCACGCAGGCGGAAGTATTCCCACCAGATCGCCTTCTCCTCGCGCCGGTGGAAGTCGAGCATCTGCGCCAGCAGCCACCGGCCGTGCTGGCCTGCGGTCCGCTCCGCCGCGTCCGCAGGCACGCCTTCGGTCAGGGCTTCCACCAGCGGTTCGATCCGCGCGAGCCATTCACCTACCTTCTCCCCGGGCGTGCCGTCGCCGGCAGCGGGACGGTCGATCGCCGTACCGGATGCGACCGCTTCGCCCCGCAGCTGCTCCAGCCAGAGGTGAAGGCTCCGGGTGGAGAGGCAGTCGTCGCGGTTGTAGCTTGCAACGGTCTCCCTCTCCTGTTGGGTGATGTCGTCGAGGTCACCGAGCTCCAACGCCGTCTCCAGGCGTGTCAGGGCAAGGTTGGCGTCGGGGAGATCGGTCCGGCGCTCGAAACCGTAGAGTGGTTCGAGCCTTTTGATCGAATAGCTTTCCATCTGTGGACGCCCCGTAAGACGCAAGCGGTTTCTTGAAGGTTTTAGCACGTGGTCGGATGCTGCCATCTGTCCGGCCTCTGATGCAGCATCAGAAGCTGCGGG
>JAESFJ010000116.1_pt1 | contig 102477 bp, 87 predicted proteins | sample 9266161 | NCBI WGS metagenome assembly JAESFJ01 (sample SAMN14506165, study PRJNA617096) | algae metagenome | isolation source: Calothrix sp. FI2-JRJ7 and co-occurring heterotrophs from granitic desert soil | place: USA: Red Pass Lake area, Fort Irwin, California | collected 2000-06-01
TCGGTCATGCCGTAGGGCTTGCGCAGCACCGCGTCCGCGCCGAGCCGCTCGAAGCTGCCCGCTCCTTCGGCATAGCCCGTCGCCAGCACGAAGCGCACCCCCGCCTCGCGCAGCGCCGCGGCGATCGAGCTTTCGCCGAGTTCCGCCGGTTTCAGTCGCGTCCTTGTTGACCACGCGGGGTTGACTGCGCCGCATTTCGCGTGGCGAGGAGCGCAACGCCGATGCAGGCGACCAGTGGCCCCAGCCAGTTCGCTGTCTGATCGGCAGTTGTCCAGACGCGCGGGTCGAAGACGGCATTCCACGGCATGTTGGAACGATGGTCGTCCCCGAAGGTCTCGATCCCGCGGTACTCGGCTTGGGCAACCTCACGGCCGAGGAAGTATCCTGTCGGCAGAACAGTACCTGCCCACCAGTTGCTGGTTGCTTTCCCCACGATCGCCTCGATGCCGACGGCGGCGACGGTATGCTCAACGATGCTCACTGCAGTGCTTCTGCAACCTGGGGAGTTTTGCCTGTACCGCGGCTTCTACCAAGATTCCTCGCTATGGTCGGCTCCCGACATGGCTTGGCGCCTGCCGCCTTGCTACAACCCATCTAAGGGAAACGAGCAAGCTTTCGGCAATCGCGGCGGCTCCGAGCAGTGGCGGGCTGCATCTCCTGGTGCCGCTTCGAGGAGGGCATGCGGCACACCCTCTCATCCTATCTCGGCCATGAACGATGGCAGGCCGGCTGATACGAACTCGGTTTCCCGTGGGGCGATGCCAGCGATGTATTCTTCCCAAGCCCGTGGGCCGGACCGGGGCAACGCCTTGACGCGATTTCCTACTCGGCAGATAGACAATCCCGATGCTCTCGCACAAGACCCGTTACGCCATCAGGGCCATGCAGCACCTCGCCGACCATTATGGAGAAGGTCCGGTGCAGCTTGCTCAGATCGCCGAGAAGCAGAACATACCGGCCAAGTTTCTGACCGTGATCCTGTCCGAACTGACCCGCTCGGGCCTGGTGGATTCGCAGCGCGGCCGCGACGGCGGCTACTGGCTCGCCATTCCTCCGGTCGACATCACCTACGGCGACCTTATCCGTCACATGCGCGGCAGCCTCGCGCTGGTGCCCTGCGCGAGCCGCTACGCGCACGAGAAGTGCAGGAACTGCCTCGAGGAAGGAGAATGCCGGACCCGCGCCCTGATGCTCGACGTGCGCGACCGGACGGCCCAGATTCTCGACGGCGTCCGCCTGTCAGACGCGATCGAGCCTGTGCCCCCGTTCGAGGCGGACACGGTCTGACGGCGGCTGCTTCGGCGGTTCGGCGCGCATAGCCCTCCTTTTGGCGTCGCGCAGAAAATCTGTCCACGAAGCCTATTGTCAAGCAAAACGCTTGAGTTTAATTCCGTCGCCGCGGACAGGTTCCGCGCAACGAAAGGCCCATTCATGGACCATCACGAGAAACCCCATGTCGAAGGCCGGATTCTGCCGGAGGCGCTGACGCTGGTCAGTGAGGCGCTGTCGCGCCTGCGCTACGGTGCGATCCAGCTGACGGTGCATGACGGCAAGGTCATGCAGATCGACATCACCGAAAGAAAGCGACTGACCGACTGATCGGTCGATCGTGACTTCACCGCAACATCACACAACAGGGACCCGCAGACCGGACCACCGGATGCATGTCCGCTTGCAAGGGCGACATCATGCATCCGACGATTCTTCGCAGCCGCTGGCTGGCCGGGGCGGCCATGGCCGCGCTGCTCTCCACCCCGACCCTGGCGCAGGACGATCTGACCGCGGGGCCAGCCGCCACCGAGACCGACACCGCAGCCAAGGAGCCCTCCAGCAATGACATCATCGTCACCGCCCGGCGCCGCTCCGAAAGCGCGCAGGACATTCCGCTGGCGGTGTCGGTGATCGACGCCAAGCAGCTCGACGAGACCGGGGCGTTCAACGTCAACCGGCTCCAGCAGCTTGCCCCGACCCTGCAGTTCTATTCCTCGAACCCGCGCAACACCGCGGTCAACATCCGGGGATTGGGCGTGCCGTTCGGCCTGACCAGCGACGGGTTCGAGCAGGGCGTCGGCATCTATGTCGACGACGTCTACTATTCGCGCGTCGCCTCGGCGACCTTCGACTTCCTGGACGTCGCGCAGATCGAAGTGCTGCGCGGCCCGCAGGGCACACTCTACGGCAAGAACACCACCGCGGGTGCGATCAACATCACCACCAACCAGCCGAGCTTCGACTTCGAGGGCCGGGCGGAGCTGAGCCTGGGCAATTACGAGTTCCGCCAGGCGCGCCTCGCGATCTCGGGCCCACTCTCTGAAAACGTCGCTGCGCGGGTCGCCTTCTCGGGCACCTCGCGGCGGGGCACGATCCGCAACGTCACCACCGGCGAGGACATCCAGAGCCTCGACAACCTCGGCGTGCGCGCACAGGTGCTGTGGGAGCCCACCGACAACCTCAAGGTCACGCTGATCGGCGACTACAACAAGCAGGATGCGGTCTGCTGCGGCTCGGTCTTCGTCGGTACCGGCGCGACCCAGCGGCCGCTGAACCGCCAGTTCGCCGCGCTCGCCGCCGCGCAGAACTACGCGCCGCCAACCACCAACCCGTTCGACCGCCTCTCCGACCTCGATTCCAACCTCAATGCCGGCAACGTCATCGCCGGGGCCGCCCTGCGGGTGGTGTGGGACGTCGGCCCGGGCACCTTCACCTCGGTAACCGCCTGGCGCTACTGGGACTGGAAGCCCGAGAACGACCGCGACTTCACCGGCCTCGCGATCGTGGCGCGCTCGCAGAACCCGTCGCAGCAGGACCAGTACACCCAGGAGTTCCGCTACGCCTACACGGGGGACAGCTTCGACTTCGTGGTCGGCGCCTTCGCGTTCAACCAGCGAATCGACACCCAGGGGCTCGAATCGCAGGGCCGCGCGGCAAGCCGCTGGAACATCGCGCCCAGCAATCCGCTATCGCTCGACCCGACCGTGCTCGACGGCCTGACCGCACGCAACACCCAGTTCCTCAAGAGCACCAGCGCCGCGCTGTTCGGCCAGCTGAGCTGGAAGGTGACCGATGCCTTCACCATCCAGCCGGGCGTGCGGCTGAACTACGACAAGAAGGAAGGTTTCTACGAGCGCCGCGTCTTCACCGGCACGGGCACCGAACTCACCGGCACCGAAACCGACGCACGCAGCCGCGCGCAGCTCGCCATCTTCCAGCCACAGGTCAGCGCGCCCGAGGACACTGACTGGAACCTCACCTACGACCTGACGCTCAGCTACGAACTCGCGCCCGACGTGCTCGCCTACGGCACCTATGCGAGAAGCTTCAAGACGATCGGGATCAACCAGAACGGCCTGCCGGTCGATGCCAACAACGTGCCGATCGCCGAAGCGGGGACGATCCGGCCGGAGAAGGTCGACCATTTCGAGCTCGGCCTCAAGTCGCAGTTCTGGGACAACCGGGCGACGCTCAATCTGGCGATCTTTCGCACCGACATCCGCGATTACCAGGCGACCGTGTCCAACGGCCAGTTCGGGGTGCTGCGCGGCTTTCTCGCCAACGCCGACGAGGTGCGCTCGCAAGGGGTGGAGATCGACTTCTCGGTCCGGCCGAGCGAGCGGTTCACCGCCTATGCGAGCGGCGCCTACACCGACGCCAAGTATCGGCGCTTCACCGATGCGCCCTGCCCGCCCGAGCTGGCGGGCGGCACCACCGCCGCCCCCGGGCAGACCCCTTCCGCCCCGGGTACGCCTGGCGGGATCAGCCCGGCGAACTGCGACATCTCGGGCCAGCGCCTGCCCGGCGTCTCCGAATGGGCCTTCTCCTTCGGCGCCGAGGGCAACCTTCCGACCGAGTTCCTCGGCAAGGCGGGCGAAGTCTATCTCGGCTACGACGGCAGCTACCGCTCGGACTTCTCGTCGAACCCCTCGCCCTCGATCTACACAAATGTCGCGGGCTACCACCTGTCCAATTTCCGCCTTGGTTTCCGTTCAGAGGACGGGCTCAACCTCTTCGCATGGGTGCGCAATGCCTTCGACGAAAACTATTTCGAGCAGCTCTTCGTCGGGCCCGGCAACACCGGCCTGATCGCCGGACTCCCCGGCGATCCGCGCACCTGGGGCGCAACCGCCTCGATCACGTTCTGATCCGTCAACCGCAGAGAGGACAAGCCTCATGCCCGATATCGTCTCGCTCCTTGTCGACATCGCGCCCTTTGTCGCCATTGGCTTTGCTGCGCAGATGGTGGACGGGGCGCTCGGGATGGCCTTCGGGGTGGTCGCCCAGACCCTGTTGGTGAGCGTGCTCGGCGTCGCGCCCGCCTCCGCATCGGCGGGCGTTCATCTGGTCGAGCTATTCACCACGGGAGCCTCGGGAGCGAGCCATATCTGGCAACGCAACGTCGATTGGGCCCTGTTCCGCCGGCTGGTGCCGTTTGGCGTTCTGGGCGGGGTGACGGGGGCATATGTGCTTTCAAACATTGATGCCTCCGCTGCCCGGCCCTGGGTGATGATCTATCTTGCCGCCATCGGGTTCTACCTGCTTTGGCGCGCGATCCGTATGGCGCAGCCCCGCTTCGCCGACCCGCGCTACACCCGTCCGCTGGCAATGGCCGGGGGTTTCCTCGATGCCGCTGGCGGAGGCGGCTGGGGGCCGGTGGTCACTTCGAACCTGCTGATCCAGGGCGGCGAGCCGCGCAAGGTGATCGGCACCGTCAATTCGGCCGAGTTCCTGCTGGCGCTTTCGATCTCGATCACCTTCGTGCTGACGATCGGGCTTGCCGCCTTCACCCTCACCACAGTCGGCCTCATCATCGGGGGCATGATCGCCGCGCCCTTCGGTGCCCTGCTGGTGGGCCGGGTGCAACCGCGCGCCCTGCTGTTCGCGGTAGCGCTGGTGTTGATTGCCACGAGCACCTACAGCATCTACAACGCGTGGCCGATCCTCTAAGTCCGGGCATGGTCGATAGGGCTTCGCGGTGGACACCGAACTCATCCTGATCTGTGCGCTGACGGGCGTCATCAACCTGATCGGCGCGCTGGCCTATGCCGCGCGCATCGCGGGGGTGCGGACCGGGCGGATCGCGCTCTCCTTCGCGCTGTTCAACGTCCTGCTGCTGATCTCGCGCACGTCGAACGGCTTTCTCGGCCCGTTTCTCGCCAAGCGGATCGAGACTGCCCTCGTCAGCGGCACCGCCGAGGTGCTGCTTTGGGAACTGCGGCTCGTCCTGCTGTCCGCCGCCGCGGCCGTGGCGGTCGGCATCACGCTGGTGCCGACCGCGCAGCGGCTGTTCGCGGCGGCGATCGCCTTCTTTCAGGTCAACCGCTCGACCACGCGGCTGCTGCTGCGCAGCATCACCCCGGCGGGCCTGAGGACCATCCGCGATTCGGTCGCGCTCCCCTCGGCGCAGACGCTGCGCGCCTTCGCCAAGCCGCGCGGGGTGAACTGGGGGGTGCTGATCGCCAATGCGCTCGCACAGGCGCTGCTGGCGGTGGGCGTGCTCGCCTCGCTGTATGCCGGATACCTCGTGCCCGAGTTTCGGGTGACCGCCTCGCAGATGACCGCGATCGTCAACGGGTTCGCGACGATCCTGCTCTTCGCGCTGATCGATCCGCAGATTTCCGCACTCACCGACGACGTGGTCGACGGCAGCGTCAGCGAGCCGGTGTTTCGCCGCGCGATGATCTGGGTGTCGCTGAGCCGCCTCGCTGGAACCCTGCTGGCACAGGTCCTGCTCGTCCCGGCGGCGGTGGTCATCGCCTATGCGGCGGGCTGGATCTAGCGGCCTTTGCGGCGAAGGTCATGCCGCCCATGCGCGGACCGATGACGATGGCGACAATCTCCAGCGCCTCGCGCCCCGCCTTCCGCCGTGCGAAGGCCGCCGTGCCCCCCGCTTGCAGGAGAGCGAGATGCGAGACGAGCCCGGGCGTCCGTGCGGCGAGGCTGGCGACGCAGGAGAAGGCGAAGACGCTCCCCTCCCCACCCGACCGCGCGGAGAAAGGCAGGAAGATCGTCGTTGGTCTCGCGGAAGGCGAAATCGTGGTCGGGGGTGGTCGCGGAAAAGCCCATCGCCAGCAGTGGCTGAGCCTTGGTCGCCGTCTGTCGTTCCTCCCTTGCCGATACCGCGCGAGGCTAGGCGATTGCCAGCGCCGGCATATCTTGCGATAGAGCGAGATGGTCTTCCGATTTCGCAAAAGAGCGCGCGTCTCCCGTGTCCATCACAGCCCCCGACCCGCAGGACCTCGGCGATCTGGTCGCGATCCGCGATGCGGGCACGCTCAGCGCCGCCGCCCGGGCGCGGGGTGTGGCGATCTCGACCGTGTCGCGGCGGATCGCGGCGCTCGAGGCGGCGCTCGGGCTACAACTGGTCGACCGGCGGACCGATGGCGTGCGGCTGACCGGCGCCGGCCTTGCCATCGCCGAGACCGCCGCGCCGATCGCCGAACAGATGCGCCGCATCGAGCGGGTGGCGGAAAGCCTCAGGCAGGGCACGAAGGCGGTGCCGGTGCGGGTCTCGGCGACCGAATTCGTGATCTCCGACGTGCTCGCGCCCGCGCTCGGCCGGTTATGGGCGATGGGCGCGGACTTCCCTGTGCACCTGCGCTCGCAGGCGGATGTCGTGAGCCTTGCAGGGCGCGACGCCGATCTGGCGGTGCGCATGGTGCGGCCCGAGGGGGCGAGCCTTTATGCGCGGCGGCTGGCCGACATCCGCCTCGGATTGTTCGCCTCGCCCGATTACCTTGCGGGCGCCGCGCCGGAAGCGATCGACCTCACGGCTGAGCGGCTGCTGATCTACGACGACAGCTATGGCCGCCTGCCCGAGCTCGACTGGATTGTACGCCATGGCCTCAGCGAGGCGGTTGCAATGCGCACCGGCAGCACGCGCGGGCTGCTCGCCGCCGCACTCGCAGGGGCCGGGGTAGCGATGCTGCCGGTGCCCTTCGCGCAGCGCACCGGCGCGCTGGTGGAGATCCCCCTGCCCTCGCCCCTGCCGAGCCGCCAGCCGTGGCTGATTGTCCACCGCGACCTGCGGGGTCTTGCATCGATCAGGCTGGTGCAGAAGTGGGTGGCGCAGGCCTTCGCTGGGCTTGCCCAAGCGGCGCACCCGGCGCCGAAAGCTTGAGCGCGTGGGCCGTGGTGCGGGGGAGCCGGGTCAGTGCCCCCGAATGCTCCTCCCATGCCGCTGCGACCTTCGTCCGCGCTGGCGCTTGCCTCGAACGGGCAAACTCCCGCGCGATAGATGCGACCGGAGCCGGCACTGCCGACGCCCCCAGGCCGCGAATGGATCAACCCTCTAGATTTTTCGGCTTCAGTCCGAGTGTCTTCGCCATGCGCGAGGTTGCCGCCTTGCAGGGTGCGGACAACTTTTCCTGGTTGTCCACCAGACATTGCATCAGCAGTTCGGGCTTGGACAAATCCTTGGCGCAATGAACCTTGGCGTCCTCGAGGCAGTTCTTCTGCAGGTCCATCATGACCGACATGTCCTGCGCTTCGGCCACGCTCGCGAAGCCAAGGGCGAAGGCGGCGATGCTTGCGGATGTGATGCGATTCATGTGTCTCTCCTTGGGTGCTTCAGGGCGGGTGATACCGGGGGTCGTCAGCCCAACTAGCCGGAAAAAGCGAAGCGCAGCGCCTCGGTGTAGCTCTTGCGGAAGGACTGGCTGATCCTGAGATCGGGCAGGGCCAGGTCGAAGGCATGCCAGGCCCCCGGGACGACGGTGAGTTCCGCCCACACGCCCGCTGCCGCCAGTCGCTGCGCGTAATCGATGTCTTCGTCGACGAAGAGGTCGATCGCGCCAACCCCGATCCATGCAGGCGGGAGCCCCGCGAGCGAGGCGTAGCGCCCCGGCACGGCCGATGCGTCGACCTCGGCCGATCCGGGCTCCACCCCCAGCAGCGAACGCCAGCCGAAGCGATTCTGCTCGCTGCTCCACATGATCCCGTCGACATGCGCGGGCATGGCGCGCGTGCTACCGGTGCGATCATCGAGCATCGGGTAGAGCAGCACCTGGAGCAGGATGTCGTACTTGCCCTCGCTGCGGACCTTATGCGCCAGCATCGCAGCGAGGCCGCCTCCGGCGCTGCGCCCCATCACCGCGATCCGCGACACGTCGATGCCGAGTTCGGCGGCGCTGGCGTGCATCCATGCGAGCGTCGCATAGGCGTCGCGGACCGGCCCAGGGTAGCGGGTCTCGGGCGCGAGGCGATAGTCGGGCGCGACGATCACGCAGTCACAGTCGCGGGCGAGCACCTGGACGTCGGAGAGATCGCTCTCCGCCTTCCCCGCGACATAGCCGCCGCCGTGGAGGTAGAGCACCGCCGGCCGCGCCGCGCCCGGGCGGGCGTTGATGGTGAAGGCCTTGATCGCGGGGTCGCCGCCGAGCCCGGGAACACTGGCCTCGCCCACCGCCGGCTCGGGTGCAAGCGGCCTGGCGAGCGGGTTCGCCATCTCGCGCATCATCGGCAGGACTTCGTCGCTCAAGGGAGGAATGGTCTCGAGCAGCGGCAGGAAATTGGCCGTCGCCTCGCGCAGTTCGGGGTGGACAAAGGCGAGCCGCTGGACAGCAGTGAGCTTGACCCCTTCGCTTGCGCCTGCGCCAGCAGATGAAAACCCGGGGACCGCGCCTGTCACCGCAGCCAATCCGGCGAAAACGGTGCTGGCGAGAAACTCGCGTCGATGCGGGCCATTCATGCTTCCTCTTTCGGTCTGACGCCTTAGGCGCACAATAATGCAACATTCATGCGTGTGCAATGGTATTTCATTTTTGATGACGCTGCGCTAATCAGCGGCTCAGAAAAACGACATGGGAGACAGGATATGCGGTGGCTTCATCGGTCGTCGGTGGCGGCGCTGGCGGCGGTGCTCGCAGGTTTCCCCGCGCTCGCCGAGGACCGGTCTGCGGGGCAACCCGCGCATGCCCCGGACAGCGTCGAGGAGCGGGCGACGAGCACGGTCGACCAGATGACCGCCGACGAGATGTTGACTCTGACGCTCGGGCATGTCGGGATCGACCTGAGCATTCTTGGCGGCATGCCCGGCAATCCACCGCTGCCCGGTGCGCGCAACTCGGCAGGCTACGTGGAAGGCGTCCCGCGCCTCGGGATCTCTCCCCTGTGGGAGACCGACGCCATGCTCGGCATCGGCAACCTGCGCGACAGGATGCGCCCCGGCGATACGGCCACCGCCTTTCCCTCGACGCTCGTTCTGGCAGCCAGCTTCGATACCGAACTGGCACAAAGGGCCGGCGCGGCTCTCGGAAGCGAGGCACACCGCAAGGGCTATAACGTCGTTTTGGGCCCCGGCCTCAACCAGCTGCGCGAGCCGCGCAACGGCCGCAACTTCGAATACTTCAGCGAGGACCCGCTCGTCACCGGCCTCCTCGGGGGCGCGATGATCCGCGGCATCCAGGACGAGCATGTCGTTGCAGTCGCCAAGCACTTCGCGCTCAATTCGACGCAAGTGAACCAGAACACGCTCGACGCGCGGATCGACGAGGCTGCCTTGCGCGAATCCGAGCTTCTCGGCTTCCAGATCGCGATCGAGCAGGGCCGGCCCGGATCGGTGATGTGCAGCTACAACGGGCTCAATGGCCTGCCCACCTGCAACAATCCCTGGCTCCTGAGCACCGTGCTCAAGGACCAGTGGAAGTTCGACGGCTGGGTGATGTCAGACTGGGGCGCGACCAAGGGCGCGCATTTCGCCGATGCCGGGCTCGATCAGGAGTCGGGTTCGGAGATCGACGCCGAGCCGTGGTTCGGTGACGCCCTGCGGCGGCGCGTCGCGGCCGGGGAGACCAGCGAGGCGCGGCTTCGCGACATGGCGCTGCGCATCGTGCGGACCCAGTATCGGCTGGGCCTCGACCGCCATCCGGCCGAGCGCCTCGACAGCTTCGATCCCGCGCCCGGGTCCGCGGTCGCGCTGGAGATCGCCCGGCGCGGCATCGTCCTGCTCAAGAACGACGGTATCCTGCCGCTTCGCGAGACCGAAGGCACCATCGCCACCATCGGCGGCTTTGCCGACCGCGGCGTGATCCGCGGCTCGGGATCTTCCGAGGTCACCCCGACCAACGGCAAGCTCTTCGTTATGCCGGCCTTCGACGAGAACGGCTACGAGGCGGTCCGCAACCCGACCTTCCTGCCTTCCTCGCCCGTCGCGGCGTTGCGCGAGAAGCTCCCGCTGGCGATGATCACTTACGATCCCGGCATGCAGGCGAAGGACGCCGCCCTGTCCGCACACAATGCCGAGACGGTGATCATCTTCCTGTGGCGTCACGAAACAGAGACCCGCGATTCGCCCGACATGCGCCTCCCGCTCGGGCAGGACGAGCTGGTCGAGGCAGTGCTGGAGGAGAACCCCAACGTCGTGGTGGTCGTGCAGTCGGGCAATCCGGTGCTGATGCCCTGGGCCGACAAGGTGAAGGCGATAATTTGGGCAGGCTTTCCCGGCCAGGAAGGCGGCAAGGCCATCGCGGAGGTGCTGACCGGAGCGGTCAACCCTTCGGGCCGACTGCCGTTCTCGCTTTACCGGGGGCACGATCAGCTGCCCTTCCCGGCGCTGCCCAACCAGGGCGAGGCGTTTTTCAAGCCCGTGAGCGTCGACTACAAGGAAGGCGCGGACGTCGGCTATCGCTGGCTCGCCCGCACCGGGCAGGAGCCGCTGTTCGCTTTCGGGCACGGCCTCTCCTACACAAGCTTCGCCGCGGGCGGCCTCTCGCTCCTCTCGACCGAGCCGCTGCGGTTCGCGGCGCGCCTGCGCAACACCGGCGGCATCGCGGGGCGCACGGTGGCGCAGCTCTACCTGGTGGCGGGGAACGGTGCACCGACCCTCCGGCTGGCCGGCTTCGCGCCCATCGAGATCGCGCCAGGCGAGGAGGCCCCGGTCACCTTTGCGGTCGACCCGCGGGTGATCGGCCGCTTCGACGCCTCCTCGCAGCGGTGGGTGCTCGACGCCGGCACCTATCGCTTCGCGCTCGGCGCGTCGGCGAGCGAACTCGGCGAGGCGCTCGAGATCACGCTGCCGGGCCTGACGCTGGCACCTTAGCCGAACTTCGAAATGAAAGACTATTGCATTAGCCATGAAGTTGCATAATATCCCTTGAGCGCTGCGCCGACCCCGCTTCACCGGAGGTCCGGGCGGCCTGCCCAGGGAGAGAAAAAATGCACGCATGCCACAGGACCATCCTGGCCGCAGCCTTGCTCACGGCCGCATCGGCTGCCGGGGCGCAGAACATGTCGGTGATGAACGACCTGCGCAAGAACTGCATGGCCGACGCCAAGGCGCACTGCGGCAAGTTGATGGGCAAGCCCAGCCAGCTCATGCAGTGCCTCGTCGACAACCGCGACAAGCTCACCCCGGCGTGCACCGCCGCGACCGATCGCATGGCGAAGTCGCAGGGGCTGAAGCCGACGGCCAAGCCCAAGGCGCCCTGATCGCCGGCCCTCCCGCCGGCGGCCCTCCCGCCGCCATCGGCGAAGCGCTGCACCTTTCGACGAAGAAAGCGAAACCATGCCCGCAAGAATGTCCGGCAACGAATACATCGCGCGTTGGATCAAGGCCAACGGCGGCACCCACTTCTTCTATGTCCCGGTGCTGTTCCCCGACGCGATGATGCAGATGACCGCGCTCGGCCTCACCCCCTGCAACGTCCACAGCGAGAAGTCCGCCGCCTACATGGCCGACGGCTACGCGCGGATCGCGAGGAAGCCCGGCTTCTGCGGCGCGCAGGCGATCGGCGGAAGCAATCTTGCCGCGGGCCTGCGCGAACCGCTGATGGCCTTCAGCCCGGTGATCGCCTTCAGCGGCGGCACCGCCCCCGACGTGCGTTACCGGGCGCGCTACCAGGACATCGACGACATCCCGACCTTCGCCTCGCTGACCAAGTGGAGCGGGGTGGTGGAGAAGGTCGAACGCCTCCCGGACCTCCTCGACCAGGCCTATCGCCGCGCCATGACGGGGCGCCCCGGGCCGGTGCATTTGCAGATCCCGATCTTCTGGGGCGGAATGACGGTCGGCGAGTTCGAGACCGAAGCGCCCGACGATGCCTCCTCGCGCCGGGTCGAACTGGCGAAGAGCATGCCTTCACCCGAGGCGCTCAACGCAGCCGTGGAGCGGCTTAAGGAAGCCAAGCGACCGATCATCGTCGTCGGCACCGGCGCGGTCCAGTCCGGCGCGCGCCACGTGGTGCAGGGCTTCGTGCTGACCACCGGCATCCCCTACGTGACGGGCAGCGGCGCGAAGGCGGTCGACCTAGACGACAACCCGCTCTTCGCCGGGGTGGTGGGCGACTATTCGCAGGAATGCGCCAACATCGCCGTGTCCGAGGCCGATCTGGTGATCTTCGTCGGCAGCAATACCGGCAGCATGGTGACCCGCAACTGGACCGTGCCCGCGCCGAACGCGCGCGTCATTCAGATCGACGTCGACGCGACGCATGTCGGGCGCAACTACCCCGACACCGTGCCGCTGATCGGCGATGCCGGCCTGACACTGCGGGTGCTGCGCGATGCGCTCGAGGAATACGCCGCCGATACCGGTTGGCAGGCGCGCATCAGGGAACTGCGCGAGGATTACGAGCGGCGCCAGAAGCCGCTCGAAACCTCGGACGCGGTGCCGATGCGGCCCGAGCGGCTGTGCAAGGACGTGTCGGACGCCCTGCCGGAGAACGGCATCCTGGTGGTCGATACCGGCCATGCTGGCGGGTGGCTGGCGCGTCACCTGCGCTTCCGCCACGAGGATCAGGAACTGATCCGTGCCGCCGGCTCGCTCGGCTGGTCCTTCCCGGCGAGCCTCGGCGCCAAGGCGGCGGCGCCGGATCGCCCGGTGGTGTGCTTCACCGGCGACGGGGGAATCCTCTACCACCTGACCGAACTCGAGACGGCGCTGCGCTACAACCTGCCGACCGTCACGGTCATCAACAACAACAGCTCCCTGAACCAGGAGATGTTCATCTGGGGCGACGCGCCCGAGCATGCCCACCACTGGAAGTTCTGCGAGGTCGACTACGCCGGCATCGCGAAGGGCTTCGGCGCATGGAGCGCGCGGGTGGACGATCCGGCGGACCTCGCCGACGCGCTGCGCGAGGCGCTCGCCAGCGGGCGGCCTGCGGTAATCGACGCGCGCACCGACCAGCGGATCGTCGTGCCCAAGTCCTGGGGTCCGGGCGAGGGCGGCCCCTATGGCGAGGCGGGCTCGCAATGAGCGGAGCGAGCCTCATGTCCGCGCAGGCGCCGGCGGCGGCAGGGTTCCATCCCAGCTTCCACGCCCGGTCGAACCCGACGCGCCCGGCACTGATCCTCGCCGAGACCGGGGAGACGGTCACCTATGCCGAGCTCGAGCGGCGCTCGAACCAGGTCGCCCACTTCCTGCGCAACCAGGGCCTGGTCCGCGGCGATGCGGTCGCCATCTTCCTCGAGAACCATCCGCGCTACCTCGAGGTGATTTGGGGTGCGCAGCGCGCTGGGCTGGTCTATGTCTCGGTCTCGTCGCGCCTGTCGGCCGCCGAACTCGACTACATCCTCGCCGACAGCGGCGCGAAGCTACTGGTCTCCTCGGCCTTCGCGGTGCCGCTGCTCGAGGCGGTGTCGGCAGATGTGCCGCGCTGGCTGTTCGGTGTGCGCACCGGCTTTGCGGGCGATCTCGACACGGCCCTCGAATGGCAGCCCACCGAGCCCATCGCCGACGAGGCGCCCGGCATCGACATGCCCTATTCCTCGGGCACCACGGGCCGCCCCAAGGGCATCCGCCGCCCGCTTCCCGAGCCGCAAGCGCTGGGCGCGCCGGACACCCTCATCAAGCTCGCCGAGGGGCATTTCGGCTTCGGGGCAGACACGGTCTACCTCAGCCCCGCCCCCCTCTACCATGCCGCGCCGCTGCGCTGGTCGATGACAGTGCAGGCGCTCGGCGGGACGGTGGTGCTGATGGAGAAGTTCGATCCCCGGGCGGCGCTCGCGGCGATCGAGCGCCATCGCGTGACACACAGCCAGTGGGTGCCGACCCACTTCGTGCGCCTGCTCAAGCTCCCGCCCGAAGAACGCGGCCGCTTCGACCTGTCATCGCATCGCCTCGCGGTTCACGCCGCGGCGCCCTGCCCGGTCGAGATCAAGCGCGCCATTCTCGAGTGGTGGGGGCCGATCGTCCACGAATACTACTCCTCTTCCGAAGGCGTGGGCTTCACCACCATCGGCCCGGAAGAGTGGCTGGCGCGGCCCGGCACCGTGGGCAGGCCGCTCCACGGGATCGTGCATGTCGTGGACGAGGAAGGGCACGAGCTCCCGCCCGGCGAGGACGGGGTCATTTACTTCGAGACGCCCACGCAGGTCGCCTACCATAACGACCCCGACAAGACCGCCGCCGCGCACAACGCGAAGGGCTGGTTCACCCTCGACGACATCGGCCATGTCGACGCGGACGGCTATCTCTACCTCACCGACCGGCGCAGCTTCATGATCATCAGCGGGGGCGTGAACATCTACCCGCAGGAAATCGAGAACCGGCTGGTGATCCATCCCAAGGTCGCCGATGCCGCCGTCATCGGCGTGCCCGACGAGGAGATGGGCGAGAAGGTGCTGGCGGTCGTGCAGCTCGCGCCCGGCGAGACGGCGGGGCCGGCGCTCGAGACAGAGCTCGATGCCTGGTGCCGCGCCGAGCTGTCGGGGGTCAAGGTGCCGCGCGCCTGGGACTTCGTCGCCGACCTCCCGCGCGAGCCGACGGGCAAGCTCCTGAAGGGCGTCCTGCGCAACCTCTATCGCAATCGAACGGAGCCCGGGACCATGCTGGCCGACACGCCGAGGGACAAGGCCGTGCGCCTCGTCGACCACGTCATCGCGGGGGAACCCGCCGCCCCGCCGGCCCGCACCGGCCCGGTCTACGATCCGAGCACGGGGCGCATCCAGGCCGAAGTCGCGCTCGGCACCGCAGAGACGCTGGAGCGCGCCGTCGCCGCCGCCGCCCGGGCCCAGCCCGGCTGGGCGCAGGTCAATCCGCAGCGCCGCGCGCGGGTGATGTTCCGTTTCAAGGAACTGGTCGAGGCGAACATGGACGATCTCGCCCGGCTGCTCTCCTCAGAACACGGCAAGGTGCTCGCGGATTCGCGCGGCGACATCCAGCGCGGGCTCGAGGTGGTCGAGTTCGCCTGCGGCATCCCCCATGTGATGAAAGGCGAGTTCACGCCGGGCGCGGGGCCGGGGATCGATGTCCATTCCCTGCGCGAGCCGATCGGGATCGGGGCAGGGATCACGCCCTTCAACTTCCCGGCAATGATCCCGCTGTGGATGGGCGCCGTCGCGGTCGCCTGCGGCAATGCCTTCATCCTCAAGCCGTCGGAACGCGATCCCTCGGTCCCCAATCGCCTCGCCGAACTGCTGCTCGAGGCCGGGCTGCCCGAGGGCATCTTCCAGGTCGTCCACGGCGACAAGGAGATGGTCGACGCGATCCTCGATCATCCCGCGATCGGCGCGGTCAGCTTCGTCGGCTCCTCCGACATCGCCGAATATGTCTATGCCCGCGGCACGGCGGCGGGCAAGCGGGTCCAGGCTATGGGCGGCGCGAAGAACCACGGCATCGTCATGCCCGACGCCGATCTCGACCAGGTGGTCGACGATCTGGTCGGTGCGGCCTTCGGCTCGGCGGGGGAGCGTTGCATGGCGCTATCGGTGGTGGTCCCGATCGGCGAGGAGACCGCCGAACGGCTCAAGGACAAGCTCATCCCCGCGATCCGCGCCCTGAAGGTCGGCACCGCCGCCGATCCCGATGCGCATTACGGGCCCGTCGTCACGCAGGCGCACAAGGACAAGGTCGAGGCGTGGATCGCCAGATGTGCCGAGGAAGGCGGCGAGATCGTGACCGACGGGCGCGGCCTTACCCTGCAGGGCCACGAAAGCGGCTTCTTCATCGGCCCGACGCTCATCGACCACGTCACGCCCGCGATGGAGAGCTACCACAACGAGATCTTCGGTCCCGTGCTCCAGATCGTGCGCGCCCGCGACCTGGACGAGGCGATCGCGCTGCCCAGCCGACACCAATACGGAAACGGCGTCGCCATCTTCACCGCCAGCGGCCAGACCGCGCGCGAGTTCGCCGCCCGCGTGAACGTCGGAATGGTCGGCATCAACGTGCCGATCCCGGTGCCGGTCGCCTACTATACCTTCGGTGGGTGGAAGCGCTCGGGCTTCGGCGACACCAACCAGCACGGCATGGAAGGCGTGCGGTTCTGGACGAGGATCAAGACGGTCACCCAGCGCTGGCCGGACCGCGCGCGGCGCACCGACAACAGTTTCGTCATCCCGACCATGTCCTGAGCAGCAGTCGGGCACGGATATGTTCGAACGCATTCTCTCTCTTCCCGGTTCGGACATCAACCTCGGCCAGGAGCTTCGGCTCCTGGCCTTCTTTCTACCCCGCGGCACTGGACGAAGAGGACCCAAGGATGCGTGACCATGGCTGGATCGATGCCGGGCTGACCTCGCCCGACTTCTGCTCCTCCGACCGTTTCCTCGATGCGCTCGCCCTGCTCAGGGAGGAGGACCCGGTGCACTGGACGGTCGGCACGGCCGCGCGGCCCTTCTGGTCGGTGACGAGCTACGCCGGCTGCCGCGCGGTGCTCGACGATGCCGAGGCATTCAGTTCGAGGCGCGGCGGCTTCATGCCGCTCCAGGACAATGTCCTCACGCCCGAACAGGAACGCCAGATGGGTGTCGGGCTGATCCCGACCCATGTCGATCCGCCCGAGCACATGCGGGTGAGGAAACCACTCAGCCCCTATTTCAGCCCGAGCTCCGCCGCGCGCTACCGCGACGAGATCGACGCGGTCGTGGCCTCGATCATCGCGTCGGTGAAGCCGAAAGGCGCTTGCGATCTTGTGACCGAAGTGGCGCAGGAGCTGCCGGCCCGTTTCGTATGCAGCCTTCTCGGCGTACGGCCGGAGGATCATGCTCATGTGGCCCGGCTGACGCGCGGGGTGATGAGCGCGGAGGACCCCGAATACCAGATCGACGGCGATCCGGTGGCGACTCGCCGGCACTACCAGTCGGAACTGTTCCGCTATGCTGCAGCGCACACCGTTGCGCGGCGCGGGAAGCCGCCCAGAGATCTTGCCGGGCTGATTGCCAATACACCGATCCCGGAAGGCGAGCAGCTCACGGACCTGCAGCTCGGTTGGTGGACCTTCGCGCTGTTCGTGGGCGGGCTGGAAACGACGCGCAGCGTGATCGCGCTCGGCACCAAGGCGCTGCTCGAATGGCCCGACCAGATGGCGCTGCTGCGCACGAGGCCCGAGATCGCGCCGCTGGCGGTCGAGGAATTGCTGCGCTGGGTGTCGCCCTCGCGCCAGAAGTTCCGCATCGCCACCCGCGAAGTCGAGGTCGAGGGCAAGCGCATCAGGGCCGGCGACTGGGTGGTGTGCTGGTTGACGTCGGCCAATCGCGATCCGCTGGCCTTCGAGGAACCGGACCAGCTGAGGCTTGATCGCCGTCCCAATGCCCACCTGAGCTTCGGCAGCGGCGAGCATCGCTGCATGGGGCAGAGCTTCGCCCGACTGGAGCTTCAGGCGATGTTCCGCGCGATCTCGACCGAGCTGCCCGATCTCGAGCTCGCGGGCGACCCCGTGCCCGAGCCGTCGACCTTTGCCAACAGCCTCGCGAAGATGCCGGTCCGGTTCGTGACGTAACCTGATCTTCCGATCGAAGCCTTGGCGGGTGACGAAGTCGCGTTTGAACCTGACTCTGGCTATCAGAACGATGAACGGCAACGCTTCTGCCGATTAGATCATCACGATTAATCGTATCTGTTGACCTGAGGCGATGGGCGGCCGCCCGCAAGTTGCTTCTTGAAGACAACGAGGAGCGGAACAAGGCTCTCGCACCGTAAGGCCGCCGCGCCCGCAGGCGACCTAAGCGAGCGCAAGTATGTGAGTGCGCCCCTCATGCTCGCCGTGACGAGATGACGATCGGATTCACCCAACGGAATCCGATCGCCACACCGCAGTTGTCGAACGGGTACGACGATCTAGAACTTTACGCCGGCGCGCAGGCCCCAGGTGCGCGGCTGACCCGGCACTGCGGACCCTGCGATCAGCCCGATGCCGGGAACCCGGCTGCCGTTCTGGATGCCGCCGACCTCGACGTAGTCCTCGATGTTGTTCACGAAAGCCGCAAGCGAGAGTCGGTCCTCGGCCCAAGAGAACTCCACCAGCGCGTCCGACTTGAAGAAGGAAGGCTGACGGAACACGACCGCCGACGAATAATCATAGATGAAGTAGCTGTCGGAAAACCGGGTGCCGACCGCGAAGGTGATGTTGCCCGACAGCAGCGGGCGGGTGTGCCGGAGGCGCGCAGTCGCGGTGAACTCGGGGGCGCGTTCCAGCGGACGCCCGGCGAAATTGGGGCCGGTTGGTCCGAGCGGTTGGTAGTCGCCCAGTTCGGTATCGAGCCAGGTCCCACCGAGCGTCAAGGAGGTGCGCGCATCGAGCCGCCAGAGGCTCTCGAACTCGACGCCCGTATTCCTGGCCGTGGCGGCGTTCTCGAAGCGGCTGACCGCCTGGAGATCGGTCGTCACCCGCAGCAGCTGGAGGTTCTTGTAATCGTAATGGAACGCCGTCAGCTGATAGCCGAGGCCGATCGCGTCGATCTGCCCCTTGAGGCCGCCTTCGTAAGCCGTGAGCGTTTCCGGCTGGTAGTAGAGCGAATCCGCCGCCACGGGCCGTACGCATGGAGTGCCAGAGCTGCCGACCGAGCCTGCAACACATCCGTCGTTGAAGCCGCCGGCCTTGTAGCCGGTCGAGACTGTCAGGAAGGCGAGCGTCTGCGGCGCGAGATCATAGTCGAGGCCGGCGCGCCAGGTGACGCGGTCGAAGCCAATCTCCGCGAGGTTCAGGAATCGCGCGTCGGTCGCGGGGTTGAACACCGGGCCGGCGCGGGATTCGTCGAAGCCTTCGCCGGATTTCTGGTCGTTGGTATAGCGCGCACCGAGCGTCAAGCGCAGGGCCGGCGAGATCGAATAGGTGCCTTGCGAGAAGATCGCCCACGAATCGGTCTTGGCATTGCGGTCGAGGCTGCGCTGCAGCGTCGTCGTCGGCCCCGTCACGCCGAAGATCGGCGCAACGAAGGGCGACAGGGCACCGAAATTGACCGGCCCGCCGATGCGGTTGCGCTCGTTGAAGTAAATCGCGCCGACCTGAACCTGGAAGTTCTCTGCGTTGTCGTACGAGGCGCGCAGTTCGTGCGAATTCTGCTCGTAGCGATCGTCGGGGTTGGTGCGAAGCGGGATGTCGAAGAGCGAGAAGGCGATCTGCCCGGCGCGGTGGTGCTGACGGTGGCTGCCGAGATAGTAGATTGCGAAATCGCCGAGGGTCCAGCTTATCTCGCTGCGGACGCCCCATGATTGTTCGTCGCGCTCCAGATCGAAGGGTAGGGCAAACGGCATGGTGAGCCGCTCATCGGTGCTCCGGTCCCCGAAGGTGGGCTTGCTGGCGTCGACCGAGCCGGGCGGAAAGGGCGGCGATGGCTGCGCTGGGAAGTCGAAGAAGTTGCGCTGGCTCACGAAATCGTAGCGACCGCCACCAAGGTCTGCATAGTCGCCGCTGATCACGATCCTGAGATTGTCGGTCGCGTCGAAGCGCAGCGTTCCGCGGACCGAGATGTTGTCGTTGTATTTCGGCAGCGACAGGGAGTCGCTGGGCGGAAGCGGGATCGGTAAGGCAGGGTTGGTCGTGCCTTCGCGCAGAAAGGATTCACGCGAGTCATACAGACCCGCGAAGCGCAGGGCGAGCTTCTCGTTCACCGGGACGTTGACATAGCCTTCGGTGATGACCGTGCGGTAATTGCCGATCGTGGCACGCAGCCCGGCTTCGAAGTCGTCCGTTGGTTGCTTGGTGACGAAGTTGATCACGCCGGCGGTGGTGTTCCGCCCGAACAGCGTACCTTGAGGCCCGCGCAGGACCTCGGTCCGTTCGAGATCGTAGAGCCCTGTATCCAGCGCCTGCGCCCGGGCGATGGGAACCCCGTCGAAAAGGAAGCCGACCGACGAGTCGCCGCGCTCGGTGATGTCCTGGCTGCTGACCCCCCGGATCGTCGCCTGGATGTAGCCGGCGTTCGAGCGGTTGATGAACAGGTTGGGCACTTCCTGCGAAAGCTGCGTCGGGTTGGTGATGCCGCGCGCGTCGAGTTGTTCGTTCGACAGTACCGTGACGGCCACCGGCGTCTTCAGCAGTTCGGTTTCCCGGCGCAGCGCGGTGACAACGATCTCGGAAAGATCTTCGCTGGCCGACCGCGCTGCCGGCGGGTTCTCGTCCGAATCGGCGGGAACTTCCGCAACTTGGCCAGCAGCAGGGACGGCGAGTGCCAGACTGGAAATGGTCAGACACAGCCTGCCCGACCGAGCTTGCGATACTCGCATTTCAACTCCTCTCTATGATCCCGGCTCGCCCGGCCAGGTTCGCGATAACTCTCAAATGCATCATAATTGCGCAAGCATTATTGTTGTTCATGCCACATTATGGCATTTCGTTCCTCGGCGTCGCTTCGGCGTATGGGGAGAGAAAATGCTGAAACTGATCGACAATATCCTTTCGTCCGAAGCTCTCGGCGCTCTGCGCGCCATGGGGCACGGTGACACCCTGGTCCTGTGCGACGCCAATTTCCCTGCTGATTCGGTCGCGGCAAGTACTTTCCTGAAGAGGGTGATCCGCACCAACGCCGTATCCTGCGCTCACCTTTCAGATGCAATCTGTCGGTTGATGCCGCTCGATACGTTTGTTCCCGCGCCGCTCGTGCGCATGGAAATCGTCGGCGAACCGGCGACAGTCCCCCCCGTACAGGCCGAGGTGCTCGAAGCCGTCCGCAAGCACGAGCCAACATGCCCTGACTTTGCCAGTCTCGATCGGATGGACTTCTACGCCGAAGCCCGCCGCGCCTTCGCCGTGTTCCAGACACTCGAGCCGCGGTTCTACGGCTGCTTTATTATGACCAAGGGCGTGATCGGCCCTGAGGCAGGAGCAGTCGGCCGATGAATCGCACCGTCAGGCAAAGTGGTGTCGCGGTGCTCGGCGTCTTCATGGCCGACGTTGTGTTCCGTGTCGATCGTCCGCCCCGCGCGGGCGAGACGATCCGCTGCGTCTCATCCCGGCTCGGCCCCGGCGGAAAGGGATCGAACCAGGCGATCGGCGTTGCCCGGCTCGGCGCCAAGGCGAGGCTGGTCACGCGGATCGGCCAGGATGCGTTCGGGGAATTGGCGCGGAGGACTTGGGCCGATGCGGGGGTGCTGTGCGACGGGGTGGTCATTGACGATACGCTGCCCAGCGGTGTTGCCGGTATCACTGTGGATGCGTCCTCGGGCGAGAACAGCATCGTGATCGACCCCGGTGCCGGAGACACGCTCTCGCCTGCGGACGTTGCGCGCGCGGCTCCGCAGATCCTCTCGTCCGCCGTACTGCTCACGCAGCTCGAACAGCCTCTCGATGCGGCGCGGGAGGCTCTGCGAGCCGCTCGCGCGGGCGGGGTTTTCACGATCCTCAACCCCGCGCCCTTCCACCCGGTCGAGCCCGCCATCATGATGCTGTGCGATCTGGTGATCCCCAACCAGGTCGAGGCTTCCGCGCTGGTCGGCCGGCCGGTGGACACCGTGGCCGACGCCCTACGTGCCGGGCGCGACATCATGGGGCAGGGCGCACGCGCGGCGCTCGTGACCCTTGGCGAACAGGGTGCCGTCTATGTTGACGGTGACGTGGCCCTGCATGTGCCGGCGCTCGAGGGCGTCGTTCCGGTGGACACCACGGGGGCGGGCGACGCTTTCTGCGCCGGGCTCGCGGTCGGGCTGGCCGAAGGGATGGGCGTAGCGGGCGCGATGGCCTTGGCGAGCACCGCTGCAGGCCTGTGCGTCACCATGCAGGGAGCGGCGAGCGCCATGCCCTTGCGCGCGCAGTGTGACGAGATCCTAGCCGACGCCGGCCGGGCGCCCCGCGCCGTCGTGCTCCAGCCTTAAATGCAACACTATTGCAAAATCCATAAAATAGCATAACTGTTGCACCACGCCTCGCGGACACGAGAAGGGGCAAACGAGAGGAGTTGAGAAAAGATGAGCGTTTCTGACAGCACGTCCAACCGCTGGACGGGCCAATGGATCTGGGATCGCGCGCCCCTGCGCGGCAAGCTGAGGCAGGTGATCGCGGCCAAGAAGGTTGTCGAACTCGATGCCGTTCCCAACACCGTTCCCGCGCGGGCTTTTGCCGATGCGCTCTACGTCCTCTACGTCAACGGCGTCGAGGTGCGGCGCGGTCCGGGCCGTGCCAACCCGCGCTCACGGCGCTACGATCTGCTCGATCTCGCGCCATGGCTGACCGCCGGGACCAACGTCGTCACGCTCGTCGCCGCGATCAATGCCAAGGAATGCCGCAACTGGATGCCCGCTCCGGTGATCGTCTCCGACCTCGGCGGCGGCTGTCTCGTCTTCGAGGCAAACTTTGGCGGCCAGCTCGGCATTGTAGGCACCGACGAGTCCTGGCAGACGACGACCATCGAAGGCTGGACGCTCAGCGAGCCAACCGGGATTGTCTCCCAGCGCGGCAGCGAGATCATCGACCTGGGCGCGATCCCCGGCGATCTCCACAGCGCCGAAAGCGATCCTACGGTGTGGCGCGCGCCGCGGATCAAGGTGGGCGTCGGCATGGGGGACCGCGAGAGCGTGCGTCCGCCCTCCTATCCCTTCGGCCCGACCCAGCCCTCGGCGCTCTCGCCGCTGGTGGTGACCGAGCGCCCGCTGGCGCCGCACGGCGATGACCAGTGGCGCCTGCCGAGTGTGGGATCGGGCACGCTGGTGTTCGACATATCGGGCAGCGGAGGCGAGGCCATTCGCGTCGAGACTGCCGAAGTGATCGAGGCTGACGGGTCGCTGCGCCCCTTCCACGAGGAGATCGGCCTCGAACTCACCGCGCCCGAGGGACGTCGCCAGGTCGAGACGCTCGACCTGTTCGGCCTTCAGGCGATCCACATCGAGAAGCCCGACAGCGTGACAATCCATGGCATCACCCTGCGCGAGCGGACCTATCCATTGGCGGGCAACGGCACCTTCAAGTCGAGCGATCCCTTCCTCGACCAGCTCTACGCCGCCGGGCGGCGGACGGTTACGCTGTGCTCGATCGACGCCTACATCGACAACCCGACCCGCGAGGGCCGCGCCTGGACCGGCGATGCCGTGGTGCACCAGATGGTGGACTTCGCCTCCAACGCCGACTGGGGCCTCGCCCGCTGGAACCCCAAGCTCGGCGGTCTTTCGACCACGCCCGACGGCATGGTGCCCGGCGCGGTCGCTGGTGACGGCGAATATGGTCAGTACGGCGTCATCACCGACTGGTCGCTCCACTGGGTCCACTCGGTGTGGAACATCCACCGCTACACCGGCAACGTCGACGAGGTCGCCGACCTGTTGCCCGAAGCCGAGCGGATCGTGCGCTGGTTCGACCAGTTCATCAATCCAGTGACGGGCCTTCCGACCGACGTCTACGGTTGGACCCTCGTGGACTGGGCCTGGGTGGCGACCAACGGGGCCTCGGCGGTGCTTTGCGGCCTCCTCGGCCGGGCTTGCCGCGACCTTGCCGAGATGTCGCGCTTCGTCGGTGACCACGGCCGTGCGGAGCGGGCCGAGCGGCGACACGCGGCGCTGGCCCAAGCATTCGAACGGTTCTGGGATGCGGACCGGCGGCGCTATGCCGACACCATCGTCAACGACGCCTTCGGCCCGACCGCCTCGATTCACAGCCAGGCGATCGCGGTCGCGGCGGGCTTCGCGCCGGCCGACCGCCTCGACCGGCTGGTCGAGCTCATGTCGGACAAGTCGCTCCACGTCCACGCCACGCTGTCGGTGCCCGACGGCGATCCGGGCATGGACGGCGCGCAGATTCTGCCCGGGGCGGAGATGATGCTGCCCGAACTGCCGCCGGCGTGGTGGGACGCCGACGCCAAGATCGTCATGGCCCAGCCCTTCTTCCGCTATGTGGTCCACGACGCCCTCGCAGCGGCGGGCCGGACCGAGCTGATCTTCGAATCCCTCAAGGACTGGTCGCATCTGCTCGACCGCTGCCCGACCTCCTTCGGCGAGACCTTCTGGAGCGGCAGCCTTGCGCAAGGGTGGTCCTCGACCCCGGTCCGCGACCTCATCACCTACATCGCCGGGATCACGCCAGCCGAGCCCGGCTTCACAAAAGCCGCCATCGCGCCGGTTCCGGGCCATCTCGACTGGTTCGAGGCCGTCGCCCCGACCCCGCACGGTGAGATCGCGGTCGCCTATCGGTCGGGGGAGACCACCGTGACAAGCCCGGTGCCCTTCGTGTTCGGCGGGAACGAGTACCCGGCGGGCGAGCACGTCCTCGCCAACTGACACGCGGGCAAGTAAAGGGGCGCCCGGGCATAGGCCCGGGCGCCCTTTTCGCGTTTACCAGCCGAGCGCGGTGCGCAGCGCCTGTTCGAGCACCGCCTCGGGGTTCGCCACGCCCGCGGGCGCGCGGAAGGCGACGTGGCCATCGGGGCGGACCAGCACCGCGCCGTCGCTGCCGATCCCATAGAGCTCCTCGAAGGAGGCATCGACCGGCGCGAGGTCGAGCCCCTCGCCCACGCCAAGCGAGCGCAGCTTGTAGGTTCCCGCGAACGTGCGCGCCGCCCGGCGCCAAGCCTCACCTCCGGTCGAGGTGAGCAGCACGAAGGCAGTCTCGAACTCCCACATCAGCGGCCGCTTGCTGCCATTGGCGACCCACAGGTGCGGCGCCCGGCAGCCGGGCGAGGCGGAAGGCACGTAGTTGGAGATCGAGGTCACCGGTCGCTCCAGCCCGTCGGGAACGATCACGTCGCTGGCGTAGGCGTAGCCCATTTCCTGGCCGAGCGCCGCGCCGTGCTCCAGCACTTCCATCATCTCGCGCTCGTTCTCGTCTTCGAGCTGCTCGGCGATCGAGAGCACGCCGGTCGGCCGGGAGCGGCGCTCGATCTCGTCGATGGTCGCCTGCGAGGCATTGAAGGGCTTGGCCTCGCGGCGCAAATTCATGCTCTTGGCGTTGCGGAAGCTCTGCGCGGTGTTGAGGAAGGCGACCGGCTGGCGTTCGGATTCGTAACTGTCGAGCAGCCGCGGCCCGGCAAGGCCGTCGAGAGCCGCGCCGATCTTCCAAGCAAGGTTATGGGCATCCGCGACGCCTGAATTGAGCCCGAACCCGCCACTCGGCGGAAAAGCATGGGCGGCATCGCCGACGAGGAAGATGTTTCCGGAACGCATTTTCTCGGCGACGTGCGCGGTCATTGTCCAGGGGGACTTGGCCTTCACGTCGATGGGCGTATCCGGCTTGAGCCCGGCGGCGCGGCGAATCATCTCGGCACATTGATCGAGCGAGAAATCCTCGGGCTTCTCGCCCTCGCCGAGGCAATAGTGGAAGCAGTAGCGATCCTTGCCGTCCATGCAGATGAAGGCGCCCGGCACTGCCGGATCGACCGAGGCCGACCCGACGCTGGGAATGTCGTTCTCGGGCGTGATTGTGCCGAAGAAGTAGACGTTGAGGATCGAATCGACATTGGGGTCACCGATCATCGCGATGCCGAGCGAGCGGCGCACCGCGCTGTTGGCCCCGTCGGCGGCGATGCAGAAGCGGGCGGTCAGCGTCTCGGTGCTGCCGTCGTCGTTCTCGACCGTGACGGCGACATGGTCGCCATGATCGACGACCCCGCCCACCTTCGCGTTCCAGCGGATCGCCGCAAGGTCGGTCTTCGCCAACTGCGCCTCGATGGCGTCCTCGACAATATCCTGCGCGGCCGAGACCGTTATCGCCGGCGAAATCTCCATCCGGCGCGCCATCGAGGGCCCGCCCATCATCTCGAGGATGGGGAAGAACATGTATTCCTGCGGAAAGGCCTGGGCCTCCACCGCTTCCTGCACGCCCCATTGCTTGAACAGCTCCATGGTGCGGGTGTTAATGTAGTGCGCGCGGGGGTGATCGCTCCGCTCGCCGCGACGCTCCAGGATCAGCGAAGGCACGCCGAGGCGGGCAAGCAGCAGCGCCGAGGTGAGGCCGGCGGGCCCGCCCCCGATGATCAGCACAGGTACGTCAGGCATCATCTTCTTCTCCAAACAGGTGCCTCTGCGACCCGATAATCGCGAGGCTGTGCAACAGCTATTGCATCAGAGTTGGAAATGCAATAATGTGGCATAAAGCTCGGAGGTGCCCGTCACGGCACACGCACCGGGCGCTGAGAGGAGAAGCACGTGAATCTGGAGCAGCAACTGGCCGATGTGCCGCCGGTGCCGTCTGGCCTGTCGCTTTATCATCTGGCCCCCGCGCTCGGCACCGAAGTCCACGGTATCGACCTTCGCGAGGATCTGTCGGTCGAGGTGGTCGACTTCCTCAAGGCGCTGCTGCTGGCGCGCAAGGTGATCTTCTTCCGCGACCAGGAAATCTCCGTCGAACGCCAGATCGAAATCTGCCGCAACTGGGGCGAACTTGAGGTCATCGACTTTCTGCCCCAGCACTCCACGCACCCTGAGGCGCTGCACATCAAGCGCGGCAAGGACAGCAAGGGCTACGAGAACATCTGGCATTCTGACGTCACCTGGCGCGAATGTCCCTCGAAGGCCTCGATGCTGCGCGCGGTGGTCGTGCCGGAGACCGGCGGCGACACGATGTGGGCCTGCATGGAGACGGCGTACGAAACCCTGCCAGAGCCGCTGAAGCGGCTGTGCGAAGGCCTGACCGCGGTGCACTCGGTTGCGCAGGGCCTCGCCTACACCCAGGGGTTCGACAAGATGGCCGAGCAGGTGAAGCGCTTCCCGCCTCAGGCTCATCCGGTCGTCCGCACCCACCCGGAAACCGGACGCAAGTCGCTCTACGTCAACCGTGCGCACACCAGCTATCTGCGCGGGGTGGACCGGCATGTCGGGGCGGAGCTGCTCAACCAGCTCTATCGGCGGGCCGATGTTCCCGAAGTCCAGTGCCGGTTCCGCTGGCGCCCCGGTTCGATCGCCTTCTGGGACAACCGCTCGACCCAGCACTACGCGATCTCGGACTACTTCCCCGCCGAGCGCGAGATGTACCGCGTCACCGTCGCGGGCGACAAACCCTTCTGAGCGCCGCGCCGCCCAGCAAGCGAAAGGCCAAGTCCATGTATCAACGCACACCTGTCGACCAGATGCCGGTCGAATCCCCGATCAAGCTCGCGCACATCGTGCTGCGCTCGACCAATGTCCCGGCGATGCGCGAATGGTACCTGACGGTGCTCAACGGACGCGAGATCGTCAATGGCGGGGAGGGCAATGCCTGCGGCCTCACCTATGACGACGAGCACCACCGCGTCCTCATCATCGGCATGCCGCCGCAGGACGTCGAGCGCCAGCAGGCGATCGGCGACTTGTTCGCGCAGATCAACGAACGCCGCAAGGCACCCGGTCTCGAACACGTCGCCTTCACCTTCAACGGGCTCGGCGTGCTGCTCGGCAACTACCGCCGCTTGAAGAAGGCGGGCATCGAACCGGTGTTCTGTGTCAATCACGGCCCTGTGATGTCGATGTATTACCTCGATCCGGACGGCAACAATGTCGAACTTCAAACAGACACCATGCCGATGGATATGGCGACAGAATTCATGTATTCGCCGGAGTTTTTGAACAATTCGATCGGTGTACCTTACGATCCGGAGGTCCTCTGCGAGATGTACGACAGCGGGGTGCCGCTCAAGGAAATTGCTTCGTACGGATTCAACCAAAACTGAAGGGAATGACTGAAAATGGCTGACATCAATTCGCTCGAAGCCACCATGCAGGAACGGGTCGCCGGTAAGAAGGCGATCGGCAAGACCATCGCGTTCCGCATCAAGGACGAGGGCACCTTGCGCATCAACGCCAAGGAAGAGCCGGTCACCATCGAGCGCACCGAGGAAAAGGCCGACGCCACGCTGACGATCAGCGCCGACGACCTTGAGGGCCTGCTCGACCAGACCATCAACGGCCAGACCCTGATGATGACCGGCCGCGCCAAGATGGAAGGCAACCCGACCGTCGTCATGAAGCTGCGCGACCTGCTTCTCTGAACTTCCGGGAGGCCAGCCTCCCATCCGCATCCGAGACACTGGCGCCGCCCGGGCCCTGGCTGGGGCGGCGTCGCCTTTCAGGGAAGATCACGATGACCAAGTTTCCTGCGACGATCGGCGGCCGTTCGCCGCACGAGATCCTCGCCACCACCATCGCCGCCATGACGGGCCATGCGGACGATGGCCAGGCGACCCGCTCAATCGAGCTGGTGGCGCCGACCATGACCCTCGGCCCTGCCGACAGCGGCCGCGACATCGAGACCCTGAAGATGGTGATGGAGCAGCGCGAGGCAGCGCCCTACCAGACCCGCCACAGCGTCGGCTGGCCGGTCGTCTACGAGGCGAGCGAGGAGCGTATCCGCGGCCGCGCGATCGTCACCATCCATCGCCTGACCGACGAGCGCTACACCCTGAGCGCGGCGGATTTCCACGTCACCGTGATCCTGCAGGATGGCGAATGGCTGATCGATCACCTGCAGATCCTGCCCTTCGTTGCCCGCCGGATCGAGGAAGGCGGCGCGGCGCCCGGCGGCCAGCTCGTGCCGGTCGATAGCCAGCCCCGGCTGGTGCGCACCACCGAGGGCTGGTTCGCCAAGGCCGGGCCGATGGTGTTCCGCCTCGCCGCATCGAGCTTCGCCGAGGCGGTCGAGGCGCTCGGCGACGGCAAGCAGATGCCGGGCGAGCTGGTGGCAGGGCCGGTCCCGGGCGAGCTGCTTGCGCCGGTCGAACCCTCGCGGCTGTTCCTGATCGGGCTCAACTACAAGTCCCACGCCGACGAGTTCGGCATCACTCCCCCCGACCATGTCGTCTACGGGGAGCTCCCGGTCGACTGCATCGTCGCTCCGGGGACCAAGCTCGTGCGACCCGAGGAAGCGCCCGATCAGGTCGATTACGAGGGCGAGATCGCGGTCGTGATCGGTCGCGATTGCTCCAAGGTCGATCTCAAGGAAGCCGCGGATTGCGTATTTGCCGTAACCGCGTGCAACGATTTCTCGGCCCGCGATCTGCAGATGGCGGCCTTCATGGAGGCCCGTGCCGCCGGCGGGCAACCGAGCATGGCGAAGGCCAAGGGCTTTCCGGGCGCGAAGCCGATCGGTCCCGAACTGATCGTGGTGAAGGGGCTGGACCCGGCGCGGCTCGACGTCGAACTGCGCACCCTTGTCAACGGCGAGGAGCGCCAGAAGGGCAACCTCTCCGAGTTGCTCTTTCCTATCCCAGAGTTGATCTCGAAGATCTCCCAGGACCACGACCTCAAGGCGGGCGACGTCATTCTGACGGGCACGCCGGCGGGTGTCGGTCATGCTAAGGAGACCTACCTGAAGGCGGGCGACGCTGTCGAGATCGTGGTCGGTGGCATGGCGCCGCTGGCGAGTGAGATCGTCTGAGGCCGCAGCGAGCATGCCCGGCGACGGGACCGGTCAACAATCGCGATCGGTCCCGTCCGCCCGGGCGAGCTGCTGCTTAGCGCAGCAGTTCTCCGATGCTCTTCACAGCATCCTCGAGCGAGACGAAGTGTGTAGGGGCGAGCGTCCCCATGCCATCGCTGGCGAAAGTCTGTCGCAGCCAGCTGGCGGCAGCAAGGATCGTGGCCGACGCGCCATAGGGTCGCGGATCGCTTGCCGGGTCCACCCCGAGGTCCTTGGCGATCGCTTTGGTGAGTTCGCCCCTGACGTAGTTCTCGTAGCCAAGGATGGCCGCTTCGATCGCGCTGGAACGGTCCCTCGCGATCAGTATCGAGCGCTTGAGGTCGAACTCGGCGTCGACCGACTGCGAGGCGGCGAACAGCGCGGCCATCGCGCGATGCAGAAGGCTTTCGGTGCGGTCCGAGTTTTCGAATGCGGCGTGGAACTCCTGGGACCAGTCGCTCTGTTCGGCGAACAGGGTTGCTTCCTTGGAGCGGAAGTGACGCCAGAACGTGGTCGGGTCGACATCGGCTCGCTCGGAAATTTCGGCAATCGTGACGTTATCGAAGCCTTTTTCGAAGAACAGTTCGAGGGCCGAAGTCTGGATCAGACGCCGCGTCTTGTCCTTCTTACGCTTCCTGCGCGGAATCGGCGCGTCATTCTCCATCGAAGGATCGACCAGCTGGGGCGAGATCTTTCGATCGGGAGCGAGAGTTTCTCTGTTTGCCTCAGTTTTTTTTCGCCCCATTGATCACCTGTACCCCGTTTCGACTTCTGACAGGCCGACTCATCTGCCGGCATCTTGGAAACAAATTAATGAAAAGCCTACTTTATGTATATCCCTCGGTCCGCGCAACCAACAAGCTTGGCGGCGCTGTCCCCGATCTGGTCGTGGTCGATCTCGAAGAGGCGGTCGCGGCGTCGGACAAGGGGAAAGCGCGCGACCGGCTGCGCGAAACCACGGAGGCGATCCGGACACACGGACTGCGAATGGTTGTGCGGGTCAATGGCGCGGACACTGCGTACATGGCCGATGACCTCGTCGCGTTGGACGGGCTCGACCCCCAAATCGGTTTGCTCTTGCCGAAGCCGCTCGATGCCGCCGTCGTCGGCGAAGTCGCTGCCCTCCATCCCGAGCGGACGCTGTGGCTCATGGCCGAGAGCAGGGACACGCCCTCTTGGTTGCCTGCGGTGCTCGGGGCCCAGCGGGTCGCGGGGCTCGTGATCGGCGGCAAGGACCTCAGCCTCGACTTGGGGCTTGGCGACTACGCTCCCGACGACGCGAGCCTGCGCGCCGTCATCGCGCAGGTGGCGGCCATCGCGCGGCCGCATGACCTCGACGTCTTCGATGGTGTCGTGGCCGCCGAGCGGGAGGTGCTGAACGCCGCAGCCCGCGCCCGAGCATCCGGCTGCAACGGTCTGAGCTTCATCGATCCTTCGCATATTTCCGCCTTAGGCGCCGAGACAAGGAATTAGCAATAGAATGGGACATGCAATTGTATTGCATTTAGCCTCGGCTTTTGCGACACTCGAAACCGCAGCGGCGCGCTGATCGATGCGCTGCGAAGCATGGGAGAACATTGTGATGCGCAACTGGCTGATGGCAATCCTGCCGATCCTTATCCCGATCGTGGTGCTTTCGGTGGTCGGCGTCGTCGTCGGCGGGATCGTGAAATGGCTGTTCGATATCCCCGACGAGGTCGCTACCACGGCCGGGTACTGGATTGCGGGCGGCTCGCTGGTGTTCAGCCTTGGCGTGTTCCTGTTCAAGAAGTTCCGCACCCGGGCGAAGGACTGATCGATGCCGCCTGAGCCGTTCGAGGTTAAGCCTCTTCCGGGGCGAAGCGAGCTTTCACCCATAGTTCTGGACCAGCTCTTTACGCGCGCACGAACCTTCAACGGCTTTCTCGACAAGGAGGTGCCCGATGATCTCGTGCGCCGGCTTTACGAGATCGCCCGCTGGGGTCCGACTTCGGCAAACATGAACCCGGGGCGGTTCCTGTTCCTGAAGTCCCGGGAGGCGCGCGAGCGCATCAGTCCGCTGATGTTCGAGACGAACCGGGAAAAGGTTCTGCGCGCACCGCTCTGCGTCATCGTCGCGCGCGATCCCGCCTATCTCGATTACCTTCCGCAGCTCATGCCGACGGTCCATCAGTTGATCCGGCCCAACTTCGAGGCGATCCCCGGCGCGGTCGCCGATACGCTGTTGCGCAACGCGACCTTGCAGGGCGCCTACCTGACGATCGCGGCGCGTGCCCTGGGCCTCGATTGCTCGCCGATGTCGGGCTTCGACAATGCCGCCGTCGACCGCGAGTTCTTCGCCGAAAACGGCTGGCAATCCGACTATGTGATCAACATCGGCTATGGTGACGAATCGACCTTGTGGCCCCGCAATCCGCGCCTCGACTTCAGCGAGGCTTGCGAGATCCTGTGAGCGATCGAAGCTGCACGCTGGTTTTCATCGAAGATAGGCTCGGGAGCAGTCCTCAGTGAAAGGGAAATTGCTCGACAAGCTGCACCGATGGTTCGGCCTTGCCGCCCTGGTGTTGCTGGTGCTTCAGGCGGTAACCGGAGCGGTGATCGTCAACGGGGAGCGGACGCAGCAATGGCTTGAGCCCGAACTTTACCGGCTCGATGAGCCTTCCTCCCTGACTGCCAGTCTGGATTCCCTGGCAGGCGCCGCGCTTACCGCGGAAGGGCAGACGGTAGCCTCGCTGATCCTGCCCGAAAGTCCGACGTCCCCCGTTTTGGCGGTGGTCGTTCCCGCGGGCGAGGCGATGCCCGAAATGGTCGCTCTCGATCCGGGCACCGCGCGGGTGATTGGGCGCAGTCCGGTGCTGACCAATCCGGTGGTCATTGCCAATCTTCTGCACGGCGAGCTCGGCGCAGGTCTTGGCGGTAGGGCAATTCTGATGGCGACGGGAATCGCGCTCGTCCTGTTGAGCGTGACCGGTGTGCTGCGCTGGTGGCCGGGCGCCGAGAAGTTGCGCCGATCGCTGAGGCTGCGTTGGGCTGGATCGCTGGCGGCGAGCGTGTGGCAATGGCATGGCGTGCTGGGCGCGGTGCTCGCGCTCCTGTTCGTATGGCTTGGCCTTACCGGCGCCATGCTGGTGGGCCGCCCGTTCCTGGAACCCCTGGTCACGCAGGACAGCACCTCGAGGTTTCCCGATCTAGGGTCCGCACGGAGCGATCATGCCGTGCCCCTTGGCGCGATCTCCATGGACGATGCTTTTGCAATCGCCCGGACCCGCATGGGCGAGGACGAGCTGCGTTCGATCCTGCCCCTGTCGCGGCTGAACGAAGTTCACAGCTTCGTGTTCTCGGATCGCCAGGGCAGGATGGGTGTGGTGCGCGTTGCGTCGGATGGCGCGATCACCGAGACGTACCGACCGAGCGACATGCCCGCCGCCAATCGCACCCTCGACTGGATGCTGCCGCTTCACCGGGGAACGATGCTGCCCGAGTGGCTTCGCACCATATACTATGCCATCGCCCTCGGACTGACCTTCATTGCCGGTTCGGGCCTTTTCATCAATCGCAGGAAGGCCCGGCTTCGCAAGGCCCGCAAGTTCTGAACAGCGGTTCCTGCTCCGCTCGGCGGCGTGAACTATCCCGCAGCGAGGCGCATCAGGTTCTGCACCGCCGCCGGCCCGCTGCGGCGCAGCTCCTGGAGCACGGCGATGCGCGCGGTGTCGCTGCGGTCGACGGCGGCGGCGATCTTGCCGAAGCCATCGAGCCGGCTTCCGCGGATCCACGCGCCGAGCCGCTCGTCGCCGAACCACGCGCCCTGGTTCATGATGTTGACGATGTTGGTGGTGAGCCAGCCCTTGAGGTCGCACGGGAAGGGAACCGTGCGGCACAGCGCGTTCTTGGCGGCATCGTCCGGGTAATGCGCCTCGACGAAGGCGATCAGCGCGGCCGAGAAGCACGGCTGGGGCACGCGGACGAGTTGCGGTACGATGAGGTCGCCCTGGAAGATCGGCTGGGGCGCGCGCGGCTCGACCGCCGAGGCGGTGCAATCGACATAAAGTGCGTTCGGATGGGCGGGCTCGGTCCCCTCGTCGAGCGCGATCGCCTCCGGGGTGATCGCCCTGACCCGGCCCTTGCGCACCACGTCGGTCACCCGGCGCAGTTCGGCGATCTCGCCCACCGATATCGTGGCGTAGTGGAACATTGTCGGCGTGATCTCGGGGTCGATCCGCAGCATCATCCCCGCCGCCTCGAGCCGGGCGAAGATGTCGTCGGGCGAGGTCCCCTCGGCGAAGGCCTTCATCTGGGCGAGCTGCCCGCCGAACACCGCGTCGAAGAATTCCGCGCCCGGCTGGGTGGTGCGGCGGTCGATCAGCCAGCTCTCGCGCGGGCGGATCCAGCGGATCGCGTCCGCCGGCGTGCCCATGGCGAGCAGCCAGCCGACCGCATCCATCGCGGTCTTGCCCCCGCCGAGCACCACGAAACGCTCAGCTCGCTCGGGTGCGAGCCACAGGCGCGGCAGCGCGCCGGGCGGCACCACGCGCACGCCTTCCGCAATCGCGAAGCGAGGCGTGTGGTTGGCGGGAATGACCGGGCTGCCATAGGTCGCATCGACCACCTTGCGGCGCACCGTCACCTGCACTTCCTCGCCCGACATCAGCGACACCACCCGGTGCGCGTCGTCATCCGCGCCCCGGTAGTCCGACATCGGCAGGTATCGGACCCGCCCCGAAGGCAGCAGCGAGCGGCGCATCACCTTGTCGAAGTAACCGCTCACCTCCGCGCCCGAGGCGAGTTCGTAGAGGCCCGCATTCACCCCGTGGGTGTCCTTGCGGTTTTCCCCCAAGGGCAGGGAGTTCACCCCATAGAAGGCCGAGGGCTGATGCAGCGCGACGAAGGGATAGGCATCGTTCCAGTGACCGCCGGGCCTCGCCTGGCGGTCGACAATCGTGACCTGGGCGTCGGTCTCGGCAAGGATGGTGTCGGCGAAGGCCATGCCGACCGCGCCGGCGCCGATCACGAGGTAGTCGGTTTCGATAAGGCGCATGGTGCCCCCTGCAAGTTGATGAAGTCCATGCGGAGCCCGCCACGACGACCCGTCAACAAGCTCGGAGGCGACAACCGCTTACATCGTAAATTTACATTGTAAGATTGCGCTGTCAAGCCGCCGTCGCTAGGTTCTTGCGGCCAGACCGGAGCACGCCCTTGTCCCGCCCGCTCACCGACGACGATCTCCACGCCTTCCAGAGGCAGGTATGCGACGTCGCCGAGGCGCTGTTCGCCGAGCGCGGGGCACAGAACGTCTCGATGCGCCAGATCGCCGCCGCGCTCGGGGTGAGCCCGATGACCCCCTATCGCTATTTCGCCAACCGCGAGGAGATCCTGACGGCGGTGCGCATCCGCGGCTTCGCGCGGTTCGCCGCCCTGCTTGAGGAAGCCCAGGCCGCGACACCGGGGAATGCCGCGGCCAAGGGGGCGGCGGCGACGCGCGCCTATGTCGACTTCGCGTTCGCCAATGCCAACACCTACCGGCTGATGTTCGATCTTCACGATCACGCCGATGCCGGCGACACGCCGCTGGGCCGCGCGGTGGCGCGGGCGCGGGCGACACTGTCGGCCTTTGGCGACGGGCTGATCCGGCGCGGCATCCCCGAAGCCGAGGCGCGCGGGATGGAAGGGCTGATCTGGTCCGCGCTCCACGGAGCGGTGATGCTCGAGCTCGCCGGAACCACGCCGCCCGGCTCCGCTCACGAGACGGCCCGCCTGCTCGGCCGCTTCGCGCCGCTCGCCTAGGCAGAGGCGGGGTGCGCGGACACCGCGGACCTTGCGCCATTACCCGGCCCGCCCGGCCGATCACATCGCGCCATGGGCACAAGCGATTGCGATTGAAGAACCTGGCGCACCCGACAGGATTCGAACCTGTGACCTCTGCCTTCGGAGCATGTCTGGACGGTCTACGCCATGCTCGCTTTTTCTGCGCTATACTATTGAAATAGCGATACTATATTGGCTTGCGACCTCGTCAGACGTATCCCTGGGTACGCTGGAATTTCCTCCCGGGTGCTGCCGTGGTGCTTCCGCAAAAAGGGCCCACAGCACACTCATATTGAGGAGCAGGAACGTGCCGAGGATCACCAAACGGCTTGTCGACCAGGTTGAAACAAAAGCCAACGACTACTTCATCTGGGACAATGATCTGCCTGGGTTCGGGCTGCGCGTATTCAGTACGGGGCGGCGCAGCTATGTGGTGCAGTACCGCGCGAAAGGTCGAACCCGTCGTTTCACGCTCGGGCTCCATGGGGTCTGGACACCAGAAACTGCGCGTAAGGAGGCCCGCATTCTCCTTGGCCGCGTGGCACAGGGTGAAAACCCTGCAGAGGAAAGGCAGCTCGACCACAAGGCGATCACCGTCAAGGAACTCTGCTTAAGGTACCTCGAAGACGCCAAGGCGGGCCTCATTCTGGGCAAGAAGCGGAGACCAAAAAAGGACTCCACTATCTACGTCGATGAGGGCCGCATAAACCGGCACATCATTCCTCTCCTCGGTGCCCGGCGGGTCAAGGACCTCACCCAGGCAGACATGGTCCGCTTCATGCGCGACGTTGCATCCGGCAAAACAAGGCTCAACCAGAAAACCCGTCAACGTGGCCGTTCGATTGTCCGCGGGGGCATCGGCACCTCAACCCGAACATTGGGGCTGGTTGGAGCAATCCTGACCTACGCGCGCGAGAACGGGATCATCGAAAGCAATCCTGCACATGGTATTCGCAAGGCCGCCGACTGCAAGCGGACGCGTCGTCTTTCGGAGAATGAGTATCGACAGCTTGGATTGATCCTCCGGAAGGCAGCAGGTGATGCGCAATTGGCGACCGCAGCCCAAATCGCCCGCATGATCGCCCTGACCGGGTGCCGCCGCGGCGAGATCATCAATCTTGACTGGGGAGAAGTCGATGCCGACTGCAGCTGCCTGCGATTGAGAGACAGCAAGGAAGGTGCGTCGGTCCGGCCGATCGGATTGCCGGCACTGGATCTGGTGATGGCCCTCAGACCGGATCCACCTATTGGTCCTGTCTTCGGCGGCACGATTGACGGCAAGCCGCTTGTTGGCTTCCCCAAGCATTGGCATAAGATGGTCCGCGGAACGGTGCTGGAGGATATCACCCCACACGTCCTGAGGCACAGCTTTGCTAGCCTTGCGAACGACCTCGGATTCACGGAATCAACCATCGCGGCCCTGCTCGGACACGCGCAGGGGACCATCACCAGCCGGTACATTCATAGCGTCGATACCGCTTTGATCATGGCTGCGGACACCGTCTCCGGATACATTCAGGGATTGCTCGATGGTCGCCAGTTCAAGCGGATGACCTATGCGATCGACCGTGATTCGCGCATGATGAACATGGCGCGCATCCTGGAGAGCGGGCTGGTTGCAGAGCTGGGTGCGGCAGCCGTCACAACCCAACCATTCACCCGATTGTAGGCAGGGCGGTCCCGATGCTGCATCACTCCGGTGCATGCACGCTGACGCCGCAGGGCTTCGGGGCGTCTGACATGACAGGAGGTGGCATCGACCCTGCGTTGCGCGAGATCACGACAAGGTCGCGGCGAGCTTTCCAGCGACGACGATCCTGCGTTCATGGTAGGCGGCCAGCGCTGCTTTTGCCTCCGCTGGTCCACGCCGTATTGATGCGCGCAAATCTGCCAGCTCGCTGCCCGGGTCGGGGAAGACGAGTGGCTCCCTTGTCCGCATCAGATGGAGCCTGTCGCCTATTCGCCCGACCAGCGCTCCAAGCGCGCGATTCCCCGACGAAAGGCCGATTTCGCGGAACAGCTTGCCGACGGCATCGGCGTACTCATCAACCGGGCCCGGACCGGAATGAGCGGCGTCACTGCCACTCGCCGATGCGCTGTCGATGCTCCCCTCGAGCAGCATCAGACTGACGGCCAGCAGATCAGCAAGATCGCGCCCGGTCACCACCCTCGTCCTGTATCCCTCACCTGGCCTGAAAGCGACCAGACCCTCGCCGACGAGCAGATTGAGACTGTCCCTCACGGGGGTGGCGCTGACCCCATAATCCTCGGCGATGCGTGCCGGCTCCAGCCTGACGTTCTGGGCCCAGACACCCTGCTTGATTTCGCGCTTCAGGCGGTCGTAGGTTGGCTGGAGCACATGCGCCGGGCTCATATGCAGGTTCGCCGGGACTCGGCGAAGTCCCGGACGGCCGCTTCCTGATCCGGCCTGAGGGCGTCGATTGCCTGGATGTAGTCTGGCACCTTTTCCGTCAGCAGGATCGAGGGACACTGCCCCTCGTAATTTCCAAGATTGGGGCGGTGCTGGACATAGCCGACAAGCTCGGCAAGTTCCCTCGGGAATCTCGAGGCCACACCAGGAGGATAGGCGAGCAGGTTGCTCTCATAGGGTTTCAGCCAGCCGAGGCTATAGCCGATCACCACGGCTCGCCGCTCGGCTTGCGTCGTGTTCGGGCCAGCCCCATGGATCGTGGATCCCAGAAAGACGATGGCATCGCCCGGGCTGCATTCTGCAATGACCGGACTGCCCAGCTGGTCAATACTGTCGACGTCCCGGCGGTGGGTGCCGGGATAGATACGCGTAGCGCCATTTTCGTCAGTGAAGGGTGACAGGGGCCAGATCACGTTGACGAGAAATTCGTGACCGCCCTTGTCGCACGGCCACATGTCGTGATCGCGGTGCGGAAACTGTTCGATCTCGCCGGGGTGTACCGATATGGCCTGGGCGACATTCAGCTGGATGCGCTCGCAGGCCGGACCCAGCACGTCGCGTGCAAGCGCCAGGATGACCGTTTGGAGCACGAGGTGCGCAGCGTGTTCGGAACGGTGGAGGAGACTCCCAAAGCGCCTGGTGCGGTGTCCGTAGAAATGGCCCGCGCCGAACGGCGTTCGCCGGAACGCCTCGTCGATATCTGCCTCCAGCGCTGCCAGCAATTCGCGCGGCAGGCAGTTCCGGATGATGCAATAGCCGCGGCGCTCAAGGGCAGCCTTGTGCGGCTGCAGTTCAGCGGCGCTCATGACGGGACCCCGTCCTGGTGGAGCAGCACGCTGTAGCGCGGCTCGTGCCAGATACCTGTTGCTGCAAGGCGACTGGTGGTGTCCGCACCGATGGTGATCCGAAGCCCGACCAGTGTCTCGCCATTGATCTCGCGCGGCTCGCCAAGGGCGCTGCATTCCCAGCCAAAACGGCTGATCTGTCGAAACCAGGCGAGTCCCGCGACAGCAGTATAGGTCCTGATCCCGGTCGACGCAGCATGATGGGCAAGCGCCGAGACGAGCTCGTTGCGCGCCTCGCGCTGATCGCCGCGGGAAAGCTCGGGTTCGATACAGAAGCGGGTGATCTCCCGCACATCGGGACCACGCGGGATTGGCCCTGCGCAGAGTGAGGGAAAGAGATCGCCAAGAATATGCGGTGTCCGGGTATCGAGCAGGCGAGCCGATCCGCGATGATCGGGGCCGGGCCCTTCGAGCAGAACATAGGCGGCATCAGGGCTGTCGAACTGATCGACCTCGAATCGCCCCTCGCGGAGCGGCAACTCCCACCCGAGGAGGTCGACAAATACGCGCTTGCGAGCCGCGAACATGGCGGCAAGCGCGGTCCCGGCATGAACAGATGCCGGTGCCAGATCCAGAGTTTCCATGACTTCCCTCACTCCATGCCTGTGAGGGCTTCAGGAAATCATCTGGCGCTGGTCGGCGACATACCAAGAACTGGGGATGGCTCCCGGATACCGCCTGCGTCAGTGCCGGTTGTATCGGCCGATCACGTCCCTGAACCCGATAAGACCATCGAACATCGCCCGGATGACGAGCAACTGCTTGCAGTGAACGCCGTAGCGCTCACGCGACATCTTGAGGTGCTGGTTCACGGTCTCAAGGCTTATGCCGAGGATGATGGCAGTTTCGGCAGCCGTCTTGCCGCGCGCCATCCACAAGACGCATTCACGTTGTCTGTCGCTGAGAGCGGGAGGCGAGCCCGGTCTTGCCGGACCGCACAGATCGAGTGCAGCGGCAAGCACAAGGGCGCCGGCGATCTCGGCCGCAGCCAGCGCGTTTCGAGGCACCTTGTTGTCAGGCCCGACCGCAAAGGTGCAGGAGCCCTGTGCGAGACCCGGAAGGTGGCGCGGGATTGTATAGCCATCGCTGATGCCGCATTCCCGTCCGACTGCCAGCATCTGGCGGTCGCCGCGGGTCAGCGGGATCAGCCTTTCGAGATGTTGCCAGCAAAAGCCGATGAAACTGCGATCTCCGGCGCGCCTGACCGGATCCTGTCCCGCGAGGTCGAAGCCGGTGTAGACCCTCGCCCATTCCTGCGGGTAGTCGTGCAGCAGGAGCGAGGGTGTCCGGCAGTCGCTTGTCCGCAACTCGAGGCTCAGCGCAAAGTGATCGAACCCAAGCTCACGCGAGGTCCGCGAAAGCACTTCCTCAAGGTCTTCAATTGACGTGACTTCTGCAAGTCCGGTGGCGAGATCGTCGGCGAAAAATGCATGCATCCCATTCCTGCTCGACCATCAGCACGCACTCCAACACGACGCATGACCGTCGTCCCAACATGCCCGGATCACGGCAGGTCCCACTCCGCCTCGCCGGACGGCTTACTGCGACCCCGAAGGGGGTTGTGAAGGCAGCAACGAGAGGTCGGAGCCGCCGCAAAAAGTATATCCTGATTGTGACAATTGAAAAGGCTGCAAAAATCCGCATTCGCAAGCTCATGGCGGTCCACTGCCGCCGAGAGCTGTGACAGCCGCGACCTGCCCATGCAGCAAATGCCTGTAGCCGCCGTCACGCATGGATTTCGCCGCGGCAATCAAGCGCTGGGTCTGGCGCCTGAGGCTGCTCGACTTCCATTCGATAGCCCGGTCGGGTATCTGCGCACCGGGAAAAACCAGTTCAGCTGCGATATGGCGGGTATTGACACACTGACCGCCGTGCTCTGCGAGGACGTCGAGAATGGCAAGCAAAAGCGCCATCCGACCGGACTGGTATGGCGTCGGCCACAGCCTGACTGACAGGGTCGGCTTCGCCGCGGAGAGTGCCGCGAGGCATGCGAGCCTGACAGAGAGCGCGTCATCGAGGACAAGTTCGGCCCTCGGGCGGGGGCAGGCGGCATTCAGCCTGAGCTCGATGCGGTGGGTGCCTGTCCCGGCCCGCATCACAATATACCTTCCTTCGGCACCCGCGAGGTCGTGGTGCCAGCACCGGGACGAAGAGGGGACGCTGTCTGTGGCCCCCTCAAGCCGCAAGACGAAATGACAGTCCGCCGCGCGCCAGCATGCCGGCTCTTCCGTCGGATCTGCAGCAGGGTCGAAAAGGAAAGTGCAGACCCCATGTGCGAGCGAGCTTCGCGGTGTCAGTGCCGAGCGCGGCGGCGGCATGCACAGCACGATAGTCGGTATTCCGGCGCAGGAATTCCTGGGCAAAATCCGGAAAATCGTGCCGTGCATAGTGCGCGGACCGGTCACGGGGACGGACCATGGGGACCTCCTTTCCTCGTGCTGGCCTAGGTCGTCGGGTCTGGCGCTGTTATTCCCGATCCTTGCCATCCCCCTCCCCGGTTGGGGGTAGCCGGGTCCGGACTTGCGTCAGTAATTCATTTGTGCACAATGGCTTGGCGCGGCAAGAAAGTGGCGTCAGCCGCGCGGAGTGTCTCCGCCATCCATCAAGCACGCCTCTCCAGCCGGAGCGGCGGCTGCTCGAGATCCCTGCAGGAGCCGGGATTGCGCAGCCCAGGACTGACCCGCCGCGGGCCCGCATCATGCGGAGCCCTGCGCGCGCAAGCGCCACCGTGCCTGACAGATGTGCGACCAGGTCGATCATGCGCCCCGGGACGGGGCGGGCGACGCCGAACCCACTGTGCCGACCCGCGGGATGCCCGGCGAGGAGGCACGCGCGGAACAGATCCTCGAGGCACTTTATCGCGAGGAGTTCAGCCGGATCGAGAGCTTCCTTGCGAGGAGCGTTGGCAGGGATACCGCGTCCGACCTTGCCCAGGAGGCATTCGTGCGTGCCTGCGCAAGTCCGGCATTTGCTACAGTCGGCAATCCGGCCGGCTTTCTGCGTCGCATCGCCATCAACCTTCTGATCGACCATATCAGGCGCCGCCGGGCGCGGGGTGCGCTCTGCGAGTACACCCTTGATACCGATGTCCGCTGTGAAGCGGACCAGGAGGATGCACTTCTGGGCGCGGACCTCGATTGGGTCCTGACTCGCGCGCTCGGCGAGCTTCCCGGACGGACCCGGCATATTTTCCGCCTCAACCGGTTCGAGCAGAAGTCCTACCGCGAGATCCGTGAGGAACTGGGTATCTCCCTCTCGGCCGTTGACTACCACATGATGAAGGCGCTTGCCCGGCTCAGAACGGCGATCGAGCAGGATTGCTAGCGGCCGGAAGGCCCCGCGCAGATTTAATTTCATCTGCAACTAAGGTGTACCGGCGGACCTGCGTCAATCCCAGTGCCAAGACTCCGCGCAATGCGGACATGGGGGCAGAGGGAGAGAATGATGAGGCGTTCGAGACGTTTGGCAGCCGCAATGCTGGCAGGGACCATGATCACGGGGTTTGCGGTCCCGGCTCTGGCCCAGGAGGCGAGCGACACAGATGCCCAGCCCGGGACGGATGTTGCCGATGGGCAGGCTAGCGATGGAAAGGAAGGCAACCCGGCATCTGACGGGATTGTCGTTACAGGCAGCCGCATAAAGGGGGTGCAGGCCATCGGCAATGTGATCATGCTTGATCGCACCATCATCGAGGAAACGGGGGTAGTTGATCTGGGCGAGGCAATCCGCCAGTTGCCCCAGAACTTTTCCGGCGGCCAGAACCCTGGAGTTGGTTCTGGCGGCGGCGTTCTGAACCAGAATGTCAATGCGGCCTCCCAGCCCAATCTTCGTGGGCTCGGCGCAGATGCAACGCTGACACTTCTGAACGGTCACCGGCTTCCCTACGATTCAGCCTTCGCAGGCGTCGACATATCAGCCATTCCCCTTGCGGCTGTGGAGCGAATCGAGGTGCTTCCTGACGGGGCATCGGCGCTTTACGGCTCCGACGCGGTGGCGGGGGTCATCAACGTCATCCTTCGCCGTGATTTCGAGGGGATCACCACATCGGCCCAGCTCGGTTCAAGCACGCAGGGCGGCAATTTCCGGCAGCAGTTCGATGTTGTCGGCGGGACCACGTGGGCTGGCGGCGGACTGGTTGCTTCCTATGATTTCTCCAATAACTCTGCTGTTCGCGCCTCTCAGCGATCGTTCAGCAGTCCGCTGAACCCTGAGACCAACCTGTTCCCCCGACAGCGTCGCCACGCTGCGACAGTCTCGGCCTATCAGGCTCTCTCGCCCGACATCGAGTTCAGTCTCGATGCGCTCTATTCCAACCGGAGATCGACCCTGCAGGGGGGAGTGCCGACAAGCTTCCAGGTTCAGAGGCCTGAACTGGAATCCTTCTCGATAGCGCCATCAATCAGGATCAATATCGGTCCAAAGTGGCAGGCCTCCGTTGTCGGCGTGGTCGGGCAGGACGAAACACGGATCGACTCGGAGTTCCTCAACAGGGGAACGCAGTTTGCCCGGACGGTCGGCTGCATCTGCAATGATCTGTTCTCGGTCGAGGCCAATGCCGAAGGACCGCTGTTCGCCTTGCCCGGCGGTGAAGCCCGGCTGGCGCTTGGTGCGGGCTTTCGCCGCAATGGCTTCGAGCAGACGCTTGTCCGCAGCGGAACGCCCGTCCTATCGTATGAGGCGGATCAGGAGGCAACCTTTGTCTACGGCGAGGTCGTCCTCCCGTTCATCGGACCGGAGAACGGCATCGCCGGCATTTCCGAGCTCACGCTGATCGCAGCGGTCCGCAATGAGGACTTCAAGGACGTCGAGGCATTTGCGGCACCGCGGATCGGAGTCCGTTATTCGCCCGCAAGAAGCGTGATCCTGACCGGGAACTGGTCCCGGTCCTTCAAGGCCCCAACCCTGTTCCAGCGGTTCACGCCGTTCGAGACATTCGTGCTGGGTGCTGACATTTTTGGTGCCGGCTCAGGTGACGAGACTGTTTTCGTCACATCGGGCGGCAATCCGGATCTTGGGGCGGAGAAGGCACGAAGCTGGACCGCAGGCATCGAAATCCGGCCGGAAGCGATTGCGGGACTTACGGTCTCGGCGACCTGGTACGATATCCGCTTCTCGGACCGGGTGGTCCGGCCCATTCCCGGCTCGGTTGTTGCAGCCTTCAACAACCCGGGTTTCGCGAGTGTCATCGACTTCAGCCCCGATCTGGCGCTGCTTGAGGATCTGATCGCCAATTCGCTCTTCGGGCTCGAGAACTTTTCAGACGTTCCCTACGATCCCGCCAACGTGGTCGCCTTCATCGACAACCGGAACACCAATGTTTCCGCCTGGACAATCGAGGGCATCGACGCCCGCGTGGCATGGAACAGGGAACTGGGTGACCGGCGCAGCTTCGGGATCGAGCTTTCCGGCACCTATCTCGACACGAAACAGAGAGTTGTTCCCGGTCTGCCCGAGGTGCAGCTGTCCGGTACAGTCTTCAGTCCACCCCGTTATCGGGCTCGCGGGCTGGCACGATATGAAGCTGGTCCGCTCAGGGGAAACATCGCCGTCAACTATATCGGGGCGCTGGACGACCCGAGGTTCGCGACTGCGGCAAGGCTTTCGCCGAGCGCGACGGTCGACCTCGGGATCACCTATGACATCGTCGAGGGACAGGGCCGCGATCCTGGTCTTTCAGTCTCGCTGACGGTTCAGAACCTGTTCGATTTCGAGCCGGCGCGTATCCGCGGGCTGGGTCCGACGGACACTCCCTTTGACAGTACGAATTACTCTGCGATCGGCCGATTTGTCGCTTTCGGGATCAGGAGGCACTGGTGATTGCTTTCCTGCTTGGCGCCGCACTGGCTGATGCGATCGTTCCCATTGCGGCAATTGAACAACCGGATGGGGACCCCTGCGCGATTCCGGGGCAATTCGGGGAAGGCCCGGTCACCTCTTCCTCCTTCCTGTCGATCGGAGAGCTGGTTTCCATCGCCGATATCGGACGAGACCCCGCCCGGGCAGCCGGAAAGCTGTTCACCGTTTCCCCGGACGAGAGGCACATTTCGTTCCAGATCGAGCGCGCCAATCCGAAAACGAACTCCTTCTGCCAGCGGCTTGTCATTGTCCCCCTCGATGGAAGCGGGCGTGTCATCGAGATAGACCGGGGGGGCGAATTGCTCCGGGATGACTTTCCATTGCGCGAATTCCCGGTGGTACGGGCCGGTTATGCCCGGTCCAATCCTCCCCGGTGGTCACCTGACGGAACAAGGATTGCATTCCTCAAGCGGGTGAATTCATCAACACAGGTCTGGGTCGCTTCTACCGATGGCAGGGAGCCGGCCTCGCAGGCAAGCGATCTTCACGATGATGCCGATGCGGTGCGATGGAATGCAGACGGGTCCGGCCTGATCATCGCCACACGTCCCGGCATTCGGGCCAGTGCGGAGGAGGTCTCGCGGGAGGCTGGCCGCGGCTTTCTGTACGATGAAAGGTTTTCGCCGCAGTTCGCTGACCGACCTGTTCCTGTGGGAGCAATCGAAACGCAGCACGTCATTCTCTCGCTTGGCGACGGCAGCGTGAGACCGGCCACTCCAGCAGAACCGGGAGATCAGGGTGACACCGTGCGGGGGGCCCTCCCCGGCAAGGCCACCGGCTACGCCTCGTCATCTGCGGGTCACTCCGCCTGGCTCGAGCCGGGAGACCCGGATCGCGTGATCACCCCGCGAAGGCTGGTCGTGCAGTTGTCAACAGGCCGGAAAATGGTCTGCGCGGCGAGGGAGTGTGAGGGCATCGTCGAAATGTGGTGGCCCGGGGATGGCCACAGCCTGATCGCCCTGCAGTATACGGGCTGGGCGGACAATCAGATGGCTCTCCTGCGCTGGAACGCCGACGAGGACCGCCCCGGACAATGGCTCACAACCAGTGACGTACTGGCCAGTTGCACCCCGGTGAAGCAGGAGCTCGTCTGCGCGCGTGAGGGGTCTGCGCAGCCACGCCGGATCGTGGCTATCCATCTGGAAACAGGGACGGAAAGACAGGTATTTGATCCCAACCCGGACATCACCGAAGATCGGCTTGGTCGGGTTCAGCGGCTGTTTGTCCGGACCGATGCTGGCAGTGAGAGCTTCGCTGATCTTGTTCTTCCTCCCTACCACGTGGCCGGACAGAAGCATCCTATGGTTGTGGTCCAGTATTCCAGTCACGGTTTCCTGCGCGGAGGGACGGGTGATGAGGTCCCGATTCATCCCCTCGCCAACCGCGGATTTGCGGTCCTCAGCTTCTCGCGCCCGCAGTTCCCGTCCGCAGCACTTGCGGCCACATCCGTCGATGAACTTTCAAGAGCGAACAGGGTGAACTGGGCAGACCGGCGCAATGTCCATTCAGCGCTCGTGCGGGCCGTCGAGGCGGCTGTTGCTACAGGTGCCGTCGACCCCGGGAGGATCGGCATATCCGGTTTCAGTGACGGCACTGCCACCACCCAATGGGCCCTGATCAATTCGGATGTGTTCAGGGTCGCGGCAATGGGGTCATGCTGCGAGGACATGAGCGCCTATGCCCTTGCAGCAGGTCCGGGCTTTGCGGGGTTCCTGCGGAAAGCGGGCTATCCGTTGTTCGAACCGGGCCATGAGGACTTCTGGAGGCCGATTTCCCTTGTGCTCAATGTTGACCGCGTAACGGCACCGATCCTTATCCAGAGTGCGGACAGCGAGTACGAGGGAGGTCTCGACGTCGTGGAGACCTACCGGCATCGCGGCAGGGCGATCGAACTGCATGTGTTTCCTGATGAAACACATGTCAAATGGCAGCCGGCACATCGCGAGGCAATATATGAGCGATACGCGGAGTGGTTCGATTTCTGGCTCATGGGCCGGATGAACTGCGATCCATCGCGAAAGCCGCAATATGACCGCTGGACAAACATGTCTGGCGCGCCGCCCATGCATGCGCTGTCCTGCGCCGCAGGGTGACTAGGCAGGCCAGGATCGCGACCAGTTCTCTGCCTCCACGAGGTCGAGCAGGCGGTAGATCATGTCGCCGTCCCCCTCCGACGACGTCACGAAAGCCCGTTCGATCCCGGCTGTATCGACAACCCCGTTTTCTGCCAGAAGGCCGCCAACGAGCAACTCGCGCAGTTGCCTGTAATGAGTGCGGAAGGCGTTGCGGATGAAACTGTCGGGACCTGCCTTGGTGGTCCGTTGAAGGATCCCGGGTGGCAGCCTGTCGGCGAATGCAGCCCTTGCGAGCGCTCGGTTCACTCCGCCTGTGGGCCAAAGCCATGTCGGTATCCGGAGGCAGGTTTCGATCAGGGGCTGGCTCATCAGTGGTGAGAAGCGGGCGGAGCGATTTGTGACGCCATGAATGTGATGCTGGGCTTTCATGATCAGAAACAGATGGTCATGCTTGCCCCTGTGGGTGCCGGGATCGACCCCAAGCCACTTCACGAGGGGTTCAATGGTCCCGGGCGCGTCATCCGGGGGCGTGAGCAGGCGCTCGTCGAGGGGAGCAGCGTCAAGGTTCCCAATGCGCCAAAGTTTCTGGAGCGTGCCAACGGTCATTGTGGAAAGGTCACATTGTGTGAGCCTGCACATGTCCAGCAGGGTCGAAAGGCTGCCTTTCCCGATCCCCTCGTTTCGTATCCGGTCAGCCACGGGCGCTGCAGAATGAAGAAAGCAAAAGAGATTGTCGCCCCCATTGCCGTCAAACACGACGCTGGTATCGAGCTCGGGAAGGCATTGTGCAAGCATCGTGTCCACCACATGGAGGAACGCTCGCCGGCTGGGGCGGGGCAGCCCGCGTGATGCGCTGGCGAAGGGGTCGAAAGACGATGTATTGTATACGCGTTCGACCAGCGGAACCCCATGATGGCTGGCAAGGGATCGCGCAAATTCGCGTTCGTCACCGGTTCTGTCGTTGGTGGCCAATGTAATGCAGCCGAAAGGAAGCTCGCTCGCTGCAAGGGCGCTGCAGATCAGGGAAGAGTCAACGCCCCCGGAAACAGCGACTGCCGGGGTGCCGTAAAACCTGATCCATCCGGAAAACACTTCGGTCGCGGCCTGTCGGAGATCCTCGCGGGCCTCAGCGAATGACAATACGTGACGATCAGGCAAATGGTCAGCCACATTCCAGATTGTGTCTCCATCGAGGCGCGTTGCACCGGGGTGGTACAGTACTCCGGGTGACAGTTCGTCCACCTCTTCGAAGCATGTCTGGCGCTGGCGCAGATCCGGCGCCAGCAAATGACGCCGTACTGCCGACCAGCTGACGACCAGTTTCCGTCCCGACATCCGCTCGAGCAGCCCAGGCTCTGTAGCGAGGACCATGTGACTTTCGGTTATCCTGCGGAAGACAGGAAGCAGGCCGGACGGGTCGGCACAGACGCACCATTGCCGGTTGGTGCTGTCGAAGATCACCAGCAGATAGGCGCCCCAGTGGGTCGCCATGAAAGCCCTGCCCCAGGCAGACGGAGCGTTTCCCGCTGGTTCGTAAGGTGATGCATCAGCGGCGACAGATTGTCGCCTCAGACACGTGCCGACGACAATCGCCTCCGGACCATATTCCCTGACCGGCGTTTCCTGATTGATCCACAAGGATGCCTCACCGCGACTTGGTGGGTCCGGCGCCTCCCTGATCTGCAGCCGGCCGGACGCTCCGGATACGTGCTCGCGTGGCAAGGCGAGTGCGAGGTGGACCGCCTTCATACGACCAGCAACGGGGTGAACCGCTTCACGTTTTCGGCGCTGTCACCCAGCACAAGCCTATCGCATTGTGCCCAGCAGTGTGCCTGGAACGGCTCGGACGTCACGCCGATAACAGCGTAGGCCCTGATGCCGACGGAAGCACATCGCAGCACTATCGCGAGTGATTTCGGGACACAGCGATTGGCGGCGCTTCGGATCAGTTTCGCGTACTCAAAGTCATCAAGCAAATGACCGAGTTCATGAGCTGCGGCTTTCCTTCCCCGCCGAACCCGTGCCTCTGCCGCTGTGCGAACGTCGAGCAGCACCTGCCGGAACGGCATTGCCTGCAGCCGCCGTTCAAGGCGGCGCTGAAGCCAGAGGCTGGCAGCAATCCCGGGCAGACTGAAATGGCGATGCTGTGCAGCGCCGCCCTCATATTCTGCCGGCGCCCAGTCATCGGGTCTGGGAAACGCATGAGGTTGGCTCCAGCATGCGACTTCGCCGCGCGCTATTGCCGCACATACGCTGGCATTGGCAGGATCGCTGAGCCGAAAGTAGCGGTCCTGTGCCAGATCGAGCAGCACGATCTGGTTCCCTGCCAGCGTCCACGCAGTCCAGGCTTCGCCTTTTGCACCCATGGGAAAGCCCGAGGCGGACGGAAGGCGCGCAGTCCGCGACGCGCGCCTTCCCCATGCTTCAGTCGGCCAGTGCGCCGCCCGGGAAGTTCAGGCGCCCGCCGCTCAGGTCGATCTCGACGCGGGCATCACCCCTCGTTTCCGCAGAGGCGGCACCGAGATCGATCATGGATTTCTCATACTTGCTCAGGTCCATCGTAGTACTCCTGTGACTGGATCGCGACTCAGGCAGTCGCAGTGGGAGTATGATGGCGTTGAAAAGGCGGTTCTAATTTATATTTCAATTATATAATCGCCAGTCCAAATAGGTCGACCGGGTAGTGGGATGACCCGTTGGCGGGACTCCGGGGGATTTGGCCATCGGGCTTGGACATTTGCCCCGGTACCCGGTCGTGTTTGCATTATCTCACAGATTACAACAACATGGAAGTGTCCTCACGCTTGTTCTTCCTTAGGGGACTGCCCGGGATGCCAGTGCGTCAGCCTCGCTGCCAGTTGCCCTGTTCCGTGATCCCGAAGCGGGCATAAATCCGAAGGTCGATGATCTGACGCCTGAAGCGCACCAGCGGGCGAGCAAGCGCCTTACGCAGGAAGGCGCAATTCCAACGAATGCGCCCCCATTTCGTTTTTGTACTGCAGCAGGACCGGGCTGGAGGTACTCAAGGCGCACACGCCTTACGGGATCCGGATTCGCTTCTCGAAACGGGCGCTGGGCGACCACGCATCTGAAGCCGGATGTTCGGGGATCGGCTCTCTCCATTTCTGGCGACCGGTGAGCAATGATCAGGGTTGTCGCCATTGCTCTCATGAGAGCGCGTCGGCATGATGACCAGACAGCGCGGAGCCAGGAACGGCGACTGCGCATCGTCATTGCTGTCCCGACATGTGCCAAGGGGGGCTGCCGCGACCTGTGACCAGAGCATCACTGCCTGGTCACGCGCGGTAATCCTTGTTTTCTCAGGCGGGCAAAGCTGCGGTCGGTCGCAATGAAGCGCGCGATCATTGGCGGTATCAGTCTCTCGGCGGCAGGCGCATCCTTTTCCTCGCCATTATTGAGCGCAACCGCATAGGCGAGAAGATCGCGGTGCAGACGCGCCGGGATCTCGATGGTCAGCCGTACGGGCTTCTCGTCCGTCAGGTCGGAAAGCCTGAGGCGCGTCATTCCACTTCCTCCAGATCGATGTCCCGGGTAACGAGCACCCGCACAGGATAGCCCGAGCGAATGGTCAGCGTCGGACGTATCCCGAGCTCGCGGCTGACGATCTGCTCACCGGCGCGATTGATGCTGTCCTGACTGCCGCGCCGCAGGGCCCTGACGAGGTTGTCATCATTACCAGCGCCCAGTTCGCTGCCGACGCCGAGCATGGTTGACACCAGGGCAGCCCTGGTCACGCCATCCCAATGGTAATCGACGCGGTCCTCAAGTCCGGCATAGCCGGAACCATCTGCGGCGGGTTGGCGCTCCAGAACGATCGAGCGCCCGTCGGGCAGGATCAGCCGGTTCCAGGCGAGCAGGACGCGGCGTTGACCGAAGCCGACATCAGACTGGTAGTCGCCGATGAGCCGCGCGCCTTGCGGTATCAGCAGGCGCCGCCCGCTCATGCTGTCGTAGACGTTCTGGGTGACCTGCGCGGTGACCAGACCCGGCTGGTCGGAACGTATGCCGGTGATCAGCGCTGCGGGAATGACCGATCCGGCAAGCAACGTTCGAGCGCCGGTCGCGGCGGCGAGCCGTTCGATCGAACCGGTGCGCCGGTCGGGCGCCCGATCGAGAAACCCTGCATTCGCCGGTCCTGCAATGGCCGGCGCGGCGGTTGCGGGTTCGCCTGATTGCGGCGCTTGCGGCACCTCGAGACGATCGGAGCGGCTGCCAGCGCCACTGAACAGGCCGCTCGTGCGGACTGCCTCCCGCTCCTGCTCCTTGCGCAGCCGCGCCTGTTCGCGAGGGTCGGGACCATCTCGAGGCGCAGCAGGGGATCCCACCGGAGGCAATTCGGCGACGGCACCCCGATCCTGTGCGTCGAGGATCGGCTTGCCGAGATCTCCGGGAAGCGGCGGACCCAGACGCGGGACCTTGCTGTAATCAGCTGGCGCGGCGGCGAGCCCATCGGCCACGGCGATCCCGCTCGTGTTATGGAGTTCCTGCGGCGTGTCTGCGGAACGGGGGCGAAGCGCGAGGATGAGAGCTCCGCCAACCAGCACCAGTGCGCCGGCACCGGCGATCCCGATCGCCTTGCGCGACAGGCGAACCACCCGGGGCCGCTCGCCATGCAGCCGCACGACGGTCTCGGGATCCTCGGGTTGTTGACCCTGCTGCGCCCCGGCCTCGGACCGCTGTTCGTCCGGCGCGATCACGAGCCGCTCCATGCCCGGTTGACGAGCTGCACACGCTGCTGTCGGCGCCCCGCGCCAAGGCGAAGTTCGGCCCTTTCGAAAAGCCGGTCGACGACCAGATAGCGGCCCGTTACCCGGTAATTGGCGAGCTCGGCCGTGCCCTCCTTGCCGACGATGAAGAATGGCGGCATCTCGGTCCTGGCGATGGCGGGCGGAAACTCGATCAGTGTCCGCCTCCCGTCATCGAAGACGCGCACCGGCCGCCATGCCGGCCGGTCTCCCTCGATCCGGTAATCGAAATTAAGCTGCTCCAGCGCCAGATGATCGGCCACCGGTTCCGCGCGCGCAGCCACCTCTTCGGCACGGCGCAGCGCGATGAGTTCGTCGGCCGGATAGGTCCAGCTCACCGAGGCCATGAAGGTGCGGGGCGTTGCCCGCAATTCGAGATGATAGGTGCGCCGGTCCGTGTTGATGACGAGATTGGTCGATATGTCGGGGCGGGTCGGCTTCACCAGTATGTGCACGCGTGCCGCAGCCCCCGTACCGCTCAGCGTGTCGCCGATCATCCAGCGGACCGTATCGCCCGCAGCGACGGGTCCCGGGCCGACCAGCTTTTCACCCTCCTGCAGCGCGATGTCGGTGACCTGGCCGGGTGCGGCATAGACCTGGTAGAGCGCGCCATCGCGCCAGGGATAGCGCTGGATTGCGTTCTCGAATCCGGCCTCGTCAGGCTCGACGCGGGCTGCCGCATTCGCCGCTCCCACTTGGCTCCGGGGGTCGGGGGCATGGCCGGAGTCAGGGGAGCGGCGCGCGGCAGCAGGGGCAGACTGCCGCGATGGCGTGGCGGAAAGGTGGAAAGCATCAACGGACGGGTCCGGCATCGCCGATGACATTACCGGTGCTCCCGCGACCGGTGCGCCCACCAAGGAGGCGCCAGCCAGCATGAAGGTTACAGCGCGAGCCATTCTGTTCGGACAGAGCATCAGCCAAGTTCCTTTGACCAGTTGATCGAGGTGACGAGGATGCCGAGCGGGTTCTTCGACAGGGCATCGGGGGTTCGCGGCGGTTGCAACGCGACGCCGAGGATTGCGGTCCAGCGGCTGGTTACGGCAAGCGCGCCGTCGCGGTAGCGGCGCTCGGTCCAGGCCACGCGGAAGCTCTGCGGCGAGGCGCGGATCACGCTGGTGACATCGACCGCCACCTGCTCGCGGCCGATCAGGGCGAAGGGGTCATTGCTGCGTGCATGGTCGTTGAGCGCCAGCGCGCCGCGATCGCTCACGAAGTCATAGGCGCGCAGCCAGTTGGTGCGCACCACCACCGGATCGTCGGGGAGCGCGCGGACATGTTCGATGAAGCGCGCCAGGTGGAACGCAATCTGCGGGTCGCTCGGGTTGAACCCTGCCTCTGCCGGTGCAACGGCGCGTGCCTCGCCCAGCCTGTCGACCTCGACCACCCACGGGACAATCGTGCCGCGCGCGTTCTGCCAGATGAGCGCGGCCGTCAGCGCGCCCGAGAGCCCCAACGCACCGAAGAACGCATAGCGCCAGCTGCGTGCCTGGACCCGCGCCGATCCGATGCGCTCGTCCCAGACCTGCGCCGCGCGCTGGTAGGGGGTCTCGGGCTGAGGGGTCTTGCCGTAGCGGATCGTTGGTCGTCGGAACATCGGCACTCTAGTCCTTCTCTCGCATGTCGATCGAGGCGCCCGCCCCGTGCCCGTCACCGCTGCGCACAGTATGCGCGGCGAGCGATGCGGCCTGGCCGAGGCTCTGGCGCTGTTTCATGGTCTGTGCCCAACCGGGCATCGCCCCGGTGGTGGGCTGATCCCCGGCGGCAGCAGATCCGGGCGCGGGCGTGATGTGGCCGCCCATGTGGCCGACCGCACTGCGCGCGCCGTCGCGGAAGCTCGACCGCGCGCTGTCTGCAGCCTTGCGCAGGGGCGATATGGCAACACCGGCGGCCGCCTGTCCGACACCGGCCATACCGCCTGCGACGGCCGTACCGCCGGACTTACCCGCCGACCCCGTGGCATAGGCCATGGTCGCGCCGCCTGCAGCGCGGGCAGTGCCGCTCGCGATCGAGGAGGCGGCGCTCGCCACGGCACCGCCGGCGAGCTTCGCGCCTGCGACACCGCCCGCTGCCATTCCGCCAGCCAGCAGCGCCGTGCCTGCGGCCGCACCTGCGCCCAGCTGCGGACCACCCGCGACGATGCCGTTGGCAATTCCGGGACCGAAGATGCCGAGCCCGAGCAGGGTGAGGCTGGCGAGCATGATCGCGAGGGCGTCCTCGATGGTCGGCTCTCCGGGGATCGCGTTCCGGAACTCTGCGAAAAGCGTCGAGCCGATGCCAATGATGACGGCGAGCACAAGGACCTTGACGCCTGAGGAGACGACATTGCCGAGGACGCGCTCGGCGAGGAAGGCGGTCTTGCCGAACAGGCCGAAGGGGATCAGCACAAAGCCCGCGAGCGTGGTCAGCTTGAACTCGACGAGGGTGACGAAGAGCTGGATCGAGAGGATGAAGAAGGCGATCACCACCACCGCCCAGGCCAGCAGCAGGATCACGATCTGGAGAAAGTTCTCGAAGAAGCCGACATAGCCGACGAGGTCGGCGATCGATTCGAGCAGTGGCCAGGCGGCATCGATCCCGACCTGGGCAACGCGGCCGGGGCGCAGCAGGTCGGCCGCGCCAAGGCCCGAACCGCTCGCCTTGAGGCCGAGCCCGGCAAAGCTGTTGAAGACGACTGCTGTCAGCGCGCTCCAGTTGCCGATGATCCAGGCGAAAACTCCGACGAAGAGCGTTTTCTTCACAAGCCGCGCGACGATGTCCTCGTTAGCGCCCCAGCTCCAGAACAGGGCAGCCAAGGTCACGTCGATCACGATCAGCGTGGTCGCGATGAAGGCGACTTCGCCCGACAGGAGACCGAAGCCGCTGTCGATGTAGCGCGAGAAGATCTCCAGAAAGCGATCGACGACACCGGTCCCGCCCATCTCATTCGCTCCCGGCCGCGACAGGATCGGTCCCCGGCATATCGGGTGCCGGATCATTCGGGCGCTCCCCAGCGGCCTGCGCTGGCGCGGCGCCGAAGAAGCGCCGGCGCTTCTCCGCCCATGCGGCTCGGCAATCGGGTGACGAAAGCGCCTGCTCGCCCATCGCACCGCAAGCGCGCAGCTGCATTGCAAGCGGATCAGCTGCCGCCTGCTCGCGCGCGACCGGTAACCCCGCGGGCGAGGGCGGTTCTCCCCGCAGCTGGACAAGCGTCATGGCGACCGCGAGGCCGGCGAACACGGCAGCGCTGATCTGCCCGAGGCGTTTGCCATTCATGGTGGCTCAGTTTCCGACCGGACGGGCCTGGCCCGGCACATAGCGCGGACGGTCGGCGAGGAAGCGGCGCAGCTGCTCGCGTGCCTGCGCCTTGGCAGCGGCGCGTTCGGCCGCATCGAGCGCCTGCGCGCGGTTTGCTGCTGCCAGCGTGGCGGTGAGATCGGCCAGCTGACGCGCCTGGAGCGCGAGCAGCTGGTTACCGGCCTGTGCAGCCTGCAGCGCTCCGCTCGCGGACTGGCTGGCGCTCAGCAATTCGCCGATCGCGCTGCGCGAGCCCTCGATATTCGCGACCGCACCAGCCTGGACCTTGAGCGCATCCTCGAAGGCGGCAACGCTGTTCTGCCAGCGCGCTTCGGCACCCTCGATCATTGCCTGTTGCGATGCGCCGAGCGTCACCCCGCGGTACTGGCGGTCGAAGGCAGCCTCGACCGCCTGGACATCATAGGCGATACGCTGGGCCTGCTGCAGCAGCGCCTGCGTCTGGCGGATCTGGTCCTGCAAGGGCTGGGCAATGGTCAGCGGCAGGCTCTCAAGATTCCGCGCCTCGTTGATCAGCGAGGTCGCCTGGTTCTGCAGCATGCGGATCTGGTTGTTGATCTGCTCGAGCGTGCGTGCTGCGGTCAGCACGTTCTGCGCATAGTTGGAGGGATCATAGACGATGCCGCCGAACTGCGCCTGCGCAGGCACGGGTGCGATGGTGCCAGCACAGGCGAGGACAAGCGCGCTCGCCGCCGCAAGCGGGTGGATCCGTCTGGTCATGCGGGGTCTCCTTGCTGAAGGGTGGAGGAAGGCGCGGGGGCCATGGCGACGGGCAGGAGGCTGGCCGCCCAGCCATGCCCGCGATCGGCCAGCCACGCCGCAGCGAAGCCTTCGCGCCCCGCTTCTGCCAGGATGCGGGCGATGGCGTGCTGGTCGTTCTTCGACGAGGCGGCCGTGAAGGCGAGCGCGACCTCGCCGAGACCCAGGTCGAAGAGGCGATTGCCGCGCGCGGACTGGCAGTAGTATTCGCGCTTGGGGGTTGCCCGGCTCACGATCTCGATCTGGCGGTCATTGAGGCCGAAGCGCCGGTAGATCGCGAGGATCTGCGGTTCGCGCGCGCGCTCGTTGGGCAGGAACACCCGGGTCGGACAGCTCTCGATGATGGCAGGGGCAATCGCCGAGCCCTCGATATCGGCAAGGCTCTGGGTCGCGAAGACGACGCTCGCATTCTTCTTGCGCAGCGTCTTGAGCCATTCACGCAGCTGCGCGGCAAAGCCCGGGCTGTCGAGCACCAGCCAGCCCTCGTCGATGATGATGAGGGTCGGCGCGCCGTCGAGCTGTGCTTCGATCCGGTGGAAGAGATAGGCCAGCACAGCGGGTGCTGCCGCCGATCCTGTCAGTCCCTCGGTCTCGAAGGCCTGAAAGTCCGAGGCGCCGAGCCGCTCGCTTTCCGCATCAAGCAGGCGGCCGAAGGGGCCGCCAAGGCAATAGGGTGCCAGCGCCTGCTTGAGCGGCTGTGACTGCAGCAGCACGGCGAGCCCGGTCAGGGTGCGTTCGGCCCGCGGCGCGCTCGCAAGGGAACCGAGCGCCGTCCAGAGGTGCTCTTTCGTCGCCGGGTCGAGCGTCACGCCTTCCGAAGCCAGAATGGCCTGCAGCCACCCGGAGGCCCAGGCGCGGGTTGCCGGATCGTCGATCCCAGCAAGCGGCTGCAGGAGAACGGTGTCTTCATCATCGCTGGCCAGACTGGCGCCCAGGTCCTGCCAGTCGCCGCCGCAGGCCAGCGCGGCGGCACGGATCGATCCGCCGAAGTCGAAGGCGGCAATCCTGGCACCCGGGTAGCGGCGGAACTGCATTGCCATGAAGGCAAGCAGCACCGATTTGCCAGCGCCGGTCGGTCCGACGACGAGCGTATGCCCGACATCGCCGATATGGAGCGCAAAGCGGAACGGCGTGGTGCCTTCGGTCTTCGCGTAGAACAGCGGCGGCGCGTCCCAGTGCGGGTCGCGCTCGGGTCCGGCCCAGACCGCCGAGATCGGCAGCATATGTGCCAGATTGAGGGTCGAGACCGGGGGCTGGCGAACATTGGCATAGAGATGCCCCGGGAGCGATCCGAGCCACGCTTCGAGTGCGTTCATGCCTTCCGCAATGCAGGTGAAGTCGCGGCCCTGGATGACTTTCTCGACCTGGCGCAGCTTCTCCGCAGCGAGGCCTGCGTCCTCATCCCACACGGTGACCGTGGCCGTAACCAGTGCCATGCCGACATGATCCGCGCCAAGCTCCTGCAGCGCGAGGTCAGCATCCTCGGCCTTGTTTGCCGCATCGCTGTCGACAAGCGCCGAGGCCTCGTTGGTCATGACCTCCTTCAGGATGGCGGCAACCGACTTGCGCTTGGCGAACCACTGGCGGCGGATCCGGCCCAGCAGCCGTGTCGCATCGGCCTTGTCGAGCATGATCGCCCGGGTTGACCAGCGATAGGCGAAGCCCAGGGTATTGAGCTCATCGAGCAGCCCGGGAAATGTCGCGGTCGGGAAGCCGACCACGCTCAGTGTTCGCAGATGGGCCCGGCCGAGACGCGGTTCGAGCCCGCCGGTCAGCGGCTCGTCGGCAAGCAGGGCATCGAGATGCATCGGGGTCTCGGGCACTCGCACATGCTGGACCCGGCTCGAGATGCAGCTGTGAAGATAGGTGAGGGCCTCGCCGTCCTCAAGCCAGGCGATTTCCGGGAAGAAGCCCTCGAACAGGCGCAACAGGCGGTCAGTCCGGTCGATGAAGCCCGCCAGCAGTTCACGCGGGTTCACGCCCTTGCCTGACCGGCCCTCGTACAGCCAGGACTCGGCGCGTGCGGCATCCTCGGCAGGCGGCATCCAGACCAGCGTGAAGAAGTATCGGCTCTCGAAATGCGCGCCTTCCTGCGCAAACTGTGCGGCGCGCTCGCGCTCAACCAGCGCGGAGGCCGGATCCGGGAATGAGCATTCCGGATAGTCCTGTGCGGGTCGCCGCACGGCCTCGACGAAGATCGCCCAGCCTGATCCCAGTCGCCGCAATGCGCTGTTGAGCCGCGCGGTGACGCCGACCAGTTCTGCCGGTGTGGCGCTGTCAAGATCAGGTCCGCGAAAGCGCGCGGTGCGCTGGAAGCTGCCGTCCTTGTTGAGGACCACGCCGGGCGCGACCAGCGCGGCCCAGGGCAGGAAGTCTGCGAGGCGGTCGGCCTTGCGGCGGTATTCGCGCAGACTGAGCATGATCAGACCTCGCAGAAGGCGGGAAAGCGCAGATGGCGCCGGGCGACATCGACGAACTGCGGGTCATGCCGCGCTGCCCATACCGCCACAGCGTGGCCGAGTGCGAAGACAACCAGGCCGGCCACCCACAGTTGCAATCCAAGTCCGATCGCGCCCGCCAGCGTCGCGTTTGCGATGGCAAGGCCGCGCGGCGCGCCGCCAAGCAGGATATGCTCGGTCAGCGCACGGTGGACCGGAACAGCAAAGCCGGCCGGCAGATCGGGCATGCGCGCCTCCATCAGACCATAGCTCCGCCGCCGAAGGAGAAGAACGAGAGGAAGAAGGAAGAGGCTGCAAAGGCGATCGACAGGCCAAAGACGATCTGGATCAGTCGCCGGAATCCACCGGAGGTATCGCCGAAAGCCAGTGCCAGGCCGGTGGCTATGATGATGATGACCGCGACGATCTTGGCCACCGGCCCCTGGATGGATTCGAGGATTGCCTGGAGCGGCGCTTCCCATGGCATCGACGAGCCCGCCGCATGGGCCGGGACGGCGGCGATCAGGGCGATGAGGCCGCCGGTGGCAAGCCTTGCAAGGCGGGGGCGCGCGCAGCGCAGGATATGCATCACAAAAGTTCTCCGTCTGTAGGGATGAGCGGGGTGAGCAGGTATTCGCCGCGCGGATCGATGCCCTCCACAGCGGCAAGCTGGGCGAGGCGCCGGCCAGTGCCGTCGCGCGTGAGAACCGCGATGACATCGATGGTCTCGGCGATCAGTGCGCGCGGCACGGTGACCACGCATTCCTGGATGAGCTGTTCGAGGCGGCGCAGCGTGCCGAGAGCAGAACCGGCATGGATGGTGCCGATGCCGCCAGGGTGACCGGTGCCCCATGCCTTGAGCAGGTCGAGAGCCTCGGCGCCGCGCACCTCGCCGATCGGGATGCGATCAGGGCGCAGGCGCAGCGCCGAGCGCACGAGGTCCGACAGGCTCGCGACCCCGTCCTTCGTGCGCAGCGAGACGAGGTTGGGCGCGGCGCATTGCAGTTCGCGCGTGTCCTCGATAAGGATCACGCGGTCATCGCCCGCAGCGACCTCCGCGAGCAGCGCGTTCACCAGCGTCGTCTTGCCGGTAGAGGTGCCGCCCGCGACGAGAATGTTGCGGCGCGCCCGCACCGCATTGGCAAGGGCGGCGGCGTGGGCATCGCGCATGATCCCGGCTGCGACGTAATCGGCAAGCGAGAAGACCGCTGCCGCGGGCTTGCGTATCGCAAAGCTCGGAGCCTCCACGACCGGCGGCAGCAGGCCCTCGAAGCGTTCGCCGCCTTCGGGAAGCTCAGCCGAGACCCGCGGCGCGCCACCATGTACCTCGGCGCCTACGTGGTGGGCGACCAGTCGGATGATGCGCTCACCGTCAGCCGCGCTCATCAGGCAACCGGTGGCAGCCAGCCCGGTGCCCAGGCGGTCCACCCACAGCCGCCCGTCGGGGTTCAGCATGACCTCGATGACAGCGGGCTCATCCAGCCAACGGGCAATTTCCGGCCCCAGCGCCGTGCGCAGCATGCGCGCGCCGCGCGATGATGCTTCCGGCCGGATCGGCACGTCACTCATGGGTTGCCCCTGACAGCGGCTGCCGACGACCGGCGGCCTTCACGAGGCAGATCAAGAAGACAGGAAAGTCCGGCAATGCAACAGCGATTGACGGTCAACGAAGGCTGGCGTTGCAAAGGAAAGGTTCGGCAGGTGTTTGAGCATCTGCGCGAGGTGAAGGTTGGCTGATATTGGGCATCTGTGCTTGCGGACCGCCGACAGAGAGGCCGGACTGCGTACTATTCTCTGGACAGAACAGGAGCAAAAGGCCAACGAAGGTTGCCAAAAAGGAATCGATCCGACACCTTGTCGCAAATTGTCCCAGAGGTACCATGCTCAACGAATTTGCAGCACTTCGCGTCCGCGCGGGTCTTTCGCTCGATGAGGCGGCGAGCCGGACGGGCTACAGCGTCCGCCAACTGCAGCGCTGGGAGGCTGGCGAGGGCAAGCCGCGGGAAGCGGCTGTAAAGCTGCTCCAGTCGTTTACACGACCTTTGCCGGCGCAGGCCGATACCCGCTTCCGCTTTATCGACCTGTTCGCCGGAATTGGTGGCCTGCGTCGCGGTTTCGAGGATCTTGGCGGGAAGTGCGTGTTCACCAGCGAGTGGGACAAGTACTCGCAGCAGACCTATCTCGCGAACTTTGCCCCTGACCATGAGGTTGTGGGAGACATCACCAAGGTGCCGGTCGAGACGATCCCGCCGCACGACCTGCTGCTTGCCGGTTTCCCATGCCAGCCCTTCTCGATCGCGGGGGTCTCGAAGAAGAATGCGCTCAACCGCCCGCACGGATTTGCTGACGAAACGCAGGGCACCCTGTTCTTCAACGTGGCGCAGATCATCAGGCACCACCGCCCGCGAGCCTTCCTGCTCGAGAACGTGAAGAACCTCGTCAACCATGACAAGGGCAGGACCTTCGAGGTCATTCATCGCACCCTGACCGCTGAACTCGGTTACCAGGTCCACTGGAAGGTGATCAACTCGAAGTCCTTCGTGCCGCAGCAGCGGGAGCGGATCTTCATCGTTGGCTTCCGTGAAGCCAACGACTTCACCTTCGACGACATCGACCTGCCCGATCCGCTCAACGGGCCGAAACTGGGCTCCATCCTGCATCCGGAGGACGGCACCGAGGAGATCGAGGCGCCCTACACGCGGGGCAACATCGGAACGGTATCCGCCAAGTACACGCTGACCGACCACCTGTGGGGCTACCTGCAGGGATATGCCGAGAAGCACCGGGCGGCAGGAAACGGGTTCGGCTTCGGTCTCGTTGGCCCCGATGATGTCGCCCGCACACTGTCGGCGCGGTACTACAAGGACGGCTCGGAAATTCTCGTCGCGCAGCCCGGCCGCAATCCGCGCCGCCTCACGCCGCGCGAATGCGCCCGGCTGATGGGCTTCGACGGACCCAAGGGCAAGGACTTCATTATCCCGGTGTCCGACACGCAGGCCTACAGGCAGTTCGGAAATTCGGTCGTTGTGCCGGTGGTGCGCGCGGTTGCGGAACACATGCTGCCGTGGCTGGTCGACCGGGCAGAGCTGGCGCCCGAGCGCCTCCAGCGGAAGCTCGCGCTTGCCGGGTGACATCGTCGATGCGGCGACGCGCAGCCGCATGATGTCCGGTATCCGGGGGAAGGACACGAAGCCCGAGCTCGTTATCCGGCGCGGCCTGCACGCCCTCGGCTTCCGGTACAGGCTGCATGACCGGCAATTGCCGGGCAAGCCCGACCTCGTGCTTCCCCGCTGGCGCGCCGTGATCCAGATCCATGGCTGCTTCTGGCACGGCCACGACTGCCCGCTGTTCCGCTGGCCGCAGACCCGACAGGAGTTCTGGCGCGCCAAGATCAGCCGGAATCTCAAGCGGGACCACGAGGTAAACGAGGCACTTGACCGCGCGGGCTGGCGCGTGCTCACAGTCTGGGAGTGCGCGCTGAAGGGGCGTAGTCGTATCGGTGCCGATGCGACAGTCACCCGCGCGGCGGCATGGCTGCGGTCGGGCACGCGTACGGGAGAGATCAGGGGGACGGACGGTGCCGGTCGGTGATCTTGTCGAGTGGATGGAGGAATATGGCCCGCCGCACTTCACATGGTACGTGAAGCGGCTCTCGGGCAACGACACGCTCGCCAATGGCAGTCACCAGGCTGGCCCCTATATTCCGCGCGACTTTCTGTTCGCGGTGTTTCCCGCGCTCAACCGGCGCGAGATCAAGAACCCCGATGTGCGGTTCAACCTCTATGTCGATTCCCATGCCGATGCCCGGGAGGTCCGGGCGATCTGGTACAACAATCGCTTCCATGACACCTCGGCGGCGAGAGGCAGGGACGAGACCCGGGTAACGGGGTTCGGTGGCGGAGCGTCCGCGCTTCTCGATCCCGAGAGCACCGGGGCTCTGACCGTCTTCGCATTCCGCAAGGTTGCCGAAGACGAGACGGCAGACTGCCATGTCTGGGTCTGCCGGCATGAGACCGAGGAGGATCTTGTCGAGGACAGGGTCGGTCCGGTCGAGCCAGGCAAGTATCTGATCTGGCCGCCAGCGCAGCAGGGCCTGTTCGCCTTTCTCACCCAGCCACCGGCCCGCGCCAGTTGCTGGCTCCAAGAGCACGAGATCCCCGAAGAGTGGCGTAGACAATTTCCGAGCGGCGCAGACATCATCCGGCGTGCTGTCGAGCTACGCCCGGACACCGCGCTCGATCCCGATCGCCGCCTCCTGCGGCGTCGCGAATGCGAGTTTGAGATCTTCCGCAGTGTCGAACAAGCGATCGAGATGCCGCACATCACTGCAGGCTTCGAAACGATCGATGCCTTCATCTCACGCGCCCAGACAATCCTGCAGCGCCGCAAGGCGCGCTCAGGCCACTCGCTGGAGCTACATGCCAAGGCCATCTTCGTCGAGGAACGGTTAGCTGAAGGGACGCACTTCTCGCACCAGCCGGAGTCAGAGCCCGGCAAGCGGCCTGACTTCCTGTTCCCTTCTGCCGCCGCCTACCATGATTCCAGCTTTCCGGCGGAACGCCTGCGCATGCTCGCGGTCAAGACAACCTGCCGTGACCGGTGGCGGCAGATCCTGAACGAGGCGGACCGCATCCCTGCAAAGCATCTCCTGACCCTTCAGGAAGGCGTATCCGAAACCCAGTTCCGCGAGATGACGCAAGGCGGGGTTCAGCTGGTTGTGCCAGCGGGTCTGATCGAGAAGTACCCTAAAACCGTCCAGCACCATCTCCAGACCTTGGAAAGCTTTATCGGCGATGTCCGCTTGCTGCCTGTCGGTGGCTGATTGCTGGAATGACCCGACACCCGAATAGTCGCGATGTACGGCACACTGCCGTGTCACCGCAGTTTTTCCCTCTGTCCTGAATCGACTGTTATCGACCAAATTCGGTCGTTGAAATCTGCCGCCGCGAACGTCAGGTTCTGCCAAATACTGCCGTGACGGCCGCTCGTAGCGCAGGGTCGTCAAAGCGCTCCAATTCCGTCGATCAATTGTAAGCGTTCGGCTACCGTAAACATGCTAGTGCGGGTCAGGCCGTATTGTCGGCTTCTGGCATCTACATCGAACAGTTGTTCCGGCTGCGGCTGAGTGCACACCCGAATTGCTGCCTACCCATCCGGTATCTGCAGCAACACTTGAAGCCGCGGGAGGCGTAGGGCTCGACGTCGGAGGAAGGCATTAACCACCGTCAGTCGTCGAAGCGGTCGACCCGCACCCTATTCGGCCGGCACCTGCGACATCCGTGCGTTGATGAGAGACAAGTCGACGACTTTTCGAGACCATAGAAGCCTGATCCACCATGCAACTGCAAAAACGGTCGCGGCGATCCAGACGATGATGAACGCAATCACCGGCCCAGGCACGTCGGGCCAGAGTTGAACGCCGCCCACGACCGGCCCGTATCCCCTGATCTCCTCCGCTCCCCCATAGGCCGAGAAGGCGAGCATGCCGATCGTCAGAGCGATCGCCGTGCCCGTGCCCGCCCAGCGTGCACTCGACGGTCTCACGCTACCACGAATGAGGCGCTGGGAGTGAAGCCACGCGCCCGTGAGGGTAAGTCCTGTCAGACCCAATCCGAAAACGAACCAGACCAGCTTGGTCGCGAGGCCCCCGAAATCGCCGAAATGCAGCGGGTCAGCGGTGTCGCTCCACCGCCAGTAGAGCGGTTGGCCCGAGGCGAACTGGCTGAACACTACCGCCCCGTCACGTGGATCGAGATAGAGCTTGTTGGCGCGGTCGCGCACCAGCCAGTGCGTGCTCTGCCCATCGATATAGAGCAGTCCACCGTCCCACGAGATGGTCCTGATCACAAGGTCGGGGCGATGTTCGCGCGCCTTGGCCACCAGTGTGTCGATCGGCAGAGCCGCATTGCGCACAGTCTCGGGCAGCGAGGGCACCCTTACGACCGCCGCTTCGTGGGTGCCAGCGAAGACCACCTTGCCATCGCCAAAGTCGAGGCGAGCGCCCTCGAACAGATACCAGACGCCGGTCAGCCCGATGATCGCCGCAAACCAGATGGCCCACAGGCCAAAGGTCTTGTGCGCATCGCTGACGAGCACCTTCAGGCCCTTGTCGGTCTTGAGCCGGAAGAAGCGCTGCCACCACCGCTTGTAGAAGATCAGCGGGGTGACGAGCGAGGCCAGCAGGAACAGCGACAGGCTGAAGACGACGTAATATCCGAACTTCCCGCTGAACAGGTTCATGTGGAAGCTTCGGAAGAAGCGCTGGACGTTGAAGTAGCTGCTCGAGCCTGTCACCTTCGCGGTGTAGGGATCGACATAGACGCGGATCGAACTCTGCTCGCCAAGATCGATGCCAATCTCCGCTGCAGACGCTGCTCCTTCAGGAGCGCTGAACGAGTTGATCCGGGCCTCGGGGAACGCGTGCCGCACCGCCGCCTCGATAGTGCCCCACGTCGCGCGCTCCGGCCCGGGGGTGACCCGCATCGCCGGGTTCAGGAGCCAGTCGATCTCGCGCGAGACGGTGGCGACGGTTCCCGACCAGCAGACCACGAACAGGATCAACCCGGCCATGACGCCGATCCAGCTGTGGATCCTGAACAAGGTGCGCCCGTTCATCGGCCCGGTACCTACCAGCGGAACGAGACCGCGCCCGTGACCCGCCGCGGCGCGCCCGGTGCGATGAAGCGTGACTGGTTCTGCGAGCCGAGATAGTAGATCTCGTCGAAGAGGTTCTCGACGAACAGGCGCAGTTCCACGTTGCGCCATGCATAGGCGGCTCCGGCATCGACCCGGGTGAAGGCGGGCAAGACGAAATCGTTGGCATTGTTGCCGAACCGATCCCCTTCCCGAATGATGCCGAGGTTGAGGCTCGCGCCCTCGAGCCCGACGCTGGCGGCGTCCCAGTCGGCGCGGATGAAGCCCTGCCATTCCGGCGTGTTGAAGAAGCGGTTGCCGAATTGCGCGCCGGGCCCACCCGTCGCTGCCCGGGTGAGGATGCGGCTGTCGAGATAGGCGCCGCCGGCAAGGATCGTAAACCCCGCTCCGGGCGTCAGCGTGATGTCGAACTCCGCGCCGCGCACGCGGACTTCGCCCACGTTGATCACGAAGCTCTCGCCCGGCAGGCTGTCCGGGTCGGCGACGGTCTGGTTGTTCTGCGTGATCTCGAACACCGAGGCGCTGCCCGTGAGCCACCCGCCGAGGTTCACCGCCCGGATGCCGCCTTCGAAGGAGGTCGCTTCCAAAGGCGGCACGATCCCGCCTGTCTCGCGAAGGAAGCCGGACTGCGGGATCTCCGAGCGGCTCGCCCCGAAGAACAGGATGGTCGAAGGCGTGAGGTCGAAGGACAGGCCGGTGCGCCAGCTCAGCGCCCGGTTGGCGGTGGTGGTGCGCACCAGCGGGGTGCGCCGGGTCACGTTGTCGATGTAGTCGTTGACGCTCGAGAAATCGTCCTCGCGCACCCCGGCGAAGATCCGCAGCCGATTGTTCCAGTTGAGGTTACCGCCGGCAAACCAGGCGGTCTCCACAATCTCGGTGACGCTAAGAAAATCGCGGCCGATCGTCTCGACCGTGCCGATGATCTCGGGCCGGGTGCCGTAGACGGGGGCGAAGGCGTCGATGTTCCAGCGGGTCTGGCCGTCACGGCCGGTCTGGGTGAAATCGACCTCGCTGCGCACGTAGCCAGCGCGGGCGGCGAGGACCACATTGCCCAGCGCGATCTCGCCATCGAGATCGCTCTGAACGATGTATCCGTCCCGGCTGCCGTTGAACTCGACATCGCCGCGCGTCACGGTGCGGCCTGTGCCATTCCAGCGGTTGGTTCCGGGGACATAGAGCCCGGCAAGATTGTAGTTGCGCGGCCCGAGGCTGTCGAACTCGTCCCGGTTGCCTTCAACAGCGACGTTCAGCCGCAAGCCCCGGACCAGCTGCTGCTGCCAGTAGATCGCGCCGCGGAAAATCTCCGACTTCAGGCTGTCGGTCGGCTCGTGGAAGCTGCGGTTGCGGGGTGCGAAGTTGCCGTTGAACCCGGCGTCTTCGGGCGGGTTCTCTAGATAGAAGATCCCGCGGTCGTAAGGCTGGTCGCGGAACAGGTAGGCGGTCTCGACCAGCAGCGAGCTGCCTTCGCCATAGGTCCAGCGCAGGCTCGGCGCGACCGACAGCCGCGAGGTGTCGAGCGTGTCGCGGAAGGATTCGGCATCCTCCCAGTTGACGATGAGGCGTGCGGCAAGATCAGGGGCAACGGGGCCGGTGACATCCACGGTCGCCTGATAGGTGTCGAAGCTCCCGGCGGCGGCTCTGGCGGTGAGCGCGAAGCTGTCCTGCGGCTTCTTGGTGATGAAGTTGACCAGCCCGCCGGGATCGGTGACGCCGAACTCGAGTCCTGCCGGACCCTTGATGATCTCGATCCGCTCGATCAGCTGGAGATCGGTCGAGGCGTTGTCGAAGTTGGTGGGGCGGCGCAGGCCGTTGACCGAGGGAACGCGGCTCGTCTCGAACCCGCGGATCGTCAGGCGGTCGCCGGACGCGCCGCTGTTCTCATTGGCGGTGACCCCGGGCACATAGACCAACAGGTCGCGCAGGCGCAGCGCGGCGGTGTCGCGGATCAGTTCTTCCGAAATGGTATTCACGACCAGCGGCGCCTCTTCGAGGGGCACGCCGAAGGTGAGCACAGTATCGCCAACCTTGCGGCCGGTAACGAGGATCGCGGCTGCATCCTCGCCTTCCTCAGCATCTGGAGCTGCTACTGCGGTAGCGTTTTGAACAACCTGCGCAGCAGCTGTCTCGCTCCAACCGACTGCCGAAACCAAGGCAAGCGATGAGATGGCGAACGGAAACCTGATGGTCACTTTACATCCTTTGAGCCTTGGGAGCTTGAGCGCAACTATTGCGAGCGCAATTGATAGTCAATCGCAAAAAGCTGGAAGTCTGATCGGGACACGGCTCGTGGTAAGGACGTCTGCCACCGTTTCATGCTCCCGATGCCCCTATTCCGGCAGCACCATACAACGCAGATGGAGCAGTCTTTGCTTCCCAATCCGCGCATCGAAAGCATCATGCCCTCCAACAACGCCGACGAGCGCGCCTTCGCTGCAACCCGCTCGGGCAGCGGTCGTGATCTAGCACCGGGTCAAGCGACCGTTGCCGTCGAAGGACTGGACACTGGCGATCGCTGCGCGCTCGGGGCCGAGCAAGGCGCGTATAGCTCTCGCACGCAAGCTATCGGTGATCCTGCACAGCATCTGGCGCTCGGGCGAGCCGTTCATCTGGGGACTTCAGACGACCGCACAGCAGTTTATCAGATCATCCAACCAGACGCATGAACTTGTCGCCTCGGGCGAGGTGCGGATGACCGCGCTCAAGGGGCCTTGGGCATGTCCTGTGACGTCAGCCAGTTGTGGACCTTGCGGCACTTGCGCTTTTCCAACCGGACCGATGCTTCTCGACCATCCACGTGGCGTGGTCGCAAAACACAGGCGAAAACGTGTCCGTGATGGCGCTCGTTACGGCTCCTCCGGCAGATAGAAGCCTCCGGAAGACCGTGCTTGCTTCATGACCTCACCTCTGGAGTTCGACGATTATCGGCACGATGGCTGAGCGGGTCGTCGGTGGCGCGTCATGCGCTCATAAACCATGCCGATCTCCAGCAGGCGTTCGTCTCTGCCGCGCAGGCCCATCAGCGTCAGGCTCGCCGGCAAACCGGCCTCGGAGAACCCAATCGGTACCACCAGAGCGGGCAAGCCGAAATCGACAGGCGCATAGGCCAAGACATTTTCGCCTTCCTCCTCTTTGTCTCGTATCATGTCGACTATCGACAGCGGGAAACTGTAACTCGTCGGGAACACGTAAGCGTCGACGCTGAATCTGTTGGCAGCTTGCACGATGTCCTTTTGATGCAGGCGATCGTTCGCTGCCGCCATCTGGTGCAGCAGGTGGGGATTGTCGGTCGGTTCGGCCGCAGCCTCGTCGGCATATTCCAAGGCCCAAAGCAGATCGTCCACTGAGGCGCTGGCCCTGGACCGTTCGACGACCGCCGCGATGTTGTCGAATTCGCCTGAGCCGAAGTTCCGAAGATAGGAATCTATTGCTTGTTTATGCGCGTAATCGTCTTCCGCATCGAACGCTGCCGAATCCCAATCGGGGTATCCCACCGCCCGATACTTCGGATGCGATGATGGGTATCTGCCGTCGGTCGGCGAGAGCGAGGGCTCCGAGACATCGACGATCTCTGCGCCTGCAGCTCGCAAATCCTCCAATGCTTGCTGGAAGAGCTTGCCGATCTCTCCGTCAATTGCCCGGCCATCCTTCTCGTTCGTGCTGGCATAAGCGATCGGAACCCCCAATCTAATCCCTCGTAGATCGGGAAGCTGGCGAACCTGTGAACAGGGGCCGGCACAAGTCTTCAACACATCGAAAACGGCGGCGACATCGCTTACCGTCCGCGCCATGGGCCCGATGACGTCCAAGTTCGGTGAGAGCGGAAACATGCCTTCTGTGCTCACGGAGCCTCTAGTGGGACGCAAGGTCACGATTGCCGCGGCATCAGCGACAGACCTCAGCGAGTCCGTAGTTTCCTCGCCGAGCGCTATGACTGCCATGTTGGTGCTGACTGCGACAGCGGACCCGTGGCTCGAACCCTGAGGACTGCGATCGGCGTCGTAAGGATTTATCGTCATCGCCAACGCGCTGAATCCGGTCACGTAGGGATTCGAGATGCCCGTCATGTTTGCTTTACCAAGGATTATCGCTCCGGCTTGCCGAAGCCGCTCAACAGCTTCGGCGTCCCTGCGTGCCGGTGCTGACGCCAGAACGAGGCTGCTCGCCGATGTTGGCATCCCCGCGACATCGATCATGTCCTTCACGACCACAGGCACGCCGAAGAGTGGAAGCTTGCTACGCGCTTCACGGCCCAGATGGTCGAGCTTGCGTGCCGCTTCGAGCGCCGCTTTGGCGTCTACATAGGTCATGGCGCCATATCGCGGACCAGCACGGTCGAGACGTTCCATGCGGCGCAAATACCAATCCATTGCACCGGCTACCGTGGATACTCCGCTAGCGTATCTTTCCTGGAGCGTCATGATGTCGATTTCGCACAATTCGCTGGTTGGCGTTTCAGCTCGCGCTTCATGAATTCCCGCGCAACAAAGCAAGCCAGCGATCAGAGCGCCCTGCAACAGTCCCAAGCCGTGCTGTTGCTCTTTTCGGCATTCGGGCTCCATGCTCATGAACTTATCTCACTACTTTAGCTCGCACGACCCCAAGACATTGAGCGATCGGCAAATACATGTCCGGCCGTTGCAATCGATGCACAAGAATGACGAGGCTCCAAATCAACAATTAGATTCGATCAGATCGATCTCGACGCTGGAGCTCATCATTTTGGCTGCGTTTCTCCAAATTCCGGACATAACCCCCGCACGAACGCTAGAACTTCTGGACGATTCGTATCCCCCAAGTCCTGGGCAGAAAATCGACAAATGTTCCGCGATGCGAAAAGGCGGTTTCGTTTGCCAGCCAGTACTTCTCGTCGAAGACGTTCTCGATATACGCAGTGAACCTCAGAGACTTGTAGTCCAAACTCACACTGAGATCGACGCTGATGTATTCGTTGTTCAGATCGGCTTCGGCATCGCCGATCGATTCGTACATCCTGTCTCGCCAGACCATCGATGCGTTGAAGGTCGTTGTGGCCTCGGAGCTGATCGGGACCTGATATTCGGCCGCAGCGGTGGCGGACCACGGTCTGACCAGGGGCAGATCGACATCGCGCAGGATGGTCCCGAAGTCGTCGAGCTCCTCGATATTCGTGTCGACGTGCCCCAAGCTGCCACGCAGGATCAGGTTTTCCGACGGGCGCGCCGTCAATTCCGCTTCGAAGCCCCTGATGTATGCACTTCCTCCGTTGATCGTGTAACCGACCAGCTGCGTATCGCTGACCTCGACCTCGGCAGGCACCTGCACATTGCGGTAATCGCTGTAGAACAGGGCGATCGATCCGGACAGGACCCCGCCCGGAAGCCGGCCTTTCAGACCGATTTCGTAGTTGGAGAGCCGTTCGGGACTGACTTCGCTTTCGCCTGCCCCGACGGCCACCACGCGCTCGTCGTTGGCGAAGCCCGAACGGATGCCTTGTGCATACTGAAAATAGGCGGTTAGCGTTTCATTCGGCTCATAATTCAGGGTCAGCCGCGGGAGCACGTCGGTCCGCGAGCTGGCAAGCGGAGAACTGGCAGGAAAGCTTGCGTCCTCGGTGAACAGGTCTTCGTAGGTCAGCCGCTCGTGGCTTAGACGCAGGCCGGCGCTCAGCTTCAATTTGGTCGTGAGGTCCCAGAACACGGTCGCATATCCGCCGATCCGTTCGAGCTCGCGCGTGGACAAGCTTTGCTCGGCAAGCGTGAAAGAGTTGAGAGTGACGCCGTCGCCGGCGCTGAATGTGAACAAGCTCGACTGACGCTCGTTCAAGTAGGCAGCGCCCGCGAGCCAGTTGATCGGCCCGTCGTAATCGGATGTGAGCTGTGCCTCCACGGCATTTGAATAGGCCTCGATCAGGAAGTCGGCTCGGCCCAGGGGAAACTCGGATTTGTCGTCGTCCTCGCGCTCGGCGTTCCAGAAATCATAGTGGCCGTAGGCAAGGCGACCGGTCACGTTTCCGAAATCATACTCGGCCGCGAGCGTCGCGATCCAGACCTTGGAATCGTTGCTGTCAGCTACATCGGCGCGGATGTCGCCGCCATTGTTGCCGACTTCGGTGATGAAGTCGGCATCGAAGTAGTCTCCGCCAAGTTCCGCGATGCGCGCTATCCGTTCCTGCCGCCGCGATTCGGAGAAATAGACATCGATCGGAAGTTGCGTGTCGAAGCCGGCGCGCCGGTCTTCGTGCGACAAGGTAGCGTCCACAGTCAGTCCGCTGCCGACCGGCGAGAACCGCAGGCTGGCTCTGCCGCCGACGAACTCATGATCGGACCGCCCGCCCGCCGGCCCAATGTTGCGGACCGCGCCATCACTCTTGTCGCGATAGGCAAACACCCGGAACGCCGTCGATTCGCTGACGGGCAGATTGATCGCACCGCTGGTGAACAGGCGATCGAACCGGCCGTAATCCACCGTGACCTGTCCCCCCAACTCGTCCGTCGTCGGCTTTACACTGATGAAGTTGATCGCGCCCGCGATGGCGTTGCCGCCGTTCAGGGTGCCCTGCGGTCCGCGCAGAACCTCGATCCGCTCGAGATCGAAAGCACCGGTCGACAAGACGACGCTGGTATCGATCGAGACCAGTGTCAGGCCGTCGATCGTGACACCCACAGGATCGGTGATGCCTCCGAGATTCGAGGAGATGCCGCGGATGGAGGTATTGGTGTCGTTGTTCCCGATCTTCGCGAAGGTCACGTTGACGACCTGCTCGAGAAACTCGGCGGTCTCCGTCACCCGCAGGCGTTCCAGCTGGTCGCCCGAGAATGTCGTCACGCTGATCGGAACATCCTGAAGCGATTCCGAACGCTTCTGGGCTGTCACGATGATTTCATCAGACCTTTCTAAGGCGCTCTTGTCGCCATCAGTTTCTTGCGCTTGCGCTGGCGCTGCGGCAACGGCGAGGGTGGCGAGCACAGAGGTGCCGAGACGACATACCAGAGCTGGCGACTGAAACTGCATTTCTTAGTCTCCTTTGTTGTTTGTGGCCGACATCCCCGTGGTTCACATCTTTTCTGCAAAGCGGAGTTTTGCCACCGCTTGTCCCCCTAGAAAGGGCCACGCGTAATTGGATTATCGGAACCAGTCGGAATGCGGCGCCGCACCTTGCCAAACGCGACGCCGGCGCTTCGCGTGAACGCCTGATATCAGGCGGCGGTTGCCGTGCTCCCGAAGGCAAAGGCTCGCGTAACGCGCTAAGGTGACGAGCTCGGACCCGGACGTTTCGGGCCGGCTACTTCGCTGTCGCCGTAGCGACTGCGCAATGACCCCAGAGGTTCACCGCCGTCCGGGTCATGTCGAGAATTGCGTCTACCGCCAGCAGCGCACCGGTGCCGGCGGCCACGACATGGGCCGGCACGCCGGCACCCGTCGCGGCCGTCGCGATCAGGGCAAGCGACGCACGCGGCACCGAGGGGATCGCCTTGGTCAGCACGAACAGCACGCCGAACAGTCCTGCCAATTCAAGCGGAGTAAGGCTCTGGCCGCTGGCCTGGATCAGGAACAGGGTCGCCGCGCCGACAAACAGGGTTGAGCCCGACAGGTTGAAGACGGCACCGAGCGGCAGGACGAAGGATGCCACCCGCGACGCAACCCCGTGCTTGACGAGCGATTCGATGGCGATGGGAAGCGCGGCGGCGCCGGATGCCGTGACGAAGCCGATGATGACCGGAGCCCGGGCAGCCCGCCAGCAATCTCGTACCGAAGTCGACATGATCGCGAGATAGGCCGGGACGACAACAAGCGCGAGGATTGCGAGCCCTCCCAGCACGACCAGCGCGAGTTCGACGAGGCCGCGCAGTGCCGAGAAGCCCTGGCTGCCGATCAGTTCCGCTGTCGCGCCGAAGGCCGCGAGCGGTGCGAGCCGCACCAGCATCCGCGTCAGAGCGAAGAGAATCTGGGTGAACGAGCCTAGCGCATCGGCGACGCGATCGCCGGCGCGCCCCGCCTTCAAGGCAGCCAGAGCGAAGAGCAAGCCGAACACGACCAGCTGGATCGTATCCCCGCGGGCCAGTGCATCGAACAGGTTGCGGGGAATGATGTCGATCAGCGCGAAGGTGCCGATCGCGGTCCCGGAGGCGGGATCGCCCGAAGGCGCAAAGCGGAGCCCCGCGCCGGGCTGCAGCAATTGCGCCCCTGCCAGCCCCAGCGCGAGCGCGACGGCCGTGAGGATCGCGAAGGACATCACCACCTGCCCGGCCAGGCGTCCTGCATCGGGCTGGCGGCTGGCTTCGTGTATGCCCGTGATCACTGTCGCCAGGATCAGCGGCCCCACCACCATCTGCAGGAGCCTCACGAAGCCGTCGGACAAAACGCCGAGCCCCCCGGCCGCCGGACCCGCCAGCCAGCCGGTGAGCACGCCTGTCGCGAAACCGAGCAGAATGAGCTCGGCCAGCCGCTTGTCGATCCAGCGGGTCACGGCGAAAGTCCCGTCACTGCGGGGTTGCGTAGAGCGAGCCCAGCGTTTCGCGGGTCACTTCGAACAGATCTATCCTATGTGCGTCCACATAGGCGTGGTCGTAGCGCACGCCGAGGCCGGGACCGTTGGGGACGGACACGCAGCCGTCGGACGCGATGCTGTCCAGCTGGTCGTCATAGCCACAGGCGTAGATCGGCGGCGTCGCGTTCGGGCAATCGGGGCCGACATTGCAGATCTCGTACCAGTGGGCATTGCGCATCGCGGACAGGCAATGGCGCTGCGCCGGAGAACAGTTGGCGACCTCCACGTCCATGCCGAAGGCCTCCGCCAAGGCTGCGGCCTTCATCATCCCGGTGATGCCGAGGTCCATCTCGGGATCAGCCCGCAGCATGTCGGTGGCTCCGCTGACGATCAGATTGGCCTTCGCCTCGAGGCCGCGGAGGCGTTCGCCGAGGAGGATCGGCGTGCGGATCATGGACTTCAGGCGGTTGTGCATCGCAAACGAACGCCCAACGTCCACGAAGGGATCCTCGATCCACTTGAACCCCGCCTCGTCACAGGCCCGGCCGACTGTCAGACCGTCGGCGAATGTCCGGTAGACACAGGCGGGATCGTGCATCAGGTCGATCCGGCCGCCCACGGCCCGGCCCAGGGCCAGCACCAGATCGGTCTCCTCGCCCGCGTCCGCCTCGGGCCAGCTGTGGATCTTGAAGCCGCCGATCCCGCGTGACGCCACGTCCGACGCGAAGTCCACGAAGGCCCCGACGCTGTCGAGTCCGCCGTTCCGGTCGCCCCGCCAGGTGCTCACGTAGGCCGGCAGCCGATGCTTCCATCCACCGAGCATCCGGCCGACTGATTGTCCCTGAAGCTTGCCGCACAGATCCCACAAAGCGATGTCGAGCGGGCCGATGCCCGCGCCCTCACCGGCGCGGGAGAGGACCTTGAGCTGCTGATAGAGGCGTTCCCTCTCGAAGGGGTCGCGTCCGATCAGACTGGGCGCCAGCTTCATCGTCTCGGCAAGTGCCGGCTCGGTCCCGCCCATGTAGGGGCAGAATTCCCCGCGCGCGCCGTCTTCCGTCTCGATGACGACCAGAAAGCCCTTCATGCGCAGCTGGGCGCCTCGGGCATAGTGGATCATCCCCTGCCGCGGGCCGACATCGAGATTCCTGACGAGGTTCTTCGCAGGATAGGAAAAGCTGTGGACCTGAATACGTGAGATGAGCGCCATGATGCGACTTTCGTGATGGGGTTGCCGGCTCTGGACGTGGTCAGAAGGCGGATCGCGCGGCTGCCACCAGCGCATCCGACTGCCGCGCGATCAGCGACAGGTCGCCGCCCACGCCGATGAAGGTCGCGCCGGCTTTCGCGACCTGTCGGGCCTGGTCGAGATTCGCGACAAGGATGCCGCATGGCTTCCCGGTGGCGGCGGCTGCTGCGGTCGCTGCGAGGACTGCCGCCCACGCCGTCGGCTCCGCATAGGCACCGTGATGCCCGAGATCCACTGCGAGGTCCGCCGGCCCGACGAAGAGCGCGTCGACGCCGTCAACGGCAGCGATGGCAGCCACGTTCTCGACCGCGGCGGCAGTCTCGATCTGCACGATCAGGCAGGTTCGCGATTTGGCAGTCCTTGCATAATCGGCTTGCCGCCCGAAATGATTCGCCCGGCTGATTCCCGTGTAGCCTCGGATGCCATCGGGCGGGTAACGGGTGGCGGCAACGGCCCGCGCAGCCTGCTCGGGCGATTGGACATAGGGCACGAGCAGCGCCTGCGCGCCTGCATCCAGAAGCCGCTTGATCATGACCGGATCGTCCGACGGCGGCCGGACGATGGGAAGACAGCCCGCAAGGCTGACCGCGCGCAGTTGATCGATGACGGCGGGCAGCTCGTTGGGGCTGTGCTCCATGTCGAGCAGCAACCAGTCGAACCCTGCGCCCGCCACCGCTTCCGCAACGAGGCTGCTGGCCGACATGATCCAGAACCCGACCAGGGGGCTTGTCGCGTCTTCCAATCGCTCCAGGAACGCCTGCACGGCCTGTCTTCTCCTTCAATGGCCCGGAGGTTAGGCCTTGCACGCTTGCCAGCAAGGACCACACGCGGCCATTTTGGGAGACCAGTTCACTGCCTCGCCTACGGCAGGGCGACGGCGGCGGGCGGGCATTAAGTGCCGCGTGGAGGTTATCCCGAACGCAAACCACCATCCGCCGCCGAACCAGCTTCGAGGCGCAAATCGCGCGGCCTGGTTCTTCTCATGGGGCGCGAACATCTCCAGCCTCGCCCCGCCGCAAGCGTCCTCGAAGGAATCCCATGACAGCACGTCCGACCGCCCTCTGGATCTTGCGTGGCACCCTTGCAGCAACCTTCGCACTCTTCGCGCTGCAAGAGGTCACGCAGTCGGCCATCCCCGTCACTCCGGGCGCACCTGCGGTCCAATCAGAAGCATTCTCGGCCTCCGAGCAGCCCGCGGAGCGGGCTGCCGCGATCACCCCGGCCGTCCTTCCCGACATCGGGCCGACCGTTGATCGCGAAATGCGCGCCATGCTGCGGGACAGGCGCGTACGGGGTGCGGCGGCAGTCGTCGCTTACAGGGGCAGGATCGTCTACGCCAAGGGCTATGGCAGCGCCGATCCGGCGGGCCGGATTGCCTATTCTCCCGACACGGTCGCCAACCTCTTTTCTGTCTCGAAGCCGGTCAGCACGCTCGCGATCCTGAGCCGGGCGCAAGCGCTGGGGATCGATCTCGATGCGGATGTGAACGAATATCTCACCACGATCGAGTTGGAACCGCACGCCGGCCCGCCGGTCACGTTGCGGCGACTGCTTTCCCACAGTGCCGGCCTGTCCGACGATTTCCGGAACGAGGTCGCCCTGACGCCGGATACCATCGTGTCCCTGGCCGATCACATGCAGAAGCAGCCACCCAGACGCAGGCTGCCCGCAGGGTCGCTCATCGGCTACACCAACAACGCCCTCGGCTTGGCTGCACTGGCCGTCGCCGACGCAAGCCAATCCAGCTACGAGTCGATCCTGGAAGAGAACCTGGTGCGGCCTGCGGGATTGCGCTCGCTGTCGATAGCCTGGCCCACCGCGGCGATCGAGAAGGGCACTTTCAGCTTCCTGCACGATGGCCCGCTTGCGGAGGGCCGCGAGGAACCCGCCTTCGCCACCAATCCCGCACCGGCAGGCGGCGTGTTCGCGACCCCCCGGGACGCTGGCGCAATCCTGCTTCTGCTGATGGAGCGCGGACAGCTCGACGGAAGGCAGGTCGTCCCCCGGGAGGTCATCGACGCGATGCTGACCCGCCAGGCATCCGCTGCGCCGGAGATGTCGGCGCAGGGGCTCGGCATCAGGCTGCATCGCATGGGCGGGCAACGCTTCGCCGAGCATGCGGGAGAGAACCGCAACGCCATCATGTTCCTGCCCGACCAGCGGTTCGGCATGTACATCGTCACAACCCGCCATTCCGACGCCGAAGCGCTTTATCCGACCTTCCGCAAGATCGCCTCCCGGTGGTTCGAACTCCCGTTCGACCCGCCTCCCGCTCCCCGAACCGCCAGCCCGGCCTCGCGCTCATATGCAGGACAATATCAGGATGGGCGCCTGGTCGAAGGCGCGGCCCGGCGGATCGGCAGCCTGTTCGCGCCGTCGGAGTTGAGCGACCTGAGCTTCGATGAAGAAGGCTATCTCGTGCTCGACGGCGACCGCTTCAGCGAGGTCCGTCCGGGCCTCTTCCGCGCCTTCGCGGCGCGCCAGACGCGCAACGGGGAGCTCCAGTGGCTGAAACTGGGCGCACTGCCCGACGGACGGCGGATCGTCACCCAGGACCTTTCCGGCATGCTCCAGCTGCGCTGGTACGAGGACCCATGGGGCCAGCGCAACGTCTTGACGATCCTCTGCATCGCGCTCGTGGTGTCCGCGATTGCCTTTGCAATCCGGCGGAGCGCCCCGCTGCTCGATCGAAGCCTCGGCATTCTTGCGACGGCGGGGGCGGTCGCCTTCCCCGCCACGGCGGCGATCTTCTACAGCAATGCCGACCGGCTGTTCGTCGAACTCACCCCGGAGCCTCTTGTTCTCGCCGTAGCGCCATGGCTTCCGGTGGCCGCGCTGGTGCCGGCCGCCTGGCTGGCCTGGCGAACGACCGCCCGGCGCGGCGCCCTGCCGATGGTGCTGGTGGGCCTTCTGGCTCTGGTCCTCGGGACGGAGGCCTGGATAGCCTTCGTATGAGTGGCGATCAGCGCCACACGCCGCGGCTCGTCGCGCCAGTGCGGTTGCCTAGGCGGCGCGGTGGGCGGACACGCTTTCCATGCCGTCGCTCATCACGAAGCCACGAGGCGTTGCGGCGGCACCGGCGCAGAATTCCACATGCGTCTGCCGATTGCGGAACTCGCCCCCGCTGGGATAGTAGGGGCCTAAGAAGTCGTCGAGATAGATGGCTCGGAATCGCCCCTCGGCGGTCTCGACCAGCTCGAGCGTGTAGATGCCTGAGTGCATCACGAGACGTCCGCCCTCCTCCGCCGAAACAGTGACGGTCCCTCCGAAATGGCCATCGATGACATAGACCCCGGCGTAGCGGTGCGCCTGGTCGGTTGCGGGAACGTGAGGAACGGGGGCCTCAAAGACAGGTGCGCGCGTGCGCTCGATCCGTTCGACCTCTGCCCGCAGACCGGCCATGCGGGCCGCGAGGGGTTCGCCCGGGGCGCCTTCGGCCCGCGACAGCACGAGATCGATGACCGACCGGGCCAGTGCATAATCGTTGGCGTCGCTGTTCTGGAACACCGCGACACCGAGGTCGAGCCCGGGAAACAGCCGGACGAAGGTGCGGATGCCGGGGTTCGAGCCGCCGTGGAACAGGGAGTAATGCCCCCGGACCATGTCGACCCTCCAACCCATCGCGTATCCCATCACGGGGCCCGGCTCGTACCCGGCGGCCGAGACCTGTTCATGGCTCGACATGCCGATCGTCACACCGGGTCGGTGCAGTTCGTGGCGCGTTTCCCGACTGATCACGCCATCGCCTCCATGCCCGAGGTGCAGGCGCATCCAGTGGACATAGTCTGCCATGCAGGTCTTGATCCCGCCGGCTGGCGCGCCTCCCGGCGCAAGGCGCATGAAGGTCGAGGCAATGGCGCGCAGTCCGCCCGGCACCAGCTGGTGGTGGTCCGCCTCCCGCTCGTCGTAGTTGGCGACAAGGCTCGTGGAGTGCATTCCCAGCGACGCGAGCAGATCGTGCTGGACATCGGCGAAGGCACGCCCGGTCACCGCCTCCACGACTATGGCACCCACGTTCATGAAGCCGCCATCATAGCAATAGGCGGTGCGGAACCCCTCCCTCCCGACCGGCAATTGCCGCATCCTGGCGAGGTAGGCGCTCGAGCCCGCCCCCATGAGGAACATCGCGTCCGAGGAGTAAGGGAGAGGCAACAAGGGCCATACGGCCGGGATCCGGCTGCCGGTCAGGTCGCGGACGGTGACGAGATCGCCCAGAGCGGAGTCCGCGAGCCCGAATTCGGGAAGATAGTCGCGGACCCGCCTGTCCCATTTGATCTCGCCGCGGTCCACCAGCATCGCGAGCGTGCCGGATATGAATGCCTTGGAGAGCGAGCCGATGTTCTGAACAGTGGCCGGCGTGTAGGCCGCTTGTCCCGAAACGCGTGTCCGACCGGCCCCCTCGAGGAACACGACATCGCCGCCCTGCACCACGCCAACCCCCATGCCGACCACGCCCAGCTGCTCCTGATCGAGGCAGGCGTCGATGAAGGCGGCGATATCCGCCAGGTCCTGGGTCGTGAGGCGAGGCTTGTTCATGTTCGCTCCTGCGTGGTCAGAGTGCTCATCGAAAGGCGCGATCGTCGTCCGCAAGTGTCCCGGAGCGCCGAGCCGCCTTCACTTGCGTGCCGCTGGTGCACCCGGTCGAAGCGAGTCCGACGGCCGCGGCTGCGGCAAGGGAAGTGCCCCGAACCAAATCATCCGCGCGCCGTTGGCGGACAGGAAGAACCCTTGCACCGCGCCCTTTTCGTCGCGCAGCACCCGCAGGCCCAGTTCTTCGGTCCTCCACAGATCGGGTCCGGCAGGTTCGATCCGAAGGTTGGTCTCGCCATAGTGGTTGAAGCCGATCCCCGGCCCCAGCAGAAGGTTGGCACCCTTGCTCTCGGCCATGATGCGGGCACCCGATGCGAGCTCTTCCGAATGGAAATAGCCCACAGGGGGAGCCTGATCCGGGACGCTTTTCGCCGGCGAATAGCAGCTGGTATCCTGCCCCCAGTATCCGTGCAGCACGACTCCGCCCTCGCCTGTGTGACAGCGACCAAGGCCGAGGCGGGCGGGAAACCGCTCGCCTCGATCGTCAAGAAGCGTCCAAGGCCCTTCGGTGGCGCCCGACAGCCTGTAGGCAGCCCCCATCAGGTCGACATGGAATTCCCCGTCGACCCGCATCAGCCTCAGGAATTCGCCGGAGGCGGGATTGACGTAGAAACCTTCCTCGACCAGCGGGGGCGCCGCGTTCTCCGGCAGACCGCGAAGAGCATCAGGCCGGGCGCGGCGCAGGTACGCACGCACCGCATCGGCCGCGACTTCGGTGTCCACGAGGGCACCCTGATAGTTGGTGAAGACGAGCACGCCGACATCGTGCTGCGGGAAATAGGCCCAGAACGTGCCTGTTGCCCCCCCATGCCCGTGGCCGCGTGCAGACACCCCGTCGAAGGAAACCTCGTAGCTACCGTGAGCATAGGGAGCGGGCTCTCCCGACGGCAGGCGAACGGGGTTTGAGAGCTTGTCGAAGATCGAACCTGAAGCACCGCGGCGGGTGATGTGGAGGAGCCAAAGCACAGCGTCGTCCATCGTCGACACGACGCCGCCGTCGCCGGAGGAGGGATGCGCGACCTCGCGTCGCCACGGAAATCCTTCCGCCCGTTTGATATAGGTGGTGGCCTGCCCATCAGTCATTTCACGGTAATAGGCCGCCGTGAGGCTGCTCGACATCGCGGCAGGCGCGAAGACATACGTGCGCATCAGCTCGCCGTAGCTCAGGCCGCTCGCCGCCTGCAGCGCGAGCGTCAGCAGGCGCGAGTTGGTATCGACATAGCGCTGAAAGCTGCCCGGCTCGAAATCGAGCCGGCCCTGCTGCCTTGTGAGCCCCCACATTTCCTCCAGGGTCACAAAACCTTTCTGTCCCGCCAGATTGACAAGCAGTTCGTCCTGACGGAGGCCGGAGGTCATCGTGATCAGGTGCCTCAGGGTGATCCCGGACATAAAGTCAGGAGCGTCGGGCACGAACCGGCTGACCGGATCATCGAGCCGGAGCTTGCCCTCCGCCTCCAGCCCGAATGCGGCCTGGGCGAGGAGGGTCTTGCTCCAAGATGCGAGCCGGTAGCGCGTGGCCCCGGTCCAGGCCACGTCCATCTCCCGGTTCGCCCTGCCGATGCCCTGGATGTGGACGAGCTGGTTTCCGTGGACCAAGGCCACAATGAAACCGGGGGTATAGGGACGATCATAGGCAGCATAGCGCTGCTGCAATGCCTCCGCGACCTCGGGAACCTGTGGCCTCTGCGCGGTCGCGTGAAGTGGCACTGTCGCCAGCAGCATGGACCCGAGCATCGTCACGATCATTCTGAGCATCGGCCCCTCCCTGGGCAGCGGCGGCGTACCCCAGCGCCGCACATGATGGTGTCCGGCAATGATGCCCATCGCCAAGGACCAAACGTTCAAATCTTGGTGGGACCAAACGGGCTTGTCGTCCCGGCCCCCGGTGATCCATCCGAAACGTGCTTGAGCCGGCATTGTGACTTTCGCTGTGATCCGCACGCCGCGATGGCGCGCGCTTCTTTCTCGTTGCGATGCAATCTCCGTCGACACGGAATTGAATTGGATCGCATCGCGGATGAGCCTTGCCGGGCAAGTGCCTCTGGGAGCCGCCGGACAAGTCCTGTGGGACCTCCTGGAAGCTCCCGATCAGGAAGAATGAGCCTCTGGTTTTCATTACTGTAGAAATGCGGTAGCAAAGCTGGCCAGTTCAGCATTATCCGGGGGCTAGATGAAGGCGATTTTCCTCGATTTGAATCTCGACCGGACGCTCGGGATACCGCTCTCGAAGCAGATCTATGAGCATATCCGGAACCTGATCCTGTCCGGGATGCTGGCCAAGGGGCAGCGCATCGAGACATCGCGCCGCATCGCGCGGCACCTCGGATGTGGCCGCAACGTCGTTCTCGACGCCATCGAACATCTTGTGGCGGAGGGATATCTCCAGTCCGTACCGCGCTCCGGGGTGGTCGTGGCCCTCGACGTCAAACAGGACCTGCTGGCCGATCGTCCTACGGGGCGCCCCTTCGATCCCATGACGTCGTTCTCCACGCTGGGGCGCGAGCTCATCGAACGCCCCTGCTTTGACATGCAGAAGCAATCCAGCCTCAGCCCCGGTCTGCCGGATACGAGCGGCTTTCCCTTCGACGTCTGGACGAGGCTCTTCCGGCGTGCCTGGCGAAATCCCCGTTTGACGCTGCGCCTGGAGCGGGATCCGGCCGGATACGGGCCGCTGCGCGACGCAATCGCGCGCCACCTCCAGGTGACGCGCGGGCTGCGCTGCCGGGGCGAGCATGTCATGATCACCAGCGGCACTTCAAATGCGATAAGCATGCTGGCCCGCGTCTTGCTCGAGCGCGGTGATCGGGTCTGGCTCGAAGAGCCGGGCTACTTCCAGGCCCAGTCGGCGATCCGGGCAGCCGGCATGATGGCGGTACCGGTGCCGGTAGGCGGCGGGGGATTCGACGTCGACGTCGCGCTTAGCGAAGACAGTTCGGCACGAATGGCCATCGTGTCACCCTCCCATCAATACCCGCTCGGCATGACGATGAGCGTCGAGAACCGCCTGAAGCTGATCAGGTGGGCGGCCGATCACGACGGCTGGGTGCTGGAGGACGACTACAACAGCGAGTTCCGGTACGCGGGCGATCCGCTGGCGCCGCTGCAAGTGCTCGATACGGCGAACCGGACGATTTACCTCGGCACCTTCGCCAAGACGATGCTGCCGAACCTTCGCCTGGGTTATCTGGTCGCCTCCCCGGACCTTATCGCTGCCCTGACCAGGGCGCGCTATCATCTGGATGGGCACAGTTCCTACCAGCTTCAGCCTGTCGTGGCGGCCTTCATCGACGAGGGACATTTCGCTCGCCATATCGCCCGGATGCATCGGCTTTACGCGGCGCGGCGCCAGTCGCTGTCGCAGTTGATCACGTCACGCCTCGGCTGGGCGCTCGAGATCGTGCCGAGCACCGCCGGGATGCACCTCGTCGCCGTGATGCGACCGGGCGCGCTCGGCGACCTCGACGATATGGCTCTTTCGGCCTTGTGCACCAAGGCAGGCCAGTTCGTGCGGCCTCTCTCGCCCTACTATCTCAGTCATCCGCGCTTGCAGGGGCTCGTGATCGGCTTCGGCCACCTCGACGAGGCCCGGATGTACCAATTCATCGAAACCCTGTCGGAAAACCTGGCGCCGCTGCGCAAGACGCAGGTTGCTGTCGAGGCGCCCCGCCTTCCGGCTCTCGAGGCGACCTTCTGCGATGGCTATCCGTTCGCGCCCGGCCATACCTTCGATGCGAACCAGCCCCGCATGTCGCCGCCTGGCGCCCACGCCACCTGAAAACCGCCTTGTCCGTGGCGCCGACGGGCAGCCGGTACGGGCCGGTTGCCGAACCCTTGGGCCGGGCCGGTCACGCGGCGGGCTGGTTCGCCGACACGTCCAGACCCAGCATCCGGCGCGCTTCGACCGCGCTGGCCAGCTCGTTGCCCAGATCCATCACGATGCGCCTCGCCTTGGCACACAGTTCCGCATTCGATCGCGCCAGCACGCCGCGGTCCAGATAGATCGTGTCCTCCATGCCGATGCGCGCATGTCCGCCCAGCAGCACGGACATGGCCAGCATGGGGAATGCCATGCGACCAACCCCGAATGCGGTCCAGATCGCACCGTCAGCAAGGAGGGTCTTGCCGAGAAGGATCGATTCGACCGAGGCTGGCCAGCCGTATCGAACGCCCAGCACAAAGGAATATAGTGGCGGCGCCGGCCAGGCACGTTGCTTGCCCATCTCGGCGGCAAGCACGGCGTCGCCGGCGTTGAACAGCTCGATCTCCGGTCTGACCGCAAGGTCGAGGATGTCGTCAGCCATGATCCTTGTCGAAGACCGGCTGTTCATGACCACCTGATCGCCCGAGTTCATCGTGTTGAGATCGAGAGTGCAGATCTCTGGCCTCAGCGCGCCGATGTGGCGTACCCGCTCCCGGGGCGGCGCCAGTGTCGTGCCCGGCGCGGCACGGCTCGGTACGTCCCTGTCCGGTACGTATCGCCCTCCCGGTCCGGTCGTTAGGTTGAGAATGAGCGCAGGGTCGTGGCGCCGTACGATGTTCACCACCTCCTCGTAATGGGCGAGTTCCATGGAGGGCCGGCCATCGTCGGGATGGCGGACGTGGATGTGGACGATGGCGGCCCCGGCTTCCCCTGCGGCCAGCGCCGATTCCGCGATCTGCGCCGGACTGATCGGCAGATGCGGGGTTTGCTCAGGCCGCGTCAGGTTGCCTGTCACGGCACAGGTCAGGATGATTTTTCGCATGGCTGTTTCTGCAGCTCCGTTGTCAGAGATGGCGGCCGGCGTCGACGGCGATCGAAACGCCGGTCGTCGCGGTGAGCATCCGCGCTGCGCAGAGGATGGCGGTCGCAACCTCTTCAGGGGTCGCCAGGCGCCTCAGTGCGCTCGCCTGCGCAGTCGCATCGAGAAACCTCTGATCTCGCCCCTTCACGAACTCCGTTTCCAGGGCACTCGGCGCGACGTTGACGACGCGCACGGCCGGGCCAAGTGCCTTGGCAAGCGCACGCGCTGCCGTGTCGAGGCCGGCCTTCGCCGCGGCGTAGGCGATGTTGCTCCCGCCGCCTGTCAGGGCCGCTATGGAAGAGACATTCACCAGCACCGGATCGCGCCCCGCCAGCAGGAGCCCGGCGAATTCGCGCGCTATGATCAGCGGAGCGCGGGCGCTGGTCGCGAGGACGGCGTCGATGATCTCGTCGGTCAGGAGGTCAAGCCTGTTCGCCGGGACCTGAACGGACGCGCCGGCGCTGTTGACCAGAATGTTGACCCGACCGAAACTGGCCGAGACCCTTTCAGCCAGATGGCGGATCGATCCGCTGCAGGCCACGTCGACGCAGAGATGCGAGGTGCGACCAATCGGCGCGTTCGGGGCGGTCCGGCTGGCCACGACCACCTGCGCGCCCAGCTCGTCCGCCTGCCTCGCGACCTCGCGACCGATGCCGCCGGTCCCGCCGATCACCACGACGACCGCATCCCGCAAGCCGTCGCGGAGCAATTTGACCAGGTAGGGCTGAGCTGCACTCACCACTGCCGAACGCCCCCGTCCATGGCCATCGCAGCGACCTGCCCCGCCTCGCCGCCGAAAACCGCGTAGGCGGCATTCTTGACCGCCTCGGCCTTGAGCTTCATGCCGTGCCCCGGTTCTTCGGGGATGACGAGGAAGCCGTCGCGCAGTTCGTTCAGGCGCTCGACGACATCACACCACGGAGCGCGATCCTCCCGCACATAGCCCTGAACGTCCCAGTTGGGCGTGGCCGCCGCCAGATGCACATGGCAGGCGGTGGAAACGGGGGACATGCAGTTGTGCGGCACGATGCGCTGGTGGCGGGATTCGGCGACCGCCGCGATCTTGCGCAGCTGCGTGAATCCACCTGCGAGGCCGACATCCGGACGCAGGATTGCCAGACCGTGGCTGTCGCTTAGGTCGCGGAACTCCCAGAGGTTCGTGCAACGCTCCCCCGCCGCGGTTGGAGTGCGCATGGAATCCGCGACATGGATGTTGCTTGCGGTGCTGAATGTCTGAATGGCGTCCTCGACGAAGTAGAGATTGAGTTCGCGCACCGCGTCGCCGAACTGGATGGCCTGATCCGGGGTGAGGTTGCGATGGAGTTCGACACCAAGATCGACGTCCCAGCCGATCGCTTCACGCACCGCGCGCACGAGATCGACGACATCCCTCAGCAAACGCGCGCCGGCCTTCCTGCTCCAACCGGGAAGAAAGGGCTTGATCTTGAGGGCGGTGAATCCCTCGCCGACCGCCTGCACGGCACTTGTAAGCACCAAATCGCTGTCCGGTTCGTCGATCAACAAGATCGCGCGCACGCGGTCGCGGACTCTCCCGCCGAGCAGCTCCCAGACTGGCACATCAAGCGCCTTGCCCTTGATGTCCCACAGCGCCTGATCGATTGCGCTCGCCGCAGCAGAGGAGGCGGCATCGCGCATGCAGTGCTTCTTGAGCACCCGTTGATACAGGAAATCAGGCGCGAACGGGCTGTGTCCCAGATAGGCGCGGCGCAGGTCGTCCACGATCGGCGGCACTGCCGACGCATGGGGGAAATAGGTCGCCTCACCCAGACCCTGGAAGCCATTCTCCGTGAAAACCTCGACAAAGGCCCAGTGCCCGAGGACGACGGTTCGAATGTCGGCGATGCGGTCCGACCTCACGCGACGTCTCCTTGTCGGCCTGTCGCCGCGAGCCCCGGCGCGTGCTGCTTGGGTCCGCCGGTCGGCAACGCGCCCGCGACCACCGCGGCGTTGCTGCGGTGCACCTGCGCGGACCAGATCAGATCACGCGCCGACGACACCGAAGGCCTCCCGTGCAGCTGCCAGCGTGGTCTCGAGATCATCGTCGCCGTGCGCGGTCGAAACGTAAAGCTTGCCGCCCGGCACGACGTTGATCCCGCGCCGGATCAGTTCGTGCCCGAACTGGATGCCCTTGCGGGCGTCAGCCGCCGCGAAATCACGGTAGTTTCGTAACTCGTCTGGTGCGTCGAACAGCACCTGAATGAGCGATCCCACCTGCACGATAATCGCCGACACGTCCCGCGACCGGGCGGCCGCGCGCAGTCCTTCGGCAAGGTTGCGGCTCTTTTCCTCCAGCGCTTGGTAGGGGGCGATGGCCTCCAATGTCGCAAGCGTCGCCTCGCCCGCCGCGCAGGAAACCGGGTTGGCGGTAAGCGTTCCGCTCATGAACGCATAGCGGCCTGAAGGCTTGTTCAGGGGATCGGCGAGGGAGAGCAGATCCCATTTGCCGGCGATAGCGGAAAGCGGGAACCCTCCACCGATCACCTTCCCGTAGGTGGCGAGGTCGGGTCGAACACCGAACAGTTCCTGGGCACCGCCACGCGCCATCCGGAACCCGGTCACCACCTCGTCGAAGATCAGGACGATGCCGTAGTGATCGGCGAGCTTGCGCAGGCCTTCGAGAAATCCCGCGGCGGGGGTGATGACCCGCTGGATCGGTTCGACGATGATCGCGGCGATGTCCTGCCAGGCGGCTTCGACGATGCTCCGGGTGGTCGGCAGGTCGTTGAACGGTGCGACGAGGATTTCGGACAGGATGCCCGGCGAAATGCCGGCACAGTCGGCGACGGGTTCGGGATAGGACGAAAGTCGCGGCGGCGTGTGCGAAACCAGGCCTAGATCATTGCCACCGTGAAGCCCGCCTTCGAAGCGGAGGACCTTGGCGCGTCCCGTCGCTGCGCGGGCGAGGCGCAGCGCGGCCCAGGTGGCCTCGCTCCCGGTTGTCTGGAACCGCACTCCCTGCGCGCAGGGCACCGCCTCGACGATACGTTTTGCCAAGGATACGGCAGGTGGGCTCAGCGCGTAATAGGTCGAGCCCTTGGCAATCTGACTTGTCACCGCCTCGACCACGGATGGGTACGCATGCCCGAGCAGCAGCGGCCCGCTGCCCATCACGAAATCGATGAAGGACCGGCCGGATTGATCGGTAATCCGGCACCCGGACGCCTGCTCGAAAACCAGGCCGAGATCATCCGGCAGGCGGGTTGCGCCGACGCACCCCCCAGGAATGTAGCTTTTCGCCATTTCCGCCAGATCGATCGACGTGTGCATGCTCCGCTCCGCAGTGGCGAGTCTCGATGTCATGACATTCAAGCACGGTGAGTGCGCGCTGGCAAGCAAATGTCATGACATAATTTCGAAGGCTTCGATCCTCCTGTCGTGCAAGCGCGAGTTGCGCTAGGCATGGCTCGTGGACAGCAATGACAATCAGGAGACCCGCGGCTCCGGCCATACGGCAGGTTCGCGCCAGTTCCGGAATCACTACGACCTCGCCTACGCCAGCGTGCGCTCCGCGCTTCTCAACGGCGAGTATCGCGAGGGCCAGAAGTTGCCCCTTCGCCAGATTGCCGCCTCCCTCGGCCTGAGCGTGACGCCCGTCCGCGATGCGCTTGCACGCCTGGGCGCCGAAGGCGTGCTTGTCTTCGCACCCTATAGATCGGCGCGGGTGCCAACGCTGACGGCCGACGAAATCCGCGAAATCTGGCTCATCCGGGAACTTCTGGAGGGAGAAGCCGCGAAGCAGGCCGCCTTGCGGATGAGTCCGGACGACATCTCCACCCTGGAGACGCTCGAGCAGGCGCTGGAGGTGGCGCGCGCGGACGGGGCGCCAGACCGCATCGCCTCGCTGAACACGAATTTCCATCTGACCTTGTACCGCGGCGCCAGGCTGCCGCGTCTCTACCAGCAGATCGAGCGGCAGTGGCTGGCGGCCGCTCCGCTGTTTCGCAGGTTTGCGGACTCGGGCGGAGCGAGCCATTCGGACGGCCGGGTGTATCACCGCAGAATACTCGAGGCGCTGCGCGGCGGCGACGGGGAGCAATGCGGCTCCCTGACCGTCGGCGATATTCGCGCCGGTCTGGCAAAGATCCTCGCGGTTCGCCAAGCCTGATCGGCACGCGGGCCTGTTCCCCTTGCGCCTCGGGAGCGAGCCGGCCCAATCCGCGTGGTTCCGGTATTTCAGGCATTGCTGGTTCTTTACGCGGGCAGCCGTGCCCAACATCAGTGGGAGGGCTCGTGACAGGATTAAGGGCTCTCGCCTCGACTGTCCTACGAGCCCGAGCAGCAGTGCAAGCCCATGGAGAACCAGACCGATGGCGCCAGCCCGACACCCCCTGCGCCGACTTCAGGCCTGATGCCAGCCGCTGTCCTCGATTGGCGGATCAAGGCTCTGCCGGTCCAGGCCGAGGGTTCGGCGGCGGACCGGCTGTCGATGCTCGGAATGAGCCTGCTCCACGGCGATTTCCTGACGCCCGTTGCGGTCCTCCGCCAGTCGGCGATGGAGCACAACCGCAGCTGGATGCGACACTTCCTGGCCGCCACCGGCACGAGCCTGGCACCGCATGGCAAGACGACCATGTCTCCGGAAATCTTCGCCATGCAGATCGCGGACGGGGCATGGGGAATGACGGCGGCAACCGCCCATCATGTGCGCGTCTACCGACGGCTGGGCATTGCACGGATCCTGCACGCCAATCAGCTCGTCGCGCCCGCGGACATCGAATATGTCTTGGGCGAGCTGCACGCCGACCCGTCGTTCGAGTACTTCGGCCTTGCGGACTCCGTGGCAGTCGTCGAGCGGCTCGATCGCGCCGCCGCTCGCCAAGGCGCTGACAGGCCGCTCAACCTGCTTGTAGAGGTGGGAGGAGTAGGCGGGCGTACAGGGGTGCGTTCTGTTGACGAAGGGCTCACGGTCGCTCGCGCCATAGCCGGTTCTTCGCACCTCGCGCTGCGCGGCGTCGAAACCTTCGAGGGGATCTTCCAGAGCTCAGCCGACGGCACGAAACGGATGGAGGCGATGCTCGACGATCTGCTAGAGCTGGCGGATCGATGCAACGCCGAGGGTCTCTTCGGACCCGGTGAAGTGATCTTGACGGCTGGCGGCTCCGGTTTCTTCGACCGATGCGCGACCCGGCTGCGCGAGAGCCGGTTGGCCGGCCGGTCAAGAGCGGTGCTCCGCTCTGGCTGCTACATTACGCATGATTCGCAGCTGTACGAGCAGCTGGCCCAAGCGATGTTCGAACGGACCCCGGCGCTGGGGGATCTCGGTCGGGGCCTGCAGTCCGCGCTCGAAGTGTGGACCTGTATCCAGTCGACGCCGGAGCCCGGGCGCGCGATAGCCGCTCTTGGAAAGCGGGACGTCGGGACGGATGCCGGCATGCCGATACCGCACTGGTGGTTCCGGCCCGGCGTGCACGACGCGCCGCTCCCGATGGAAGGCGTACAGATCGGAGCGATCTATGACCAGCATGCGTGCATCGACGGCACCTGGCCCTTCGAGATCGGCGACATGGTGGGCTTCGGCGTCTCGCATCCGTGCACCACGTTCGACAAGTGGCGCGCCCTGTTCGTCGTCGATGATGCGTACCGCGTCATCTCGGCGGTCACGACATGCTTCTGAGAGGCTGGAGGAACGATGACGTCCATCAACACCCCGGCAGTCATACGTGACAGCGGCCTCGATCCGGCCGGCGCGACATTCCCGGGCGAGGTGTCCGAACCGGCGCTGTCCTCTCTGCGATACCTTACGCTGATCATCACGCTGGAGCGTTTCGCCTTTGGCGCAACCCTCGGCATGCTCGCGATCTTTCTGATCGCGCCCCATGAACGCGCCGGCCTCGCCTGGCCTCAGGCCAGCGCGATCCTGGTGACGGGCACTGCTGGTTCTTTGTTTCAGATGGTCGTGCTCGTTGGCGGCCTAGCGCTGGACCGATGGCCCAGCCATGCGCGGCGGATCGGGCTCATCGGCGTGTCTTCCTCGGTGCTCGGCTTGATGATGTTGTCGGCGCTTGGCGGGCTGGTCTTGATATTCAAGAGCTCGCTCGACAACATCGTGATGTGGCTGATGCTGATCCCGGCGCTCCTGCTCGTGGCGATCGGCAATGGCCTGTTCAAGCCGACGATAACGCTTGCCGTTGCAGGGTGCAGCGAGACCCGCGGGCAGAGCCGGGATGCAGCCTTCACGTCCTTCTGGCTGGGCATCCAGATCGGCGTGCTGACCGCGGGGGTCATTCCCGGGGCGGTCGGCACCTATATCAACTGGAGTGCAGCCTTCGCAGTGGCTGCATCGCCGCCACTGGTGGCAGCGCTGCTCTGGCGCAAGGCGCGCATATCCATTGCCACGCCCGCCAACGATCCTGTGCGGGGCCACGGCATGGCCGGTGTGCCCGTCATCGTGGCGGTCTGCCTGTTTTTCGCAATCTACTCAGCGGGCCTCGGGCAGCTTTTCGGGCTCTTCCCGGTTCTGATCGAGACCAGGGGGGATCGGGACTTCTTCGGGTTCCTGGTGCCGACACCCTGGATCACGGCCATGGAAACCGTGATCATCGTGCTCGTCGTGCCCTTCGTCGCTGCCCTCTGGCGGCGCTTGCATCACATGGGACGAGAGCCGAACAGCCTTGCGAAATTCGCTTTGGGGATGTTGCTTGCGGCCGGAGCCTTCGTCCTCGTCGGAGTGGCCGACAGCAGCCCGAGGATCCCGCTGTTCATGGCGCTCAGCATCATGTTGGTGCTCGGCATGTCCGAAATCCCCCTACAGCCCATCGGCCTGTCGCTGGTCAGCCGCCTCTCGCCGTCGCATCTGCGAGGCAGGCTGATCGGCCTGTGGTTTGTCGGAGCCACCATGGGCTTGTTCACGTCTGGTTTGATCGGCGCCTATGCCGCGCAGGCGGGAGCCCAGGGCATCTCCGCCGGGCTCGCCATCATCTGCTGCCTCAGCGCGGTGGTCCTGTTGATCATGTCCCGTCGCTACAGCGAGCTACTGCATACCGCGTGAGCGGTCGCCGCTGACCTGCGTGTTCTGGCGCGGCAGACCGGTCGCGGTCGCCGGAAGGTGCGATGGTTAGACCCGTCCCACGGCTTCCAGACTCCCGTCGCCGGAATACACCGTCCAGCCGACACCCGAAGCATCGACGACGAAGACGGCGGTGGCGATGGTGCGGCTATGATCGTTCGCCTCGCTCGGGCGCTGGACGAGCGGTGACTGGCCGCCGGCGTTGAGGATCTGGTAGGGGTCAGCTCGTGCCGACTTCAGCGCCGCGCAGGCAAGCTCAAGGCGGGCATGCGACCCTGGCACGATAATTTCGCTGAGGCCTTCGAAGCAGGGATCGACGAGGTGATTGGCGTGGGCGTAGGGTGCCACAACCCGCCTCGCCCCCACACCCTGCGCCGGCGCTTCGACCGACAGGGGGTGGGGATCGCCGCGCAAGGCAAGCGAATGATGATACCCGCTGGCCCGGTCCCGGCGGCTGATGACTGACAAGGCTTCGTCGAGCGTCCGCGCGCGAAGAACCGCTCGTGCGATGAAGCCGCGCGGAATGCCGATCGAAGTCTCGGCCGTGCGGATATCGTTGATCGTCTGGACAAGTCCATGCACGTTGATCGAAAAAGCCGTGCCGGGCAGCTTGCCGGCATAGGCAAGGCTGACGAATTCCGGGCCGTCTTCGGGCTCCCCCTCGACAAGGAAAAACGTGTCCGGAAAGCCTGCACCGATGTCCTCGTTATGGGCGATGATGCAGGGCTGGCCCGCCGCGAAGTCACCCGGCAACAGAAGCGTCGTGCACCCTTCCGCGCCCTGCGGCGCCGCGACGTCGCGCAGATCGGGCATGCAGTTGAGGAGGAAGATCAGGTCGAGGGGCTGCTCCGCGCCCTCGGCAAGCCCCGCAAGTTCGTCGAACAATTCCGGCATTTCCTGTCGGGCGGCGGCCTCGAGCTTCCCGAGACGCTCGGTGCCCAGCCAGTGCTGGACCGGACCGATCCAGCCGGGCAGGTGGCGCGCAAGCGTTTCCCGCGAAGCTCTGCCGAGAGCGCGACCGCGGGACCTTGCGTCACCGCTTATGCGACAGGTTCTGATCATCTTGGGTCTCGATTGCATAGGTGAACTTGCGCCGGGTTCTACGAAAAGTGCTCACAGCTGTTCGAACGCCGCCGTCGACCATCCCCGCGCGTGGGTTCGCCCCGGGAAAACCGAGGCTTCGGCAGCGGGCGTGGGAGTCGCAAGCGGCTCGCCGACATCCACAACCTCAGGGCATCGCTTCGCGCAGTGTGACTGCCGAAGCAAAAACCGATAGAAGCGTGCGATTGAACGCGCACTGGCGCGTTCCTCGGGGCAACCGAGCCTTACCGGTACGGGCATTAGGCACTTCCGGCTGCAATCTCCAAAGGGGGCACGGTGCGGCTACGGCACAGGTCTGGCTGCGCTCAGGGCCGCCGGGCGTCACGTTGAGCGACATGGCTGCGTCTTCACCCTTACGGGCCGGGCTTCCTGCGACGTGCCGGTCCAGCGCGAGCGGGACCATGCCTTTTAGGGGAACCCGGCCGAACGGGGGCCGGATGCTCAGCCATTCGTTGGCTTCCGCCCCACCGCGAAGGCTATCGGTCGTTTCCTCATCGGCCCCGGCGACCGCCTGACCGGAAGCCTGACAGGCCGGAAGATCGTGCAGCATTGACCGGACCCCTTCCAACGGCCAGCCCGCGCCGGCCTGATGCGGCGGACCACGGCAGATTTGGCCTTGATCTCCTGCTCGGCCAGCGCCGTCTCGCCTAGCGAGGCCGGGAGGGCGGCGGCCTTGAACATGTCCTTGATCCCTCTACTGACTGGCGCGGCCTTGGATAGTGACAGGCTTGCGGAGAATTGTGGAGCCAGCGCTGTCGCACCTGAAGCGTTCACCATCGGCGGGACGCTGAGGCAAGTGCAGTCGGTGCATCGCCTCGCAGGGGTCCTCGATGCGGCCCTGCCCAAATGTAGCCGTGTGTTCTGCTCGTCCCGCACAGACAAAGTCCAAGGCTTGCACGCAAATGCTGGAGGCTCGATCAGCAAAACCGACCGCCCCGCCATAGCGGCGCCTCGGATGCGCCAGATTGGCGGCGGCGACAAAGGCTGCGCCCTGATCCGCGATACTGCCGACCCTTTCGTACAGGGCCGCAACAGCGATCGACGCAGGAATTTCGCGCCCCAGATATTCGCCAAGAGAGCCTTCAAAAGGCCGGCCTCGAGCCTGTCACCCTTCCCCTCGAGGGCGTCCGGTCCGGCAGGCGGTTCTGCCATAATCGCGCAAGCACACATCAGAAGCGCGAGACAAGTCGCCCCCTCACAAGCTTCATCATGTCCATTCCCGTGATGGAAGTCCCCATCGGATTATGCAGGTACCCCTGCGCGGAGGCATTGCAATCGCAAGCCCATTACGGCTTTGACCTTATCAGGTCGCAGTCACATGACGGCGGCGCAGCGGGCAGGCGCCAGCAAGCGGCGAACATTTCAACGCCAGACAGCCAGACGTGAAAACTCCTGATGTCGGCTCCTGTCGGGACCTGACGTTCGTGAAGATGAGCGAGAACGACGGCTTCGTCCCGAGGCTGTGTAAAAACGCAGGAATATGCTATAGTTCTCTCGTGTTTCGGGAGGCTTTGAAATGGGTCGTTTCGTTCAGGGGGAAGACCGTCGGCAGGACTATCTGCTGCCCGCATCGCTCGACGATTACGTGTCTGAAGACAACCCGGTTCGGGCAATCGAGGCCTTTATTGATGCGCTCGATTTGAAGGCGCTGGAGTTCGCTGGAATGACGCCGACTGAGACTGGTCGCCCGGCATATCATCCCGCGACGATGCTTAAGATCTACCTCTACGGCTATCTGAACCGGGTCCAGTCGAGCCGGCGGCTCGAGCGTGAAGCCCAGCGGAACATTGAGTTGATGTGGCTGACGGGGCGATTGGCGCCCGACTTCAAGACGATCGCCAACTTCCGCCGGGCAAACGGCGCTGCGATCCGATCTGTGTGCAGCCAGTTCATCGTTCTGTGCCGGCAGTTGGGTTTGTTCACGCGTGCGGTCGTGGCGATAGACGGCAGCAAGATGAAGGCGGTCAACAACCGCGACAAGAACTACACCGCAGCGAAGGTCGCCTCGCGGATGAAGCAGGTGCAGGACAATATCGACCGGTATCTCGACGCGCTCGATCGTGCCGACCGCGAAGAAAGCGACATTGCCGAGCCGAAGGCGAAGCGCCTGACGGAGAAGATCGCGCGGTTGCGGGCACAGCTGCGGGACCTGGCGGCGCGCGAAGAGGAAGTCCGGAATGCCCCGGACCAGCAGGTATCCCTGACCGATCCGGACGCGCGTGCCATGGCGAGCGCGGGCCGTGGCACGAGCATCGTCGGCTACAATCTGCAGGCGGCCGTCGACGCCGAGCACCACCTCATTGTCGCGCACGAGCTTTTGAACACCGGGTATGATCGCGGACAGCTCGCACCCATGGCGGCGAAAGCCAAGGATGCGATGGGCGTGGAGGCCTTGGATGCCATTGGCGACAAGGGCTACTTCAAGGGCGAAGATATCCGGACCTGCGAAGGCATAGGCGTCACCGCCTTTGTGCCCAGACCCCTTACCTCGGGGTCAAAGGCGCAAGGTCGCTTTGGCAAACCGGACTTCGTCTATCTGGAACAAGAGAACGTCTATCGATGCCCCGCCGGCGAAGATCTGATCTATCGCTACACGTCGGTCGAGGACGGGTTGACCATGCACAGTTACTGGAGCTCGAACTGCCAAACCTGCGCGCTCCATGACCAATGCACGACCGGCAAGGAACGGCGGGTCAGACGATGGGAGCATGAGGCAGTCGTCGAGGCAATGGAGCGCCGCCTCGATCGGAGGCCAGAGGCGATGAGGATCCGCCGACAGACGGTCGAGCATCCGTTCGGCACGCTGAAATCCTGGATGGGCTCGACCCACTTCCAAATGAAGACGCTGAAACACGTCAGAACGGAAGCCAGCCTCCACATCCTGGCCTATAACTTCAAAAGACTGGTCGCTATCCTCGGTGTCCCGGCGATGATCGCCGCCATCCAGACCTGAGGGTCAACGGCCACCTTCTGCGCCACTCCGAAATCATGACGGTTCTTCTGCCAACTCGTTTTTACACGGCCTGTCCCAGTTCCAGCCAATCAAACTTCGCCTAGCTTACCCTTCGCCTCGGCTGAAAGCTTCTTGATCCGCTCCCAGCAGACCTGGTGCACGACGCGGCCAAGCTCTTCAACTTGCGCGCCAAGCCATTCGAGCTCCTCTTTGGTTATTTGATAATGCTTCGAGTAGCGCGCCTTGACATACGCATCCTTGAGCTTCTCGAACCGGGCTCGATCACGCTTCGTCTCGCGCGGCCAGACATAGGTCAGGTGGGGGTCGATCCGTTCGGCTTGTGTGCGAAGAAAACCAAGATTGTGCACGTGCGGCGTATAGAAGGTGCAGACCAACAGCACACAGTGATACAGAAATTCAGCCGCTTGATGCGTATCGAAGGCAGCCTCCTTCAGCCGGCCCTGACTTAGCGTGTATCGCGCGGTGTCTAGTCGGCCGGCACCTCCCGGAAACCACTCCTCAAAGTACTCCTGCGCCATGGCGAGCGCCTGCGTCGGCGTCTTCGGCTTGGGGGTGTGCAGCTCTGTGTCGTCGGACTGGTAGACCGCGATCCCTTCGGCCTTCACATCCATGAAGAAGTAGCGCCCGTGGGCGAGACCGTCGTTCACTTCCTGCAGGGTATGGACGATGAAGTTGACCGGAGTCTGGAGCGTGCCGGTCACACCGTATTCGCGCATCAGTCGCTCATCGAGCCTGGACCAGTACTTGACCCGGTCGGTAAGCCGCTTGTCGCTGACGATGATCAGCAGATCAAAGTCCGAGCGGTAGCCCTTGGCGGTGTGCGGCTCGTCGACCCAGGTTCCGCGCGCATAGCTCCCGTAGAGAATGACCTTGAGGATGCGTCCGGCCTTCTTCCACTCGTGCCTAGCCAGGGCAAATGCGTCGTCGAACTCCTCGAAGATCAGCTGCACCACACGCTCAAGCTCGCGCTGCTTTTGCGGGGGCAGATGATCGAGATCGGTGCGCATTCGAAGAGTCTAGCAAGCGTTCCAGAAGGTTGCACCCTCCTTGTTGCACCGATGCCACCGCTACGGGTGCATCAGTTGTCGCCTGGCCACAGAGCTGCGTTCCAGTTTCCTGCGATGCATCATGCCGCTTCAGTTTCCCCGACCCGCCGCAATTCATCCGACAGGTGCCTGTCTGACTCCATTCGCCGTGCGAGCGCCTCCACGAAATGGTCGAACCGTTTCTCGGCATCGGCACGTGCTGCAGGGGTCGCCTCGCCGGGCAGAACCGGTGTGACCGCCAGCCAGCGCCTGAGGTAAAGAGCGAAGCTCTCGTTTCCGACCTCGACATGGTAGTCAAGCTTTTCCAGCTGCCGCGAGATCCGGTCCAGCCGACGGCTGAAGGCCGCCTCGAGCCGTTCAGATCCGTCAGGCGACAGAAATGATGCAAGGGCAGCCTCGACGACCGATGCCTGCGACACGCGCTTGCGCCGCGCATAGTCCGCGAGCTCGCGCGACAGCGCTGGCGGCAGTCGGACAGTATGCCTGATCCGGTTGCCCTTGCTCACAGTTCGATCCCGTCATCCGGATCGAGCGTGGCCTGCCTCGCATTGGCGCGCATCTGGTCGGCGATCCGGCGGTTGCGGATGACCTGCTCCTCATCGCCGCGACGGGCAAATTCAAACTCACTGGTGGGGGCTGCAGGCTCAGGGGCGATGTCTTCTTGCCCGGCAAGTTCAGGTTCGCGGTGCAGACCGCCGTCGCCCGCGCCTTCTTCCCTTAACGGTTTCCCCGCTTCGACCATTTTACCGGGCCGCACCAGTGCAGTGATCGCGTCACTCCATTCACCCTGATCCCCCTCGTCGGGCGGGACCTCCAGCGTCGCTGGCGGCGCGATGCGCTTCGCCAGGCGCGGATCGGCGTAGTAGCGCGCCTTCTTCGCGCGAATCGGATGCGCGCCTGCCAGCATCACGATTGCGTCGGTGTCTGGAAGCTGCATGATCTCTCCCTGGGTCAGCAATGCGCGGGCGGTTTCGGAACGCGAGACCATGAGATGCCCCAGCCATGGGGAAAGGCGATGGCCTGCATAGTTGCGCATCGCGCGCGTCTCGGTCGCGGTTCCGAGCGATTCGGAGACACGCTTTGCCGTTCGCTCGTCATTGGTCGCAAAGCACACCCTGACATGACAATTGTCGAGGATCGCGTTGTTTGGGCCATAGGCCTTCTCGATCTGGTTCAACGACTGCGCGATCAGGAATGATTTGATGCCGTAACCTGCCATGAAGGCAAGCGCGCTCTCGAAGAAATCGAGCCGTCCCAGCGCGGGGAACTCGTCAAGCATCAGCAGCAACCGCTGGCGCTCGCCACCTTTGCTCAGGTCCTCGGTCAGGCGCCGGCCAACCTGATTGAGGATCAGCCGCACGAGCGGCTTGGTCCGGCTGATGTCGGACGGGGGAACGACGAGGTAGAGCGTTGCAGGCCGGGCGGCATCGACGAGGTCGGCGATACGCCAGTCGCACCGGCGCGTGACGCTGGCGATTACCGGATCGCGATAGAGGCCAAGGAAGGACATGGCGGTCGATAGGACGCCCGAGCGCTCATTTTCGGACTTGTTGAGCAGTTCGCGCGCGGCGCTCGCCACCACAGGGTGAACGCCTGCGTCGCCAAGATGCGGCGTCATCATCATCGCCGCGAGCGTCGCCTCGATCGAGCGGCGAGGATCGGACAGGAAGGCCGCAACGCCGGCGAGCGTCTTGTCCGGTTCGGCATAGAGCACATGCAGGATCGCGCCGACCAGCAGCGCATGGCTGGTCTTCTCCCAGTGATTGCGACGCTCGAGCGAGCCTTCGGGATCAACCAGCACATCGGCGATGTTCTGGACATCGCGCACCTCGCTGATCCCGCGGCGCACCTCCATCAGCGGATTATAGGCGGCCGAGGCCGCGTTGGTCGGATCGAACAGCAGTACCCGGCTGAAGCTGCTGCGAAAGCCCGAGGTAAGCTCCCAGTTCTCGCCCTTGATATCGTGGACGATCGCCGAATGCGGCCAGGTCAGCAGCGTCGGGATGACCAGCCCGACGCCCTTGCCGCTGCGGGTTGGGGCAAAGCACAGCACATGCTCCGGACCATCATGGCGCAGATAGAGATTGGCATGGCGCCCGATGATGACGCCCTTCCCGGCGAGCAGCCCTGCGGCTGCGATTTCCGACCGGGTCGCCCAGCGGGCCGAGCCGTATGTCGCGCTGTTCTTCAGTTCGCGGGCGCGCCAGACCGACATGGCAATGGCCACAAGCACCGAGAGCAGACCGCCCGAGGCAGCGATCAGACCGCCGGTCTCGAGAATGCGCGGGGCATAGGCCTCGTAGCTGAACCACCACCAGAAGATGGCATAAGGCGGGTAGACCGGCGTATCCCCTGCAAGGAACAACGGCCTGCCCAGTTCTGGCTGGTACGCGAGCGCAGCGGCGATCCACTGCGTGCCCGCCCAGACGCCGGTGAGCGTCAGACCAAGGACGGCAATGATCTGGCCCCAGAGGATCCTTGTGGCAGACATGATGGTCTCCTTCCGGCGGAAAGGAGGCATGTGATGCCGGTTTTGCAAGCGAAGCTGCGCTGAGGCGTGCGCTGGCGAAGCAAAGGATAGATGAGTCTTGAGATGACCCGGACCTGGCATCGGCAGTGGAGTGGTTCAGGCTGAACGCAGGACCGATCAGGCCGCCTGCGTGAAGGAGAACCACGCCCTTGTGCCAGCAGTCAGCCGCCCGGTTGTGCCTTACCGCGCGAACAGCTGGTCAAGATAGGCGGCCAGCCTTACGCCGCCTTGCTGCAGGCGCAGCTCGGCTGAGGGCAGGTGCTCAAACTGGTACGCATAGCCGAGGCTGGGTACGCCATCGCCAGTGGTTGGATAGATCCGGTCGCGGAGCGCCGTGCTTTCGGCGACCCAGACAGCAGGATCCGCCGTCCACCATGCGATCGTCTCATCGGGTCCGATCCTGCGGCCGAGCCAGGCGGAGTATTCCGAATAGGACAGGCCCTTGCCCTCGATCATCCGGGTGTCCCAGACCGTGTGGAGGTTGGTGTCCTGCCCGAACCAGCGCAGCTTCAGATCATTCCCGCCGCGGTCCGTGCCATTGCCGGCGTGGAGCGGCTGATGGAGATCGCCGACAATGTGGATGATGAAACGCAAGGCAAGGGCTCGGTCTGCCTGCGAAGCATTACGATCCCTGACGGTCGCCGCAAAACGGGCCAGCGCGCTCAGGGCATCGCCGTCTGCCGGAACACCAACCTCGGCGTAGGTCCTGCCTTGAGGAACCGTGACATAGTGGAACGGGTCTGCCTCCTTCTGCCAGAAGGGGGCGGGGTTGGACCTCTGCTCATCGGGCCATGTCGAGGCCTCTGCGAGGTCTTCCTCGCCAAGGATCAGCGCGATTTCGGCGCGGGTCTTTCCGCTGATGTGCGCATCGGCAAGCTCGCCGATGACGCGGTGCCCCAGCTGCCCCCAGGCATGTGCAGGGACCGGCATGGCAAGGGCGGCGGCGATGACAGGAAGGAGGACGCGAGGTGACATGTCGGGTTCGGGCAGGCTGATTGAACATGTGGGTTGGCCGCGACGCCATAGCGGCGAGGCCGTGACGTTTCCATGGCAGCGGTGCGATGAAATACTCTTGCTGGTTGCCGGATGTCTCGCTTTCACGCCGGGTGGTGGAGCATCAGGCCGGAGGCTTGCGCCGCTCCGGAAGGCTGATAACCGACAGTGAACTTACCGGGTCGTCAAAGCGGTTCGACAGTGAATGCGGGCGTTCCGGTCCATGCCAGGCGATACATGTCGCCCTGCACCACCGACTGGACGACATTGGGCCAGAGCGCGGCAATGCAGGTTCCGCCTGCGTGGCGGACCGAGGGATAGATGATCCCGTTATGCCCTTCCGCGCGCGCCTGCGCCGCCAGCGCATTGCCGGCCGGATATCCCCTGGCTGTATCCGCATCGAGCGCAGGATGACCGGGTACGCCGCGCAGATCGATGAACACACCCGACATGCTCGCGATCATCTCGACATATTCGACGACCGCGTCGAAATCGCCGGCATCGGCGAGCGCCTGCGTCAGGTGAAAGCCGACCTCGGCAAGACAGGTGCGGGCATCGAGCGCGGCATACCAGGCGCCGCGCGTGGCCGGATTGAAGCGACCGGGCGCGCGCGGCTTGGCATAGGCAAAGCTGGCATTGATGAATTTGGCATGCGGCACGCCATGCACCAGTTCATCGGCGCTGAGGCCGCCCAGCCCGCGGGTCTCGGCAATCTGGCGGGAGCTGGTCGCGCCCTCGATCTCGGCGAGATCATCAAGCTCGGCAGAGGTATCAGCAAGCGGCGCCATGGCGGCCTCGCGCAGCCGGGCGCTGGTGACAAGCCGCACCGTGCGTCCGAAGGCTTCGCGGATGGTCGGAACTGCGGCGGGCAGCGGCGTGCCGCCGGCCTCAGAGCCCGCCACGCAGCGCATCGATATATTGCCGGGTCTCGAGCATGCGCGGTATGCCGCCCTCGATCATGGCCTGCACCGGAGAGCGCCGGTCAAACACCGGTGCCCTGTTCTCGAGCCGGGGCCAGCGGTCGGCGAGGTCGTTGGCGAACAGCAGGTGCAGCCCCTTGTAGAGGCCAATCAGCACCGAGGCCCGGGTCAGCTGGTCCTGGCTGAGCGTGCCCTCCCAGGTGCCCGCCTTCATCCGGTCCCAGGTGCTCGCCGATACGCCGAGCAGGGCTGCCCCCTCGGCATTGCTGGCACCCCAAGCATCAATTAGCCGCAACACGGCCTTGACGGCCGCCCCTGTGAGGCGCGCGCGATCACCCTCGCCGGCAAAGGTCTGCGGCGCGCGCGGGGCGTCGGATACCTGTAATGCTGTATGGACCATTTCACGTCTCCTGATGCGTGTATGCGCATCATGTGATGCGATTGTCAAGGGCGCTGCCCTTCCGCTCCTCAAAGCGAAAGCCCGCGCGAACGGGCAAAGCTCCAGTCCACGCCGCCCCGGGCATTGATCCTGCCCGTTACAGCCATGCCCAGATGGCGCTCGAGATCCTGCCGCCAGGGGACAAGCTGAAAGCCGAGGCCATTGTCGATCATGGCGTAGCGACCCGATGCAAGGGTTACGCGCTCGCGGTAGGTTCCGGCGACGAGGTCGCCCTCAGAGGCATTTCGGTGAAAGGGCCGGTCATATCGCGCTGCCAGAGCCTCGCCTGATTCGGCCAGTTCACGATCGCGCAATTGTCCAAGCAGCCCTTGCGCAAGGATGATGCGCTGGCCCTGACGTCTGGCGAGGCCTTCCCCGATCAGAACCTCGGCGCGCTGCTCCAGTGCCTCGCGCACCTGCGAACCGAACCCGCCCGCGAGCCGTTCGGGTTGCGGTGCAAGCAGCTGCCGGTCGAGCCAGGTCGCGCCGCGTGCGCCGATCTGCGCTTCAATGGCCAGATCGGACCGGACCAGCAGGCTTGCCTGCTGCCGGCCCCTGCGATCGGTCCAGTCGCTGACCGCGACGATTGCCCCCGGCGCTGCATCACCGGTCTGCCCGATGTCCGCAAAGCGCAGATAATGCACGCGGCCATCGGTGCCATCGACGATGGCATAGGCCTCGCCGGTCAGCTCGTCGTGCAGCCCGCGTTCAACCAGCCTGCCAGCGACGCGCTCACCATCGGCGCCGCCATGCAGCGCGAGGCGCGCGGGACCGATCGCACAACCCTGTCCCGACATCGCCCGGTGCATGGTCCTGATGATGTCACCGCGATCACCCAAGGCGCGCAGGGTCGGCTCGATATCCGCTGCGAGGACCCAGCTTGCCGGTCCGACCTTTTCGGCGAGGCCCATCCGTTCGAGCGTCCGCGCGCGGCCGAGCAACAGGCGGCTGTCCTGTCGTCCGCCCGCTGCTTCCGGGCGCAGGTCGACCACACCAAGATCGTCCCGCTTTCGCTGGAGGCGGCGGTCGAGAGAGGTCCAGCGTTCCGCGTCAACCTCGCGCTGCAGCGCCTGTCTGATATCGTGTTCGCTGCGCAGACCCAGTTCAGCCGTCACGCGCTCCTCGGCGCGGGCACGCAGGCCCTCGCTGATGTAGCCGCGGTCGATCACAAGGTCCCTGCCATCATCGGCCACGCCCCGAACCAGCACATGGATGTGGGGATTGTCGGTGTTCCAGTGATCGACCGCGACCCAGTCGAGCCGCGTTTCCAGGTCACGCGCCATGTCCTCCATCAGCTCGCGGGTGAAGGTGCGCAGGTCCGCCATGTCGTTCGCATCCTCTGGCGAGACGATGAAGCGGAAATGGTGCCGGTCCGCTTCGCATCGTCCGGCAAAGGCCTCGGGATCCGCCGCGTCTGACCGGGCATCGAACATCCGTCCGCCCGAACCGTCGCGGGTGACACCGTCGCGCTCAAGATAGGCAATATGGCGCGCCAGCGGTGCGGACCGGAAGCTGCTGCCCCGGTGCCGCACGACCCGCGCCTTGATGACCACGCGCCGCTGGAAGACACTGCGCCGGCTGCGAAGTGCTGCCCGCTTGCCGCGTCCTAGATGGCCGGTGCCGCGCGCTTGCCTCCTGCGTCCGAGCGGCGTGTAGCCGGAACGGCGCGAGACCTGGAGCACCCGGCCAACCAGCGTACCCGCCTTGCGGTAAGAGCGCGCCCCGCTGTCGCGCGAGCGGCCCGGCCGGATATCGAATTCGTCGTCAGCCATGGGAGATGACACTCGGCGGCGTCCCTTTCTGCCTTGAAAATACGCGAGAATCCACAAGGACCGACGGCTGAACATAGTCGAAGGCGTCGCATAAAGCGCTGCGATACCAACCACCTGCACCCCGACCGACGGCGGTGCTTTTATCTCGCCGTCTTATTTGGCTTCGATCTTCTGGAAGTATTCGCCATCGCCATTTCTCCTCCATAGCAGGTATCTGGACACTATTCGACGCTCGGTTGCGCCAGTCTGCGAAG